>Ga0307514_10003814_pt1 | contig 14181 bp, 12 predicted proteins | sample 16_EM_MG_FD_203088 | JGI IMG/M metagenome (GOLD analysis project Ga0307514, IMG submission 203088) | Populus trichocarpa ectomycorrhiza microbial communities from riparian zone in the Pacific Northwest, United States - 16_EM | ecosystem: Host-associated > Plants > Roots > Unclassified | place... | reverse complement strand
CTGGTAGTGCTTTGAGGAAGAATTCTGTTTATGCCATCGATTCTGAAGCAAATGGATGTCTTTGTTTTTGTAGTCATGGATAACAGACATGGCAGTATATGTGAAGAGCATGGACGCAAAGCACTTAGTAGAGATTGGATTGGAGGGATTTTATGGACCATCGGCTCCTGATAGGGCTCAGTTCAATCCAAACTCGTATGCTACGCAAGTTGGAACCGACTTTATCAGGAACCATCAGGTTCTTGGTGTTGATTTTGCTTCTGTTCACATATATGCAGACTCCTGGTAAGTACTCGCTGCACAGCAATGACAAAGAAAACTTGTTCTCATTTAGGGTCTAAACAAATGATTAAATCTATGGATGAAGGATTTCGCAAACAATTACGGATTCTCATATCCAATTCACCGAGTCATGGATGGAAGCTCACATAGAGGATGCTGAGAAATATCTGGGAATGCCGGTTGTGTTCGCTGAGTTTGGTGTATCTTCAAAAGATCCTGGATACAACTCATCATTCCGCGACACACTAATTAACACAGTGTACAAGACCCTCTTGAACTCAACCAAGAGAGGTGGGAGTGGAGCTGGGAGCCTTCTGTGGCAACTTTTCCCTGACGGGACAGACTACATGGATGATGGATATGCAATTGTTCTATCAAAATCTCCTTCCACATCAAACATCATTTCCCTCCATTCAACACGAGTCGCAATCGTCAATTCCATGTGTTCATGGAAATGCAAATGGGGCTGCAAGAAGAGGAATCCTTTAGAGGCATTCCTCTACCATGATGATTTGTAAAAGTAGTTGATCGGTCACAACAGGAAAAGGAAGAAGTACAGTGGTTATGATAATACACCCTTGTTTTTGTACCTCCAAAAACATGAATACTGGTGGTATTAAATAAAGAAAATGGCTTTACAAGCTGTTATTGTATTATCAGACAAGCAATTTTATCTCCTCCACTTGGGTTTTTCCTTTGAAGTTGTCTGTTACAAAGTTCTTTCTTGTCAGTCTCTTTATTATGTCCCACTTCCTCGGATTCTAGTCACTAGTAACAAAAACATATTCCGGCTTTCATGCTGCAAGATTAAAAGCTTAAAAAAGATGACGAACTCAACAAAACAAGACCCACAATCCATTCCCACAGCCTAAATTTGAAAGTATCTTCCATCATAATAATCTATCATAGAGATGATCTTCATCTTCCTTGGTTGGCTCACAGAACATCTGGAAGGAGGATTCTGAATGAAATTATTGACATTACCACGTGCATATTAGTAATAAACTTGCCATATGGGCATACTAGGACTGCCCGATGGTTTGGCTGATGTTCATCAGGTTCTGTCTAGGATTTGACTACCCTCTTCCGCCGCGCTTTTAACCCATCAGCTGTATGATTCCAGTGCTAAGGATTGGCACCTTATGCTCAGCTGTCTTAGTCACCATTGTTTCTAAGATGTTCTTTAGTTTCTATGTCCTTGGTTTTTGTCAGTTGTATTAGTTCAGGCAGTTGTGCATGAATAGAGATAATTAAGTAGCAAAATTGATAGCTGTTTCCAGCAAGTCATACAGAAACCATTGTAGATTAGTCAGATTTAGCAAGAAACGATTCAATTGATTTTCCTCTGAATTTCTCAGAAAAATAGTCCAGCACTTGTTTTCTTTGTATGTTTGCAAGTTATCTCCAATATATTCCTAATTGTTTTATCGCATGTCCGCTAAAAAATTACAATGTGCTAGCACTGGCTGGTAAAGTTCAGCATAAATAAGTTTTTACTCAGACATGGCATGATAGACTATTAAAAAAGCATGGTAGGCCTCGTACATAAATTGATGTTACTTAGTTAATGATGGTCACAATGATATACATAGAGAAGACAAACAAGATTGCAGAAGGCCAGAAGATTAGCAGAAGCTGGAATGAGCAATTTTATTGCAAAGAGACAAGAATTTTTTTTTTTATCTTAAGAAAACTCCATCCTAACTAGATATCTATAAATGGAAATGTGGCCTTTTAGGCTGTTCTTATAGCACCCAAGGGCCACACACAAAAATTGAGAGAGCTATGTGCATACAATAAGTAATCAATTACCATGGCCACAGACTGCAGAAACAGCAATGTTCACAAAATAGAAATCAAGCAGTTCACAGTGTTGAGCCTCTTCCACGTTCTCATTATCGAATAAAAAGGGAACAGGATGTGAAAGTTTGGTCTCATAACCTGGATTTTTAAGGAGCATTTTCTCGAGTCTTCTATCATGCAATGCTAGCAATATAATGATTTGAGACAGATCCACGGGGTCTGAATAGCAGCAGAACCATGAGGTAAATTGTTTCTGGGTTTTAGGAGACCCCAAGGATAACCTTCAATCAAAATGAAGACAAACGGATGATTAACAACATATCACCAATTTCAATTCATTAATTAGTTGAGATTTTCTTGGTGGGATGATTCACCAAGTAACATCCATCAGAGAGACCCCAATATTGTATATGGCAGGCCTGATTGGCATGTTATGCTATGAGAATTACTGATGCAAGGAAAAAAGATACAAAATATGTACAAAGAAATGAAAATGAAAGATTTAATGGAGCAGACTATAGACTCAAATCATCAAGACGGTATCTATTTTGTTAAGCTAAGCTTCGAAAGAACTGTGGCTGCCTGATCACCCCCCAACAAGAAATAAGGATGCCTTAGAGCTGCAGCTGCTGATAAACGTCCCCTTCCAAGATAACCTCTTTCTGAAATCAGTTTTGTAGCTAGATCCCACCCTCTACCTGAGTCAAGTTCAAGAATTGTCACGTCTGGCCTCAATCGAGTGCTCTCCCTCCATATATTCAAGTCATATCTAGCTTTCTTTATTTCTGTATTGAAATTCTTTAAGCCTGATACAGGCCTTAAGCTTGGTATTGCCATTTGCAGGAGAACAATCCCGGCAGAGTATGAATCAAATAGATCAGGGCTGTTTAACTGCAGCAATGGTTGCAAATCTCATTCAGCATTCTAGAAAATTTCAGTTAAAAGACAAAGTCTGTCAACAGATCAGCTTAGAATCTGAAACCTCATTAAGACATAGATGACTTTGATACATTAAAAACCAACGAACTTTTTAACCTCATCAATTAACAGCATTTGTTGTGATTTCAATAATATATTTGCAAAAGTTAGTGAAAAATCGATACACCTGGTTTCATGTGGAGAAGAGATTGGATAGTTGAGTACCTGCCATAAAATTGGAGAAAGAAGGGCAGCAACTGGCTCTGGTGGAGGACTTGGTGTCTCCTCTGGCAGCACAAATAGTTCAGGTGGACAATAGTCCGGATCAAGCAGACTTTGATCAGGTATGTAGTTCTTGCCAATCCGGAGGTCAGTGGCTGCCCCAAAATCTATGAGCTTAATCTTTCCCTTCTTTGTCACCACCAAGTTGGCTGGCTTTACGTCCCTGTGAACAATCCCAGTATCATGGATTTTCTTAAGCGAAGTAATAATTTGGCGCATTATTTGTTTGATGATCAATGCACTTCGTTTAACAGAATCAACTCCTTGCAGGACCCTTCCAAACATGATGGACTCCAAGTTAAAAGGGAAGTTGCGATCTTTCATGTAATCGCCAAGGGTTTGATCTCCCTGTCAGACGAACAACCCTGTAATTAGTGAATGGGGCAACTGTTGCATCATTGAATGGATCTAGAACTGTAAAACATTCTGTGCATCAAGATTGAATTGATGAAGCTAAGTGAATTAGAAAATATTCAAAGATCCAAAACAAATGAAGCTGCAGAAGTTCACTGGTATTTGAATATTAACACCATTCAAACTCCTATGTAAAAAACTAGCAACACATTAGGAAGTTGAACAGGAAAGACTTTTTATCTAGTGTTTCGAAAGTTCTTGGAAGATTTCCAGCTGGCTGAAATACCTCAAATTTCCAAACAAGCCATTTTCCACCCTTTGTAAATTGTGAACTTGTTCTGTCAGATTCAGCAACAAAACTTCCAAGGAACTTAGCACAAGTTTCAGGAGCTGCTCTTGACAGCCTGTAATTAAACCACTCCTCATATTCGCCGAATTGTTCTGCTCCTGTGACTCCAACCTTCACCTGCACATTCCCATTAATATCACCATCACATCCACACATTTCAGAAAATTGAGAAATTATATACATGGAGAAGACCAGGTATAAGAATAAGAACTCATCTTTTGATTGCAGTTTACTCTTTAAGAACTGAAATTCTTTGAATCTTTCAAGGATGTATATCAATGATAGAGAAGGGAAAGCAGTTGTGTACTCGTGTTCAATTATGCAAGGAAAAAAAGAAGTTACCTTCTTTAGTATAACCTTTTCTTTGAACCTCGTACTCAACTGCAATGCTCTTCCTGTCCCCCTCTTCGGCACCTTCTCGTCTACAGTTGCATTCCTTGGAACAACCACCCCAGAATAAACAACACCAAAAGAACCTTCTCCCAATTTATCCCCAACCAGGAAATCACTCCTCTTCAGGTTCCTCCTTCCACTCAAACTGTCCAAACCAAGTTGCAAAGGAGCCAGAAGGTATGCATCGATGGCACCTATGAGAATACCAGGCCTTGCAGTCAAGTAAATCCATGCCACCCCAGCAAAAACCAGAAGACCCCATTTCTGAGTATCTGAGAGTTCCTCAGTCACACTCTGAAATTGCAACAACCCAGATTGAAAAACTGAGAATTGGTCCAGTTGAAGAGTGTTCTCCAATAAATCATCCGGGATATTGCCAAAGAAAGCTTTACACCTGCCTGAGTTACCTTTCAAACGGTTAGTGAATGAAGAAATATCATTATGGAAATTGGGCTTGAAAGTAGAAAAGCAAATAATTTTAGGATTCTGCTGAGGTGCAGGTGTCACTGGAGATATCAGAGAAGCCATGGTGCTACTTTAGAAGGGAGATAGCTCTAATGTTGTGAGCTCAACTCAGTTTCTCAAGAACACATTTTATGTCAGTAAAGGCTGATCTTCTGCTACATGCCATACACAAATTTATCCACTGAGGAGGAAATTCGTGGACAAAGACACCCCCCACGTTCCCTGCCTATTGTATTTCACAAACTGATAATGGGCCAAAGGTTTTGTTTGGTTGCCTTCTTTCCTTTGAACAAGACAACTTTGGGCTTACCCATGAAGGATAAACTCGTAAACTTGCAAATCATACCTTTTCACTGTATAAAATGCCTTCAATTCTGTTTTATAGTCCACCACATAGCTAAAACATATGAATAAGCAAACAAGACCGTTAATTTACCTTTGGGAAAGAAAAAACAAGATAGAGCATACTGGGAAGCAGGAACCCTAGCATTAGCGCTTTAATTCATTAATTTAAAGGCGAGACAACATCCACAAACCATAATGTAGTTACATGTTTCAAAAAGACTAGCAGATACAAGACAACATAATCCAACAGATGAAATACATTCTGTCCATAGGCAAAGCATTCTTTGCAAAAACTCACGAAATGATATCTTGACACTTCATAAATAAACTTCTTCAAGCTCAAACCACATATCTTGGGAGATGAAGCAGTGATCTGATGTATGGCTCTCTAACATAGGGGGCTATTCTGTTTAAGGAAAGAGGCCGCAGGCCTAACATAAGTGAAGTTCACAAAGGGATTGGTATTCGTCTTGGGACTGGCAGCTGGAGAATCTGATAATTTCATGTCAGTCCAACACTTATCGAAGTTAGCTATGCAATGCTTCCCAGCCACTTCTGGACGGAAACTGGGCTGGATCTCCCTGGCATCCAATTTCTTCCAGTTGATTGGCTTGAACCACTTGTGTCGCTTAATCTCTTCACTTCCCAATGATCCACTTCCTAAGCGCTTGGCGGCATCCTTGTTTAAGAGCTAAAACAAAACCAAACAAGTTCTCTTAGCTTTAGTGTTTGTAAAGAATATCATAATCAGTACCTCAGACGCCCTTCCAATCCTAACTCTCCCCCTCCTCCAACCCAAAACCAAACACCATCGGTAAGATTCCCGTATAAAGAATTGGGTGTCAGTACATCTTAAACAGGAAAATTAAAGAAAAACAGTTATGTCAAAACGAGGTTTGCTTCTCTCCTTTTGATCTTTTATTTTATTTCATTCCCTTCTTTTATTTTTGTGCAAACTACAACCAAAATTCAAGCCCCAAAAATGATATATAAGAACATAAAATTTACCCCTTTCAACAGAGAGTGTGCTTCACTTGACAAAAACGATGGCAGCTTGATCTTATCTTTGACTATTTTCTGTTGAATTTTGTTTCTATTCCCACCAATAAAAGGAGGCTGCAAGAGCAAAAGGCAGCAAACATAATAATTAGGCAACATAACCTGCTGTAACTGATATTGAAAGACATGGCAGACCCCACAGGCACATAGATGTTCATACTTCATATCGACAATGAACAGCAGCAAGATGAGGAGAAAATGTGGATACTACCTTGTATCCAACATATGCATAAACATACACATGATAGTATATACTTTTCACCATTGCCATTGCAAGCGATTTTCTCAACATCTTACACTGTCAAACAACATCCAAAACTTGGCATCTGAACTAACCCTTGGGTCACAATCATTAAAGAAAATGCTTTGCAAGCAAAGGTGAACACAAAGACACACCAGGATGAAGTTTCAACAATTTCAGCAAGCAACTGAGAGACAAGCATATGTCATAGAAGGAGGGTAACATGATGAGAAATTAGATAGGATTTAGTGAAGAAAACCAACCTTTCCAGTTAGCATCTCATACAACAGAATTCCCACACTCCACCAATCTGCTGCCTTATCATGACCCTTTCCTTGAACAATTTCAGGTGCCATATATTCAACTGTTCCACACATTGAGTTTGATCTTTTATTTTCATCAAATTCCTTTGCCAGGCCAAAATCAGTCAACATTGCCTAGACAAGAGATCGTATAAAACATTACAATCTGTTTGTTTTTTTAATTTAGAAATGAATGTGTCAATGAGTGAGCGTGCAGGTCCATAGAAGGAGAGAGAGGGGGAGATTACATGGCCATCTGAATCCAGCAGGATATTTTCTGGTTTAAGATCTCTATGCATTATGCCATTTGCATGAAGGTGAGAAACTGCAGAAACAATCTCAGCAGCATATATACGTGCCAGATCCTCCCTGAAATAGAATAACCACATCTTAATATTTATCAATCTACTTCTAATCTTCAGCAAAAAGTATCCAAATCAACAAGATTTCAGATACCTGAAAAGGCCATGGTTATAGAGCTGGAAAAAAAGGTGGCCCCCATTTATGAAATCCAACACAAGGTATAGCCTATATTTGGTCTGCATGGCAGTGACAGACAAAATATATTGTTCAGTAGTGTCAATGGGAAAGAGAAGAAATGTGAAAATACATATTTACTAATTAAGATTCTATTGTCTGGAAAGATTTTCATGAAAATGTAATTCCTCAAAAAGAATCTCTTTCATCACTAAAGGCTGGAAGCATGTTAGATCTAAAGAAAATCAATGCAGTAATCAGACGATCGGATGGATAGTTACTTGGAAGGAGTATTTGAGCTGGACAATGAAGGGATGATCTATTTTTGTTAGAATATCCCTTTCACCTCTCATGTATTCAACATGATTTTTCTCCACTATTCTGTCCTTCCGCATGACCTTCATTGCATATATTTCTGGTGTACCCTTTTTCCTCACCTGATAAACTTTCCCAAATGCACCCTGCCCAACAACCTTCAAAACCTCAAAATCTTCAATGCCAACAGTTTGAACCTTCAAAGTATCTCCACTGACATCCTCCATGTCTTTCTCAACAGCATCATCATCTATGAAAGACTCCTCTAGTTCTTTAATAGTCTCGTCCAGGACACACTCAACCAGTTCCAATGAATCTTCCGTCTCTTGTAAGTTAAGTTTGCTGAGCTTCAATGATTGGCTAACATAAGAAGAGGGGCCAACCAACGAATGTGACCGGTTATGAACAACAACAGGGTCATCATAAATAAGCTCACTACCATCTCCTACAGACAAAGGATCACCACAATTCACATCTATTGATGGCAAAGGGCCAAACACATCAGTGAAATCAAGTTCAATGTGATCTGATACTACAGTATCAGAGGGATTAACAGGAAACAACAACCGGTTCTTTGTCAAACCAGGCAATTGAGAGGAAACCATTTTGCAAAACTGCCAAATATCACCAGGATGCCAACTGCAGCTGACCTAAATCTACCACTACCACAGAAGCCAACTGCAGAAGGCCAAATCTATAACGGCTAAAGCACGATTTCTCCACAGGTATCCAAGACACAAACTACTGAGGGACACCTATCAATGGCCTTAATCAAAAGGAAGTTGACGTATGCAATAAAAGCCCCGAGAAACTTTGGCAAAAGGCAAAATAGAATCCAGAAGAAAAGGTTGTTCTTGTTTCCTGATTTGCAGGAAACGGTTGATGCTCCAGTGGTACTTGAATTCATGAAGATCAGCCCGTCAATTCTGCAAAATTCAACACAACACCCACAAGAAAGAAAAAACATCAATTAAAAAATAACCACAACCACAATTTTATTCTATTAGTTAATCAATTCCCAGTATTATTTCTATATAAAAAAAATTAGCATATCTACTTTTTTAGGTATAAAAATCAACATATTTCACACGTAATTCTCAATATTATCTATTAAACAAACCAAAGAAACCCCAAAAATTCATATTCAAACCCCAAAAAAAATCCTATAAAATTAATCAAATTAAACCTTAATTACATCCACTCATCATTCATATATTAATTTCTCTTAATCATAGAAAACTCCAAAATATCATATTTTGAAACCCAAAAAACCTACACTGAACAGGAATCACTAATATAAAACTAAAGAATGGAAACGAAAGATAAATTCCTCTACAATTAATACTCCAAGTCTTTTCCAAACCGGATTAGGTTACAAAATCCAAAACACACAGACTAAAACTTACATGCCAAATCAGGAAAAAAAAAACCCAGATTTAATTTCTGTTTTTTATTAATAAAACTCAATTAAATCAAATACCAGCCCAATTAAGATCCACAATAACAAAATTTGCAAACTTTGACCATTTTTTATGTATAAAATCAACGTATTTCATACATAATTCCCAATATTATTTTCTATTAAACAAACCAAAGAAACCCAAAAAATTCATATTCAAACCCCAAAAAGAAATCCTACAAAATTAATCAAATTAAACCTAAACCTACAAAATTAAGCAAAAGAAAAAAAAATCTAGTTTCTCTGTAATTACATTACATGAATAAATGGAGCAAAATACCCAAATTTGATTAAAAAAAATAAAAAAGAGAGAATTTTGATTACCTAGAGAGGATGCAGAGCGAGATTGAATTAGGGAAGGATTTAGAAGGAGAGAGAGCTCTCGAGGAGAAAGCGTGAGGCTACCACTGCTTTCCTTTTTTATTATTTATACAGGTGGGCGATGAATGCTTACGTGAAGGGTTTGTAGTCGACAAGTGGTGACGGGTGATGCTTTTTTTTGACAGCTATTACGTGGCGTTATTTTAGTAGATGAACGGGTGCGTAACGAACCTTTTGGCCCAACTTTGGATTTTGGGAATATGCTTTTTTTGGAGACCCGACGCTGCGCGTGGGCTGGTGGATGACAGCCACTGTTACTCTATCTTTGCACTCCTTCTATTATTATTTTTTATTTTCCAAAGTTTCATGAAGTAACAAAATTTCCTTCTTTATATTTAAATCTTATAATATTTAAAAGTAAAAAAAGTTACAAATATGCTAAATAAGTATGTTACTAATGCAAATACTATTTTTAAATAATATCGATGAAATATGAAAATATAATATTATGATAAATTAACAATTTATTTTGTAGTGAAATGTCAATATTCATGATAAAACATAAATAACTACTTTATTAGGATAAAAGTCTCTCTCTTTTTTTTTCTTTTTTTCATTTAGCTTGTAGCACCATAAAAGTGTGTATATCACTCTCCCTCAAAATTCTTGAATTCCAAAAGAAATGGATATGTTTTGTAAATCAAATTAAATAAGATTTGTATATAAAATTTATATTTTACAAGGTTTAAATCACGAATTGAAAACGTGTCGAGAGGATTAAATTCTTTTTTTAAAAATTAAAAAAATTTTAACTAAAAACATTTTAATTATTCATGCTTCTAGTTTTGGTTCAGTGAATTTGTTAATTTAAAATAATAAATGAATTTGTTAAATCACGAATGGAGAACGTGTCGAGAGAATTAAATTCTTTTACAAAAAATTAAAAACATTTTAACTAAAAACATTTTAATTATTTATACTTTTAGTTTTGGTTCAATGAATTTATTAATTTAAAACAATAAATGTGTTCGTTACATTGATTTTTTTTATGTATGTATATATATTGTTGGTGCAATAAATTTATTAAACGCAAAACAAGTATTTGCATTTTTACCATATGTATATTATTGGCAAGAGTTTTTTTTCTCTAATTAATTAATGATAATCTAACTTTATAATAATAAAGAATGTACAAATAAGGATTCATTAACATTCATTGAAATGGGTATTTAAAACATATTTTTACATGTACTTTATAAAAAAAATTATAAATTCATAACTATTATTTAAATAAATAAGTAAGTAATATGGGGCATGTGTATTCTATTTTTTTTTTCAATTCATTTATGCCCATGGCATGCCTCTAAGAATCTAAGAATAATATGAGAAAAGCAAATGCATGTATAATTGTATACATAAATTGCATGCATCCCTACTAATTAAGATCTAACTCTCCAAAATTTTATAAAAAGAAAAAAAGAAGCATACATGATATCATGATATAGCATATGACAACATTAAAAGCTCTCAAGTTTAAATATATGTAAATTATCACATGTCAATAATATATCCTATTGTTTCTATATTATTATTATTATTATATGGTATAAGTATCTTAAATATCATACTTTGAATAATTGTGTTCAACTTCAATTCATTTTATAATTAAAAAAATTAATTAATTGCTCACGATGTATTAAATGAACCTTAACCAACTCTTAATTACTTATTAACCAAACTAATCTATAATTTACATGTTAATTTGTAAAGCTTTCCCTATGCTTAAACTTAAGTGAAAAATAAATTGTAAAAAATCTATGATTTTTCATCCTAAACAATATTTTTTTCAATGAACCCCTTGTTTGATGTAGGTTCTTTTATTTTTATCTCAATTAAGAAGACTTTGTAACTTAAAACTGGAGTTTTAAGTTAACTGATTTGAACTCTAGATTCAGTTTTAGATCTACTCACATAATTTCAAATTTATATTACAGAGTTACATAAGTATCAGTATGATTAAATCCACTTCCATACAGACAATAGTTCAACTAAAGAAGTAACCAAATACGTAAAACAACTTGAATGTAAAGTGAGCTCAATAAGTTATAAAAAGAATACTTACATTCATATAGTGATTCATACTCTGATTACATCCATAAATTGAAACTCCTGGATTATGGAACATCTTTTTAGTATTTTTTATTTATGAAATTGAAATTGCAAGCCTACTGATTACAAAGTAAATTGCAAACATACTCGATTGTTGTCTATATAGTTATATTTTATTGTTTAATCACCAATAGAATTACCGCCAACAAGTTATCGTCTTCTAGTTATCAGTCTACAATTACATGCCTACTTGATAAACAAGTTTTGAAGATCCTGTGAACTTGATTGAACTCTAATATAATTGTTGTTGTTTTGTTGAGTTATTGAGTTATGTAGTTTTTGGTTTCTGTCATAACTCAACTTTGACCCCCTGTTTTTCGAAACATTTTCAAAATACATAAAATATTTAGACAAGAGGACCAAATTGCAAAGAAAGGGAATGAGGAACCAAAGTGATTTTCGGTTGTTTGGTCAACAAGTTGGTTTGAAGGCCAAGCAATTGGGAGGGAAAGAAAAGAACATGTTATTTTGCATATAAATAGTGAAGGAATCTCACACAATGAGAGAGATGAGACCATAACAAAAACAAAATAAAAAAATACTAGAAAAAAACTCTCCAACTCACACACACTTATACAAACAAACAAAAAACCTTAACCCTATCTTTACAACTTAGTCATCAACTACAACGAAAAAACATGGATCACCCAGCCGTAGAAGATGAGCTATCACTCTTACCCAAATAACCAGGAGCCCTTCTTCTTTAGTTGAACCACCGTGAACCTGCTTCTCTTTGCCTCCATTCTTGTTGTCTCTCTTTCTCCAATCTCATATCCTACTAGTTGCAACCACCCTTTTTTTTCCCTACAAAACCCAAAACACCTGCAAACAAAGACTTTGTCCATCCAAATTTCCCATTCACCATTTTTTTCTTCACTGCCAACCAACAAAGTTGATGGTCGTTCCAGCTAACCACCATGAGATCTAGCCACCAGTAACAAACAAACTACAGCAGGCCCTTTCTCTTGACTTCCACACACGCCAAAGATATCTCCACCAGCAACATCGTTATCTTTCTTCCACCCGGTAACCACTATCAACAGTCTCTTCTTCATCTCCTCCCACCATGTCAGCGCCTTTACGAACCATCCTTCTCTATAGCTATCAGCTAACACCAAGCTGTCATAACCAATAGTAATTATTCTTCCAATCAAGAACCTCAGCAGCCACTCCCAACCAGTCCACAGTAGCCCCCACTCATTGGCATCAAAATCCATAAACATTGTTTTAAATCATAATGTTCTTTAGTCGAAGACCCAATAGATTTCCTCTTTAAAATTCCATTTCTCTCAACCCATCAACCCCCTCAATCAATCCAAAACCAACCTTCACACACATGGCAAAAAATCAAGACCAATAGTCTCTACACAATTGAAATCCTCTTTTTCAGCCTCCACAATAATCAATAAATGCAAATAAAAGTGATGGATTTAAAGAAATTAACCCAGATAAGGAAAAGAGAGAAATGATTGAACCTTCAATGGAGTAGATCTATCTTCTTCCTTATATGTTTGTTTGTCTCATCGCCAGTGTAAGAGCAAAGAGAAGACAAAGGAGTACTAGATCCACTAACCCATGCTCCTCTAATAGCGGTGGCGTGAGAATCCACACGCCGACAGTGATGGTGCCACTATTCTAGCGGTTTTCTAGTGTTGACTTTAATGTATCCTGGATATCTCAAACGCTTCGTAAGGTCGATCTATAAACTCAAACTTTTTTTAGGAAAAATTGCTATAACATTGTTAAATTTGTGACAAATTATTTATTATTGTGTATATTTTTAGACTGTTTTGAGATTATTTGATTTGAGTTCGTATGTGTTTTTGGTTTGATAATTTACGTTGAATTGTGAGTTTATTTTTGGGTTGTGATTGCTTTTCGGACCTTAAATATTGGTTCATGATTTATGTTTGGGTATGTGTTGATTTATTTGGATTAGCATGAAATTTGAATGAAGTTCGTGAAATTAATAAGATTTGTGTGGATGTTTGGCGTTGTTCGGTTTTGAGTTCATGAAAGATAATTTGTTTGGAATTGATATCATGGTTACAATAGCTTTGATACAAATCTTGTTATTTGTGTTTTGCCAAACACGATCTTCGTTCAATTTTTAATAAATTCTTAAGTTTTGATCATTTTGCAGTTAATTTTGAATTTTTTCACCTTTTCTACCCTCACATATTTAATATTTGAAATTGTGACCTACGCGCAAGATATTTTTTTCGGTATTAAATGAATAAGTTCCCTTTTATAAAAACAATAACAAAAAAATCTTTCTTTCAAAAATATAATTTTTATTTTAATTTGCATATGGTCAACTCTCTCAAAATAAATTATATTTTTATATTTTAGCATATTAAAAAAATCACAAAAATAGTATTTTTATATTTAATTGTATTTTTGAATTTAGTAACCAGTTTCTTAAAGCCTTGAGAACTTGGCCTGCATTTCAAAAATACCAAAAAACAATATTTTGTTTGTTCCAATATTAAGGATTATAAAGTTATATGTAAGACATATTCTCGATATAAAAAAATACAAAAATATATTTTGACTCTAGAATGGCTAGACTTTAACTTGATAGGATAATGACTTTCTTATTGAGGATTACTTTTCTTAAACCTTTAACAAATCAACGGCTAGAAAA
>Ga0307514_10003813_pt1 | contig 14186 bp, 5 predicted proteins | sample 16_EM_MG_FD_203088 | JGI IMG/M metagenome (GOLD analysis project Ga0307514, IMG submission 203088) | Populus trichocarpa ectomycorrhiza microbial communities from riparian zone in the Pacific Northwest, United States - 16_EM | ecosystem: Host-associated > Plants > Roots > Unclassified | place... | reverse complement strand
TTCCTGCGGCGACGTATTCGGTGTGCGAACTGGTGCAGCCCAGTGCCACCGTCAATGGCATCACCACGGCGGGGTCTCTGGTGTCGACCAGCGGCAGCACCGGCACGGCGGGCACCGCTTCGAACCCGAGCGCTACCACCAGCCAGATCGTGGGCATCGTGCTCAACGGTGATGGCGCTGGCGGCCAGGTCACGGGCTCCACGCAGAACAACTTTGCCGAGGTCGTGCCGTCCGTCATCGCAGGCTCGGTGTTTCTGGACATCAACAACAACGGGAGCCGCAACGGTGCGGACACGCCATTGAGCGGCGTAGTGATCGCGCTGCTCAACAGCGCGAACGCCGTGGTGGCCACGACCACGACCGCGGCAGACGGCGGCTACAGCTTCGGCAATCTGCTGCCTGGCACCTACAGCGTGCGCGAACCTGCGCAGCCTGCGGGTACTTCCAACGGCCTGACCCTGGCCGGCAGCGTGCCCAATGGCGGAACGGCCGGAACGCCGTCTTCGGTGGCGGTACTGCCCAGCGTGATCAGCAGCATCGTGTTGCCTCCGAATACGCAGTCGGTCGCCAACAATTTCGCGGAGATTCCCAACGGCCGCAGCGTGTCGGGCCGCGTGTTCCTCGACTACAACAACAACGGCGTGTTGAACAATCCGCCCGACCATGGCATCGGCGGGCAGACGGTGGCATTGACGGGGACCGACATCAACGGCAACGCGGTCAACCTGACCACCACCACCGCGGCGGATGGCAGCTACAGCTTTGCCGCCGTACCCGAAGGGGCCAACTACACGCTGACACAACCGGCACAACCCGCCGGCACGAGCAATGGCATTGCGACGGCGGGCTCCACCGGTGGGGTTGCCAGCAATCCGACGACCGCCAGCAGCCGCATCATCGGCATTGTTTTGTCTGGCACGAACACGGTGTCTGCCGAGAACAATTTTGCGGAAGTTCCGGGGGCGGCGCCAGACCTGGCACTGGCCAAGACACATACGCCATCGAACTTCGCGTCCGGTGGGAGTGCGGGTTATTTCACGCTCACGCCGCGCAACATCGGCACGGTGGCGACCAGCGGATCCGTGACAGTGGTGGACACTTTGCCGACAGGCATGACGCTGGCTGCCCTGGCCAGCGGCACTGGCTGGAGCTGCAGCGGCGGCGTCGGTGCAAGCGTGGTCACTTGCACCAGCACGTCTTCGATTGCCGCAGGCGCCAGTGGCAACCCCATCATCGTGCGCGTGGCGGTGGCCAGCGGCTTGAGCGGCCAGGTCCTGACCAACACCGCCCTGGCATCTGGCGGCGGTGAGCCGGCCGGCTTTGATGGCAACAACAGCGCCAGCGATTCGGTGGCGCTGGTCTCCGCGGCCACTGTCAGCGGAAGCGTATGGCGCGATGCAAACCACGACCGCGTCAAGGACACGAGCGAGAAGACGGTGTCCGGCTGGACTGTGGAGTTGCTGAACAACGGCGTGCTGGTCGCCAGCACGCAGACCGACCTCAGTGGCGCCTACACCTTTACTTCGCTGGCACCGGGCGCGGGTTATGAAGTGCGCTTCCGTGAGCCGGGTACCGGCAATTTCTACGGCAAGCCGGTACCCAACGAGAGCGGCCAGTCCTATACGGCAGGTGTGGTGGGCTCGGGCAACCCCGGCGGCGCAGACAACACCCAAGGTGTGCTGCAGAACATCAATCTCTCGCCGGGCGACAACATCCTGCAGCAAAGCCTGCCCCTCGACCCTGCGGGTGTGATCTATGACGCGGTGACGCGGCTGCCGGTGCAGGGCGCGGTGGTGACCTTGTCCGGCCCTGTAGGCTTCGACGCATCACAGCTGCTGGGCGGAGCGCTCACGCAGACCACGGGCGCCGAAGGGGCCTACCAGTTCCTGCTGTTGTCCACGGCGCCGGCAGGTGTCTACACCTTGAGCGTGACGGCACCCGCGGGTTATGCGCCGGGGGCTTCCACGCTGATTCCGGCGTGTACCGCCACCCTGGCCGTGTCGGCCGGGCCACCCGATCCGGCTGTGGTGCAGAACAGCGATGCGCCTCCAACGGCTGCGGCTGGGAATCCTCTGACGACGCCCGGCGCCTGCGCGTCAACCTCGGGCGGGCTGTCGGCGGGGGCGGCCACCACGCAGTACTACTTCAGCTTCAACCTGAATCCGGCTTCTCCGGGCAGCTCCGCCAACGTGGTGAACAACCACATCCCGGTGGACCCGATGAATGCGGCCGGCTTCGTGTTGTCCAAGACCGGCAACCGCCGCGTGGCGGAGGTGGGGGACACGTTGCTCTACACCATCATCGTGCGCCGCACGTCCGGTTCGTCATTGCCACAAGTCACGGTCCGCGATCGGCTGCCTTCGGGCTTCACCTACATCCGCGGCACGGCACGGGTGAACGGCTTGACCGCTCCCGATCCGGCCGGCGGCTTGGGGCCGATCCTCGGCTTCACCGTGGGCGGGCTCAGCCTGAACCAGAGCACGACGCTGACCTACCGGGTGCGCATCGGTGTGGGCAGCATGCAGGGCACCGGGATCAACTTTGCGCGGGCCTACGGCTGCGCAACGGCTGCCGGGTGCCTGACGGCGGCCCTGCAACCGGTCACCGGCAGCATCGAGTCGAACGAGGGCTCGCACCAGGTGCAGGTGACCGGTGGCGTGTTCACCGACGAAGCCTGTGTCCTGGGCAAGATTTTCGTGGACTGCAACGGCAACCATGTCCAGGACCCGGAAGAGCTGGGGATTCCCGGCGTTCGCCTGTACTTCGAGTCGGGGCAGTACCTGGTCAGCGACAGCGAAGGCAAATACAGCCAATGCGGCATCACACCCAACAGCCATGTGCTCAAGGTCGACCCGCGCACCTTGCCCACCGGCTCGCGCCTGACGACTTCCAGCAACCGAAACCTGGGTGACGGCAACAGCCTCTTCATCGACCTGAAGAACGGCGAGCTGCATCGCGCCGACTTCATCGAGGGCAGTTGCGCCAACCCGGTGCTGGAGCAGGTCAAGGCCCGCCGCGCCCAGGGCGAGATCCGCTCGGTGGAAACCGAAAAACAGAAAGGACCTGCATTGCGCTTCGAGAGCAAGCCAGTCCGTATGCCCAAACAGGCTACCGACAGCGCCAACCAACCTATCGTCCAGCCGCGTGAAGGAGCCAGCGATGCACGCTAATCGTCTGCCTCGACGCAGTGCAGTGGCGCTGCTGATCGGCGCCATCCTGGCGCCTTGCGGCTGGGCCCAGTCCGAGGATGTGCGCTTCGCGCCTTTGACTTCCACCGACCGCAGTTCGACGACCGGCGTGGCACGGCCGCTGTATCCGCTTTCAACCCCCGACCAGCCCGTGCCGGGACAGACATCGACGGTTTTCCCGGACACGGTGGGCGAGGTGGACTACAAGGTCAACCAGGCCGCACAGCGTGTGGTCGTGGAGGTTGCGCGCAACGCCGTGCCGGCCGACGGGCAGACCGCCGTGCCGGTGACCATCCGCGTGCTGGGGGTCGACGGCAAGCCGCTGGCAACGCCGGTCTGGGCCACCATCGAGCACAGCGGTGGCCGCATCCTGCTGCCAGGTGCCCGCACCGACGAGGCCGGCCCGCTGGCCCGTGATGCCGACCGGGTGACGCCCGGCATTCAGATCCGTGTCAGCGATGGCGTGGCCATGTTTTCACTATTGGCACCCATGGCCCCGCAGGATGTGCAGTTGCGCATCACCGTGGGCGCGCAGGAGGTCTCTGGTGTCGTCAGCTTCGTGCCGGAGATGCGCGAGATGGTTGCGGCCGGTCTGCTGGAAGGCATCATCAATTTCGGACGCAAGGAACGCAGCTTGCTGGTACGCCCCACGCACGAAGATGCGTTCGACCGGGAGATTCGCGCCTGGGGCCGGGAATTCAATAACGGTAAAGCGAATCTGGAGGCGCGCAGCGCGTTCTTTCTGCGTGGCACCATCCAGGGCAAATACCTTCTGACCGCAGCCTACGACTCGGACAAGGTCACGCGGGCGCGGCTGCTGCGCGACATCCAGACGGAAGAGTTCTATCCGGTGTATGGCGACGCCTCGCTGCGCGGTACGGACGCTTTGTCGGACAACCGTCTGTACGTGCGGGTCGACAAGGACAAGAGCTACCTGCTGTGGGGCAATTTCGCCACTGGCGACGGCTTCAGCCAACGCAGCGGCGGCGGGAAGGTCGCGACGCTGGCGCAGCGCAGCCTGGGCAACTACAACCGCAGCGCTACAGGTGTTCGGTACCACTACGAGGATGGCGGCCTGGTCGGCAATGTGTTTGCCTTTCGCGATTCTCTGCGGCAAGTGGTCGAGGAGTTTTCCAGCCAGGGCAGCGGCCCTTACGGGTTGCGCAACAGTGCCGTGCTCGAAGGCAGCGAGAAGCTTGAAATCGTGGTGCGGGATCGCGAGCAGCCCTCGCGCATCCTGAGCACCACGGCGCTGGCGCGGCTGGCCGACTACACCTTCGAGCCCTTCAGTGGACGCATTCTGCTCAATACGTTTCTGCCATCGGCGGATGCGAATCTGAACCCGGTTTCGCTGCGCGTGACCTACGAGGTGGACCAGGGCGGCGATACCTTCTGGGTGATGGGGGCCGACGGGCAGATGCGCCTGAGCGATTCGGTCGAGGTCGGCGGCTCGGTCATGCGCGACAGCAACCCGCTGGCCTCGCAAGGCATGAGCAGCGCCAACCTGGGCTGGCGCATCGATGAGCACACGATGCTGGTGGCCGAAGTTGCGCGGACCACCACCGAGGTCAACACCAACGCAACCAATGTCTCCGCGCTGCCCGGCATGGCGGGCCGGATCGGCGACGTGTCCGGTAATGCCTGGCGGATCGAAATGGCCCATGAAGCGGAGCGCACGACGGCGCGGGTGTTTGTCGGCCGCAGCGACACGAGCTTCAACAACCTGACCGCACCGCTGACGGGAGGCCGCGGCGAGGCCAACGTATATGGTGCCTACAAGCTGAGCGATACCACCAAGCTCTATGTGCAGGGACTGCGCAGTGAGGATCTCAACCCGGGCGCGTCGGACAGCAGTTCGGTCCAGGTAGGGGCCTCCTTCAAGCTCAGCGAGCGCCTCACCGCGGACGTGGGCCTGCGTTCCCTGCACCAGTCGGCAGGCAGCGCCACGGCCTTGTATTCGACGCCTTTCAGTTCCACCGCCGGCCTGACCAGCAGCATCGCCACGGGTTCGGGTGGCAGCGCCGTGGGTTTTGGCAACCAGGTCATCGATCCCGTCAGCGGCCTGGTGGTGATCAGTTCGGGTACTTCGCTGGCAGGCACGGCGTCGGACCAGACGACCGCGCTGAGCAGCCAGACCGTGCGTGCCGGCCTGGGCTATCGGGCCAGCGACAAATTCACTCTGGGCGGGGAGGTGGAGCATGACGTGAGCGGCGACCCGCGCAGGCGCTTTGCCTTGGGCGGCGACTACCAGATTGCCGAGCGCACCCGGCTCTACGGCCGCTACGAGCACCAGACCGGCTTGTCGGGCGTGGACAGCATCACCACCGAAGAGCGCAAGGCGAACGCCTTCGTTTTCGGGGTGAACTCCAGCTATGTCCGCGACACGCAACTGTTCAGTGAATACCGGCTGCGCGATGCCCTCAGTGGCCAGGACGTGCAAATGGCTTCCGGGGTGCGCAATGCCTGGGACTTTGCGCCTGGCATTCGTCTGAGCACGGCGCTCGAGCGTGTCCAGGTGCTCTCCGGCGATGCGGCCGATGCCTATGCGGTGTCTGCGGGCGTGGACTACACCGCCAACCCTTTGTGGCGCGGATCTACCCGCATCGAATACCGCCATTCCGGTGACATCGAGAGCACGGCCAGCAACGAGGCCTTCAATACGACGCTGTGGCAAGGCATGGTGGCGCGCAAGCTGAACCGCGACTGGACGCTGCTCGCGCGCGACTACCTGCTTGCAACCCGTTACGACGCCCGCGGCAATGTGCTGCAGAACCGGGCGCAGATCGGCGTGGCCTACCGCGAGACAGATACCAACCGGATCAACGCTTTGGCCAAGTACGAGCTCAAGACCGAGCGCGATGCGAGCGATGCCAGCGTCGGCCCCTTGGCAACGCGCGCCCACATCGTGTCGGCCCATGCCGACTACCACCCCAGCCGCCCCTGGTGGATGACCGGGCGCATTGCCGCCAAATGGCAGCGTGACAGCCTCGAGGGTGGGGTGAAGGACGCCTTCCGTGCGCAGCTGCTATCGGGCCGACTGGTGTACGACGTGACGGAAAAATGGGATCTGGGCGTGATGAGCGCAGTGCAACTCGGCCAGCACCAGGCCAGGCAGTGGGCCTACGGTGTGGAAGCCGGCTATCTGCTGCAGCAGAACCTGTGGCTTTCCGTGGGCTACAACAAGTCGGGCTTCTCGGCGGACCGCGATCTGGTCGGCTACGAATACACCCGCAGCGGCTTCTACATACGCCTGCGCTTCAAGTTCGATGAAGACCTGTTCGCCGGCAGCAACCGCAACGTCAACACCACTTTGAACCGGTAGGCCGAAAGCCCTGCACCGAATGAATACCATGAACCATCCACAAATCTCTCACTTCAGACTGCGCGCCGTGGCGACGGTTTTGCTGCTGGCCCTGGGGGCCTGGAAGTCACCGCATGCGGATGCGCAAGCCGTCCTGACACCGGCCAAGGACCGCATCACCGACGAAGCCCAGCGCGCCGACCACGGTGTGTACGCGCAGATGCAGGAGCGCATCCACGCCATCAACGAGACCGGTGTGCCGGTGCGCAACTACCATCTGTCCAAGGCGCAATGCTGGCTGGACGTGTCGTTCCACGAGTACAGCCGTAACGACAGGAGCCGCTTCGTGCAGGAGTCGCTGGCCGAGTCGGAGAAGCTGGTGCAGGCGCTGGAAGCGAAGCAGAGCCCGATCTCGAACGAGACGCCGTTGGTCAACGGTGCCGCGCGGATTCGTCCGGACCTGTGGGAGCGTGCCCGCGCACTCCACGCGCATGCCGGGTTTGCCTGTGCGCAGCAACGCGTGGCCTGCTCCGAGGTCGAACTGGTGCATGCGGGCAATGAGTTGAATCAACAGCAATGGCGGCATGCGAAGCCGTATGTGCAGATGGCGGAGGACGGCCTGGCCGAGGCCGACGCACTTGCCGCGTCCTGTACTCCGGCGGCGGTGGCACCAGCCGTGGCGGCGCCCGTTGCACCCGCTGCCTCCGAGGCGATCACGCTGTCGGCGCAAGTGATGTTCGAATTCGACCGTTCCGGCCGAACGGACATCCGTGCCGCCAGCCAGGCGTCGGTCGAGCGATTGCTGAGCCGCTTGAAGGCCGAGCAAATCGAAGTGCGCAGCCTGGTACTTGTCGGCCATGCGGACCGCCTGAACGCCACCGGGCACCATGATTACAACCTGGAACTCTCGCGCAAGCGTGTCATGACCGTGCGGGATTGGCTGACTTCCCAAGGTATGGTTGCCGACCGCGTCCAGACCGATTTCAAGGGCGACGTCCAGCCGGTGGATGCTTGCGCCGCTCAGTTCTCGCACGAGGAAGATCTGCGCGAATGTCTGTTGTCCAATCGGCGCGTGGACATCCGCATCGAAGGCGTTTCCCGCAAGAAGTGAACCCTAGTCCGGAACCTTGGCCAGCGAAAAGTGCAGGGTGGTGCCGCGCCCGGGTTCGCTGCTGAGGTGGATCTGGCTGCCATGGCGTTCGACCACCGTGCGCACGAAAACCAGGCCCAGGCCGATGCCGCGAGGTGCCGAGCGCTCGTCTGGATGCAGGCGCACGAAATGTTGAAACAGGACCTCTTGCTGCTCCGGCGAAAGGCCGGGCCCCGTGTCCGCGATGGACAGTTGCCAGCGGTCTTGGTCTTCCCGTATCGTGCACCGCACTTCGGTGTTTTGCGGGCTGTATTTCACGGCATTGCTTAGCAGATTGCCAATGGCCCGGATCAACAATCCGCGGTCTGCCTCGCACCAGGCCGGCACGTCCGGGTTGTGCAGTTGAAAGCTGATCTGCCGCGACATTGCCTGCGGCCATACCTCGTCCACGGCTTCATGCAGAAGCTCGCTCAGATTCAGCACTTCCAGGCGGTATGCGTTGGATTTGGCGCGCGCCAACTGCACGAACTCTTCGGCCAGATACAGCGTTTTTTGCGCATGGCGTTCTATGCGTTGCAGCGTCTGCGCTGGCATGGGCGCATCGGCTTGCATGCTGTGCAGTTCCAGCAGGGCAAGAATGGAAGACTGGGGGGAACGCATGTCGTGCGAGATGAAGCGCAATGCCTCGTCTCTTTGGCGTTCCGCCTGCCGGATCGGACTGATGTCGAGCAGGCTGGTGATCCAGCCTGTCGCCATGCCGTCGGTGTTGAAGCACGGTGCGGACTTGACCAGCATGTCGCGCCCGATGGCGTCTTTCGCTTCTCCTGTCCAGGTTTGCGTCGCATCCGTCAGCTGCGCGACCTGCGCGATTTGCGAAAGCCGGCCGCTGGTGTCCTCATGGTCCACCTTGTGCAGCAGGTCGGCGAGTTGGTGGCTCGTCGGCTGTTCGATGCCCAGCGGCTGGAAATAGCTGATGGCGGCCTGGTTCGCCATCAACACCCGGCCGCTCGGGTCGGTGATGACGGTTGCGTCTGGCAGATTGCTCAGGATGTCACTGACGAAGCGGTGCAGATTCCGCAGCTGTTCCGAGGCATTTTGCAGTGCGCCAATGCGTCGCTCCAACGGGTCGCCCTTGCTGCGAACCGGCTGCATCGGAGGAAGATCGTGGCGAATTTCCATGCGTTGAAACTCTTCCAGCAAATACCACATGGCCGCCTTCAGTCTGCGCCAGACCCATAGAGGGTAGGCCAGCAGCAGACCCAGCAGTGCAGCGGCTGGTGCCAGCAGGACGCCGGTGTAGCGCGCGGTCAGCCAACTGGCCGCGAGGGTGAGCAGCATCAGGACGGTATTGGCCAGCAGCGATGCGGTGGGTGGCAACCACAGGATGGCCAGCAAACCCAGTACGACCGGGATGCTGTTGAACACCGTGTTCTGCCAGGCCGAGGCGCGCTCCAGCCGCTGCTCCTGCAGCAGGGCATTCATGACGTTGGCCGAAATTTCAACGCCGGCCATGAGTTCGGTGTTGCCCGATTGCGGCGTGGCATAGGCATCTCCCATGCCTGCGGAGGTGGCGCCGACCAGGACGAATTTATGGGTGAATGTGGAGGGCGGAATCTGCCCCTTGAGCACGTCCACATAAGAGACCCGCTGGAACTGCCCAGGCGCGCCGACAAACGGAATCTGTACCGGATGGTCGCGTAGCCAGACGTTGGGTTGAAGCGGTGCAGGGCCGCGTGCCGGCGGTGTCAACTCGGCAGGCAGTGCGAATCCCCCTGTGCGGAGCACCGCAACGCCGAAGTGGCTCCACCACCGGCTACCATCGCCTTCCTGGAGATAGGTGGTGCGCACGATGCTGTCGGCGTCCAGCTTCAGGTGGATATGCCCTATGTCTGCCGCCGATCTGGCCAGAATCGGTACTGGCAGGACGGGCTTGTACTGGCCCGTTCCGTAGTTGTCCTGCAGTGCCAGTGGCAGCACGACTTTGCCGTTGCGCTGCATGGCATTGGCCAACAGCAGGTCATCGGCCGCATAGACGGGATCCTGCTCGGTCAAAATCAGATCCAGGCCCACCGCCTTTGGTTCGGCGAGGGTGATCTTGTCGAGCAGGGCGGCATGGAAGCCGCGCCGCCACGGCCATCGTCCGATGGACGCGAGGCTTTTGTCATCGATCGTGACCAGCACGATGTCCTCTGATGTGCTGCGGCTGATCAGGCCCGTGATCTGGTCGTCGATGGCCAGGTTCACGCGCTCCAGCGTATTGCGCCAGCTCATGGTCGCTACCGCCGTGAGCAGTACCAGGGCCAGCAGCGTCCATTCGATCCGGCGTCGTCGCAGGCGACGCCCGCCGAGCCGGCCATCGCGCTGCAGCGAGACCCAGTCGAGCAGGCGATTATTCAAAACCGGGCTCTGGCTGTGGACGGTGCCTGCTCATCAGCGGTTGCCTGGGCGCAGCGGTCCGCCGTCCGAGCTGATGACGGGCTGGTCGCTGGAGGACATCAGGCGCGCAGGAACGGTGATGGACTGCGCCGCAGTGAAAGCGCCACCGCGGCCTTCATGATCGAGCTGTTGAAGGCGCACGTAGTACACCCCTGCTGCGGGCAACGGACGGGCGTAACGCGAGGCCTGCAGCACGCTGTCGTCCAGAAGGTTTTCAAACGCGGGATCGCGCGCGAGCTGCAGCCGGTAGTGGGCGCCATTGTCCGTGGTCGCCCCCCACTGCACGGAAAGCATGGATGCGCCGTCGGCCTTTACGCTTGGGGCAGGGGGTGTCGGCGGCAGAGGCAGGATGGAGAACCGGGCGGGTTTGCTGAAAGGCCCTTGGTCACGGCCACCCTCGGGCGTGCGCTTCACCGATGCGACTCGCCAAAAGTAGTCGCCGGGGGCGAGCCCGTGGACTGTCAACCTGCATTCGGCGAGGTCGGGCATGTCCGTGGCCAGCTCCTGGAATGCTGGCGTGCGTGCCACCTGGAGGTGGTAGCTTTGCGTGCCCAGGCTTTGGGTGCACAGCATGTCGACATCGGGTGAAAACAGCTGGCTGCCGTGCTGCGGTTGGCGCAGGAAGGGCGCTTCGGGCCTGGCCTTGACACGAATCGTCCTGACTGCTTCGGTCCCGACGATGCCACGCTCGTCCACCGCCCGTACCGCCAATTGGTATTCGCCATCGTCAAGGCCCGCGAAACGCGCCAGGGCCTGCGGAAATGTGCCGTAGCGCACCACCTGGTCCACCTGGTTCATTCCGGCATCGGCCGAGATCATGGTTTGGTAGGCCGATGCCTGGCCGAGTGCGGGCAGAGGCAATTCAATGAACGACACGTCTTCCAGCACGGGAGGAACGGCGGACAGATCGGGTGCGGGCAAGAGCCGGCTCAGGGTGATCTTGTGGTCGGATGCATCGATCCGGGTGCCCTCGCCGGCATGCACCAGGGCTTGCATCTGCGGCGCCGAGGATGGCTGGGCGCGTACCAGTACCGCGCCTTCGCGCACATCGTTGATGAAGGCGCCGTTGTCCGCAATGGCGACGCCGAAATTGGTGCCACGCACGCCGCCGACCGCACGGGGCGTGTGTATTTCAAAGCGGCTATTGGAGGAGGGCAGGGGGACGACTTTGGATTCCACGCGGCCGCGGTCCAACCGTATCGAGGATTGAATGTCCTTGGATGCCGGTGCGAACAGCATTTCGTTGAACTGAATGCGGGTATCGGATGGCAGCCGAATCGTCGACCCATCGGCAAGACGCAGGATGACGAAGCCTTGCTCGCCCACGGTCAGTTGGCTGCCCTGCGGCAATTGCTGGCCCACGGCAAGCGCTTGTTCCAGTGGTTGACCTGGGGTGGCAACGCGCGCACTGCCGACGACGTGCAGCACTTCCACCGTTGCGGGCTGAGGGCGCAGGAGGTTGGCCGGAATCATCAACTGCGTTCCCGGCAACAGGCGCAGCGGGTCACGCACCTTGTTCGTCAGCTGTATCTGCTTCCATTGCTCGGGCTTGTAGAGGAAGCGTTTTGCCAGCCCGTACAGATTTTCGCCGGCCTGCAATGTGTACGGAACATCTTGCGCAAAAGAAGCGGCGGGTAACAAGGCTGGCAGCGCGGCAGCAAGGAGGGGGAGGGTTCGATGTGGTAGCAGGCGGAGTAGGCGTAGTGGGCGGTTCATCGTTCGGTAGGTTGCAGCGCGCCGGGGCCATTCGCCTGCGCGGCGAGGTGGACTTCTTCCAGGCGGTAGCCGTGGTTGTAGACGGAAATCAACCGGTATCCGTGTTCCGCGCGCAAGGCTAATTTGCTGCGAATGTGGGAGAAGTAGACGTCCAGGGATCGGGAGGAAATGTCGGCGCCCTTGCCCCACAGGGTTTCAATCAGGTAGCCGCGTGAAATCAGCTTCCCAAGATTGCTGAACATGGTGAGCGCCAGGTCAAACTCCTTGTGCTTCAGTGCGATGGGCTGGCCATTCATCCATGCATTGCGCTGCGTGGTATGAAAACGGTAGCGACCGAAGACAGCTTCTTCCGTGGCCCGCATATGGCCGCCGCGGCGCAGCAGCGCGGCGATCCGCGCCCGCAGCTCAATCACGCGGCTGGACTTCACCATGTAGTCGTCGGCGCCGCAGGTCAGGCCGGTCACGATGTCGCGCTCGTCGCTGCGGTTGGTCAGCATCAGGATCGGTACGGCCGAAGTCGCGCGCTCGCGCACGTTACGCACGATGGCCGTGCCCTCGATGTCGGGCAGTTCCCAGTCGATGATCAGAAGATCGAAGGTTTCACGGCCGACCGCACGAAAAAACGCTTCGCCCTGAGCGAACACATGGCAGTCGTGGCCCATCGCGGCCACCACGGCATGGAGCAGGTCGAGTTGGGCAGGATCATCATCAACGATGGCGATGCGCATCCGTACTTTCTTGGCAAACAAGGAGCTTGGGACAGCGCGGAGCGCTGAATTCCAAATACACAATTACGCGATATTGTAAATTTATGTAATGGTTTTGTGATTTGGACGGACTTTAAAACCTGTCGCCGCCCCTGACCAGGTCGTTAACATTTGGATAACAAATTTGGGCGGGACGTTGGGACCGGTTTTGTGAAGGCTGGCCGAGGTGTGGTGAAAACGAGGACCATTTCACCTTCAAGGGCAAGCTCAGCTGTTTCCGACCGCCCGCACCTACGCATTACTTTATACGATGTATATTATGTTAAGTAACGTAAACGCCGGATTCGCTCTCTTCTTAATAGCGGCCGTCCGGTGAAGCAAATGGCTGCCGGAGGCATCGTTGTTCCAACACGATGAGGCAACGATGCTCCGCCGGCGTGAAGGCGCCCGAGGCGAAGACGCGCTCAGCCTTCTATCTGGCTGGTCATCGGCACTGCCTCATAGCCAAATAGTGGCCGTAGCCATCTTGGCTAAATATGTCCATCCGCTCGTATTGCCCCGGTTTATTTATTAGATTTCCTCATGTTGGCATGCTGATTTACCAATCTAGTCATTCAACGGGAGCATCTTTAGACTTCTTCTCGTCCCTCCATACAACCCCCGATCCCCGTGAAAATACCGCCGTTGGCCCACCGTGGCCTAGCTATCTCGAGCTCCAACCTGGCCGCCGTACTGGCGATCATCATCACCAGCTACCTGATGCTGGTGGTTGATATCTCGATCGTCCTCACCGGCTTGCCTAAGATTCAGGCTGAGCTGCAGTTTTCATCGGCCAGCCTGTCGTGGGTGCAGAACGCCTACACACTGGCCTTTGGTGGGCTGCTGCTGTTGGGAGCACGTGCGGGTGATATCTTGGGCCGGCGGCGCATGTTCATGATGGGATTGGCGCTGTTCACGACCGCATCATTGGCCATTGGTGTCGCGCGGTCCCCGGCATGGTTGCTGGGTGCACGGGCGATTCAAGGCGTAGGCGCGGCGGTCTTGGCGCCTTCTACGCTGGCCTTGCTGTCCACCCACTTTTCGGAGGGCCCGGAACGGACTCGTGCGCTGGCCTATTACTCAGCGGCGGCTGGCGTCGGAGCAAGCCTGGGCTTGGTTCTTGGCGGACTGGTCGCCGATCTGATCTCCTGGCGTGTGGGCTTCTTCATCAACCTGCCGATCGGACTCGCCTTGATGTGGGGCGCTCGCCGCTACTTGGCCGAAACACCGCGTCGCGCCGGACAACTTGATGTGATCGGCGCCGTTAGCTCGACCCTCGGTATGACCGCACTGGTCTACGCCATAGTGCGTTCTGCCGAATCGGGTTGGGGCGATGGGCTCACGGAAGCGTCGTTTGTCATTGGTATTGCACTGTTGGCGTTTTTCATCTTCAACGAATTACGCGCCACGCAGCCCATTTTGCCGTTACGCCTGTTTGCCAGCCGTGAACGCGCCGGGGCTTATGCCGCGCGCATGCTTTTTCTGGGTGGAATGGTGGGCTTCTGGTTTTTCACCACGCAATATCTGCAGAGTGTTCTGGGCTACAGGCCACTGCAAGCCGGGTTGGCGTTTTTACCGACCACGGTTCCTAACTTTGCGATGGCCATGATGGTCCCCATGCTCACCCGCAAATATGGCAATGCACGGCTGCTCGCGGCCGGCTTGGCCATCGCCATCGCCGGCATGGCATGGCTGGCTCAGGTCACGGC
>Ga0307514_10003812_pt1 | contig 14186 bp, 5 predicted proteins | sample 16_EM_MG_FD_203088 | JGI IMG/M metagenome (GOLD analysis project Ga0307514, IMG submission 203088) | Populus trichocarpa ectomycorrhiza microbial communities from riparian zone in the Pacific Northwest, United States - 16_EM | ecosystem: Host-associated > Plants > Roots > Unclassified | place... | reverse complement strand
ATAACAGAATTGTTTTTTTTTAATTTGCGTTTGAAAAGAATATACTCCTTTGGTCACTCATGATCAATGATATAATTATTTTCTTTTATGTTTATTGGTGCATTGTTTCTTATTTCATGATTTATGTTCATAACGCATAAAAAGTTTTTCTTAAACCTTGTCATTAAGAAGAATACATAGTAAGTGCACGTTTGGCTTGTGGGTGATGATTTGATTTGTTGTATTTGGTTATTTGATATTTTTTTTAAATTTTGTGTAGGGTCCTGTTTAGGGGATGTACTGCCGAGATTTTATTATAAATACATAGATGCACTAAAAAAAACCATATACCATACATAGAGAATTTAAATGAATATGTTTAATTATTTAGTTATATTGTTTATATGATGAGGAAAAGTTAAGGGTCAAAACAAACCAATTGTGCTTCTTGAAGAAGTAGTGTTCTTAAGCCTACAATGTATTTCGGTGTTGATCTTGAAAAGGTACCTGATGCATATTATAATGATACAAGCTTGTCAACTATGGGTTACAAATCTGGCGTCATCTGCTAGACATTCTTATTTTGGCAAGTTAATAGCATAATGGAAGCCAAATTTAAGCATGTAAGAAAATTTATTTTATCCAAACATAACATTAAATTAATGATTAAATATTTATATAGTCAACCATTAATTAATTTATTTTCATGTTCACAAATATGAAAGCTACACAAATAATAACATCGATAATGAAAGCGTCGATGAAAATGTCTTTGTTTCAATGGAGCCAACTTGAAAAGTATCCTGAATGGATTGCCATAATTGAGGCTTGGTAGGGGAAGTTTAAGATTAGTACATATATAATCAATACTTTTAATATATATATATATATATATATATATATATATATATATATATAGTTCTTCTACATGTCATAGGGTTATAGGATATTGTCACAGAGTGGGTTCGTGAATAGAAACAATAAGACTCGTGGTACCATTAACAAGCATACCAGTTGGTTGCTTTCTTTTACTAACCATGCAAAGCGCCTAGTGAATGCTTGCTTTATTTTTAAGTATTTTTCTTAAAATGGTAGTTATTATTTGTGATAATGTATAAGTAACGATTTATTTTGCAGGCTACACAACTTGGATGTGAGCCAACTACGATGGATTTATACGTGAAAACATTTATACGGAGAGAATATAGACAAAAAGGGGTGCATTAGTTCATGGACAACTGAGTTGAGCTGTTTATTGTACGTAAACTTTGAAACCTTTTGTACATTGTTTGGACTAATATTTTTTTTATCATATCTTTGACTTTCTTTTTGTTTACCGGCATGCGCGTCAAACATGGAGAGGACCCTTCAACCCATCCAAAATACAATTTGGAGTTGTGATTTGAGGTTGGAGCAACTAGTGGACCCAATAATGACTATGACATTTGATATAAGGTCAGACTATAGTGTCCTAAATATAGGCCCATAATTTAACCCGCGACAACCATCACCAGCTGTTAAAGAGTTGGTTAAACAACAAGTTAGTGCTCGAGGGCCGAAATAGAGGCAAAGTATGAGGAACAAAGAAAGAAGCAATGTGAGGAGATGATGGCATAACTATCTAGTCACTATCCTCCTCTTTCCAGATCTCTATAAGATTTTTCTCTGTTGGGTTTTTCGAATATCATACACGCAGTGAAAACTATGAAATAAAAATATCCAGGAGTTCCTAGGATCCTGTTAGATAGATCTAGAGTTATTTAGGGATTTATTACCTGAAGATCTAATCTTCTTTAGCTTTGAATAATCTCTTAAAAGCTGGGTTGTCATAAACCACATGTCGTCTAATTGTCCGGCCTCCAATGATAATCCATACGAACCACCTGTGAGAAATCTCCTAAATCTCTATTTAGGAGAGAGAGATTGCTATGTCTAGAGTGCTAGCTCTAATATTGTGTTTACGTAGTTTTTTTTTGTCTAAAAGACAACCACTCCTCATTTATAAAAATAAAAGGCATAACTTATTATTTATAGAAAAATCTGAAAGAAACCCTACAAATTAGAAAAATATCAATTTTCCCCCTAAATAATATCCATATATTAATTCAAGAAAATTTTAGAAACTAACTTAATCAAGTTCTTGATTTTTCTAGGTCTAGAAATATAATCACTATATTAATTATAATTTAGTCTTTAATTTGTAAAATATATTTTAATCAATTCATACTTAATTAAATCATCTCAGTTTAATTTATGATTAATGGTTCGTAATGTGTGTGACCCATTAAGTTCCTAATATGTTGGCCCAAATATAAATTATAATTATAATTAAATAGAATTAAATAAATTAAGCAATTTAATTTATTATTAATTCAACAATTGATTAATTTATATTTGATGATCAAGTGCATCGTTTAATAATGTGTCATGATCCCTCAAATATTAGAAAAGTCATTAGTTGTTTGACTTAACCTTTTAGTGACGAGTTTCTCAGTATAATTAATATCCTTTCATCAATAATGTTAAAGCATGGAGCATGTCTACCATCTTAAATCATGTTTGTTTTTTACATAATAGTCATTGATCTTTTGAATAAGATTTAAAATTCTTTTCAAATCTCATTTTACCTTGGCCAAGGATTTCTTAGTTAATACTATTTGAAAATAGTTGAAATATTTTCTCTAATTCAAATAAGGTGATGAATCCTCTCTTGATCCTCTCTTATGAGAACAACTACTTCCTTTCATAAAGGATATAACATAATATGTGTTAGTCTTTATGACTCTAATAAATGTCTAATATTTAAGAGAGTATCGACCATGAATATTTTAAAAACAATGCTTTGATGCAATAGGAATCCCATAATTATAACAACTTTATAATTTTCTCTGCAAAATATTTTTTTCCTATGGACTTTATCTTTACTCTAGATTCATTAATATAATATTATATGAATATTAAAGATAAATTAAGTATTTATTAATAATAAATATGTATTTAAATGAATGTAATAATGCCACGTGTAATCAACCGGTTGGCTATATGGCATATTAAACTAACATATTGCCCCCCTCCACCTCCACCTCTATCTACAACTTCTTCTTAATGTTTATAAATATTTATAATTGATTTTTACAGCTAAATCAATAATATTAAATGTGATCTTCAAGTTATTTTTTTTTTGTTTAATGTTATTTAATGCTATTTAATGTCAAATTGTTTGATAATATTTCAAAAAAATAACAAATTATCACATAAAAAACTGTCAGTAATTCCACCGGTACAACAAACCCATTTTCCTCAGAGAATTATAGAGAGTTGTTAACTATTTTGTTATAGACAGATAGATTCACCAAAAGAACATGGTTGTCAACTTCATAAGCTTTTCTATGAATTTTTCAAATGTAAAGATACAATATAGAAATTAAATATGTTAGAACCAAAGGTTTATTTTAAGAATTGTAAGGCGCATTTAATGTCTATTTGGTCGGAAGACTAAAATGTTTTAGCATGACTTTTTGTGAAATAACAAAACTACTTATCTTACACAAAATTTAAATTTCACAAAAAAATACTAAAAATGTTAAGTTTTTAATAATTTTTATAATTATAATTATAATTTTTTTATTTGACCGTGTATTAGTTCACATTGTTCTAATATAAAAGATAAGGTGCCAATATATTATTTCAAGTGATATGGAAAATCATTAAAATTTCGTAGTAAGTTGATATCTCAATGTAGAAATATTTCAAATTATGGTTCCAAAAGAGAGGTGGAGGAAGGTGTCAAAATAGAAAGTGAGTTAACTCATATGTACACAATTTTCAGCAGCCAAAAAGAGAAAGAAAAAGATATTGACATGGAAGTGTAGCCAACTACTATCCCAAATTATTGGTTGACATTGAGAGTTCCCTTCGTCTCATATTTGCGTCATTTGCTTAAGTTGAATTAAGGCTTTCTTTCTCCAATTTCGAATATTTGATGACCACACATTTCACATTTAATGTCACATGTGATGTTACTAATAAATCATTGTTTAGCAGTACTTGAAAAGTTTGCTTTCGCCATTTTCCTCATATATATACACAACTACCTAATGTGTGGCTGTGTGCAATTTACCATTGGTGCTAATCATGAACATTAATTGCTCAATGAGGAAGTTAACGAAGTTCATGCTTCTTTGCTTTATTATTGACTGGGAAGTGTCTGTTCCGAGCTACATGTACACCATATAGCATGCTTGTGACCTAAGGAATATGTGATTAGAGATTGAACTTACGCGAGTAATTTATGGTTCACGTTTCCCTTTTGCCTAATTAAACTACCTGAAGTCTGTTTGTAATTGAGTAGCAAATCTCAGTTAGGATGTTTTTACTGTAAATGTAAATGGTTGTGTTGTGAGCTAGAAGAGTTTCAAACTAAATGCCACAACATATTCTGAAGTTGAATATAACTCTATGTTCGAGGTAACAAAAAATGTTCTTTAGATCAAGAAGTTCATCACAAAACTAGGTGTTGTTCCTAGCATTGTTGATCTACTAACCATGTACTATGATAACAATGGATCCATTGCACAAGTAAAGAAACAAGGTCTCATTAAAGATCCAAATATGTACTTAGATGATTCTATTTAACAAGAGAAATCAAATAAAGAAAAGAAGTAGACATAGAACGAGTATCCACTCAAGAAAATGTTGCAGATCCTCTCAATAAGGCACTAATCCAACAAAAACATGATCATCAAATGAAAGGATATTGTATTGGATACATGATCAATTAACTTTAGTGCAAGTGGGAGATTCTTAGTGAATATATCTTGTAAGTAATTGGTTGGTTACACGTAATACTAATTTTATAAATATATTTATTATTAATAAAGGCTTTCTTTATCTTTAATATTCAATTATATTTGATTAATGAATTTAGAGTAAAGATAAAGTCTGTGAAATAAAAAATCTTGGCATAGGAAATTATAAAGTTATTATAATTATGAGATTCATGTTGTATTAAAGCATTGTTCCTAAATATTTCTAGTCAATGTAATATTAAGACAATATATTAATTATAGCTACCGATACCTATACATATTATGTTCATTCCTTTATAAAAGAAATCAATTGCTCTCATAAACTGATAAATGAGGGAAATCTAAAACTAATATGTTGGTACTTGTCATATGACATGTATACTGAATTGACTCTCATGAGAATTCCACATAGAGAAATCACCTACGTCTATTGAAAGACTCACGTGACAATTATGTAAATGATCTTTAGACTTGAGATCATTTAGTTATCTTATATAAGGAATGTTATTATTTGATCCTGACTACACGTTGTCCTAATCAAGGGTAACAAATGAGCAAATATTAGGTATAACATAAATCATATTAAGGTATTTGAGTAATCAAGAAAGGATTCATCACCTTAGGTGAATTAGGGAAAATGTTCAATCTATTCTCAAATAGTATTGATTGTTGAATTCTTGGCCAAGATGAGATGAGATTTGAAAAGAGTTTTAAATTTTATTTAAAGAACTAAAATTACACTGAGAAACTGGTCACTAAAATGTTAAGTCAAATCACTTATGACTTTCTTAATATTCAAGGGATCATGATAAGTTGCTAGACATTGTACTTGATCTTAAAATATAAATCAATCAATTGTTGAATTGATAATAAATTAAATTATTTCATTTATTTAATTCTATTTTTTTAGGATTGTGATTTATATCTGGGCTAACTTATTAGGGAACTTAATGCGTCACACACATAAGAATCATTGGTCAAAAATTAAAATGGAATGATTAATCAAGTGCGACTTGATTGTAGATAAATTTTAAAAATTGAGGATTAGAATGTTATTAATATAGGGAATTACAATTCTAGACATATAAAAAATCAAGTAAGCACTTGATTGAATAAATTTATCCTAAAATAATATATGTGATATTATTTAAGCTGCAAATTGATATTTTGTTATTTATAGGGTTTTTACATTTTTCTATAAATAGAATGTTTTGCATTTTATTTTCTGCACATGATGATACAATAGTATAGTACATAAACATTTAAACATAAAAAAAAAAGTTAGCACTCAAAGATATACCAATCTTACTTTCCTATAAAAGGTTTAAGAGATTTTTTACTAGTGGGTCGAGTGGATTACTGTTAGAAATCGAACATTTGGATGACTTGTGGTTTGCGACAACCCAACTTTGAAACAATTATTCGAAGATGAAAAGAACATTTAATTTTTATGTAATTTTTGTATAAATCCTAAATAACTCTAAATCTACTTATCAAGATCCTTGAAATTCTTAAAAAAATTTAAATTTAATATTTTTACGCGTTTTGAAAAACTCAACTCAAAAAAAGAAGTGGATATCCTCGTGACATTATATAAGATTGTGGTTGTTTGCTAATCTTTTTGAAAGCTTGATTTGACGTGAAAGGGTGTCAAAACAAAGTAATAAAATTAAAAATAAGGATTTGTTGAAGTTATCGAGACTATTTTAATCTCCATTTAACTGCATATTTTTTAAACTTAAATTGATTGTTTCTTTGATACGTATTCAAATGCTAATTCCTTTAAAATTTTACTCTTGACAATTCTCTAGGGACAATAATAGTGGGAAGAGTAGCAATACTATTACTAGGATTAAACTTCACCCTTTACCTCATCGTCATATATTGTCATATGATTTCTTGTTTATGACACTTTTATAGTTCTTTTATTAGTCTAGACATTTAGTACTGTAAATAAGTTGAGTTGATCTGAGCTTTAATGTGCTTAAGCTTGTTTGGCTCCTTTAGTACGATTTAAGCTTTACTCGTGTTGACTTGTCCTGAGCTCCATTCATTTAGATTGTTTAAGGAGCACACAAATGATCAAAGCCTAAATTTAACCTTCTTTTATTATATTATATACTAACCAATGGAATATAAAATAGAATATAATGAAAGATTAAAAAAAATTAAATAAAGATGAAACTTGTTTCTTTAACATCATTATAACTCCTACCTCACCTCTATTATCCATGATATAAAAATGCCTAATTACCTTGTATAGCATATTTACATTAGTGATTACTCATTAATACAATCAATCAACCTAATGTGATGAAATATTTAATTTGTTTTTTCAAATTTAGTAATAAATAAAAGAATAACCTTCGTATAGCAACTCAGTTCATTTGCAATAGACCAGTTAAAAATAAATTCAAGTATTGTGCATGAAATATAAGTATTGATATAATAAAATAAATAAATTAGATGAGAATTATATTCTAGCTTTTATCTTAAAGGAAAAGAGGAATGCTATAAAAAAAAAAAACAACAAATACCTAATTCTAAACTTGATAGTTTAAATACAAATGGAAGAAGCAACATATCTTTTTTGGCACGCTCTCCCTTTATTTTTATCGGATTTTATATTGATTAGTTGTGATATTATGCATCTTAGTGGCTAAATTGAAGATAACCAATGTCTTCCAATATAAAAACATAATATTCTATTGTGTGTGTGTGTTGTTACTTATTTTTTACCCTACAAAAAATCAAGAAAAGAAAAAACTAAAAAAAAGAAAAAGAAAATCCAAAATACAAGAGGATACACATAAAGAAAGTCTAGAAGATTGCCTAAGTTAGTAGTGAAGGACCAAAAGGACAAGTGAAAAGTTGAAGGACCAAAATGTACAAGATTAGCAAAATTGACGACCAAATTATGATTGATAAAAGACCTATTTGGTGAAAATATTTGTATTTGGGGTAAATAAATACAAATTTGCATGGGTAAGGACTCAATGAGGATTTTGAAAGGTTTAATTATTTTATTGAGGACTTAATTGCAAGAAAAATCAATTTTTTGGAGTCAATTTAGATGTTAATTAGAAGAAATTGGAGTTTAGGGACCAGAATTGGACTTTGAAAAGTTTAATTAGTAAATTAGGGGCTTAATTGTGAAAAAAATAAAGTTTGATATCCAAATAGGGGTTTGATTAAAGAAATTCAAAACTAAGGACCAAATCGTAAAAGGCGCGAGACTTCAAGGGTTGAATTGACCAAATCAGAGGGTAAATTGAAGAAAATTAAAAGTTTGATAGTCGATTAAGGATCCAAATATACAAATCAAAAAACAAGGACCAAGATGAAAATGATGCTAAAGTTTGGGGTTGATCATTGAGTTTAGCAGGGGTGAAATTGTATAAATTAAGAGTTTGGGAGGCGATTACGGGTGCAATTAAAAGCAATTGGAAAAACATGAACTAAAATAAAATCTATCAAATCCCTAATTAAAAACCCTAATTTCTATGGATTTAACCTAGACGACGCGCTGTTAATCCACTGTTCATCTTCTTCCTTGGCAATTCTGGATGATCGAGTTAGAACCTTCTAAGAGCTTGTTATAGAGTTCTGGACCTCCAAATCACGTGAGGTTTTTTGCAAATGGAAAAAAATCTCCTCTACAACCTTATTCTATGAAATTGAACGTTTAGATCTCAATTCCTCCATAGAAGTCTCCACCATCCTGTTCCTAATCATTAATCAATACAAATTCAAATTATAGACTGATTGTGTTGGCATATTTGGATAAATGAATGTGAAGCTCAGACCTCTAAATTATGAAAGGTTGGATCCAAACAAAAATATACACCTCTTCTACCAACTTCAGGTGGTTTCCGATAATGTTTATATTGGAGTTGCTCCGGTGAAGCCTTGAAAGTGGACCGTGATACCTATTTTTTATGTTTGTTCACACTTAAAGCTTCTTAAAGGGTTCTTATTATGACTTTAAAACCTCCCTCTCAAGATTAAAAGGCTAGAGATAGCTCCTTGTCCTCCAAGTTTAGCAAAACCACCAAAGTACCTCTAAAAACAAAAACCACCATTGCAAAATTAGTCTAGTATAAGAGCTTTCAGCTTTCAGCTTTTGTTCAGAACTCTCTTATTTTTTATCAAAGGGTTGAGGTTTGATCAGTCTTTTAGGGAATCCAACAAAAAAAAACCTAGAAAAAACCCTATAAATACCCCTAGAAATCAAAGAAAAAAAAAGAGGAAGAAAAACATAAAGAAAAATGTGAGTAAATACTCTCTAGAAAAACTCTATTGTGAAGATACAAAAGCCTAGCACATAAGGTTAAGCAAGCCTTGGAAATAATAGAAAGTGAAAAGGAAAGAAAGAAGGAAAAGAAAAGGAAAGTAACAACCTATAGCCATCAAACTTAAAGAATGTATACTCTTGTGAAAAGTCAAGGGTAGAGTCCATGTGGCTTGTCCATTAATGCTTTCAATGTTTGATTGAATCTCTTTAGCATTATTTTGTGTTTTGTAGCATTTATCTGGACTAATAAATGAAAATGTTGTTTTCTTCGTTAATGTGGCCTACCAAATTATTTCCTGGTTAATGAAAATAATACCTTGTTGAATGGGCGAGTTGATAAAATTATTTACTGGTTAATGAAAACAATACCCTAATAAATGGGTATGAGGAGATGATGATTTCTTATTAAGGGGTTGTTACAGTTGGTATGGATAATGTCCTGGTGAATGGGCAAATTAATAGAATTAACTCCCTGGTTAATAGGATAAATACTCGGTGTAATGGATAATTGTAGAATTTAATTGATTTCAATTGAAGTTAAATATTAGGACTTGTTAGAGATACTCTTGGTATTTTCATAAATTAATTTCTACTCGGGAATCATATTAAGAATTTATGAAATCATTAAATTACTAAAGATAAGATATTTTATTTAATGATGTGGGGATTACATTAATGTTTGTGAATAGTTAGTCCTTAATTATTTATTTATCAAAATGTGCAATTTCTAATTATGTTCAATGTGATTATGTTTTTTTAGGTACGTCACACCCTTGAACTAAAAAGTGAATGCATTAATGGATAATTTTGTTAAGTAATCGATGTAATTAGAAGAACTAATATTTTGTTGTAATATGCTTTTATGTTACGAATTGTAATATTTAACTTAATCACTTCTATATGACGATGTAATTTAGGATGTTGCTATTATTAAGTTGAATTATTATTGGTTGTATACATAGTTTAAGCATAACAACCGGTAAAAGAAATCAATGCATGCTATGAATTAATTAGCTTTAAATAATTGTCCTATAGAATATGAAAATGAGAAATTGATATTATGGTTGAGTTTTAAAGGTCCAAATGATAGGATGAAAAGCTTGATTGATGTTTACAGGTAGAGAAAATATTGAGTCGATAACTTGGTATCGAGCCCTAGTCCGGGTTTAAGAGTGGAAAAGAAAGTTTAAATTTTTTTTGGCTTATACCAGGATGGTACGCATGAGGAAGGGTACAATGATAGGGGAATGATTTGATGAGAGGCAAAGAGAGGACCCATTAAAGGATACTGCCTCTCATATGCCACCGGGGTCTCATCAGTCAAGACTAGGAAAGTTCATTGAATTCAATCATGATATTGATTTGAGACAAACTGAGGGGTTACAGCCCGAGGGTTCAAACCAATAAAGACAGAGAGCCGTACCCTCAGCAACGACACTAACACTTACAACGGTCCCTACACTGCATGTTGATCCTTTGTTTATAGCTTAGATAGTGAGGGTAGTAATCAAGGCAATGCCTGGTGTCTCGACCCTGATAAACCTAGTAGCCCAAACAGTACAAGCAGCACCAATGGTTATAGCACCAGCTAATAATATGGTTGTAATAGTGTAGATTGTAAAAAATATGAGAGAACTAGGGTGTGAGCCCTTTTTAACTGAACCAAACGTTGAGATAGCAAGCATGTGGCTTCATACAGGTAAGGACACCCTGAATTAGATACATGTAACAGAGGGCTTGTAAGTGAACTATGCCGCTCATTTGCTTTTTGACAGGGCACGATCTTGGTGAGATACAGTGAGGTCGAGGAGACCCGTAGGATCTAGGACTTAGGTTGAGTTTATAGCATAATTTGAACATCAATTTTACTCCTCCTATCATCGAAAATTAAGGAGTGAGAGTTTCTAGCCCTGAGGCAGAGAGACATATTTGGACTCGATTATGAAAGGAGATTCCATGACCTCTTCATGTTTGCTTCACACCAAGTTCCTAGTGAGCAATATAGGGTGGAAAGGTTGAGAGATGGACTGCTGCAAGAGTTGAGATAAAGGTGGATTTCCTTTAAGTTCGAGATGATTAAAGACCTTATTGAAGCAACAAAGACCTTATTGTATGAAAGAGGGCCACCAAGGCCAGCATGGTCTAAGTAAATGGAAGGATATAGAGTGCACTTCTAATAGACCCTTTTTTTTTAAAAAAAGAAAAGGGACAATTCAGTCAGTTTAAAAAAAAGGAGGTACATCAATCGCGTCAACTCAGACTACTGAGGTGGAGTTAATAGGGGGACAATCGAACCTCAAGAGTAATTTTTCGAGAGGATCGTCAGAGTAGAGCACAATCACTTATCCTCTATGTGTCCATTGCGGGCAAAGACACCCAGGGATTGTTCTGCAATACCCAAGTGGTGTTATATTTAACGAGGGGAGCACAGGTGGTGGGACTGCCCGCACTTAGATCGAGGGTGTTACTATTACAGGGGTCAAAGACACTTCTAGCGGAATTGTCCTCGCAGGACTAAGATCACCTAAAATTAGCAGCAGACTCAAAGTCAGCAACAGTCTACCACTATGAATAGAGCAGTTAAACAGGCACTATCAGGGGCTAGTAGCAGTAGAGGCTGAACTCATGCCAAGGGTGGTAGGATATAGGGGGCCCGAACCTAGGGAAGAGTATATTACATGACACAAGAGGAGACCCAAGCTGTTTTTGATGTAATGACAGGTACATTATAATTAAATTCTTTATCTATTCATGTATTGTTTGATTTGGGAGTCATACACTCATTTGTTACAAGTAAAGTTATGAAGAAATTAAGGAAAAATCCTAGTAAAATAGAAAATGGGTTTGTTATAAACACTCCATTAAGTGAAACTATGAATATTGATCACATGTATATGGAGGTCCAGGTTAATATAAATGGATGTGAGTTAAGAGTAGATTTATTACCATTAAATTACATGACTTTGATGCCATCCTGCGAATAGACTAGTTAAGTATGAATAAGGCTTAGATGGACTGGTTCACAAAAATAGTAACTCTCTAAAGGCCCAATGGTAGAAAGATAGTGTTTCAGGGGGAGAGAAATGTCATCTCAAACTATATTATCTCAGTTATGACCGTTAGGAAAATGAAAATAAGGGATGTGAGGCTTACCTTGCCTATGTCTTGGAGACAAAAAAGAGAGATATTCAACTGTTGAATATTCCAATAGTGAGAGAATTTCCTGATATATTTCCGAATGAACCGCTAGGAGTACCTTTGGAGAGAGAAGTAGAGGTCACTATTGATGCACTGTTTGGTACGTCTCCAATAACCTAGTCACCGTGTAGGATGATGCCAGTCAAGTTGGCGAAACTAAAGATTCAACTACACGAATTACTAAAGAAAGGATTCATACATCATAGTAATTCACCTTGGAGAGCTTTTGTGCTGTTTGTAAAGAAAAAAAGACAGGATCCTTAGACTTCGTAAAAATTATAGGCAGTTGAACATGGTAACAACAAAGAACAAATATCTGCTTTCATGGATACATGATTTGTTTAACCAGCTAAAGGGGGCCAAAGTGTTTTTGAAGATAGATCTGAGGTTGGGATACTATTAGTTGAGGATTAAGAAACTCGACGTAGCAAAAACAACATTTAAAACTCGGCATAGATTTTACGAGTTCTTAGTATTGTCGTTTGGGCTGTCAAATGCACCAGAAATGTTTATGGACTTGATGAATTAGGTCTTTTGACCATACTTAGACAAGTTCATAGTTGTATTCATAGACAACATCCTAGTTTATTCAAAATCATACTTGGAGCATGAACATTTGAGGCAAGTATTAATGACCTTGAGGTCACATCAATTGTATGCCAAACTTAGCAAGTGCGAGTTTTGGCTAAAAGAAGTGATATTTCTAGGATATATTATATCAGTTGAAGGAATATCAGAGGATCTTAGAAAGGATGAAACATTATTGAAATTGGGAAGACCTAAGAATATGACCAAAATTTATAGTTTCCTTAAGTTAGCAGGATACTATCAAAGATTTATTGAGCGATTTTCTACCATAGCTATTCCCATGACTCGACTGACTCATGAAGAAATAAAGTGGGAATGAACTAAAGAATGCAAAGAAAGCTTTCAGGAATTGAAAAAGGGACTCACTACCGTGCCAATGCTAAACTTTCCTTTATGAACAAAAGGATTGGTGGTCTATAGTGATGATGCATCGAAGAAGGGACTAGGGTATGTATTGATGCAATACAGTAAAGTGATTGTATATGCCTCAATACAGTTACAAGCCCATAAGATTAATTACCCGGTGTATGATTTAGAATAAGTCGCTATAGTATTTGTCCTAAGAGTATGGAGACACTATTTATATGGGTTTCATGTTAAGATATTCATGGATCATAAGAGTTTGAGATATCTGATGACTCAGAAGGAATTAAATATGTGACAAAGACGCTGGATGAAATTGATAAAGGATTATGATTGTATAATCGATTACCATTTAGGGAGAGCAATATTATCGTAGACGTTTTTAGTCGCAAGAATAGGACAGTAGATGTATAGTGGAAAGATTGGGATGAAAAAGAATTGCTAGAATTAAGAAAGATTGATGCCCAAGTAGAGGTGGTACTAGAGGAGTCATTAGTGGCTCAGTTAAGAGTGAGGTCAACACTACGGGACAAAGTACTCAAAGCTCCACAAGAAGGTCTTGAAGTTGGTAAGATAAGAGATAAATTATGGTTAGGAATTGAGACACCGTTCCAAATCCGGAAAGATGGGATGGTAGTCATAGGAAGGCAAATGTACTTACTAGGAGATCAAACACTGAAAAAGGAAGTCTTACAAGAGGCCTATGAATCGAGAGTTGTAACATACCCTGGGCGTACTAAAATATACGAGGATTTGAAAGAATTTTATTGGTCGCCAAATATGAAGAAAGAAGTGGCTGGATATGTGGTGAAGTATGGGATTTATCAATAAGTAAAGGTGGAACACCAGAAATTGTCTGGATTTTTACAACCATTGTTGATACCCGAGTAGAAGTGGAAAAATATTACGATGGACTTTGTATCTAGGTTACCTAGAGGAAAAAGGGGGAGCGATGT
>Ga0307514_10003811_pt1 | contig 14192 bp, 13 predicted proteins | sample 16_EM_MG_FD_203088 | JGI IMG/M metagenome (GOLD analysis project Ga0307514, IMG submission 203088) | Populus trichocarpa ectomycorrhiza microbial communities from riparian zone in the Pacific Northwest, United States - 16_EM | ecosystem: Host-associated > Plants > Roots > Unclassified | place... | reverse complement strand
TCAGGCCACAAAGATCCGCCCCCCCCGGGATTCCTCCATTTTCCGAACCTTGCATGCAACAAAGCCTCTCTCTTAACTTTTGATTCATCATCGAGTTTCTGCTTCAATTTCTGTCCAAAGTATGCCGTCAACCATAGTGCTTGACTTTGTGCTACCAAAACCGTGCATATACTCGTTAGTGAACCCGTAAAGGCGATGCTGCGATCGTTTATGAAGGCCGGAGGGACCATGAAGCGGTATAACACATATGGGCGATTAGGTGCCTTTACTCCATGGCTGTCATGGAGGGGTTTGAGTGCGGGGTTGGGTGATGGCTGATCCTTAAGCCTAGGGAAACGAGCTAAGATCTCTTGGTCTACTGCTTCCACCAGGTCGTTGTCGGAGTCAGAATAATGCGGTATTCCCATAGCGGACGCATCAATCGGCTCTCCATTCTCTGTGAGGAATGTTACAGAAGGAATGAATTGAAACCCGGTGGCGCAGATGAGAGCATCGGCAGTGATTGTAAAATTGCCTTCTTTGCTTGATGTCAGATGAATTGACTTCTCAGATAGTTTGGAGATATCCGCCAGATGCACAGTGATTTTGCCCTCCTTCACGAAATCAAAGAAGTTGCTTCGGTAGTTCAAGATACCCAAGCCACAGGCTATCCAGAATAGATCAATCCATGGTTTCAATTTTGCTGTTTCGGGATGCTTATCATATTCGTTTAGTGTGATAATGTCATTTTTTAGGACACCCCAGAACAAATTTGTCAACGCCCGGCCAACAGCTGTACCATGAAGAAAGCCCCTTATGCCTCCAAAGCCGTCAGCATCCCCCCATACACAAGGACTGAACCATGACAAGAAGCGGGTAGAGACAAGCTTCTCGAGCCACTTTTTAAGTGGAGTAACATAAGGGGGGGCCATCCAGCACGGCCCATGACCAGATTCCCTAATAATCATGTCCACATGAATTCCCTTCGAGGCAAATATGTATGCAGGATCCCACGCAGATTTGGTACCCCCGAAGACGGCGACATTCTTTGAGTTGGCGAAGAGATTTTCTGAATGCTGAAGGAGATTCAAAGAGTGAATTACATCCATTTTCGTGTCCTCTGCACCGACAATTTTGGGCAGAAATGGGGTGGAGTAGAGACCTGTGGCCATGACCAGTCTCCGTGTCCTCAGCGTGTAACTTCCATCCGTTCGTTGGATCGTTAGGAGCCAGCCTCCATCCCCGTCATTTTCCGAAGAGATCTTCATGGCAGTTTTGACCTCCTCCCCAAACCGACACTGGTCATAAATGCTAAAGGTCTGGGCGAACTTCTTGAGGTATGAATGCACAACATTACCGGGGATGTGTTCGCCAGGCTTTACACCAAAGGAGTTCTCTCCGATCATGGGGAAGTCTGAGTACTCATATGTGCCAAGCATATTGTTGGTGTTGAGCCCTGGGTATAGGTTATGCTCCGCCCAAACACCTCCTATAGTAGGAGATCTCTCCAATATGACAACATTGGCAGACGGGTTGACATCTCGATACGTTTTAGCTGTTATAAGGCCATACCACCCTAAATTGGGAACAAACTATCAGTGTTTCATAAGAGAAATATTACTGAGAAACTTCAAGCCCATGATATAATGACTGGGAGGAGAAATCAAAATTAAAATCAAAACACATCGCACATAAGAAACTTACCAGTGCCAACAATTACCAGATCCACCTTGCTATTTCCCGCCATCTTCTATCGATTTTTAGATAGATAATTCAAAATCGGAGTTCACAGTGATTAACGACAGGATCAAGGAATAGTTGATGGGTGATTGCAGAGGTATTCATGGTCAGACTCATATTCCCCAGACAGCCAGGAGGTCAAGCTTTATGCTGACCCCCCTAAATGAGCTTTGCTTGCTTCGTATAAATTACTGAGTTGGTCAGGTTCGCAGCCCGCTCACTTGTGCATACCAAAGGTCCATGCCAAGAAATGAGCCCGGCAAGGACGTCTGGTGCGAGACTGTGTTGAAATGTCTTCGCCGCCACATCATGATCATCACATACTAACCTCATGTGCCTACACTAACATGTGAGAGATTGTCATCCTCGTCATATTACATGATATGCTTCGTCATAAAGATGATCTATCATGTGATATGATGCATGTCTATCGAGGATGTGTGTGATGTAATGCACATCACAGTCATGCATATATGCATATGGATGTTATGTAGTCTCTAACTCATCCATCTCTCATCTTCTATGATCACGTCCTACGTCTATATTCATACGTAACATACGGGGCGGAGTGTTCCTTCACTGGCCACGTCTGTACTGCTGCTCTTACTAGTCGCATATCATAACCTGATATTCCAACAGACTGGAGCTGGTCTGTCTTCGGTACAGCGATAACTTCTTGTCATGCATGCAGTCTGTAGGCTAGAATTTATTGACCAGCCCTAGCTGCAAGCTGTATGCACGATAATAATTGCCTACTGTACTCTGAACTGAGATTAACTCGCGTAGGTTACCTGACCTATTACCTGACCACTTGTACTCGTACCGTCTGACCGGTTGTCGGTACCGTGTGACTGGTACCGTCTGACTGCCGAAACACATCCCAGGTTATTTCCTAACACTCACGCAGGAAAAGTCGATGTCCGCTTAAAAACATCCCCATGAGCATAAATCACCGAGATTTTTCCGATGTGATAATCCTGTAATTTATCTTAATAATTCTGGTGCCTAGTACCCTGAGTCACGGAGAGGGGACGAACTGGGAGGCAGGGAGATCGTGGAAGGACTGTGGGCCACAGTGGGACAATGTTAAGAGTGACGGGGCAATTCCCAATAAGGCGACGGTGATAGGAGATGGAGATAAGGGGCTGAGCGTGGGGGGAAGAGTCGAGAAAGGGGAGATCCTGGAAGTGAAACTCCAAGCCAACAAGGACTCGAAAGGATAGGTGGGAGCTGGCAATATGCGAAGCCAGGGAGGAGTCGGTTGGAGTTCTCACAGGTGGGAGCATGGATGAGGAGGGGAAAGTGGGAGAGGGGCGGCATGTAGAGGGACTAGGAGGGGGGAAAGAGGGATTGGGAAAGCTGGCGACAGTGTGGGACGGAGAGGTAGTGGGAATGAGGGGGGGGACACAATCGGCACTGGAAGACCGAAGAGTCTTACGGATATTACTTTCCGATTCTCAAGCAGCGATCGCAGCTGTACGGAAGGCAGGACAAACTGGTCTAGATCCAAATCTATATTCATTCCATAGCGGTGTTACTAGCTCCAGAAGTGCCCAAAATGATGCACATGCGAAATAGAGCTAGAAAAGCACTCTCCGGAAACCTATATATCACGTTTCCCAAGACATCATCCTCATGCCGTCTTGCGCTCTCACACCTACTAATCATACCTAGGCTCAAAAGAAATTCATAAATATCCACCAAGTCCTTAATCACTTTCCAGTCTGATCTCCTATTTCCTGCATCCTCAAGCTCTGAATCCTCTCCCGACATGCTGGAGTTGTCAGTAATTAAATCACATTCTCATTTCTATTATTTGGTTAAACAGCTAGGTTACCTAATCAACAAGAGTGTTCAATCAGTTGATTGAATCAGTAACAACCCCTAGTATTGGGAAGGCCGTCTATAAAAGACAGGAGCAAAGCCTAGATAGACAAGTAGGACTCAAATAGTGTTCTAAGTCTCATATAGCTTTATTCTCAATCAAATACGCATTTACGCCGGCTCTATTTTACCAATTCATAGAGCTCCCGTAACATTACCGGTACACTGTTTGCGAAATACACACACGCGCCACAACCATGTCGGACTTCCGCGCGCTACCGCCCCCACGTACAGTCGAAGATACACAGGCCTTCTCCAGCACACTGCGGCCAGTCAGACCCAGCAGCTCTCCACCAGCGTAGCTTGCCAACTCAGTACCACCACCAGAATCAAAACACTCTCTATAGCACCATGAACCGTAGGCACAATGAATACGAGCGACGGTTCAAAAAAATAGAGGAACGACTATCCAACCTAAACCCCGCTCACCGCGACCACAACATCAACAACATTTCACGGCTTGTTAACATCATCATCCCCTGTGGTCAAGCTTTCACCACTCGCTTATACCCCCCTATTGGCATCAGTACTCCGCCGCCGCTGCTAACATCACGATGTGGCGCGCACTCTCAGCACCGATGTCGCTGCTGCCGACACCGCCATCACTCAACCCTATCAGTACGATGCTGATAGGTTCACCATGTCCATGCCGTCATGGATCCCTCCATCACCAGCTTGCACCTACCCCTCCGTCCACCTATGCTAGCGACATGCGGAAAGCCTGGCATTAGGCATACCTCTCTCCCGACAGCTCGGATTTCGATTGCCGGAAAACCGGTTGACCCGGTAACGTGGATTGCGCACCACGCGCATTGGTTGTTGGAATGAGCCTGGCATAGGAACAAGGTGTTTGATGGGAGAAGAGCTAGGACATTAGGAATATGTGCCTTCGGGTTTTTTAGATGGGTCTATAGAATTAGGGTTTTAGTCGATACATATATATGTACTGTATATATACAGGTTTGATAATTTCATATTCTGTTTGGTTAATTCCCACCTTTATGTTGTTGAATCTCATGCCATTTGAGCATGGCGAGACCGCGATATTTTTTTAAAATTAATTATAATTTTTTTTTGCATATTCTCGTTACGCACCATACCTCCCTATAGGATAGACAGCTCGAGTTCCCCCCAATAATGCGAGCTCTCAGAGCTCTACAGTACGATATGAGCTCCGAGAGCTCTCCGACAGAATCTTCACCCGGTACAAGCTCCGAAAGCTCAATGGCCTCCCTCTTGCATAGGCAATCTGGGATGGCTAGTTGAATAATTCCACCATGGCATAGGATGGAAGTGCTTCGACAGCACCATGATAGCCAGATGGCTGGACACTGGGGAAGACACCGGACTCAGGAGATAATATCACGCAATTTCACATGGAATGGTTGGGCAGAGGGTGTGGCAAATTATGTGGCAGGATGTGTGAAGTGTCAAAAGAGCAAGGTGGATAGGCATAGCAGACAAACTAAGTTGATACCAATGCCGACAGGTGAACGCCCCTTCAAGGAAATAGCGATGGACTTTGTGGGGGAACTGCTAAAGTTAATGCAATACTAGTAGTAACGGACCGGTGGTTTACCAAATTTCAGCACTATATCTCGGCAAAAACCACATAGACAGCCGCGAACGTTGCGGATGCCTACATCAACGACATCTGGCGGTTGTAGGGCCTACCACAGCATATCACTTCCGACCGCGGACCCCAATTTGCATCCAAATTCCTCAAAGAGCTTAACTAAAAGCTCAACCTGCGCCTCTCCAGCACCTATCGCCCCCCAGACTGATGGACTCAGCGAACGAGCAGCCCAGACACTTAAGCAATACTACTGCCATGACAGACAAAACCGCTGGCGAGCCTTGGCTCCCGCTAGTCGAATTCGCCTACAACACCACAACCACTGCCACACTCACAAGCTCTCTCCCTATAGAAATCTCTACAGCTTCGACCCACATACCATCCACCTCGATAATGACTACGAACTCTCCTCCCCCGTCGCCGAAGAGTGGTTAGACCGAATGACCACAGTTGCACAATCCAATCCACGATACCCTCAGACAAATCAACCACAAACAAGGTAACCTACGCATTGATAAAGCAGGTGTTGGTGGACCGAAGGAATCTCCAAGTAAAAGCTGGGAAAAATAAATCACTAACTCGCAAATGGCTCGAACCGTATCGAGTTGAAAAAGTAATTGGTTCTCACACCTACAAACTAGAGGTCCCCGAAGGCACCCGGTGGTGCAATGTCGTTCATACCACGCTCCTCAAACCATTTCGGCGACGGGGCGAACCTCAGGACATGGACGAGAACGAAAGTGAAGTTTGGGAGGTCGAGGAAATCAACAACTCCCGAACAGTCAAAAGGGTGGTGCAATATCGAATACGCTGGGTCGGGTTAACAGAGTTTGAAGACACATGGGAACCCTTCGACCATCTAGATAATTGCCCAGAGAAGCTCGCAGAGTATCGGCGGAAATTCCCACGAGATGTGAGAGATGTTTGAACTTCGCCAGACATCTAGCCAGTCGGCTCCAAGTGACATAGTACCTTTTATCTCCTCCTATTGTCGTCTTTTCCCACAGGATTTTTTGGCAAACTGGAAAGGTTTTTAATGGCCATGGCATGCATGAATAGGCGTACCGGTCTTGTGGGACTCTAGCACCGCTAGGGAGTATGGGTATCTAACACGGAAGATTAGTACTCTCCACCGGAGTTATCTAAGTCGTTACTAACACACATCCGAGTTTACCAGGGCTCTTGGGATTGTGTTCAGTCGAGGACGACTGCCCTAGGATGGGGAGTAATGTTAGACTCAGGTAAGAGACCTCCGCCCCCACGGGCTGGTAACCTATATTCCTACCGCGTCATCAGCCATAAGCTGATTAAGTGGACTGATCACCCACTAGGCATATGCGGACGGGGTGCCATAAAGCTGGCATTAACGGGAATAGGCATAGGGATGCGTGTGTCCTTGGGATTGGCCCCATACATGTTTTGTATCCTTCAAATATGGATGTTGGGAAAGTATTGGATAAAAAAGTCTAGGGGGGCAATAGTATTGGGAAGGCCGTCTATAAAAGACAGGAGGAAAGCCTAGATAGACAAGTAGGACTCAAACGGTGTTCTAAGTCTCATATAGCTTTATTATCAATCGAATACGCATTTACGCCGGCTCTATTTTACCCATCCATAGAGCTCCCTTAACAATTTGCATGGGTGAAGGCACACGTCGCAACTCAAGGCAATGAAAAGGCAGACCAGATGGCCAAATCCGGAGCAAAGTTGAGAGATGAGGAGGAGGGGGATGGAGAAAGTAATCACGGAGGGGGGGGGTTGAGGCAGGAGTCGAAGAGGAGGAGGGCGGAGGAGAGAAAGGTAAAAGGCATGGGGATGTTTAAGTAGCATGTTGTCCCGTGTATAAACCCAACTCTTTAAAGGTGCGGGAATGGGGCCGCCTCATAGCCTAAGGCTCCCTTCGGGGGAAAGGCGTATAGACTTCAAAAAAAAAAAAAAAAGTATGATATATCCGACTCATAGCCCATGCCTAGTCAGTGAAGTTCATACTGAGACTAGCCTGAATGGACCCTGGTAGTGGAGGCCGGGGTCGCATGTTGCAAACCCAAACCTTCAAAGGGGCGGGACTCATACTCCCTTCGGGGGACAGAGGCACAGACTTCAAAAAAAAAAAAGAGTATAGATATATCCGCCTCATAGCTCCCTTTGAGGGAACGGCGTATAGAAATCGCTCTCAGGCTCTACTATACTAACAAGCTTAACGAGCTTGCCTCTGACTCTACCTAGTCTCAAATATACGAGCGTATACATTCTGTCTGAACATATTGGGCGAAGTGATCCTTATCGGGCACACCGCTGCCAGTGCTGCTTTTAAGCCTTAGTGCCCTTGGCACTATGGACCCTTGGCATACGGACCCTGGCACTACGAACTCTTGAGATGTGAGGTTTTGATAGCAACACTGACAGCGAAAAGAGGCAGATGAATGGCCAATGAAGGGACACTTCACCTGATATGCGTATGAATGTATGTAGGATAGACAGTGTGAATATATGAGTGAACACGTAGATATGAGTATATGGTTGTATTAGTTCTTAGAGCACTTAGGAGTTCTATCTCTCTCGAGATGCAATGACAAGCGTATATATACATGAAGGGAGATAATGCTATAAGCAAGGTAGATGCTGGAGTTACGTGAGTGGCTCTCGCAATCATCATGACCTGAGTGGCTTATGTAGCCACATAGCTCACGGCTTTTCAACACGAACTACACTCTGGATATGTATGTACAAGCGTCAAACTCAGCTGTCGTTCATTTAAGCATACCTGACCTTGTGCCAACCAGACTACGGTACCTGACGTCGTTGAAAATTTACTCCGTTTAAGATGTTCAAGAGGTTTCTTGAAAGGTCGTTTCTGGGACGACTTAACCGCCGTTTTAAAAGCAGGTTTGAATACCCCTAATAATTTAGTCAGTCGGAGGTTACAGCAGCCTGGCCTCATAACCTAGCAGAATATTCGTTAAAATCAATCTATAGCCTCCTTCCTCATGGTAACCTCAACTCTGACCTTTGAACTGTCAGCGCCCTCCAGCAGCATCTCCGCCCCAAGCTATGGGTGCTAGCCATCCTAGTTAGGTACGATCCGCGGCGGTACCCTCTATACAGTTGCTGTGGGTGGTCACCGGAGATGCATACAATGGTGGAGAGTGGGGACCTCTTGGAGTGCGGTGAGCAAGCAGGATGAGCACCATGAGAAGGGTGGGAGAGAGGGTGATGCGGGGGTATCCCCAGGTGGGGCAGTGGTGTGGGGTGAGATTATTATGAAGGGGACGTCTCACTTTAACATATGGTCGGTATATCAAGGTGGGAGATATATTTGCTGATAACAAATTAAAGGGAAAAGGGAACAACGCTGTATACTAGTCTGGTTGGCACAAGCCCCTCGTACTGTATACAAACACCAGCGCCCCATGCCGGGCTCCACGCTTCACGCCCCACGCTTCACGCCCCATGCTTTGCCATCCTTGTCATCTCCCCACATTTGCCATTGCAGATGTTTTTCACGATATCCCTCGGTATCTCATGACATCCCATCGGCATCCCACGCTGCAGAGTTACCTATTCCAATATGGGGGGTGGAAGAACAGAAAGCTTTTCCTGAGGCGGAACACTTCCGCCGCAAAACTATGGCACCTCCAGTCCGAGCCTGCGAAAAGCCTGGGGTTCCTCTCACCCATACACATTCCACCTTGCGCACCCCATTTCTGCTCCAGCTCCACTCTCCACCGCAACCCATATTCCCTGTTTTATTACCCTCTAACCCTCAAGCGCCCCCATTTTTACTCGTTTTCCTGCGCCCCATCGCCTTTCTCTTCCGGTGCCTCCCTACTGGCAAGCATGTCTTCAACTACACGGATGTTCTTTTTGGGGTGAGAAGAGGTTTCGGCGTTAGGGAGCGACAGGGTAGTAGTGTTCCTAGAGAGTCTTGTGGTGGCAATGCGGGATGAGGGTGGGGGTGGGTTGAGCGAGGCCAGGAATACAACCCTATCTCCTCCTCCTCCTCCTGCCAACACCTCGCCTCTCCACGCACACCGCCACGGAAAAGAAACAGAAACAGAAACCCGATCTAACTCCCAATCCCCTAGAATAAGGCCTGAGGGCGGCGCGGTTCCACAAGCCAACGCCATCTCAAAGATATCCTAATGTCCGAGACAGTGTTTCCCAGCAAAAACTTGCGTCCCACCCTCTGCCAGATTAGCAAAATCAAAGCCAATCTTGAAGCAAATATTCTGCCGCCTATGCGCGCCGGAAATCTACTTCACAAATACCTACACCCCCCCCCCGCGTGCCCTCTCCCCCGCACTTGCAATTCATGTATCCCTAAGGACTAGTAAATAGTTGATAATAGGCTATTACTGTACAGAGAGAATTCGTGAGGTCATAAAAAACAAAAATACACAATCATGGAAAAGGTCCCACAGACAGGGCAATTACATTTGGTGCCATTGTTCCCCAAACTCCGTGCTTTGTTAATTTAGTTGTGAGGGCTCTTCGGCGCATACAAGCGCGCCTGTAGGCTCTGAGCCTGTTCGGTTTGCCCCGCGCTTTGGTAAAGGTTGATGAGGCTACAGAGTGCATTTTTTGTGTATGGGTGGTGTACCCCCAATGCCTTCTCCATTCCAGGCAGTGCTCGCTCATACCACTCCAGCGATTTCGAATACTTTCCTTGTTTGTGGAATACGAATGCCATATTCTGGACTGTAGTGAGAGTATGTGGATGGTCTACCCCAAGTGCCTTCTCATACCCAGCCAATGCTCGCTCATACCACTCCAGCGCTTTCTCATAGTGTCCTTGGTTGCCGAATGCGAATGCTATACTATGGACTGTAGTGAGAGTATGTGGATGGTCTAGCCCTAATGCCTTCTCATATCCAGCCAATGCTCGCTTATACAACTCCAGCGCTTTCTCATACTGTCCTTGCTTGTCGAATACTGATGCCATATAATGGACTGCAGTGAGAGTATGTGGATGGTCTAGCCCAAGTGCCTTCTCCCTTCCAGCCAATACTCGCTCATACCACTCCAGCGCTTTCTCATACTGTCCTTGGCTGTCGAATACTGATGCCATGCCATGGACAATAGCGAGAGCTTGTGGATGGTCTACCCCAAGTGCCTTCTCCCTCCCAGCCAATGCTCGCTTATACAACTCCAGCGCTTTCTCATACTGTCCTTGCTTGTCGAATACTGATGCCATATAATGGACTGCAGTGAGAGTATCTGGATGGTCTAGCCCAAGTGCCTTCTCCCTTCCAGCCAATACTCGCTCATACCACTCCAGCGCTTTCTCATACTGTCCTTGGCTGTCGAATACTGATGCCATGCCATGGACAATAGCGAGAGTTTGTGGATGGTCTACCCCAAGTGCCTTCTCCCTCCCAGCCAATGCTCGCTCATACCACTCCAGCGCTTTCTCATAGTGTCCTTGGTTGCCGAATACTAATGCCATACGATGGACTATAGTGAGAGTATCTGGATGGTCTACTCCCAATGCCTTCTCTCCAGCCAGTGCTCGCTCATACCACTCCAGCGCTTTCTCATACTGTCCTTGGCTGTCGAATACTGATGCCATACAATAGACAATAGCGAGAGTTTGTGGATGGTCTACCCCAAGTGCCTTCTCCCTCCCAGCCAATGCTCGCTCATACCACCACTCCAGCGCTTTCTCATACTGTCTTTGGTTGTCGGATAGTGATGCCATACAATGGACTGTGGTGAGAGTACCTGGATGGTCTACCCCAAGTGCCTTCTCTCTTCCAGCCAGTGCTCGTGCAGACCACTCCAGCGCTTTCTCATACTGTCCTTGGTTGCCGAGTACTACTGCCATATTATGGAGTGTATCGAGAGTATCTGGATGGTCGATCCCAAATGCCTTCTCCCTCCCAGCCCATGCTCGCTCATACCACTCCAGTGCTTTCTCGTACTGTCCTTGGTGGTCGAATACTAATGCCATATTATGAACTGTAGTGAGAGTATCTGGATGGTCGACCCCAAGTCCCTCCTCCCTTCCAGCCAATGCTCGCTCATACCACTCCAGGGCTTTCTCATACTGTCCTTGCTTGTCGAATACTGATGCCATATTATGGATCGTAGTGAGAGTATCTGGATGGTCTACCCCCAATGCCTTCTCATGCCCAGCCAATGCACACTCATACAACTGCCCTGCCTGCTTGTACCGCCCATGTCTGCGAAATATATCGCCTAATGTACACACCTCATACCCTATTTTGGTGGTACCTAGTGCTAGGAATTGTGATGGTATATGTTTCATCACTGCGTTGATATGTGGCATAACTTGCTGCTCAAATACCCAGTCCGCCGTCCTTCGCTCGTCGAACTTGCTTAACCCCGATGCAATTATTTCGAAGGCCTCCCTAGCTTTCTCGATTTCCTTTTGCGGCTCGGATTTTAGTCGAAGCCTAGCCCAAGAATGGACTAAAGGATGGATACTAAAGCTGTCATCTCTAGCGCTACTGCCTCGCTTCAGTAGAGAGTATGAAAACAATATCCGAATTGATTCTTCTAAGGTATGATCTATCCCAAGATATTAGCAAGGCTTTACAAATATCTCAATATGTGCATACCGTGTTGTTCCAACCTCAGACCACGTCGTAGAAGTTCTTCCTGGATGTCTTCATGGTCAAAAAACCCACAGACCAACAACAGCTCCGCTGCTTTTGGACTTGTTTCCTGAATCGCCCTAAACGATATCTCCCATGTCGCAAACACTGATTTATCATGCTGTCTCACTGTCCACCCCTGGCTCAGCAGATAGGCGGCCTTGTTTTGGTATTCCTTTAAGTATCGGCTCAGTGAATACTGAGATATATGAATATATGCTCCAGCTTGACTCAAGGCAAGTGGGAGATATCCCAACTCTTGTGCTATAGTGCTGGCAGCAGTTTGTTCTAGGTGTATATTATCAGCTTACGTATTTATGATGAGAGACGTAATGAGGACCAACAGTGATAGGCTTTACTTACCGAGAGGTAGCAGATCCTCAAAATTAGGAATTGAACATGCACTAAGCAGCAATTGTATCGACTCTATAAGGTGCATTTGCTGCACCTCCAACCCTCTTCGGCCTTGCCGTACGCAGTCACGCCGTCTGCTTGTAATTATTACCGTACCATGATTGCATGATGGAACGTACTTCTCAATATCAACTAGGTCAGGGTCATCGAGGTTGTCAAATACGAGCAGCCAGTTGGTATTTCCGGGTGCTGAAAACCACTGCTTAACTGCGCTCACAACATGCTGCTCCTCCTCCGGTGTGACTGTAAAGCATCCTGCTGGGTCCAGTTTTCCCGCCATGTCTAACAACTGACCGATATGTACGTAGTCGTTGGAGATCTGTCCATGGCGCCGAACAAGCCGCCGCATTATCTGAATGAATCCAAGTATAGTCGTCTGAACACTAGCCGTATTGACAAAAAAGACCGAGGAGTAGTTCTGATACTGCTGGTAGATATACTTTAGTGCAAGTTGTGTCTTCCCCATACCTCCGGTACCATAGAGTACAATGATATTCAGCCTATCTTTGCCTTTTTCTATCTCCTGCTCTAACTCCTCGAGGAGATATTCTCTTCCCACAAAGTCACAATTTTCTCCAATGTTCAGTAAAAATGGAATATCAAATAAGAGTGTTAGTTTTGAATGTTCTTGAGATCGGTGCGGATGAGCGGGATGTGCTAAGGTGCCTTCTGATGCCGGGAGTACTCGAAAAAGTCCATTGTTGAGGTTAGTCAAGTTTTTCAATAGCTCCTCTAGCTTCGCGTTGTCTGAAATAACCCAGCGGAGTTTGAGATACACAGGTAAGGATTGCTGTACTCGGTTTATTGCCTGGGTCATGGACTCGATCTCGTCATCAAGCCCCGGAAGAATATTTGTGTCTGCCAGTAGCTGAGGATTCTCTAAAACGTGCAGGTCATGGTTGGTCGGACCGAGAGTTGGTATTTGGGTAGTTGGTGTTTGGGTAGTTGGTGTTTGGGTCCTACTTGTACTTGGTTTTGACCAGAGTTTAAATTGATCCCGAAATCGTGGCTTGCGTTTCTCACCCCCATTTCCCACAGAAAGCGACTCCTTCTTCACCACAATCCCATATCTCTCTTGCAGCTTCTCGGCACTGGAAAATACTGCAACTATTCTCGCCAAACTTGCAGTTGCATATCTGTACCTGTAGTCTCCAGGCTGAAGCCGCTGCTGCTGATTGGAGTCACCTCCGAATCCCCAAGCCTCCTCCCATCTCTTCAGAAGAAGTCCCTGCGTGCGTAGCTCATGTAGAATTCCATCGTAGGTAGATCCAACATCATTCATGTTATCAAAAATTTTGTAGCAGTCCATCGCGGCCTTAGTTAACTGTCCGGCAAGTCCGACAACCCCGATTGTGAGGCTAGCTGGCTCCATAATGTGTATTATCCGGAATACTAAGGGTATTCAATGTTAGAATACCAATTATAGCTGTGTACACACGAAATAGAATGGCATACCTTGCGTGTGCGTTTTGAACGTATATCGCAGAATATGTAGTGTTTTTTGCGTTGTTAACAACTTGGAGCGAAATGGCAGAAAGTTGTGTTGCTGTACATACAGTTCACCTTGTCGTTCAACCAATAGATTTTGGTGATACTTGATTGCTTACAGCTAGGTACATACTGAACTCTAGAGTACTTGCGCGCATACATCCTGGAACACCATACATGTACGGAGAGGCTCCGCCTCATAGCCTAAGGCTCCCTTCGGAGAAGACGTACAGACTCCAAAAAAAAAAAAGACAGGCTAAGTATGTAACTTGTGTTATACATGTCGGCTATAATTTGTTGCGTGGATCGCAAGATGCGGGGTAAGTAAAAGTGGGTCAAACAATGGTATTGTCCCGCATGCAATACGTGTTGAAACATGTGCTAGCGCACTTTACACTCCACCACATACTGAACTATGTGAAGCCTTACATGCTGAAGTTAATCATGTATTCACGCCACATATATGAGAAGCATGTGTTATCTATTCCTCGTGT
>Ga0307514_10003810_pt1 | contig 14193 bp, 22 predicted proteins | sample 16_EM_MG_FD_203088 | JGI IMG/M metagenome (GOLD analysis project Ga0307514, IMG submission 203088) | Populus trichocarpa ectomycorrhiza microbial communities from riparian zone in the Pacific Northwest, United States - 16_EM | ecosystem: Host-associated > Plants > Roots > Unclassified | place... | reverse complement strand
GAAAAGGAGTACCCAAAAGGAGGTTGGGTGGAGAGATTATTACTAAAGAGGTATGATGAGAAGTTGTGAAAGACGAGGACATGAGGTTTGGATATATCTGTTGAGCCGTCGTACCTAGAACTTTGTATTGAATATTGAAGTACTTAGGTAACCTTCTTATTTCAAGCAACATAACGTGATGATAACACCCCCCCTGACCTTTCAACCGCAACTTGAACCAAGAGGAGTTGCCACCCAATTGGATGGGCAATTTGAGATATTGACAAAAACAGTAGAGTACTTGATTGGTAAACTGTGACACTTATGTTTGTGTCTTTGGCCTCCACCAATTCTGTCCTCCAAACGCTTTCGGCGTTCCGGAAGCCTCTTTGCTTCAGTATTGGGCACTTGAACACTGTCCGACAATTTGGTACTGGCAATCGCATTGTGGGCAATTTATTCGATGGCCGAACCCTGATGCCAGAAAGTGGGCGACCGTCCCTACTCTTGCTCTACCATACACCGAACGTATCGAAAAAAAATTCCGTGGTCACTATTTCGGGCCCTCACCCATCTTTTCTGTTCGTGTGCTAGTTTTTCATAAGTACTGAAGGGTGTCGGGTAATAGAGCAGACCAATTCCATGGTCAAAGAGTTCGGAGCCGTCACAACTAAGAGGTTGGCGCTTAAATAAGCGCCCGTATTCGTCATGTCCTGGACTCCGGGCAATTGAATCCTGAGTTTCACGGAATCATATGATCAGGAAATGACTGTCCAAAGCGTCTTCCGAACCACGAGGTGAACGCCTCTTCAATTTGCGTTACATTCATCCTTTTTTTGTCAGAATACTAATACCCTCAGGCTTCAAGTTGCAAATAATTCAGCATACTCATATGTGAGATTTGCTCTGTGTATCTCTATTCGTTAAACATTGTCATTCATATTGACGCGTATGTGGGTCTAATTATTCTCTCCTATTTTATACTCTTGGCTCTGCGAAAGTCCTTACCACGGAGTATTTGGAAGATCACGAATGTGTATGTTTCGAGCATATCGCAAAGGGATCAACTAAATACCGAATTTAGTTCAACTTGAGGGATGTAACACAAGCTCGCGCCGGTACGCGTTCTACTTCCGACTTCGTAAGTAGTCCGGCGTTGGAAGGGACGTGACAGTCTCAGACAATTGTGACTTCTCGATCATGTGATGCCCGCCCTTACGCGTCGAGCGTGTTACAGCAAAATTACAGCTGCTACTTATCTGGCCCCTCCCGAGTACCCTTTGCTTTATAGTGACATTAGCAGCGTCACAAAGACAATGACTCATGAGGACGCCGTCAACATCCAACCAACCTCTCCTTCAGCTGATCCTTTTGTAAGCACAATGGATGTCAACGCCGGGAACGACTCCCCTTCTGGAGGGCGCCGTTGGACTTTCAAACCATCGACTAAGCCATGGCCGACGTAAAATGTTAGACCTAGTCAATAGACTCCACAGTACTGGGTAATTTTCCTCATTCTTCCTGATGGTCACTCGCTCAGTACGTGCATATCTCCCAGGTATCACTTTGCCATGGGCGTCGGGAACCCGTACACGGTATACACCAGGTTGTCTCGTTCGTGATCTACATCTCAACTTGAAGCTTCCATTGGCTTGCTTTATAGATGTCCAACGGAGTGTGGTCTTGCCAATAGCACGAGTCCCTGGCAATGTATCGTTTCACTCCGCTTCGTTGTAGATTCTACTGGTCAATCTTTGGGCCAAGCTCAGTTTGGCGACATAATTCGTGACAAATCGAAGGTTGAAGACAGAATCCGAAGGGCCCAACTCGCCATTTTGAACCCCACCAAACCACTGAAAGATTTTTTGGAAAACGAGGAGGAATGCAATGACAACTTCCAACTTAGCTTTTCTCAGAACTGCGTTACCTTGCAAATTAGTGGTTCAGACGTTGCAGACCTCTCATTCTGCGATCTTCCGGGTACTGTGTTCAAAGCACCTCTCTTTGTTTATCTCGTTTTCTAACAAATATACACAGGACTTATCGCCAGTCAGAGCAGGAGCAGAGGAGGCAGGGACGATATCGGCCTTGTTGAGAGCCTGGTAACAACATATATCCGACTTCGAGAATCAGGGAGCACATAGATTAACCAAGGTATATGATCCCGAGGGCAAAAGAACGATCGGTGCGCATAGTTTAAAAAAAAATAAGCATCAAGTTCCCAACCCCGATTCTTGTAGGCGTTTTGACGAAACCCGACCGCATTCAGAAATGAATTGGCTCCCGTTCATCCGAAACGAGAAGGAACCACTTGAGAACAATTGGTTTTGTGTAAAATAACCCTCTTACAGCGACCTGAGATCACATATTACTTGGAAACAAGCAAGACAATCAGAGCATGATTTTTTCTTGACCAAACCACCTGGTGTGAACTGGACAGTATTTATCAGAAGTATCTTCGATCCCAGAACCTGGTGGAACACCAAAGCAGCATACTCTCCGACTTGATTGCGAGGAGGTAAGACATCATCAATTAGATTTTTTCTGTGAAAATTTCACTTCTGTTCAAGGCTTCCCCAAATTCAAGAAGAATTGGAAAAGTCGATGATGCAAACTCTTGACTTGCTGGCCCATCTACCGTCAAAGCCTTCAGATGATCCACGTAGCGAGATTTGTGCGCGGCTTCATGGATTCACGAGCGACATCGCTCGACAGGTCGAGGGCATGGAAAAATGGCGTAGTCCTTGGTAGCACTTCTTTGCTAACTAGTCGAGGACTTATTCAAACTATCAACCCCAGCTTGGAACAATTTCGGCGAGCAATCTGTTCTACAGCTCCCAACTTTCGACCTTTCGAAAAAGGAGATGACAAGCATCTTCACGAAGCACCGTTTCTGCGTTCCGAAGAAAGTGGGGATGAAGGAAGTGATTCAGAAAATGAAGATGAAGCCAGTGATATAGAAAATGAAGATGAAGCAAATGATACAGAAAATGAAGATGGTGATGTTGTATCATCGACATATACCCCATCCCAACAAAGTCTTTCGAAGATCTACATAGACGAGGTTTTTGACGCAGCGCAACTGTAAGTACGTTTGGTTGTCATTCCCCAAGATAAGCCAACTTTGTATGAATTTTAGCTCTCGCACTCGAGAACTACCGGGCCACTACCCATTTTCCGTGCAGAAGATGTTCATCGACCAAATCATCAAACAGTGGCAGGGACCCGCTATAACTCTCTGCAAGACTGTCCACGCTTCTGTCTTGGACCATCTCCAAAAGCTCGTTTCGGCTCATTTTGGAAATTACGGACAAGGTTACCTCGAGACGCGGATTGGGTAAATTCTATCATCATCATCAATATCTTTTCGGGTACTTACTCAGCAACGGTACATATTGACTCAACATATGAAGCATTGCCTCGAGCAGGCTCTAGAGCGTGTTGGGTGGCTGCTCAGACTTGAACAATCTCCCTTTTCTCTCAACACACATTACCTCGCTGATTACAGGTCCAAATTCTTCGCACATTACAAAGCCGCCCGAGAAAGGTACGAACAAGCTGACCTCATGAGGACCATCGAAAAGCACAAGATCAGTTCTTCGGTTTCAGTCCGTCCCAGCCAAACTACTAGTAAAAGTTCATCTTCTGGTGCACAGCAGCCCACTGGTATTGCGAAAGTTCTTGCTAGCCTCTCAGAAATTGGTATAGTGGATGTCAAGGCAGAGGATCTGCCTAAGCTTTTGCCACCCGATCGAACAGAACCTGCTCTAGGCATCATGGCAGACATCTGTGCCTATTTCCAAGGTTAGCTGTTTAAATCTCAAATGCTTCCTCTCTCGACTATGTTCTGATCATGTGAAACGTCCGTCACATAGTTGCATACAAACGCTTTGCTGACAATGTCCCCCTGGCCATCGATTTTGAACTCGTGCGTGGCGCTGGTGCATTACAGACTTTGTACACCAATCTCGGGATCAACGGTTCAGATGGACTTCATATTTGTCAAGAGCTTGCGCAGGAGAGTCCACATCGTGGATAGAAGAGTTGAACTGTTGAAGAAGCTCAAAAGACTTGAGCATGCGAGCCTTGAGTTACTTTCACTTGGAGCGTAAGTAGCGTAATCAGTAGTATTACTAATATGTGGTCCTGCGTTTTTTCTTCTTGCATTATATTAGATCTAATTGGTTGAATTATCTTAAGTTTGGAATAGATTGTCACCCCAACTTCATTAACCTTAGGCTTTTGGAAACTTGGGAGATTACAAACAGAGCCACTGCCAAAGATCCCTGTGTTCTTCTTTTGCTTCGTTATCCCGTGGTCTAATCCTTCTCTGCACTGTCGCACCAGAAATGCCGAATATCAGCAAGTCAAAAATCCAGATGTTGGTGCTTAAATAAGCGCTCGTATGAAGGCACTGTGCTTCCAAATATTCAGAATCCAACAGAATCATTTGGTGAAAGCAGTTCGTCGGCGCCTAGAAGATCACGAATGGTTCAGTGTATGGCCCTGACACGAAATGGGTATGTTCTGAGTGAGAAGTCAACAAGTTTGCGGCTTTGCGGGTAGGTGGAAGTTATCCCCATCAGCAGCTGAGCAAAGGGGTGAACCGAGAGAATGCTGGATTTTGATCAAGGATGTGACACAAGCTTGCGCCGGTACGCGTTCTACTCCTTTCATAGACTCGATTGAGTACCACGGGGGCCCCGGGCTAGCTCTCAACAAAAAAAAAAAAGAAATCCATTCTGGACATTTGACATCAAGTTTCTCAGGTTTTGTACCTCTGCCTCCCGAAGAACAGATTGGCGTGTCAAAAATCCCATACCCATTCTGTTGAATACGGTAAATGCGTATTTTACTGATACCTTGACATCTGATAATCATATGAATGGGCACCGAATACCGTGGACATCCAGATGTCGTCTGTGATAAATTTCGGTACGAATTTTGCCCATGTCGATATGTATAATTAAATAAACTTTAATGTCTTGCTGATATTGTTAGGTACGTTTAAATCGTATTTGTTTGAGCTAATCTTTTAAAATGCTGGGCTAATTTGTGTTGCTTCACACCCGTGGGTGGATTTATGACGATGGCTTGTCGTCGCATCCGGCTCGTTATCCATCTTTACGTACACTTTCCTCGGGTTCCGTATTCTTGATTATCGCCAACCATGGCGTGTCGCTAACACTGATTGCCTTTCTTCCGTTTACAAGACTTGTTTTACCACAAGATACAGAATACGATGTTTTCAAGGGGATATGTCGTCTTAGCAAGACCATCTAGTGTTCACGGAGATAATGTTACAACCCGCGAAGAGTCAAGACCTTGAAAAATATGCAATTCAGAGATATAAAGGAACAACTACGCTTTTTCGGTTCTGTAATTTCATTTTGCAACGTCCTTGCGGACCAGAATTCGGCCCAAGGCTCATCTATCCTTATGAGTGACTTGGAATCCAGGTCCTGCGGTGAAGTCGATACCGTGGACGTGTGATAATCTATATTGTTCACATCGACTAAGAGCCTGACCTGAATTACATTTCATAGATCATCCTTCAAGTTGAAGACGGACGGCCACATTTTAAACGGTCATTGATATCCGATCTCCTACAATGATGCGCTTTATGAGGTCTACTTTTCCCGCCTGTTAGATGAGTTTGATGCCGTTATCCAAGGATGTAAAAACTAATTTACCTTACCTTGTAGGGGATAGTATACGGCCTTCGCCGTATTTATGGGTGCGGTGACTAACTTGTGTTTGACTAGGCCACCTATAAAAGAAGTCTTTTCGCGAGCTATCATTTGGAAAGTAGTCTCCTTTCGATTGACGAATTCCCTGGGTCACTGCGAACAGACCATCCATCCACGGGGACATCTTGCTTTTATTGTTCGTAGACGCGATTGCTTCATGCTTCATTACGTATCAGCAAAACTCAATTTCTCTCTTGCGAGAACCTTCGGCTGAAGACCCTGACAAACATACCAAAGCATCTAGAACGGCGAGCTTCAAGTTAGCTTCAATTTGTCTTTCTGATTGCTTTGTGCTGTCTCTCATGAAATATCTTTAGACTTTCTGATCTTTTGAGGGTGGAAGTGTGGCATTCCATGGTTGTACGCGGTTTTGGAATCAAGGTATGTGGCACACTCATCAGCACCATATTATGTATATCACCACACCTACCCAGATTTCGTATTCCGGAGCGTTCCCTCGCTTGCGAGCGGATCCTTGATTAATTTTAGAAGCTGAATTTTAATGATAAGGGTAAACGCAAGGCATTTTTCGGTGCCTCGAGGAGAACACGCGCTGATGGTGAACAATTTCGCCCCTGGCGCCCTGGGTTCATGGGTGTATCAGCGGTCTCCTGTCTCTTTCATCGCTTTACTACTATTTGCTTTTTAGAGGGCGCCCCCTTCTTCACAATGTTTCGAAGCTTCAGCGACCAAATAAGTGCAGGCGTAACAAAATCAGCGGCTACCAAGAAGGTGCTTTCGCCAGCTCTGCGGCCCGACATCTACACGTTGGTGGACCAGACAAAGTCATGGATGATCGGCCGTGGTGGCTCAAATGCTGGTCAACCTGGAGATGGGGTCTCCTACAAATCCCTCTTTTCAATCATCCAAAAGCATTTTCCAAACACCCAGAGACCAGGCATGGAGTTGTGTACTACTCAAGCAGAAGGCGAGATCGCCGTCGTCGTTGGCGGTGTTACGAATATGATTCTGGAGTTGAGCAAGTGGGAGGGGATGGCTGCTGGGATGGCCATGCGTACTTGGGTCGACGGCCTTGTTGAAGCTCATTCGAAAGCATCTCGAAAGACCACCATCGCACAGGGCGTGAGCCGCGGACTTGGACAATGTACGGATGCGTCGCTCTTGACAAAGGATTTCACCACCCGAATTCAGATCATCTCGTGTCTCAAAACAGGTGAGCATTTCGTTTTCTGGCATGACGCCCCGCCCTGTGGGGTCATGATACGGAGATGGAGCCGTGGGTTGGACTTATCTTCCTATTTCAGTTAGCACGAGAATCTATGGGCTCGGAACAGAAGAGGCAAGGCAATGTGAAGCAATGTGGAGTTCAAAGTTCATCTGATCTCATGGGCATCACAATGGGGATTGTATAACGATGACATATCTGCTCCGAAGAAAACAGATCTTCTCTATTGAATGTATTAGATTAGTGATACATCTTTGGTTGGTTATTGGATATCCGACGTTAAGTCCTATAGATAAACATGTCCGCAAAAGAAACAAATGAATAGAAAACATTTGTACTGCGAGAAAAGGATGCGAAGTGAAGAGAAATGGGTGGTGGAATAATGCACATGTGTGGTGTGTGGGTCATAGCGATAAAAGTTACATAGCGAAATAAATCATCTTGGATGGAGAAGTGAAAACATAAAAGAACACGAAAAACAAAGAAAGAAAATGGTGAATGAGTGAATAGTAAAAATATATGGGTCATGAATAAAAGTACAACAGAGGTCCTTCTACACAGATGAATTGAATTTTTCCAAGTCAGAGTCCCTAGGAACAAAGGTAAGAATACTGGGAGCAATGCAAAGAAATGGGAAACCTCACATAAATTGACAAGTCGGTAGGCGGGAAAGCAGGCATTGTGGTTGGTGTTAGCATGTGTTGTATTACATTCGCATTTTCGAGAGGAGCATATCCCATTTGACCAGTATAATGAACCGGCCTCGGATAGACAGAGTCATTGAAAGGCATAAACGATCCCAAATCAAACATTGGTGAATTTTTTGACAAAGAAAACATGTCATTATGCGATTGTGCGTCCAGTTGGAAATCGATGTCGTCAAAATCGTAGTCCGTTCTCGGTTCTGCGATCATTGGGACGGGCATGGTCACGTTTGCTGTTGGCGCGCTTTGGATGAGCTGCGGTTCTGCATGAGAGGTCGAAGGCTCGCTGGACGGCTGCTGCTGGGTGGCGTAGTTGAATTTGTACATTGCAGAGAAAATGGGAGTTGATGGGGACGACGACGATGCGTCCGACATTACACGTTGGATGATGATGTACTTGGAGGCGTCTGACAAGGTAACAGGGTTGTCAACGGGAGAACTGAAAATATGAATGCTTTCGCTTACCTGGCTTGTTCAAGATGGTCTCCCAGAATCCTGGCACAAGCGACGTCTTGTACAAGAAACTATTTGTCGTGGGCGCATCTGACAGGTCTACTGGTTGGAGTGTGGTTGTTTCTGAGAAGACGATCCCGTCGTCGGTGTGTACAGTGAAGTGAGATTGGGCTGATATTGCAGTTTGGGACATGAGAGTGACTGTGGGATCAATTTCGCGCAAGACGCGAGGCTGTTGGGACGATCGCTCGACTTTGTGGCCACGTTCTATCCACGACTGTTCCTCTTCCAGCGCCTCATCCGACGATGTCCAAGTTACTTCGCCATCGATGGGGGGAGACGATTGATCGGTCCATAGATCAATGTACATGATTGTACGGGGAATCTCTTCTGCTCGAGGTTCGACACCGCGATACAGAAGGCTCTGAAGAGTAGCATGCGCCTCGGTCGGGGTCGTCGGCGAACTGATAGATGAATCGCTAGATGATTCTGAATCGTATAGCAAAGATGGAGCTCCGTACTTCACTTGATCCTCATTGTTGGGATGGAACTTGGGTGAGAGCGAGGTGGCCTTGATATGAGGGCGTACAGGGGAAAGAAGTTTAAGTACTATGAAGCAGATATCAACCGCCGATCAGATTCTTGAAGACAAAGGATACTCACATCTCTTCCCACCGCAAGTATCTCTGAGCTGCTGCAAACGACTGCCAACTTGTTTAGCAGTACGCCGCTTGCCTGTCTTCTCGAAGATCCAGTCTGAGATAAATCTGTTTCGCATTGGGAACCGACCAAGAAGACGAGTTTCTCTAGAATCATCTGGTTGATAATTCTCGAGCCCTAAGGTTCGATGAAGAGCTCTCAAATTAAGCATTGTCACGTCTAATGGACATGTGTGAGCTCACCCTCAACGAGAGCCGCTTCGAGCTCAGGAGGCCAAACGACCTCCCCTCCTCTCAAAGTCTTCCAGCTCTTGCGACCTTTTACGATAGATTGAAATACATCTTGTGTAGCCGTGTTCCTCAAAGGGGAACACTTGAACGAGTCTGGTGGCATGATATGAGCAATGGCCAAGGAATGTAGATTATAAACTGCGGGCGACGATGCGACAATGGGGAGTCGTTCCACAGACAGAACACGAGGAGATGATAGATGAACATCTTTGGTCTTATATCTTCGGGCGCCTCAAACCAAATTCTCGGCGAGGTGTGTTGTATTATGCCTGTTGTTCGGCCCCCACGCCTACCCAATCAGGGTTAGAATCGCGATCCTTTGGCTTTAACCCATAGGAGATAAAGCTATACAGAGGTTCGGACGGGAGCTAGAACAGCAAAACAAACCGATCCCACGGTTTTTCGGGAAATCTAATGAAAATAAATGAGTCCGTGTAGCGCCTTCCGGCAAATCCTGTGGGTTCATACAATCCATTTTTTGTTGGAATAAATCGGTGCAATGACTTATAGCTCCGTGGAACTGCTATAACGTTCTGGCATTAAAACAAATTACAAACGTTTGAAACAAGTCTCCAGCCTGGTGTATGTTCTGCTCCTCGAGGTGTGGACATGCACAGCCACATCCGGTGTTGATTCCTCGCCGTACACAAACAGCACAAAATTAACCTCGTTTTTTTTTCCACCCAGCACCTCACCGAATACGAGGAGCAGATTAGAAGCAAATCTCGGTTAACTAGTCCTAATTAGCTGAGATTCGTGAGTTTTTGAAATTATCTGCAATGACTGTGTTCCAACAAAAATGCGCCGAGACCGTCTTTGGCATCGGAATATTCCGGCACCATTTAGTACTTATCTCTATCTGAACAGATAAATTGACGGATCAACGCATGAGAACCCGGTTTAAAGCCTCCAATCCGACTTGTGGAAACCGTCATATTTCTCCAGTTTAACTTGTTAGCAGCTCCAATACGGTCATGGTCAATATAACACTGTTTCTTTCTGACTGTCACGGTTTACCTCGCTGAAGTTTCAAGTTTCCAAAGAAGTTTTGCCTTGCAGGTTTTGCCACAGTCAAAGCGCCACTTTCAAAGATGATAGCAGTGACAAAGCCATCAGGAAATCAGTTTTCTGAAATGGGCAACACTGCGCAAACTTCGGACGTGTGCCGGCTGGAGTTGTATCAGCCGTATTGGATGGTAAAACTCGAGAAAACATAGGCGTAACTCTGCACTCGGTGTAAATCCTTGAGTATACCATATTTCCGAGGTCATGACGAGAATTACGTTCTGGATCTCTCATTCATTCAAGTTGCAGCATCACACAAGTGACCAAGTCCGCCAATCGATCTAATAACGGAGTATGCTATCTTCCTTTTGCAAAGGACCTCGATTTCATCGAATCTCAATAAAACCTTTGGGAACGAAACGTTGGCCATCTAATTAAATGATCCCAAAATGCAAGTCCGTATGGGAATGCTCTTTTTCGAGGGACACCAGTCTCAGATGATCTTCCGACGCCTTCAGGCGCAGTAGGCCCACATCGGAGTGATGGCTTTCCGTACAGTAGTAGCCTATTTGCCGGCTATGTTCAGAAACCCTTACCCGACGAAAAGTTATATTCGAAGTTGCAGCAAACTCTGGAAACACAGCAAACATCGGTCGTTAAATGTTCGCATACCCAAATTAGGCAGGTGGGATTGCGTCACCGGCAACGACCATTCCCGTTACCGAAGTTGGGCAATGAACAGTATTTAGAACGGGGGAGGCGTAGAAAAGCTCCTGCAGCTATATGGTAATAAATGCTGAACAAGGAGTCCGAGTGAGAAATATGAGGCACATCCATATCTCGGCCATAATAAGCCCGTTGAAAGCCAACAAATTTTGCCATCAGATCGCCAATCAGTTGTTGTTTTGTTCCCGCAAGCCATATATTTCTCTTGGTACACCATCTGCTTGTGCCTGTAATTTGGCTTCGTTCTTTTCACTCTCCTAATTTTACAACGCGAGAATAAGCAAGCAGCCTTAATAAGAAAAGCGAATTATTAGAAGCGTGGAAAGGAATCGTAGTAGGCCATCAAAAACCTTTGCCCAAGTTCCAACTGATAATCGGTTCCTGAAATATGCCCGAGTCAGTCCTGAGTCAAAAGTTAATTGATTTTTTTGTGGATTTACATAAAGCTATGAATTGCAAGTCAACTCGGCCTCCTCTGCCATGAAGGAGAAAACATTCTTCCAAAATAAATAGGTAAGAAACGGACTCACCGATGTCCAAAACGTAAGTATCATTCAATCAACTTTCTCGAAGGAACAGTACATTTTGTATTCGAGTCACCAAAAATCCAAGCGTTCCTTATACTTAGTTAGGCCTAATAAGATTCCATAAATCGCCATGTGCGGGGGGGTCAACGATTCATTAACATTCCTTACAGAACATCCATGGTCACTTTCGTACATCGACGTCGCTGATAAGAACTATAGATTCTGGCATATGCCTGCCGTTGAAATTAAAATACGTATGTTGACTGAACTTTACATGCACGTAATATATATTACACAGGGGCGTGCTTTGACTCTTGCGGTGACTGAGTGAGCGCAGATCTAATTTTAAATTTTGCAGGGCATCGAGGAGATGGGGTACTGTTGATACGTCACTGATACTTATCATGCGCCTCATATTGCATACAGGTTCCAAGGGATAAGGCGGTACTGTAGCAGTGATATCGATATAAACAGTGTCGTCTTTAAACCTACGTGTAGGCCCTGCAGGGGGAAGGGGGAAATGACTTGACAGAGGTAGATAAAAGTCATGAAATAGAATATTGCGTAATTTATGCTGAAACATCCGAAATTAAAAAAAGTCAGTCCGCGCATGAAAGAAAACACAGAAGTCATGAAAAAAAAAGTCGTAGTCATAAAAGGTGTCCGTTATATGTCAAGTCCACGATAAATTGGTGTCTATCTAGCGTCAGTGATAGTGGGAACAGCAGCAGCAGCAGCAGTGGTCGAAGTGGCAGTAACGCTGGTGCTCCTGGGCACAACCGGCGGGGGAACGACACCACCGACAACAGCGCAAGCAGGAATAGGGGCAGTCAGAGCATCCCAAGGGTTAGGGTAAGTGCAACCAGCAATCGGGGTCGGGGCAGGCACGGTATCTGTCGAATCGAACCAACCGTTCCCAGAGACAATGGGCGTGCCGGCACTGTTGGTAAACGTTGGCACGGGAAGTGTGCTGATGGCACCTGTAGCCGTGTACACTGGTAATCCGCCAGCGGCAACACCATCGGGGTTGAGAGTAGCAGGTGGCCAACCGTATGTAGATGCAAGCGTGCCCGCACCAGCACCTCCTGTCATCCAGGGTTCATATCTTCCAGTAAATGAAGGAGCACCAACGGCGCATGTTCCCAACGCTCTTCTTGGATCTGTAGGCATCCAACCTCCTCGCAGACCGAGCTGGTACGACCAGAAGGGGGATTCGACAATTCCACGTTGGGAAGGATTGATCTACACATATATCATGATCAACAATGTCAATCGCATCTGCCGAGCGCTTACCTTCCAAGTCCAGAAGAACCAATCACCAAAGGCATCCATACTTGCCATAGCAAATCGCATGAGCCCAGCCTTCGTCCCTGGACTCCAGGTTGAAGAATCTGTCCATGGAGTGCAATCAGCAAAGGTGGCCGTCAAAGTGGTTCCTCTCATGAATAGACCACAATCATTGAGCGCATTGCTCCATTCGCCGGCAATGGTGACACCAAATGCAGTCCGACTGAAAGAGTTAAGCGTTGCGAATATACAAGGGGGAATGTTGCTCACCTTGTATTGAATTGAGTAGCCCATCTCTCGCATGCTCTCGCGGGCCAGGTGCCTCCAGCATCAGCACCAGTGCCAGTGTCAATGGGATCGGTTGAATAAGCGGTGTCGAAGGCAAAGTACGGATGAGAGTCTATAACGATACGGTCTGCACCCGTCAAAAAGCCTGCCCACCGCGTGGGGGTCAGGAATCCGTCGTGATAACTGATATAGGGCCCATGGCCTTCTCCAACGCCAGAAATTTCACGAACCATCCTATAAACCTCGTAATTGCTGTAAAACTGTGTTAAGATTGTCCAAGTGCGACAGGTTGACACTGGACACTTACAAAGCCCGAAGCTGCTCCATACCGATCGATCCGGGAACAGGTTCGTTCATGATACCGAACATGACGACAACGTTGTTCCACTGTGGCTGAGTGAAAAATTCAGTGAAGATACGAATGTAATTGAGGGTGCGTTGCGCGTTGGCCATGCCCATGGTGCCCTGGAGGAAGTTCATTTGCCCCATCTTTCCAGAGTGGTTGTACCCTAGGCAAAAGTGAGAAATATAGAAATTCATTTAGCTGAGAAAACAAACCATTTTGGGAGCCAGGTATGGTATGGAGATCAATTTTAACTCGAATGCCATACTTTTTACACCAAGACAAAGCTTGGAGGATGTACCTGATAGTCATCAGAAAACCGAATCACGGAGACATAATTTGAACTTACTTCCAACAAGTCCTGGCAAGGAATGGCTCGCCATCGAAGACATCAATAGCCCAGAATGGAATGGGGATTCGAACCCAGTTCAAGCCAGCTCCGGCAATTTCCGCAATATCATCTTCGGTCTGATAAGTGGAATAGGTGAACTAAAACACATCATACAGTACGTAGTACTTACTATGAAGGTCTTGTAATGGTCTTCTAATTGGGTCAGACCACCACTTGCGGTGTCGGCCGCCATGAGAACACTAAGTGACCACTCATCAATGGCCGAAGGATATTTCTGGTACAGCACAGGGGTAATGAACGGCTCCAGGACAAACCATCCGCCAAGATTAACACTGATTGACATGGGCGATTAATCCCCCACAACGTAAGATATTGTCAACTCACCCATAAATTCGGTTAGTTCCGAAGTCCCAGGTCCTGTTGAGAGGGGGTGTCCACGAGTTGGGATAGGCATTGTCACTATAAGGGTTGTTCGGGTCATGATACCCTGTATAATAAATAGTCAGAAGTCATTCCCAGAACCAACACAAGATGTTTGCCAGCAGAAATGGAAACTTACAAATACCACCGAGTTTGTTAACGTAAGTGAACGTCGTTCCATTAGCAGCCCTGACAGTAGAACCATCACCCCCCCAGATAGACG
>Ga0307514_10003809_pt1 | contig 14195 bp, 18 predicted proteins | sample 16_EM_MG_FD_203088 | JGI IMG/M metagenome (GOLD analysis project Ga0307514, IMG submission 203088) | Populus trichocarpa ectomycorrhiza microbial communities from riparian zone in the Pacific Northwest, United States - 16_EM | ecosystem: Host-associated > Plants > Roots > Unclassified | place... | reverse complement strand
GCCGGTCCGGGCTTGCAGTTCTTGATGCAACGAGACCAGTAGCTGTTAAAAGATGGGCACGAAATCGTTGAGTAAACGGGGTTGAAGAGTGATCGATCGCGGTGGAATAAACTCACTCCCTGGCAAGCTTCCCGGCGCTGATTTCCTCTTCTGGCTGAACCTTGGTCGGCATGTACTCCTCAGTGAACCAGTGAGCATTCATGACAGCATCAGCAAGGATGTCGGTTTCCTTGGTCAACATTCCGTCGGAGATGTTGTCAAGATGGAAGAGGTAGCCGAGGAAATCAGCGACAATGCGCATGCGCTCAGGTGGGCAGTAGGGGTAGCACCGAGCGGTCAACAATCCGGCCTGAAATTACGATAATCATGTGTACGATCTGTAAGTCGAATATGAAATCACGTACTTGGAGACCCCATAGTGCTTGCTTGCGCTTTGGACTCAGCTCGGGGTTTCCGTCCACAAGCCATTTGGTAGATTCAGCCGTCAACTCGTCAGCATTGGGGTGCCTCCCAAGCGGGAAGGGGCAATCCCCGACAAGGTCAGGCATGATGAAGTAGGTTGGTGCCTTTTCTTCGTCACCGGCTTGCTTGGTGGCTGGGGGCGAGTCGAGAGAGACCAGATGCGAGAAGTTGAGTTTTGGAGCCGCATCGACGGCGTAAGTAGCTGGGAAGATGAGGTTCTTGAAATAACTCAAGAAAGTCCAGAGAGGGCGTAAAAGGTAGTCCATCTCGTCGAATGTCGAATGAATGCGAATGGAGAAGAGGACTTGGGTGTTGGAGGACAGATGATGAATCGAGGTCTTTATATGAGTACATCCCGACCCGACGTCGCCTGGCTATGCTTCAGTACGCCTGTCTGATAGGATCAAGAACAACAAAAAGAAAATCAAAAGAGAGCGGAACTGGGGTATTCTCGCTCTCCCACACCGGCAAGATGGGGTAAGAAAACAAACAAACTTGTGTTTCGCTGAGAGGTAACAACCTTTATTGTTCTCGAAGCAGGGGGTCGATCCGAGATTAAGCACCCAAAATATGTGATGTGGAACACGCGAAACCTTAACGCACGGAAAGACGGAAGAACAATCGAGGATCTCCCATGATGTCCAATGAGAGCGCAGTCGATACCCGGGTTCCGGGAACGACTGGCCACGCATAGGTATCACCACCATAGAAATGTCACCATGTCACCAATACCGGGTTTTCTATCTTTGAAAGCATTACGCGCATGGACCAAGGATCAATGCGGCAGGCGAAGTTGATCGTTCGAAAGGGAGGGCGTGGTTTATTGTCTCTCAGGTACGCATGTAACGACAATAGATGGTATCTCGGGCTCCATCATTGTTCAAACCTTCATGACGGTGTTAGCAAATATTTCAAAGGTAAAAGGATGGCCAATCAAACACCTCATAGTAGTCCGCCTCCGAGTTTCTTAAGGCCGCTCGTGGGGCGTGAATGAGACAAGTGGTGGCGGCAGACAAAGAAACAGCCGCTGCCAAACAGAGGACAACAAGCCGGTCTCGATCGCAAGCGGGATTTGGCGGTGAACACAACTGAAACGGGGGCATCGTCGGTGCAGTACTCTGCATCCCAGAACCAATTTCTGAGGCAAACCGCACTCAAAACCCGTTGTCGAGTGAAACATTAGACGCGAGGAAAACGCACATCTCTTGTGCTGCGTCGGTAAGCCGACGCCGGGGGGATATGGTCTCATTGTCTACTCGCTAATCAGATCTCCTCCACTTCGGCTAACGATTCGGTCCAACATCAGTCATCTCCGTCATATGAGGGACAGTCCACCGAGTCGGGTGTTCCGGCGACTGACTGGCGACGTTCATACAATTCAACGCTCCCGAGCTCCGAACACTACTCGTTCGTGGTCGTCTGAATGGTTACCCCAGCCCGACAATATCGTTTCGCTAGGTTCTCTCCAAGGCCAAAGCTGCGGCGCTAGCGCCGGGAATCATTCCGTGATGAGAGTGATCGGCGGCCTGCAGAAATAAAGAGGCGCGAGGTGATCAGGGCGGTGCTGGCAGCATAGTGGATACGCAAGCGCGAAACCACAGCTGTACCTTTGCGCCTCTTGCTCGTCGGAAACTGTACATCGGATCACGACTCGCTGTCTCCGGGACGCTGCAGAAACGACTGATGCGCAAGAGGTGAAAGTCACTGACCCAGCCTAGGGAAACGTATGCCGTGTCGGAACGTAGTCCGGGATCTCACAGAAATGGACGTTTTCAGCCCTGCACGTACGCAGACATTCGGGGATTCATTCGGCCGTCAACCACGGGCATTGATCTTGATGTATTTGTTTGACAATACCCTCGATCCAACCAACCAACTTCGTACCTAAAGGCCAGTATGGGGGAATTCTTGACACAAGCATGCTTTCAGAAAAATCCTGAGCGCGGTTATCTGAATGGTCCAGACGTCCCCTTCAATACAGACAGGACCTCCACCGGCCTCTACCCACTCTCAACTTGACTCTCGCTCCCATCACCCTGAAGTAGCGTCTACAGGTACTCGACTGTGAGACAACTAGGATCCGACCCGGCTTAGGCGCGTCCGCCACTCGGACAGTGTTTGGGAACCTTCAGATAGAGGCTCACCACATTCAATGTGAGGGTCACACACAGGTCTCATCGTGCTGGACTTTGAACTTTGGGTTCTGAAACTCCCACTGACTTTTCGGTATTGTTTGGGGAGCCTCTGGACCCCGCGACACTGGGGCCTATGACATCCACTCCACTCCCACTTCATAACGCCATTTCTCGTCATCACTCCCCTGAATTACATCGTCGACGCTAACAAATTCCTTGACGACTTGCCTGTCATACCGCGTCCAACCACCAGCAACTATGAGTCTCCACCCGTAGCTCCACCTCGCTGTCACCCCTCCCGCGTTTCATTATTCGCTAGATCATGCATGATGAATGCTCAACCATGATCGACAAGCTGGAAAGCAGACCCGTTGTATCGGCTCCAATTCTTCCCTGCGTGGTGTACTTACAGTACGTGTTCAGATACTCCCAAATACAAAATGCGTCCGCTAACTACATAAACACGGAAGATAAGGTTCACATCTAGAGGGATCGTGGCGTCACCCAACCCCGCCTTGATCACGTCGTACGCTAGATCCATTTGATCGGCGCGGCCCAGATACAACAATCAAGAAAGTTCCCTCGGATGGATGTCTCTCCAGTGAAACTTTATCGATTTACCGTCGGGCGCCCCGCGTTTTGTTTATAAATAAATTTGCCACGCCAGCATCGAACGTTCCCGAGAGAACGAGCATCTTACGGAGTAGGGTTTTGTCCCTCTCACTGACCCGTGCTCCATGGCGTCCAGTGGAACAAAAAAAAAGCCTGTGACGAAAGGCTTGGAAGCTTTAGGGGATAATTAAGTGGACCTTCGAGGATGTTCTGACAACCTCCTTACGTACTCAGCAGCAAAACTCCACCGGTTCATTGGAGTTTTGGCAGGTCGTGGCAAGTTCTCATTACCTCAAACTACACGTCCAGGGTCGCGTGCAATAACCGTATTGTCAACACCGAACCCTCGGCCGATATGGCTAAACTCCTTCTTATTATGATCTTATCAGACCCCTCCTGCCGCCGGGAAGCGATATTGATAACCGGCGCTGGCAGGACAATAAAGTTTCCGGCAAGTTAGTATCCCTTGGTTCTTTGGCAATGCACATTTGGACACGGAAACCTCGTGTCAAGTAAGCGTTAATAAGTAACGAAGAGAGACTTTTCAGGACTACATAGTGCATAAAGCGATAAATTAGCGTCAAGAGCCAGATTGCATGGAAGCAGTCTGACACGGGGGTGGCTGCGTGGGGTCCAGGTATTGAACCTTGCCAACTTTTCCAAAACCTTTAGTTCCGCTACAAAGTCACACCAATGCTGACTACGCAGCCGTGGCCGTCGCTGTTTTACCCACTCTCCAAACCTCAAGTCCGCCTTCACCACCAACACCGACAATGCCAGACCCCGACCCCGACGTGGCATCTACGGACAGAATCTTCTTTTCTCCGTTCCACACTTTGAAACTCGCGACAGCGCTCTTGGTGCTCCTGAGATCCCAGAGCCTTGCCACTCCGTCGTACGAGCCCGTGATAATCTGGGAATCCGATGTCGGAGAGAGCGCAACTGACGAGGGCATGGACGAGTGCATAAACGAGAGCGTGGCTGGAGATAGGGTGGTTGAAGCGGCTCGGAAGTCGTAGACTGAGACAGTGCGGTCTGCCGAGGATGACACCACAGAATTATCGTCCGGCAATACCACCATACCAAGCATTGGTTTCTCGGATGCAGTCTAAACAATACACGGAAGGGAACAATCAGATGAAAGGAATCATTTCGGGTGTCGAAGAAACAAACGGGACCCACAATGGTACTGGTACAGACGCTATTTTCGACGTCCCAAGACTTAACGGTGGAATCAAACCCACAGCTAAACGCCACTTTCCCTGTGCCCGAAAAGACGGCTTTTGAGACCCTCGCTGTGTGAGATTTCAACACTGATGAGGGCGCTTTTCTCTTCGGTCGCTGTTCGCTCTCGCGCCCACCAACTCTTCTACGTTTCCTTCTGTCAGCTTGCACTTCGACGACGTCGACCTCATCTTCGTCTGGGATACGACTCTCCCATAACCCTATGAGTGCATCCCAGGATGCAGTAAGCAGGTGGTCTCCAGAAGGGCTATAGGCAACAGACGAGAGGGGTGACGTGTGGAGGTGGAGGGATGCCAAGGTCGACGATGTGCGATTTTCAGTGTCAGAATTGAGAGACACCCTCACAAGACGACCAGTCAGGTCATGGGAGGCAGTCGCGATCATCAGGCTTTTGTCTCCAGAGATAGAGGTCGGATCAAGGGACAGCGAAGTCACCGGTGCGTCGTGAACACTGCTAGCAAACACCGCATTCTGCGAGTAATCAAATATGTGGACATGCCCGTCGTATGATGCAGTGACAAAGTGCCTAGAAGGGACAGCGTCGGAACGATTGGAGGAGTATAGGTGAGTCGACTGGCAAAACTCACCCCGGCAGTGCACAAGAGATATCTGAGACCCAATCATCCTGTGGTATCGAAGAAATCTTTTGGGGCGGCATCACAGATTCGATGTATTCAATTTCCAGCGTTTCCTCCTGTACACAACCGAACCATTAGCCTGAACTGTAGGCGTTCGGAATCCTGTAAATCAACGCCATGAAACGCACCTCACCCACGCCCTTCTCATGACACCACTCCGCCAGTGTCCCTCTCAAAATCTCACCCCTCACAAGGAAGTCGAGCGGAACGGGCGTCGTCAAGGACAGAGCTTTGTTTACGAGTTGCGAGAGCTGATATCGTTTCCACGTCGTGGGGATCATAAACTTCTGTGAGGGGAGGAGATACGTGGTCTGCGTCGTAAACACGACAGGTTGTATCGAAGGAGAATCATCTTTTGAGGATATGATCATGAAGGGGTGGTTCAGGATGGCGGTGGGTTTTAAGAAAATGTGATCTGAAGGGACTCAAGAATTTGCAGTCGATCACAAGAGTGAATTGAGGACGGATCAACGCGACCTCTCTTCCGACGGAAAGACGCCAAGACATTAAAAAAGTGTACGCATATAAGTCCAGTGAAAACAGCTCTGGGGTCACCGCGGTCACGACTCGTCAGCGGCATCCAACCCAAGCCAATCGCCCAGATTCTTCCATATCTTCTCCCTATCCTTCGTCCAAATCTTCTTCCACGTCTTGACACAGTCTCCACAAAATCCACCCTCCTTCTCCCAATCAATCTCAATGATCATGACTTCCAACGCTGAGATCGGATCCATTCGTCGGTCGTCGATTGTCATGTCGTTCACTTCCACCTCCAAGATGACCTTGTGCCAGTTTGTATAGTTGAGTGAACAGGGCGTCAGTCGGACTGTAGACGTGGACGTGGAAGGGGTTTCTGTAGCGCGAACGCACGAAACATCGACAGGCGGATACCTTGTGATCCTCGTCCACTCGGGCAATAACCCCTCCCTTATCCGCGTCAGATCCATCAGAACTGACCGTGAAAGTCGCGACCGAGTCGGCATTATCTCCTCAACCTCGTCATCGTATACCTCGGCATCAATTTTCCCGAACTCAGGCCTTGTACACAACTCCCAGTACGCTCGTTTGAGCAACTGTGGAGCGTCAAGTCGGTCCGCGATCGCCAAGGTCGCTTCGGCCCAAGGAATATTGCTGCCAAACTTTGACGGTTTGGATGGCGAGGGCAATCCCGCTGGCCACTGCTTCTCGAGACATCCCAGAGACCACCTTCGCAAGGTATCGAATTCGAGAAACGAGGCAGCTCGAAATATCGACACTATGCGAAGGTGGTGAGGCGGGTTAAGAGCATATTCCCTGGTCGACGAAGAGTAAGCATGTCAGTTTGGGTAGGTTCGGGCGCAGCCATTGAACTCACAATCCATTCTCTAAACCACCGAGGAGATTTGCAAAGTCGAGATGAGTGAGGTCCCCTTCAATCGAGTAAACGGGACAGCCAGCCATGATCTCAATATTGTCATGTTCTTCGCTAAATAACCTCTGGAACCAGGGGGACGCTTTGTTCAAGGTTGAACGCATGACTCGGAAAAGGACATCATCGACCTGGAGGACGACGGTTCCGTCCAGGTCCCAGAACTCTGGATGTTTCCTCCTCTCGTTAAATACCACCACCGAATCGTGTGAGCGAGGGCCATTGAGTCGAGGCCGTTTAGTGGGTTTCGAATTGGTCTGGGAGGATTGGGTAGGCGCCTGAGAAGACTCGTCGGGAGCAGAGCGAGATCGTGCCCTCTTGAGAGATTCCTTGGCCTGGAGTGGCGCCGGGGTCCGAGGAGGTGACTCCCTCTTGATCGACTGGGATTGAACTGAGGGGCGGCGGTGAGACAGTAACATTCGTTCCATCATCTCAAAGTCCGGATCCGAATCGAGTTCAATAGGGTCCGGTTCCATGACTGCCTTCTCTGGAGAGGGGGATGCGTAGAGAGATTCAATGTCAGACCTGTCGGATGAGTCTTCCGTTGATTCACCAGGTGGAATTTCGGCCAGGGGACCCTCCAGACGGCTATTTGATTCAATGGCGGTCTCGTTTTGATTAGGTTCCGGTTCGGCGACCTGAGATGGACTTGAATTTCTTGTGCTAGCCGGACCACCCCCATCAGCTGGATCATCGGCTGAATCAAGCGGTGTGCCCTTCTCAACAGGTGGAGAGGCCAATTTGGTTGGGTTTTCAGGTTCGTTTGGGTTTGGCGGGTTTACAGGGGATAGCTGTGTGCGAGAAGGTACAGAAGTTTCACCTGGCCCTTGAGAAGGGGAGGGGACTGTAAGATTTTGTTCCTTCCGGAAAGGTGATGAATTGAGGAGTTTAGTGGGTTTGGTGGGAACGGAGGTCCGTGGATGAGAGGTTGTGGAAGGCTGTTTAATGTTTCTTCCGAGTGAGTGTGTGGGCTTGACGCGCCGGGGTAGCTCTGGGCTAATTACTGGTCTCCTTGGTGCGGGCTTGTTCAGAGATGCGGTACTAATAACCATTCTGTTCTTTTCGGGTTTCGGTGGTGGCGGCGGTGACGGATCCTCCGCCCGCTCACGCATTGAATCCTCTTCTTGGTCCTCTTGGGGTGTAGCCTCACGCGAACGTTTCCTGGGAATCGAGGGGGTAGGTTTTGGCGAGTTACGAAATTCCTCAGGAGACTCGACCTGCATGTTAGTCTCCTTGAGAGAGCTGAAACGATCGCAATTGTTGCTGCAGGTGTGGTGTAATTTGCGGGATTTTTCGTGCCTGGTTCGATCTCCCCGCCTTCCGGCCGTGTAGATGCAATGACAGCAGGTATGCCGGCAGGCGAGTAGTGCCATCGTCGAGGCGAGCAGGGGAGAGGCGACAAAGCTGAGGGTGTCTCGTGCGAGAAGCTTGAAGATTGACACACAGTTTGGCGCCAGACCAATTAATCACAACGGAGAGGACGCCATGAAAACAGCGCTCACGGGGCGCTCATCATAGTCTCTCAAGTTACCGTCACCCGTCTTGACGGATCCTTGATTTTAAAGATGATGAAAATAAAGGTACAAATGGCTATCGAGAGATCCTTTCACAGGACCTGGTCGTCCTTGCGGCGGGTAAATCTAACAAGAATGTAATCCAATCGGGTGCTGTGGGAAGCGCTGTCTTGGTCTTTCTCGCAGGGGGGCAGACGTGAGATGGTATGAACAAAGTCTGATCACCACTCTGGGATCCCGAGTCCTATGCTTGGATACGAAAGCTTAAAATGCCAATCACTCGTTCAAGTCCATAAACAGCAGTAGCTCTAAAACGTACAACATCACGGAGTGACAATCGTTATGGGGAAGAGCCAAACAATCAATACCGCGAGTGTCACAACACCCACCGACACCACACTATACCCATGGTCCATCCAGAAATCGTTCACCTCGAACTTGGCCCTCAACTCCGGCCGCACCTTCACCACAACTCGGTGCCTCTTCCCAGCAGTCTCACAATCCGCCGTGACGATATAAAGTGTCTGGCGGGTGGGATCGTAGTGGTGCAAATCGGAAGCTTCGAGGCCTTCAACCACGACGTCTCGCTCGTTTGTGATTGAAGAAGGCAAAAATATCTCTGTCTCCTTCGCAAGCAGAGGTGCCATCCCATTGAGAGGAGGATTCGAAATCTCACCCGAAGCGGAGGTGGACTTGGGATCCGCGTTGCACCACTCAAAAGTGAATTCTCCAGTGTTCATTTCGAACTCAAACTTGAGCGGTATGCCAGCGATCTTGGCGGGGAATGGCCTGACGACAGCGTCTAGAATCCTTCCGCCGTTATCCAAAGTGGCCGACGTTTGGGCAAGATTCAGGAAAGAGGCGGTGAGGCTGCGACGTTGGGCGAACCAAGAAAAATTTTCGCCGTTCCAATGATCACCGTGCGCGTCGTCGTTATCCGGGTTGTAGTTCCATAATCTATGGGACAGAACTTGTCATGAACGGGTTCATCGGCGCGGGAGTAGGTAAACTCACGCGAACCCGACCAAGGCCTGCTCCAACCCGGTCAGCATCGAGTCCATCATCCTCAGTTGCCAGGTCCAATCATCGGTCTCAAAAGCGGCGCCATGGCTATTGATCAATGCCGGGTCCGATTGTGGTTAATGAGAGAAGGCGTGGGCCTAGCAATGCAATCCTTACTTCATATCCATGGGAACGCCGCACTCGCCCAAAAACACCGGCCTTTCGTTCTTGAGTGACCTGTACGCAGCTTCGATAATGTTCTTGATCTGTAGCGAGTAATTCTTGCGAGCTCCACTTTGGCCCCAGTGCATGGCTTTCCACAGAAACATTCCCTGCAAACAATCGGGATTAATTTCAGGAGGACCGACTTGTGGGTGAGGCATACCCGACTCAGGCCTTGCACGTCGAAGGTTACGTCCCCGAATGCTTTGTTGAATAACGCATAGAGATCGTACCAATGGGGTGAGTATACCATGTTCTGAGGCTGATGCTCTGGCGTCCACGAGGAAGGACAGAACTAGAAAATGAAGGTCAAGGGAGGCCAAAAAGGAACTGGTTGGGTTGCCACCTCGTTTGGGATTGGCTCCAGAAACAACAGTTTGTGTTTTCCATTTGCGGTGTACATAGATATTCTCTCTGCCCACTTGCGAACGAGAGGGAAATAGAAGTCGATATACCAATCGACCTGAAGGATTTAAGTGAGATGATAAAAAAAACGCGGTCGAGAGGCAGTCACCTTTTTTCCAGTCATAGGGTGCTTAACGAAGTAGTTCTCCCTGAGAACCACACCCTCCTTCTTGAGGACATCATACCCCCAGATACCATGCATCTCCCATACACACTTCCCACCGGTGGGCCCGTCCTTCCGCCATGCTTTCCTGCCCATCGGATTCATAACATTATATACGGTGCGACGAGTTGGAAAAGGGAACGAGCGAGCCCAGTATCCGACGGAAGTTGGATAACCGGATGCAAGCATAAACGACTGAAAAGCAGATGCTAGGGACGAATGAGTTGTGGAGAAAGGCCGTGTGACATCACAAACACGCACGGACGTGAGAAAGGTGGAGATCTTTATTGTAGTCAAACTTGTGAAGGGATGGGAGGTCTATATAACCCCTGTGCGGTTCGTTCATCATCTGTGGAAACAGGACTGCGTGAGAGCGGTTGTATAGGATTCGTGAAGGGAACCCACATCGAATCCGACAACACAGTCCAGGTCAGCGAGGGTCTTTACCACAACCTCCCACATGTTGAGATAAGCGTCTTGGAGAAATTGTTGCACAGGTACTTCTTTGCCGTCATTCGTCTTGATCTTGAGTTGCGGAGCAAAGGCATCACCTCCCCAGAAACAAGTCCTGTGTGTTAAGCTGAGCATCACAACGCCGATAAAACCGAGGGAAGCCTACGCCAGAGTGGCAGCGGCTAGCTTCTGATAGCCGCAGGGCCACAAACCTCGTTCGGCTTCCACGTGGCCACCTCCCTTGACTCCCTGGAGCCAAGCAGAGCCGGATTCTTCCAAGGTGTGCAAGTCAAATCCGATAGCTTCAAGAGTCCAGGCTGGAGCGCCCGATCCGCCGGAGTAGCGTGACCAGACGTCCTGGTGAACATCGATGAAAGCGACCATTCCATACTTTGGGAGGTATGAAAGGAGCTTCCTAACGTAATCTAGATAGTCTAGGTCGTAGTTTCCCCTGCAGATGATGAGGCGTTGAACGGCGATAGGGAGGGAAAACTTACAGTCCGGCGTGTTCGACCGCTTCCCATGTGATCAGAAATCTAACTGAAATAGAGGTGATAAGTTCCGGGCGCGGAACGAAGGTGGGGGATCGGATTGCGTACTGAATGTCAGTCCCCACCTACGCAGTCGGGCAAAGTGGGCATCGGCGTCTTCGAGGGGGAAGGGTCTTCCGACGAACGTGACTTGTTCGTGGCTGTGAGGAAAAGTGTTGTGGTCATGGTTTATGGGTCTGTGTGGGACAGTTGCGGGATTCCGCGTAGATATTAGATGTACCTGACAGCGGAAATACAGGACGTACATTTTGCAATTCCCCGAGACATTGACTCCACGGGGGAGACAGACCCTTCCGAACTCGTCTATGAAGTATCGCCCATGGGGTTTTATGCTGCTGGTCCAGTGGTGGGCGTATGAGGTGGAAGATCCAGGCCGGTAGCCTGGGTTTATTGAGGAATGAAACTGGGTTTGATGTCAATTGGCCGTTGTAGGCTGGATGGAACACCACTTACTTGAGATGGACGGTGCTGGTGTTTGTTGTCAGAGTCTACGATGACGAAGGAAGTATCGAGGTCGGACCCAATGCTGGGAGTGGCAGGCACAGGCATCATGTTAGCGCTGGTACCGATCGGTGGCATTTTGTAAGGTTTCGATGCGGTGGCAAGCCGCGATCCCCGTTGTACACATAGGGGTCTATCATCACCGCATCTATCACGCATGATTTTCATCCTCTCCCCCTCGAGGCCGCCTTTTTTCCATCAACCCGTGCTGCAGCTGCTGATGGTGACATCCGTGTTCACAGCCAGCGTTGCGCGTCCATAAATGGTTAGGAAACGCCCGGACGATCTTTGTTGTTTCATGGGCGGTCTCCCCCTAACCAACGCTCATCATATCACGAGGCATAAAAAGGTCGTCTTGAGTGACAGGTCCCGCACTTCCCCCTTCCCTTCCCCTCTCCACCACCATGAAGTGGGGTCTCGTCGTTCCTCTCCTACTCCCCTATGTCGTGGCCACCTTGCCACCCTACAAGCGATTTGTGAGTCCACCTCCCCTACGAGCTCACCATCGCGCGAAATTCTAAATCGACTGTTGTAGGAACCTCGAGCGGACGGGATCAGCTGGAGTTCATGTCCAGGCTCATCCGACGATAACATCCAGTGTGGTTATTTCGAAGTTCCTCTCGATTGGGCAAAACCAGACTCCGGAAAAGCGAGGCTCGCCGTCGCCAAGTATGGCGCCACAAACTCCCCCAGGAAGGGCGCTCTCCTTTCCAACCCAGGTCCATCCTTTTCTGTCGTTTTTCAGAGGGCAATCCCCACTCACGCGTCCCGCAGGTGGTCCTGGTGGATCTGGTATCGATCTCATCTCCGGATACGGTGAACTCTTAAACAATCTAACTGGAGGATACTACGATATCATCTCCTGGGATCCGAGGGGTGTTGGTCAAACAACGTGGGTTTTTACGCCTCTTCATCGCCTACTCCCCCTTTACTCACTCCTCGGTTCAGTCCCGGTCTGATCAATTGCTTCAACTCTGTCGAAGAGTATGTCAATTTCTGGAACGGAACGTTGGTCTATCCCCCTATCGACATCAAGTACGGTTTCTCAGACTCCTCCGACCTCGAGTACTTCAACTCCCAGGTCGATGTCATGGACGCAAGGTGGAAAGCCTTTGGAGAGGTTTGTTCGAAGCACGAGACCGCACAGTATCTCCCCTATGTTGGCACAACTGCCACCGTTCGCGACTTGGTCGCCATTGCCGAATATCTCGATGGCAAAGATTGCGACATCAATTACTACGGTCTGAGTTACGGTACCACCATCGGAAATTACCTCATCAATAGTAAGCTGTCCATTCCACCCTTCCCGACCCCAGTTCTCACCCCGTCCTCTCAGTGTTCCCCAAACGTGTTGGCAGGATCATCTTGGATGGCGTAGAGGACCCCCTCACTCACGCTTCCGAGCCCTCCCACCTCTACTGGGCCCGCCGTGTCGAGTCCGTCGACGAGACCTTCCAGGGTTTTACTCAGGGTTGCGCCCTTTCCGGTTCATACGGATGTTCTCTCGCAACCGATACATCGACAGGGCCTGGCATAATCGAATGGACCAAGAGCTTACTCTCGGTATGCACAACCGTCCCTCATTGTCTTACGCCTTACTCATACTAGAACAGGCCGCTCACGATTACGCCAGATCCAGTGGGGATGACAAATACAGATCTGTCAATCTCGTCAACCAAATCCACCACAACCTCTATACCCCCAGCACGTGGGCTACGTTCGCTTCCGGTGATTTCTACAGCTTCTATCAGGGGCTTGTCCAGGCCACTGGCACCGATATCCCACTTGCAACTCGTTCGTTATGGACTCCACCTGAATTGAAGCGGCAATCCGGTCAGGATTGGCCGGATTACACTTTCCAGGCCATCAGTTGCGGTGACTCCATCGACGAGAGCGACATCACCTCTCGAGCTGTCTTTGATGAGCTCATCCGCGTTGTCAAGGATGTTTCCCCAATGTGTAAGTCCCCATGTTTCCATCAACTCCATCTTTCTCATGTCATGTCCAGTCGGCGGTCAATTCCCTCAGCCTGGTCATTATTGCCACCGATGGCCCGCTCGTGCTATCGAAAGGTTCACCGGTCCATGGAACAGCACCTTGAAGAACCCCATCATCATAATCGGAAACAAGGCTGATCCCGCCACCCCCTTCCTTGACGCCTCTCTCGTCGCCGGTTGGTTGGGTGACAGTGCCACCCTCGTCGAGCAGGACGGTTACGGCCACTTGAGTCTCGCGCAAAAGTCGACTTGCACACAGAACATCATCTCGAACTTCTTCGTCAACGGTGTTCACCCTCAGGGTGACGACACTATTTGCGCGATCGATCCCGATGGTCCCCAACTCTTCCCCTCTAAGGGTGTCGGGGCTTCAGACATCAGAACTGCGATTTCGAACGACGGTAACTCCACCACCACCTCAGATTCCCAGAGTCTCGATGATCTCAAGGCTCAAAAGAAGAATTTGTTCATCGCGGTTATAGCCCTGGCCGCGGCCTGTGGTATGCTGCTCGTTTCTCTCATCTTCTCTTGCGTCTGTGGAAGGCGAAGACGGGAGTACAAGCCGATTGGTACCAGGGGTGCTTATGGTCAGAAGGTCGATTTCGTTGGCTATGATGACAGGTCGTCGTACTCTGACCCTTACGATCGCGATTCCAAGCACTGAAGTATCAATTGCTTCGAGTCGAGCGTGGCGCACGAAGCTCCACGTACTTCTACCCCGGATCGTTGATATCCATACTCACCCTATTTATACTCACACACACAAAAGGGTCCATATTTGTTGTTACTTTTTCTTTTTTACGCGGCACGATGCTTGTGATTTCCTTTTCCTTTATCTCACCACTGCAGGGCACACCAGGTCACACATGTATAATCTGACAATCTTA
>Ga0307514_10003806_pt1 | contig 14197 bp, 15 predicted proteins | sample 16_EM_MG_FD_203088 | JGI IMG/M metagenome (GOLD analysis project Ga0307514, IMG submission 203088) | Populus trichocarpa ectomycorrhiza microbial communities from riparian zone in the Pacific Northwest, United States - 16_EM | ecosystem: Host-associated > Plants > Roots > Unclassified | place... | reverse complement strand
GGATCTGTTCACCTATTGGTAATATCGCTATTACCCTACCCTCACATCAATAGACCAACGACAGCGATCGAGCTGAGTGCAAATAAGATGTATATTATCTTTAAGCCGGTAGTGGTCGTATGATCTCTATTGTCAATAGATATTCCTTATTGGCAGGAAACCTTAGACGCCGAGCAAACGACTACTCTCTCATGCTCCAATGGTTTAGACCTAGGGGAGATGAGGTGTCGTCAACATCAAACCATTATGACATCTCGAGGTGTGCAGAGTCATATACGAGATAAGTCAATAACCAATGATTGATATATCGGAGCCCAGTCGACCGAATGGACTTGTACGAATCAACCCTCATTTCGACCACACCTTCTTGATCTGGTGCAAATGGGACTTACGATTCATATGTCCTGAGTGGCGCAGAATACTCTCCGTTCAATATATGGCAAAACAGCTCAGTTGCAGAATACTGTATATTTGGCTCCAATAAAGCATAGTCAAATTAAGGGTTCTGTCGTTTGCCGCAATCATTAAACCATTATGTATCCGGTGGGTATATGAGAGGGCACTCTCACTGGCTCTTGGTGACACGAACCTATTAGTTGATAATTGGCTTCAGATAAGCTCGTATTCATACGAGGTATCGCCAATAGCAATAGTGTCGCAATACGAGGTTATTACCTTGATGACATAGTTAGTACTCCTGGGAGTTAGAACTTGACCATCGATGGTAGAAAACAAGGATGACAAAGGCAGTTATGTATAAGAACTCCGAAACAGGCTTTGACAGACTTAGGATTGTTAAGGGTGTGGATCGTCTGATATATATCAGCGATACCGACTTGGAGGAAGGACATCAATAACGGTTCTATCGAACATACAATCTACATTCAGATTTCTCTACGGATACCTATTGACCTTCTCGACCTGGAGGTTAAGCCTTAACTTTATTCCCGTGTATTATCTATTAGTTCTGTATCGAAGTCAACAAGGATACTTCTCTTTTGAAGTCCATAGTTGTACGTTCCTCTTCAGATCTATATCACGGATAAACCCCATCACTCTTAATACTTGGTTATTCTTAGTACCTTCATTGAAGCAAGTCGTTGATCAGGAAGAAAGTAAGATGATACTTTAGAGTCCGAAAGACCAGCCCGAATAAACGTGGTGGTGGTTTGGAGGATACTCTTGAGTCGACCCTACTCCTTCTGCTGAGGCGAAACTACTTTGCTGTTTTGTATAAGGCAAGTCGATACTTGGAGTCGTTGCACTTAAGGACAGTCGATCCTTGGGTATACGTGCCGGTTGCTGGACCCATACTCTTGAGTCCGAAGGGAGTCTGAAGACTGACACGATAGTGTGTTAGTTTGAGGATCTTCTGAGTAGGATACTCTTGAATCGTGTGCTCTAGTATATTGATAGCGTAAAGACGATACTCTTTAGTCGATACTATCTTTCGGGAGCAGAGAACCGAAAAGTTACCTTGTTACCTTGGGTGATAATCCTATATGCATCCTGAGTGAAGCTTTAATCATTCTTCTCTTTATTAGTCCAGAAGCTATTAGGGGCTTTTATTGATTAGGACCTAGGGTGGATCTCCTGGTGTTATACTCATGCAGTCTACTCTAAAGGCATAGTTTTCGGCATTGGTCGTGGACTGGGCAGTCGACTTCTGTTCTCTCAATCTCCAGTCGACCGCTCCTCCAAAGGTGATGACCAGTCCACTTCTCGATTTATGGTCATCCGTGTATCCAGCATAGTCCGAATCGACATAATATCCAAGTGCGCCTTCGCCATCCAGTCCGAGTGCTCCTCCGAGTGCTCCTCCGAAACGCAGATGCCAGTTCTTCGTGCCGTTGAGGTACCGAAACACGCGCTGGAGAGCTACCATATGCTCATTGCTCGGGTCATGATTGTACCAGCTGAGAACTCCGATGGCATATGCGATATCAGGCTGAGTAGCGGTCATCACGTACATGAGGCTTCTGATCAGTGATTGGTATATGGTCGGATTGCATGCTTCTTCGTCGGGCTTCATTGCCATCAGCGTGGCAACTGGCCTGGGCTCGTCCATTCTGAACTTCGCCAAGATCGTCCGAATATAGCTGTGCTGATGGATGTCGATCGTGTGATGCTCCCGATTGTGTTCGATGTTCATGCCGAGATAGAAGGAGATACTCCCGAGATCATGCATCCGGAACCTCTTCTTCATCTGGTCCCTGATCTGCCCAATCAAGCTCTCATTAGCAATGATGAGGAGATCATCGACATACAGAACGACTGCGACCACTATGTCTTGATCCTTATTATGGAGCACGAAGAGTCCTCGGTCGATATGTGATGCCATGAACCCAATTGAGATCACGAAGTCCTTAAAAATGCCATACCAAACGTGCGAAGACTGCTTCAGGCCATAAAGAGACTTTCTCAAGCGGAGTACCATCTTCTGCGAAGTCTTTGACCTTGGATCGTAGTATCAGCTCCCAGGGACCAAACGAAAGTATTCCTGCAGCAGGTGCATATAGATCTCATCCTCCAAGTCAACTCCCAAGAAAGCCGTGCATACGTCCATTTGATGAATCTTGAGATTGTACTTGGCGGCGATCGCGAGTGCCAGGCTAACGTGGCCCAAGCGAGCAGTCGGTGCACATGTAGCCTGGTAGTCGATGCCTTCGATTTGGTGATTTCCTCCACAGACTAGCCTGGCCTTGAACCGCTGCACATTGCCTGCTCTGTCGCGCTTGATCTTGTATACCCAGTGACTTGGCAAAGCCTTTCTCCCTTCTGGAAGCTCCACGAAATCTCCAAAGACTTGATACTAACCAATTGCATCTAACTCATCTTTCATCGCCGTATCTCATTTCTCGGCGAGCGGAGACTTAGTTGCTGCTTTGTAAGACTTTGGATCATCGATGCCATCCTCGTGATCGTGATTATTGGAGATCGCAGCTGCAGCGTAGATGGGAATCATATCCTCGAATTCTTCATCTTCGAGAGCCAATTTTGCAGACTCTGCCAACTTGCTTGCGCGGTTTCGGCTACTACCTTCCGCCGGCGGCTTCCATGCGTCTCCAAGTGATGTCTCAAGGCCAGCCAATGCTCGTGACTTCGTCTTTGGCTTCGGAGGCTCCGGAGGTCGATCGTTGTCCAATGACTCCTCTGTTTGATGTTCCGTTGGTTGCTTCTCTATGGGTGTGGGTTTGGGTTCCTTGATGACATCGCTGTAGAAGTGCTCGTTCAAGATCGCTTCGTCGGCAGCATTCGGTGCTGTGTACCGCTTTCCTTCTCTGAATACCACATCTCTGGAGCGGTGAAGCGTCTTGGCCAATGGATCGTATACAATGTACTGCTTAGTCGATATGCTGTACCCAACAAATATGCCGGGAGTGGCTCTGTAATCCAGCTTCTTTCGTTTCTCTTTCGGAACATGGAAGAAAGCCAAGCATCGGAACACACGGAGATGGTTCAAAAATGGCTTCCTCCCATGCCAGGCCTCGTACAGAGTCTTGCCAACTACTGATCGTGTCGCCGTGCTTTTCTTGAGATAGACCGCCACTGAGAATGCAAAAGTCCAGTCCTTCTTCAAAAGTCCGGCATCGTCAAGCATGCATCGTACGTGTTCCATAATAGTGCGGTTCGCCCGTTCGACAACTCCATTAGACTGAGGAGTGTGGGGCATAGTCGTTTCCTTTAGTATGCCCTCTGATTTTAGGTATTCTGCAAATTTCTTGGAGGTATACTCACCGCCTCCATCTGTACGACATTGCTTCATGTGCTTGCCCGACTCCTTTTCTCTCAGAGCCTTCCATTCTTTGAATTTCTCTAGGCCTTCCAACTTGGACTTCAATATGTACTCGTCCGTATACCTTGTGGCGTCGTCGATGAAGAGCAGTATATATCGACCTCCTCTGATGGCTGTTTCCAGGGGACCGCATATGTTCGATTGCACGAGCTGCAGAGGCTCAGTGGCACGGGCGGTCGTGGGAGTAAAGGGCTTTCGAGCTAATTTGCACTTGATGCAGCTCTCGCAATCGCACTTGCCGGTCATTGTCGGAGCATCGGTGACGACCTTCGGCAAGATCTCCAAAGCCTTCAGCCCGACGTGTGCCAGGCGGCAGTGCCATAACATCCGCTTCTCTGCATCGTGCCAAGATCCATGCCCAGTCATCTTAAGTGCCAGCAGGCAGCTGTCATTGTCGATATTGGTGTATTCGGTCGATTCTGGAGCTCAATCCAGAATGCAATCCAGAACAAATAGCCCATCGACCTGAGGTGCAGTGGCAATCTACTTGCCATAGCGATTGTAGAGGTTGAGACCGCAGTGATTCACCGGTTCGACTTTGACGTCCTTGTCCATGATCTGAGACTGTGAGATGAGGTTGAATGACCCCGGCAAATGCACCACTTCTTGGAGTATGATGGTTTCCGTCTTTCCATCTGGCAGCTGGCAAGTTACCCTAACACTTCCATATCCTGATGCAAACAATGTGACCCGATTGTATCCCTTCACCTTCTTCGTATTCGGAGGATATTCGGTGCAGGTGATGAACATTGTTCGACGGCAGGAGATGTGAGTCGTGCATTCGCAATCGATGAACCAATCACTGGATGAAGCATTTGAGCTAGCCACCATCCAATAGTTCTCGATCGAAGTGGTGAGAGTCGAAGTAGTGTCAGTTGATGCTTTTGCTGCAGTGTCGGCAGACTTTGGAGGATCGCCGCATTGCTTGCTCAAGCAGTTCTCAGTGGTGTGCCCTCGCCGCTGGCATTGAAAGCACTTCCGGAAATCTTTCTCTTTCCTATCATCCTCATTATCTCTCTTATCATCTCTTTTATCATCTCACTTATCCCTCTTTGGACTTCTGCCGACTTTGCCGCCTCTGCCGCCTCTGCCACCTTTCTTTGCAAAAAGCAGAGCTTCTGGAGCGAGCCCATTCTCTCTCTTGATTGCAGCTTCCTTTTCGATGAGCTTGGTGACGATCTCATTGGGTGTGGCTGTCATCGTGGTGTTTTTGTCCATCATGAGCTCCAGGAAAACTTTCCACTCGTCGTTCCTTGGGATCCCGTGCAGGAGGTAGAAAATGTGTTCCTGCTCACTCATCTTGGCAATTGTCTTTGCAGAGTCCATATCGGTAGCATCAGTGTCAGTGGTTGATGGTGGTGTCGGTCCTGCGCAGAGATTGTAATCCTTGATTTTCCGATCAATCTGCGATGCGTAGTTGTCGACATCTCTGCAGTCCTGTAGCTTGATCCTCCAAAGGTCTTCCCTAATTTCGAAGATGTTGAGCTTCAACTTTGACTTGTAGGCTGATGCTAGCTATCCACAAAGTGTCTTCACATCGTCGACGACCATATATTCCGCTTGTATCCTCGGTTCCATGCCGAGCAGGATAGTCGATCTGGCAACACCATGGCGATTCTTCCAGTCTTTGAAAGTCGCCTTCTCTGTAGCGGTTGCATTTGCTGCTGGCTCTTCCGGCTTGTTGTCGTATCCTTTGATGATACCATCCACTTGCTTCTACTCGAGAAGTAGTACCATCTCGGATGCCCATTGTGCATAGTTCGTGCCACTGAACTTGGTGATGGTGATCGTAGTCGAATTCATCTTGTATCACAATCATCAGTTATCGTAGTCTCTCAGACTGTATGTATGGGTGATGTCCAGCAGCCGCCATCAGAAATACAGCGGAGTGCGGGGTAATTGATTAGCTTGTGGAGATGCTTCTCCATGACGATGTTGACCTCCACTTGACAAACGAAAATGGAAGTGTTGATCATCAGTGGTCTTTGAAAGGCAAGGGCTCATAGCATGTTGTACAGTGGCGTGTGCTCGAGTAGTCAAGTATGCGCGGGTGTATGCGAAGGTGTGTCTAGACTCTATTATATCGTGTAACGAGACATGTTGCATCAACATAAGGTCGATCGATGACTAATGGTGCTAACTACAAAAGAGGCAAGTTACATCATAGTCCTTGGCATAGTGATATCCGTACTTCCAATCAGCTCAACAATAAACTGTGACACTTTTTCATGTAACAGAAAGACTAAGCTTTCCGAGTCATGGACTAGTTGTAGGTAGCAGGTATCGGGAGTCTATTTTCAGTAACAAGGTGGTGAGATATATAAAGTGGACACTTGTTCATATTTCTCTGCTACGCCTTTTTGTAGAGTGAACAAGGCATCACTCCTCTATAGCGATTAAGATATTCCCCACATAATGCAATGCAGATGGATGTGGTTTCCATGCTTTGATATCCAGTTGAGCTTGTAGAGTCAATCTCAAAAGATCAATAGGGGCATATAGTGGTGTAACACCTTTAAAACGCTGCTTGGAATGAACCCCTTGATTAGGCCTAACATACTTCATATATCATTACTCGCCAACTTGCAATGCCTGGTTGTTACTATATGGCCTGGAATGAAGTCACCGATACACTGAAGTCGCCGAATTTACTCACAAGCTTTCTCTTACTCATATACAGCTTTTCACTTGCCACCTGCTCCCCCACGGGTATTTCCAATGCCTAGGCTTCCATAGGCTTCACAGAGCTCCAGGCTCTCCTGTATATAAAAACTGAGATTCTCCCTTACATAGTTCAGTAGACTTCTTCCGCTTTACATTGGCAACACCGGTGTTGCATTTTATTCATATAAGCACACGGAATGTGTCTTTTTCGATTCTTATTGGTCAGAATTCTGTGGCTGAGTGGCTGAGTGGCTGATAGTGGCAAGTATAAACCACAAGAACTCAAATTAAAAACAACCCACTAATTTAAGTCTGCCAGTTGCACTCTGACAACAAAGTGTGATATTTATGAAATGTGTATAACTCTATCTGCTTTCACATCCCAGGTTGACATTCATGATATTTTTAATATTGGGTGAGTAGTTGTGGACTGATACCATTATTGTAATGTTTTTTTACATTAGTATGAGGAGAATTTGCAATGGAGTAAATTGGCAACTGGGAAGTGAAATAGGACCTATTTATAGATGTTTCATCCCAAGAACATATTGCGATCAAAGCAAAACTTGGTGATATCATTTGATTTCAAATAATTCAAATAGCTGAGCAGAAAGCTTCTTTTCAGCTGACAATAATTGCTCTGGCCGTAGAAATGATACCAATGTACAGAGAGTTGGAGACATATACTAGTGGGCTTGGAATCTGTACAGTGGGGATACTGTAGAAGTTGGAGCTGAGTGTACACAGGGTGGTGGAAAAATCCATATCTTATCTCCACTGCATATATTGGCAGGGAAAGTCAGTAGGGGATGTTGGTGCACAGAATTACAGGAACAACAGAGATGGACTGGGTGATGGGGATGGTCTATTTTTAGGAGACTGTGGGGTACATAGGTACACTGAGAAAGATAACATTACATGATACATAACTCATAGAGCAGCAGTTTCTAGGATCATAACCAATAGTATATTTGATGCATGGCAGTAAGAGCTTCTATGAACCTGCGTATTGAATACATTACTATGATATTTGTACAATTTTGTGCACTTAATACTATACATCATGCTGCATTCAATAATACTGCCGAATACACTTCATTGTATGCTTCTAAGTATGCTCTCATCACGCTCTTAAGTAAACTGCCAAACACAATCTCAGGTATGCTTCCAATCATACTAAATAACACATTCTGAGCCTGCTTGACTGTATGCTCCCTGGTAAGCTCTAAAGATTGTTACAAGTACACTCCAAGTACTTTCCCAGGTACACTGCCAAGTACATTCTCAAGTACACTTCTGAACATTCTCTCCAGGACACCTTGAATTGCACTCGATAGTACACTCGCAGTCATAGATGCTCTTTTGCAGGCTCTCACGAGGCTCTCGAGCACACTGCCAAGCATGCTCACAAGTCCGTCGCCAATTGCATTACAAGATACATTCCCAGCCTACTTGGCTCTATGCTTCCAAGTTCACAATCAAGAGGCAAGATACTCCAAATTTGCCCTGACTATATGCTTCGATGTATACTTCTTGGTATTTGATCCAGAGACTTACAGAGATGCAGCCACCAGTCAGCAGGAGGCAGATGGTGGGTAGTGGGTGGTGGGTGGCATATCATGGCAGAAATCATAACATCGGTTAATATTAAAGTGTAAACCTTATCTGTATTGTGCCCACCACAATGAGATCTCACAATGCCTCACAGTCATTGTATTGTCAATCACAATTTTAGATTGTGCAGAATAAGTAGAACATTGAATCTTGGGGCTTGGATGATCTACCATTATCTACTGCCTGCAGCATACCAATTGTGAGTGTATGTGTACACATTCAGTCCAGGGATGATAGTGACGATGGCAATGGTATGATGGCCATGGCAGTGTTGTCAAGTATCCCGTGAGTGCGGAAAATCTGCAGAATGGCAAAAATACTGTAATTGGCCAATATCCATCATCACTGGACGACATCGGGTGGTTACTATTAATACATATAATGTAACTGTATAGCATGTGGTACAAGATATAAAAAGATTTATCTATATTTTTAGACTCTCAATCAGAAGGAAGAATTCAGTTTCAGATTCAGCAGATGTTGAAGAACCATGCTACACAGTCAAGATAGTGGAGAAATATACTTGTTATAAATGAATATCTATTATGTATGATAACTCGCAAGACATCAATGGAAGTTCGCCAATGACAGCTGGGGACGGCCGTGGATGGAAATTTACCATCACCAGCTCTCCCTTCCATCTGTCCCTGTCTGGCCTCAATATGATCGCACCTTTCCGTCCTAAATCAGAACAGACAGCATACAACCATCTCATCTTGTCCTCACTGATGTTGGACAGATGGAACAGTTGACAAAACCTGGCCATAGTGATGATTGCAATGATGATAGTGTTGGTGATGGTGATCATAGTACCAGAAGCACTGAGATGAGTAGATTCAGTTTGTCAACATTTGTATCAAACCTTCCGCAAACTCACAGATTTTCATCGGCCAAAAGCATTATGCAGAAAACTCAACTCCTCCTGAAGTATGCATCTCTCAGGTGCAGCTCTCAAGCATTTCTCTGTCATGCCGACAACCGGCAAGCCCTCAAGATGGCTACGATGCAAGCTTCCAAGCAGGATCTCAAGCTGGCTTCAAAGTTGGCGCTGATATGGCGTTCAAGTGCCAACAGGCTCCCTAGAGGACTCAGTACTGCTATAACAGCTGTATAGTACACACAGGTACATATGCATGTCTGGCCATCGGTCCTATATAGTTCCATAGACACAGGTGCAAACCTCTATGAATGGACTGTGGATAACAATACACTGCACATTGTACAGAGATCTACGGGAAGCTTGTGATGAGCAGTTCATGTACTCGTGTATGTATAGTGTAGGCTGTAGTCGATTTGTACATTTGCAGATGTATTATATAACCACGCTATGAAATTCACACTCCGTTCTTTCAAGCTCTTGGTTAGATGTACTCATGGTGAGCTTTTGCTGCTTCATGCAATATGTGTGGTTTCTCAAGGCTGGGTGTTCAATCAAATCCTGTCACCCTCCTCTTATGCTCCTCAAGCTAGAACTGCTCCATCCAGAATCCCCTTACAATACTGCAAGAGGTATGGTGGAATGTTGAAGATAGGCCATCTGTCTTCTAGATGCACTGATTCACCACTACAAATCATAGGGTATATCAGTGGCAGTTTAGTAAGTCATAGAGCCTCACTCCCTTTGCTACTGTGGTTATCATTTGTTTCTCCCTTCCTCTTCGCCACCATAATGTCTCTTAACAGAAACTACCCACAGAGTGGCTGGATAGTCAATTTAGTAGAATATTCACCTGGATATGGACAGTCATTGATGTGGAGTATGGCACAGCACCATATGTGTGGTAATTGGTAGAAAGACTAGGTGGTGCATTCAACTATTTTCCTTCACACAAATCAAGTCATAGATGTCACTAGATTATCTTTACATATTCCAGCATAGCAAAATGGCTGCCAGGACTTGATATCATATCTGGAAGTGTGCCCAACTTTTGGTACCCTCCAAGTACTTGAAAGCCAGGGGTAAGGTACACCTGGGAGTTGAGCTGGAGAAGATCTATCTCGGTACCTTCAACGGGTGGCGAAGCCACAACCATGACTTGTATTCATATAAGCACATAGAATGTGTCTTTTTCGATTCTTATTGGTCAGAATTCTCTGGCTGAGTGACTGAGTGGCTGATAGTGGCAAGTATAAACCACAAGAACTCAAATTAAAAACAACCCACCAATTTAGGTCTGCAAGTTGCACTCTGACAACAAAGTGCGATATATATGAAATGTATATAACTCTACCTGCTTTCACATCCCAGGTTGACATTCAAGATATTTTTAATATTGGGCGAGTAGTTGTGGACTAATACCTTTATTGTAATGTTTTTTAACAGTAGTATGCGGAGAATTTGCAATGGAGTAAATTGGCAACTGCGAAGTGAAATACAACCTATTTATGGATGTTTCATCCCTAGAACATGTTGTGATCAGAGTAAAACTTGGTGACATCATTGGATTTCAAATAATGCAAGTAGCTGCACAGAAAGCTTCTTTTCAATTGACAATAATTGCTCTGGCCATAGAAATAGTAGCAACTTACAGAGACTTGGAGAGATATACTAGTGGGCTTGGAATCTGTACAGTGGGTATACTGTAGAAGATGGAGTTGAGTTTAAACAGGGTGGTGAAAACATCCATATCTTATCTCCACTGCTTATATTGGTACAGAAAGTCAGCAGGGGGATGGTGGGGCACATGGATAACAGAGGTGGACTAGGTGATGTCAAGTGTATATATTTACACTGGGAAAAATGACCTTATGTGATGCGTAACTCATAGAGAAGCTGTTTTTGGGTCTGTGATCCATAGCAAATTTGACGCGTGGCACTATAAGGTCCTATGGACCTGCGCATTGACTAGATTACAATGATACGCATGCAATTATGTGCGCTTGATGCTATGTATCATGCTGCATTCAACAAACTTGAAATCGAACTGCCAAATGCACTTCTTTACACACTCCCAAGTACACTCTGAAGTACACTCCTGATTGCACTCGACTGTACAGTCCCAGCCTGCTTGACTTACACTCTCAAGACGCTCCCAAGAAAACTCCAAGTACGCTCCCAAGTACACTCCTGGGCATGCTCTCCAGGACGCTCCCACTTGCACTCAATGGTATACTCCTAGCCTGCTGGACTGTATGCTTCTAAGTAAGCTCTCAAGACGCTCTCAAGCACACTCCCAAGCATGCTCTCAAGTACATTCCCAATTGCACTTCATGGCACACTCCCAGCCTGCTTGACTATACGCTCCCAAGTAAGCTCTCAAGATGCTCTCAATCCCACTCCCAGGCATGCTCTCAAGTACACTCCCAATTGCACTCGATGACACGCTCCCAGCCTGCTTGACTATACCCTACATAGTAAGCTCTCGAGGCGCTCTCAATCACACTCCCGAGGACGCTCCCAAGTACTCTCCCAATTGCACTCGACGACACGCTCCCAGCCTGCTTGACTATACGCTTTGAAGTAAGCTCTGTTGACGCTCTCAATCACACTCCCGAGCATGCTCTCAAGTACACTCCCAATGCCACTCGATGGCACACTCCAAGCCTGCTTGACTATACGCTCCCAAGTAAGCTCTCAAGGTACTCCCAAGAACACCTCCGAGTACCCATGCAAGTACACCTCCAAGTACCCATGCAAGTACACCTCCGAGTCGCTCGCAAGTACATTCTCAAGAGGGAATACAGTCCCAATCTCGCTTGACTATATGCTCCCATGTACGCTGCTGTATGCTCGATCCAGAGACTTCCTGAGTTGCAGAAGCCAGGTACTGGGAGGTATGAAGCAGGTGGCGTATGGTGGGCAGTGTTTGGCGGGCAGCATGTGGCATGTGGTGTGTGGCAGGTGGCGGGCGACGTATGGTGGCCAAAATCATGACGTCGGTTGGCATCATAGTCTGAACCTTATCTGTAGCGTGCCCACCGCGACAAGATCTCACGATGCCTCATGGTCATGGTGTTGACAATTATAGCCCTAGATTCCGCAGGAATGGAAGACAATTCGAACTTGGAGAGACCAGATCTCCAACCCAGATTTCCTGGCGGAATCTGCTGCCCACTTCCACAGACTTAGAGCCTTCTACTAGCCAAAGCTTCCACAGACCTAGAGCCGTCTACTAGCCAAAGCTTCCACGGACCTAGAGCCTTCTATTAGCCAAACCTTCCACAAACTCAGACTTTTCCATCGGCCAAAAGCTTCCCGTGGAAAACTCTACTCCTCCTGAATATGCTCCTACATGCTCAATCCAGAGACTTGTTGAGTTGCAGACGCCACCGGGAGGTGTGAGGCAGGTTGGGTGTGGCGAGCAGCGTTTGGTGGGTGGCGAGCAGTGTTTGGTGCGTCGCGTGTAGCATGTGGCAGGTGGCTGGTAGCGGGTGGCGGGCGGCCGAAATCATAATGTCAGTCAATATCATAGTCTGATTCAAATCTTTAGCATGCCCACCAAGACGAAATCTCACGATGCCTCACGACCATGGTATTGACAATTGCAGTCTTAGATTCTGTAGGAATGGGAGACAATTGGATCTTGGGGAGAGCAGATCTCCGACTCAGATTATCCAGCAGAATCTGCTGCTTGCTTTCCACAGATTGTGGGCGTATGTGTGCGCATTTGGGCCAGGGCTGATGGTGATGATGGTGATGCTGATGATGGCGATGGTGATGATGGTGATGGTGATGATGGCGATGGTGATGACGGCGATGGTGATGGTATTGGTGATGGTGATCATAGTAACAGAAGCACTTAGACAAGTAGGTGGGCTACGTCAACGTTAGCATCAAAGCTTCTACAGACTTAGAGCCTTCCATTAGCCAAAGCTTCCACAGACTTAGAGGCTTCTATTAGCCAAAGCTTCAACAAACTCAGAGTTTACCATCGGCGAAAGGCTTCCAATGGAAACTCTACTCCTCCCAATGCGAGGCTCTCTCAAGAAGGCTTTCAAGCAGGCTTTCAAAGAGGCTTTCAAGCAGGCTCACAAGCAGGCTCTCAAGCAGCCGCTCAAGCAGGCACTCAAGCGGACTCTCTGCGATAGTGTACAGTACTGGTATCGCAGCGAAGACTGCTGCAGACTGGTATAGGTCCATCTCGGGCCGCCAGCTGTGTATAGTTCCATAGACCCACACGCACAACTCTATAAATCGAGTATAGACGACTATAGGCTGCGCATCGCGCAGCGGTCCACGGGAAGCTTGCTATGAGCTGCACGTGTCCGCCTGTACGCATAGCGTAGTCTATAGTTGATTTGCACTTTTGCCGATGTAGAGGACTCAGAAGTAGATAGGCACACCAAAAAAAATGACATTAGATAATGCATAACCCATCGACAAGCGGTTTCAGGGATCGTAATCCATAGTATATTTGACAGATGGCAGTAAGAGCGACTATCAACCTGCGTGTTGACTATATTACTATGATATGCACACAATTTTGTGTGCTTAATACTATACATTATGCTACATTCAACAATACAGCCAAATACACTTCATTGCATGCTTCCAACTAATCTCTCAAGATGCTCTTAAGTACACACCAGAGTACGATCTCAAGTATGCTTCCATTTCCGCTTAATCACACACTCCAAGCCTGCTTGACTGTATGCTCCCAGGTAAGCTCTCATGAAGCGTCCAAGTACACTCCCAGTACGTTCCCAGGTATACCTCCAAGGACATTTTCGAGTACACTTCTGAGCATGCTTTCAACAATGCTCCTAATTGCACATGATGGTATACTCGCAGCTATATATGCTCTTATATAGGCTCTCAAGATGCTCTGAAGCATACTTCCAAGCATGCTCTCAAGTTTGTTCCCAATTGCGTTACATGGTACACTCCCAGCCTACTTGGCTCTATGCTTCCAAGTAGTGTTAGCAACGGTTCCGGACCGTCACTTCGGGTCCGGGTCCCGGTCCAAACCGAACCGTTGCCAAATTGGCGGTCCGGGTCGTCAATAAACCCGAACTGCCCACTCGGGTACGGTTCCATGGTAAACTCCCAACCCGTCAGAATTGGGCGGGTTGTCAGCGGGTCGCACAGCGGGTCCATCTATAGATTCATATAAGGCTCTTGTATTTGCAGTGTGTTAATAGTATCTTATCAAAATGAAGTTTTCAGCAACCATTAATGAGCTT
>Ga0307514_10003805_pt1 | contig 14199 bp, 14 predicted proteins | sample 16_EM_MG_FD_203088 | JGI IMG/M metagenome (GOLD analysis project Ga0307514, IMG submission 203088) | Populus trichocarpa ectomycorrhiza microbial communities from riparian zone in the Pacific Northwest, United States - 16_EM | ecosystem: Host-associated > Plants > Roots > Unclassified | place... | reverse complement strand
ACGACGGCGTCGAGCAGCGGCATGCGCGTTCCTTCCGTCCTTCACCTCTGGCTTCTGCGGAGTAAACACACCATGGTTTTGCATCAACTCCTCGACTACGACACCCTGCGCCTCATCTGGTGGGCCCTGATCGGCGTGCTGCTGGCCGGCTTCGCCATCACCGACGGCTTCGATCTCGGCGTGGGCATGCTGCTGCCGTTCGCCGGCCGTACCGACCTGGAACGGCGCGTGATCATCAACAGCGTCGGCCCGGTGTGGGAAGGCAACCAGGTCTGGCTGATCCTCGGCGGCGGCGCCATCTTTGCCGCCTGGCCGCAGCTGTACGCGGTGTCGTTCTCGGGCTTTTACCTGGCGATGTTCGTGATCCTCAGCGCGCTGATCCTGCGGCCGGTGGCCTTCAAGTTCCGCAGCAAACGCGAAGACCCGCAGTGGCGCGCGCGCTGGGACTGGGTGCTGTTCTTCTGCGGCGTGGTGCCAGCGCTGATCTGCGGCGTGGCCCTGGGCAACGTGCTGCAGGGCGTGCCTTTTCGCCTCGCGCCCGACATGCACATCTTCTATGACGGCAGCTTCTTCGGCCTGCTCAATCCGTTTGCGCTGCTGTGCGGACTGGTCTCGGTGGCGATGCTGGTGATGCACGGCAGCGGCTGGCTGCGGCTCAAGGCCGCGGGTGCGGTAGCCGAGCGCGCGCGGCTTTATGGCTGCGTTGCGGCGCTGGCCACCATCGTGCTCTATGCGCTGGCCGGTGTGTGGTTGTGGACGGGCGTGCAGGGTTATGCGATCACCAGTGCCATCGACCGCCTCGGGCCGTCCAATCCGCTGCTCAAGACCGCGGCCGTGCAGGCCGGTGCCTGGTTCGCCAACTACCAGGCGCAGCCCTGGACCATGGCCGCGCCAGCGGCCGGCTTTTTCGGTGCGCTGGTGGCGCTGGTGGCGCTGTGGCTGCGCCGCGAGATCCTGGCCCTGCTCGGCAGCGCGCTGGGTGTCGCCGGCATTGTGCTCAGCGTGGGCGCCGCGATGTTCCCGATCATCCTGCCTTCATCCATCGACCCGCGCGCCAGCCTCACGGTCTGGGATGCATCGTCGAGCCACCTCACGCTGTTCATCATGCTGGTGGTGACGCTGCTGTTCATGCCGATCATCCTGGCCTATACCAGTTGGGTCTACAAGGTGCTGTGGGGCAAGGTGGATGAAAAAGCGATCCGCGAAGAAACCGGCCACGCGTACTGACCCCGCCAAAGACTCAAAGGAAACATCATGTGGTACTTCTCCTGGATCCTCGGCCTGCCCCTGGCCGCCGCCTTCGCCGTGCTGAATGCGATGTGGTACGAACTGATGGACGACGAGGCCGTGCGCCGCGAGAAACTCGGCAAACAGAGCGGCGAGACTTCCGAACGGCTTTGAGTAGAAGAGGCCGGTTCAGGCCGCCGGCTTCTTGCTCTTGCCGCCGGTGAGTCGGTCTTTCAGCGTCAACACCTTGGTGACGGTGGCGCCCATGCCCATGAGCTGCATCGCGGTCTCGGGTGTCAGGCGCTGCACGTCGTCGAACCACTTCATCAGCCGGTCGATCAGGTCGTGCATCTCGCGCATGCGCTGCTGGGCGTGGCGCTCGGCGTCGCTGGCCGGTTCTTCGAGCAGGGCCATGCGCAGCATCGACAGCGTGGGCTCGATCTCGCGGCGGCGGCGCTCCTCGGCCAACACGCGGAAGATTTCCCACACATCTTGCGGTGCCTCGAAATATTCGCGCCGGTCGCCTGGCCGATGCCGCAGCCGCACCAGCCGCCACGACTGCAATTCCTTCAGCCCCATGCTCACGTTGGAGCGCGAGAACTCCAGCGTCTCGGCGATCTCGTCGGCGTTCAGCGCGTGCTGCGCGATGAACAACAAGGCATAGATTTGCCCCACCGTGCGGTTGATGCCCCAGCGGCTGCCCATCTCCCCGAAATGCGCGATGAATTGACGGTTGAGTTCAGGCAGGCGGATGGGCGTGGGCATTCGGTAATTGTAGAGGTTTCAGGAAGTACTGAACGCTGTGTTCAAACAACTCCTTACGCGCGGACTGATCGTTGAGAGAGGCGAAGAAGCGGTCGTTGCCGCTCGGTTCAATTTTTAAAAAGAATTTTGCAAATTGCTTTACAACTAAATTATTTATATCTAAACTAAATTCACTCGAAGGTTTTTCGGTGCAGCTTTCGATGTTTGCCAATCAAGGAAGCACCTCTACATTGCGCTGTCATGCGCTAGCAGGAGATTCAAAATGCGTGTATTCAAGTTCTCTCAAGTCCTGGCTGCTGGCCTGGCCGGTTCCATCCTCGCCGTCGGAGCGCTGTCCAGCGCATTCGCTGCCAGCCCGAACGCCCCCAGCGTCGTGCTCGTGCACGGTGGCTTTGTGGATGGCTCCGGCTGGGAAGACGTCTACAAGATTCTGAAGAAGGACGGCTATTTGGCCGCCATCGTCCAAAATCCAACCACGTCGCTGGCAGACGATGTTGCCGTGACCAAGCGCACTATTGCAGCCCAGAAGGGCGGTGTAGTTCTGGTCGGCCACTCTTACGGTGGCGTCGTGATCACGGAAGCTGGCACTGACCCCAAGGTGCAAGGCCTGGTCTACATCGCCGCCTTTGCCCCCGATAAGGGTGAATCGGTGTCTTCTCTGATCAAGGACCCGGTTCCCGGCGCCCCCGTGCCCCCGATCCTGCCGCCGCAAGACGGTTTCTTGTTCCTGGACCAAGCCAAGTTCGCTGCCTCGTTCGCGGCCGACGTCAATCCGAAGAAGGCCGAGTTCATGGGGGCATCTCAAGTGCCGTGGGGTGTTGCCGCACTCGCCGGCGCGGTGACGGAGCCCGCCTGGAAAGACAAGCCCAGCTGGTACCTGGTGGCCAAGGACGACAAGATGATTCCACCGCCCGCACAGCGCGCCATGTCCAAACGCGCCGGCGCCACGGTAGTGGAAGTTCCCGGCAGCCACGCCGTCTACGTGTCTCAACCCAAGGCCGTAGCCGCCTTGATTGAGAAGGCTGTCGACGCGATCGCCATCAAGAAGTAACTGTCGGCCTGAAACGCCCCTGCAGGCGCTACTACGGCGTTTGCTGGGGCGGCCCCACCGCCAGAGACGCAGATACTGAAAGATGGGTCGCCGGTCCCGAGGCTGGACCGCCCCCCGGCCTGGCGCAGCTCACCCCTCTATGCGGGACAGCTTGCGGATCACGGTCGGGCCGGCGCTGCGCTCGATCTCAGTGTGCAGCGCTTCGCCCCAGCCCAGCGCGAACAAGACTTCGGCGGTGACGAACATCGGGGCGACCAGCAGCCCGATGAGGTCGTCGACAAAGGCCGGCTTGCGGCCTTCGTAGTAGTGCCCGAGGAACTGCAGCGCCCAGCCGAACACGAAGCAACCCAGGCCCCAGCCCAGCCACTGGGTCACGCTGCCGCCCGACATCTGCTGCGCCAGCGCGACCAGCAGGCCATTGACGACGCTGACGGCCAGGCCCAGAAACAGTTGGCCCCGGCTGACGTACCACAGCGTGGACAGGGCCCATACGACCCAGGCCGGCGTCAACACCAGGCCACCCAGCGCCCAGTACGGGCGCGCCAGCAGCACGCCGATGGCGAACACGATCAGCGGGATGCCGGCGAAGTGGGTGGCGATGTTGCGGCGGTCGCGGTGGTACTGCGCATACTGGACCAGCAGCGTCGTGGCTGGACGGAACATGGAAGTCATCTTGTGTCTCCTCAACGGTGGATGCGGAACGTGGTTGTATGTTTGTAGGCCAATGGTAGGCCCGCGCGCCGATCAGGGGCTGTTGAAGACTGCCGAAAGCTGTCGTTATGGCGACAGCGAGCGGCTGGAGGCGGCATCGCCATTGTGCTGAGCCGGCTGTTCGAACACCACCGTCACGCACAGGCCTCCGAGCGACGGTGAAGTATCCAGGCGCACCGTTGCCGCATGCTGCGCCGCAATGGTCTTGACGATCGACAGGCCCAGCCCGCTGCCGCCGGTGGTCGCCGTGGCTTCCTCGCTGCGGTAGAAGCGCTCGAACACACGTTCGCGGTCGGCCTCGGGAATGCCGGGGCCGGAGTCTTCCACCACCAGGCGGGCGGCGCCTTCGGCCATGTGTGCGTCGACCAGTACACGACCACCTTCGGGCGTGTACTTGATGGCGTTTTCCAGCAGGTTGCGCAGCAGGATGCGCAGGGCCTCGGCGTCGCCGCGCACCCAGGCCGGTGTGCCCTGGGCCGCCAGGTTCAGGGCGATGCCGCGTCCCTGGGCCTGGGCCTGCATCTCGCTGGCCACGGCTTGCGCCAGCGGGTAGAGGTCGACCGGTTCCGGCGCGGCCTGCTGTTCGCCGTCCTGCCGGGCCAGGGCCAGCAACTGGTTCATCATGCGGATGGCGCGTTCGATGCCCTGGTTGAGCCGGCCGATGGCGACGTCGCGCGTGGTGTCATCCGGTGCGCGGTGCAGTGCCTGGGCTTGCAGCTTGAGGGCGGTGAGCGGGGTGCGCAGTTCATGGGCGGCGTTGGCCACGAAGGCCTTCTGCGCCTGCAGCACGGTGTGCATGCGGTCGAACAGCAGATTCAGCTCCTGCACCAGCGGGCGCACCTCGTCGGGCAGCCCGGTATCGGCCAGTGGCGACAGGTCTTCGGCGGTGCGGCTGGCCACCTGGCGGCGCGTGCGCTCCAGCGGCGACAGCGACTGCCGGATCACGGCCCAGATGACCAGCATCAGGAGCGGCGCGATCAGCGCCATCGGCAGCATGGCGCGCAGCGCCAGCGCGCGCGCGCGGCTGAGCCGGGCGCTCATGTCCTGGGCGATCTGGATGGTCTGGTAGGGCGTCTGGATCGAATACACGCGGTAGGTGGTGCCGCCCTGCACCACGTCGGAAAACCCCAGCACCGCGCGCGGCGGTAGCGCCGAGTGTGAGGAGCGAAACAGCTGGATGCCGTCCGGGCCCCAGATCTGCACCAGGTAGTCGATGTCGCTGTCCTCGTCGCGGTCCGGCAGCGGTGGCTGAGACGGTTGGGATGGCTGGCTCGGCACCTGGGGCATGCGCGCGCGCATCGACAGCGCCATCTGCTGCAAGTGGTAGTCGAACATCTCGTCGGCCTGCCTCAGCGCGCCGCGGTAGGCCGTCACCGCCTGGAACAGCGCGGCCAGCACGATGGCCGTCATCACCGACAGCAGCAGGCGCCGGCGAAGGGAATGGCTGGACGCAACCGTCGGCGGCATCATGGCTTCGGCATGACCTCGGGCTTGGGCATGACATACCCGAGGCCGCGCACGTTCTGGATCAGCTCGGCGCCGAGTTTCTTGCGCAGGCCGTGGATGTAGACCTCGACGGCGTTGCTGCTCACGTCGTCCTTCCAGCTGTAGAGTTTTTCTTCGATCTGGGCGCGCGAGAACACCACGCCGGGACGCGCCATCAGGGTTTCCAGCACCGCCCATTCGCGGGCCGACAGCGAGACGGCTTCGGTGCGGACCTGGCCATCGTTGTTCACGTCGCGCGTGGCCTCGCGGGTCACCGGGTTCAGGCGCAGGCCCTGGTATTCGACGACCGGGTCGGCGCGGCCCAGGCTGCGCCGCACCAGGGCGCGGATGCGGGCCAGCAGTTCGTCGATGTCGTAGGGTTTGACCACATAGTCGTCGGCACCGGCGTCGAGCCCGGCAATGCGCTCGGCCACCGCGTCGCGTGCCGTGGCCACCAGCACCGGCGTCACGTCCTTGCGCGCGCGCAGGGCGCGCAGCACCTCCAGGCCGTCGCGCTTGGGCAGACCCAGGTCGAGCAGCACCAGGTCGTAATGTTCGGACTGCAGCGCGGTATCGGCCATCACGCCGTCCTTGACCCAGTCGACCGCAAACGACTCCGCGCGCAGCACGTCGAGCAGGGTCTCTCCGATCATCAGGTCGTCTTCGACGAGCAGCAGCCGCATGTGTTGGTTTCCTCTGCGCAAATGGTCAGACCATTATGCGAGGCAGCGCTTAGATGAGGCTTAAAGCCGTGCGGCCCACGGCCGCGGAGTTCTGGAACGTAGCTACGTTCTCAGCCCGCCAGCCGTGCCCGATGCCGTGCGATCTGCGTCTTCACCTGGGCCGGCGCGGTGCCGCCCAACACGTTGCGTGCATTGAGCGAACCGCGCAGGCTCATCACGTCGAACACGTCTTTTTCGATCGATGGGTGGAAGCCCTGCAGCACCGTGAGCGGCAGCTCCGACAGGTCGACCTGGTGCGAGATCGCCGACTTGACCGCGTGGGCCACCACCTCGTGGGCGTCGCGGAAGGGCAGGCCCTTCTTCACCAGGTAGTCGGCCAGGTCGGTGGCGGTGGCGTAGCCGCGGCGCACGGCGGCTTCCATGGCCTCGGGTTTGGTGGTGATGCCGCCCATCATCTCGGCGAAGATGCGCAGCGTGTCCTTGAGCGTGTCCACCGTGTCGAACAGCGGCTCCTTGTCTTCCTGGTTGTCCTTGTTGTAGGCCAGGGGCTGGCCCTTCATCAGGGTGATCAGGCCCATCAGGTGGCCGACCACGCGGCCGGTCTTGCCGCGGGCGAGTTCGGGCACGTCGGGGTTCTTCTTCTGCGGCATGATGCTGGAGCCGGTGCAGAAACGGTCGGCGATGTCGATGAAGCCGAAGCTCTGGCTCATCCACAGCACCAGTTCTTCGCTCAGGCGGCTGATGTGCACCATGGCCAGGCTGGCCGCCGCGGTGAATTCGATGGCGAAGTCGCGGTCGCTCACGGCGTCCAGGCTGTTTTGGCACACACCCTCCATGCCGAGTGTTTTCGCCACGCGCTCCCGGTCCAGTGGGTAGCTGGTGCCTGCGAGTGCGGCAGCGCCCAGCGGCAGGCGGTTGACACGTTTACGCACGTCCAGCATGCGCTCGGCATCACGGGCAAACATTTCCACATAGGCCAGCATGTGGTGGCCGAAGCTCACCGGCTGGGCCACCTGCAGATGGGTGAAGCCGGGCAGGATGACCTCGATGTTTTTCTCGGCCAGGTCGAGCAGGGCGCCCTGCAGCGTGACCAGCAATTCGCCGATCAGATCGATCTCGCCGCGCAGCCACAGCCGCACGTCGGTGGCCACCTGGTCGTTGCGCGAGCGGCCGGTGTGCAGGCGCTTGCCGGCGTCACCCACCAGCTGGGTCAGGCGCGCCTCGATGTTGAGGTGCACGTCTTCCAGGTCGAGCTTCCATTCGAAGGCGCCGGATTCGATCTCGGTGCCGATCTGCGCCAGGCCCTTCTGGATCGAGGCCAGATCGGCCGCGCCGATGATCTTTTGCGCCGACAGCATCTCCGCATGGGCCAGGCTGCCGGCGATGTCGGCCTGCCACAGGCGCTTGTCGAAGAACACGCTGGAGGTGTAGCGCTTGACCAACTCGCTCATCGGTTCGGAAAACAGCGCCGACCAGGCTTCGGATTTTTTGTCGAGTTGGTTGTGTGACATGAGAGGCAATCAAAAAAGAAGAGGGAGCGCACCATGACGGCTGTACTGTATGGCGGCGACATCCCCAATAATCGGGCACCGACCCATCCAGCCGCATGACCAGCCGCATGAAAGAACCGCAAATTTTATCGACCTTCCAGGAATCGGCCGACGAGCCCGCGCCGGAAGGCGCCCGCACGCCCGCGCTGGTCTTCGACGCCTGCCAGGCCGGGGTCATCCTGCGCGCCGTGTCTTTCGTGGAGATTGCGGTGGCGGTCGGGGCGATGTTCGGTGCCGCCAGCTTCCTCGAATGGCTGACCAGGCTGTCCCTGCTGACCGGCGGGGCACTGCCAGCCACCCTGGTCTGGCTCGTCGCGGCTTGCAGCCTGAAACGCCCGCTGGCGCGGTTGCCGCGCGCGGGGCAGCAGTTCGCGGGCGTGGTCCTCGGTGCGCTGGCCGGGCTGTATGGCTGCGGCATGCTGGCGCTGACCGGGCTCACCGGATTCGCCGAGCCCGCGCCCTGGCTGGCCAGCGCCAGCGCCGGGGCGCTGTTGTCGGCCCTGGTGGTGGCCGGCCTGCTGCTGCGTGCACGGGCCCGGGCCCCCGCGGCCACGACGGCCCGGCTCGAAGAGTTGCAGGCGCGCATCCAGCCGCATTTCTTGTTCAACACCCTGAACAGCGCCATTGCTCTGGTGCGGGCCGAGCCGGCCAAGGCCGAGGCCCTGCTGGAAGACCTGAGCGACCTGTTTCGCCATGCGTTGGTGGACCATGGCGAATCGGTCACCCTGGCCCAGGAGGTGGCGCTGGCCGAACGTTATCTCTCCATCGAACAGGTGCGCTTCGGCGAGCGGCTGCATGTGCGCTGGTCGCTCGATCCGGCCGCGGCCCAGGCGCAGCTGCCGCCGCTGTTGCTGCAGCCGCTGGTGGAAAACGCGGTGAAACACGGCGTGGAGCCCAGTGCCAGCGGGGCCGAGCTGCGCATCTCGACCGAGCGGCGCGGCGGGGTGGTGGTGATCAAGGTGACCAACACCGTGCCCGGCGGCCCCGGGGCTCCCGGCAACGGCCTGGCGCAAAACAATGTGCGCGACCGGCTGAATCTGTTGCACGATGTGCAAGGGCGGTTTCAGGCCGGATTGAAAGACGGCGTCTACCAGGTCCGCATTGAAGTGCCAGCGTGAGGGAAGCTTGAGATGACTTTACGGGTCTTGATCGTCGACGATGAACCTCTGGCGCGTTCGCGCCTGCGCACCTTGCTGGGCGACTGCAGTGCGCCTTCGGCCGAGGTCGGCGGCGAGGCGGCCACCGCGGACCAGGCGCTTCAGATGCTGCAGCGTGAAAGTTTCGACCTGGCCCTGCTCGACATCCACATGCCTGGCGCCGACGGCATGCAACTGGCCCAGAGCCTGAAGGCGCTGCCGCGGCCGCCGGCGGTGGTGTTCGTCACCGCCCACCCCGGCCACGCGGTGCAGGCCTTCGACCTGGAAGCCGTCGACTACCTGACCAAGCCCGTGCGGCTGGAGCGGCTGCAGGCCGCGCTGCACAAGGTGGAGCGGCTGGCGCAGGTGGTGCGGCCGGCCGAGCAGGATGTGGGCGAAGCGCTGGTGATCCACGACCGCGGCCGCACCGAGCGGGTGCCGCTGGCCGAGGTGCTGTACCTGAAGGCCGAGCTCAAATACGTCACCGTGCGCACCGCCGCGCGCAGCTACATCCTCGACGGCTCGCTGAGCGAACTCGAGGCCCGCCACGCCGGCAGCTTCATCCGCATCCACCGCAACGCGCTGGTGGCGCGCCGGGCCTTGCGTGCCCTGGAGAAGAGTTTCGACGCCGTCGACGGCGAGGGCTGGGCCGTGCGCCTGCATGGGCTGGACGAGGCGCTGATGGTGTCGCGCCGGCAATTGGCGGGGGTGCGTGAGGTGATGGCGCTCGGCGGGTGAGGCTGGTGAGGCGGATGAAGGGGCCGGGGGAGAAAATTCAAGGCGGTGTCTGACCCGCGAGGTGGGTGCCAGCATGGACAATGGGGCTTGTAATGCCGCCCAAGCCGATCCCAACACCTCCCGCGCCGACTTCGATCTGGACCACGCTGCGCCACGAATCCTTCCGCGGGCTGTGGGGCGCGGGCGCGGTGTATTTCGTCGGCAACGCCATGCAGACCATGGCCGCGGCCTGGATGATGGTCGAGCTCACCGGTTCTTCCTTCCTGGCGGCCCTGGTGCAGACGGCGGTGTTCCTGCCGATGTTCCTGCTGTCGCTGCCGGCCGGCGTGCTGGCCGACATCACCGACCGCCGCCGCCTGATCCAGATCGCGCTGATGGTGCAGGCCGTCACCGGCACCCTGCTGGCGGTGCTGCTGCTGACCCGGGTCGGCGGCGCGGCCACGGTGCTGTTTTTCATCTTCGTGGCGGGCAGTTGCACCGCCTTGTTGTCACCCGCCTGGAATTCGGCGATCGCCGACTCGGTGCCGCGCGACGAGCTGCCACTGGCCATCACCGTGGTGTCGATCGCCTACAACGCGGCCCGTGCCGTGGGCCCGGCGCTGGCCGGCGTGGTGTTTTCGTCGCTCGGCGGTCCTTGGAACTTCGCGCTCGCCGTGGCCAGCACGCTGGCGATGTTGTGGTCCATCAGGCGCTGGCCGCCGCGGCCGCATCCGCCCTCGCGCCTGCCGGCCGAGCGCTTGTGGGGCGGCATGCTGAGCGCGCTGCGCTTTGCCTGGCATTCGCATACCGTGCTGGCGCAACTGGTGCGCACCGTGGCCTATAGCGGCACGGGTTCGGCGCTGTGGGCGCTGCTGCCGGTGATCGGCGCCAAGCAGCTCGGGCTGGGTGCGGCCGGCTACGGCCTGCTGATGGGCTGCCTGGGCACCGGCGCGGTACTGGTCGGGTTGGTCATCGGCAGGCTGCGGCTGCGCTTCGGGCTGGAGGTGATTGTCGGCACCGGCTGCGTGGTGTTCGCCACGGTGATGGTGATTGCGGCGTTCTCGCACTGGGCGCCGCTGGTCTACCTGGCGCTGGTGTTCGGCGGCGCGGCCTGGATGGCGGTGATGTCCACCTTCAATACCGCCACCCAGACCAGCGTGCCGCCCTGGGTGCGCGCCCGCGCGCTGGCCATGCACACCCTGTGTGCGCTGGGTTCTTTCGCGCTGGGCTCGGCTTTCTGGGGCGCGCTGTCGGACATCTTCGGCCTCGCCTTCGCGCTGTGCATGGCCGCCCTGGCCATGGGCAGCGGCCTGTTGCTGGTGAGACCCTTTCCGCTGCGCATGGGCGACAAGCAGGACGTGACCCAAGCCACGCAGTGGGAAGAACTCTTCATCAAGGACGAGCCGGCGCCCGAGGCCGGCCCGGTGGCGGTGGAGATGGCCTACCGCATCCGGCCGGGCGAGGCGGTCGAGTTTCTGGAAGCCGTGAGCCATCTGCGCGCGCCGCGCCGGCGCGACGGTGCCACCTTCTGGCGCGTGTACCGCGACCTGGCCGACCCTTCGCGCTTCGTCGAGCGCTTCATCGTCACTTCCTGGGCCGACTACCTGCACCAACGCGCCCGTGCCACCCTGGCCGACCAGGAGCTGGAAGCGCATGTACGCTCGTTTCTACAACCCGGTGTCGCCGTCACCATGCAACATTACCTCGCCGAACGATAGGACGCATTCACCTCATGAACATCAGGCTAGAAGCTCCTGAGAAGGAACAGATCGCGCTGCTGCCGCCGTTTCCCAGCCTGGCCATGCCGCAGGTCTGGCTGGTGGCCACCGCGCGCGACGCGGCGCTGGCCGATGCGGAATTGCGCGGCCAGACGGTACTGGGTTTCGATACCGAATCCAAGCCGACCTTCGTGCGCAACGAAACCTCGGAAGGGCCGCATGTGGTGCAGTTCGCAAGCCTGTCCAAGGCCTATGTGTTCCAGCTGCATGATCCGGCGTGCCGCGAGGTGGCCGGCGCGGTGCTGGGATCAAAGGCGGTGACCAAGGCCGGCTTCGGCCTGGCTTCCGACGTGAAACAGATCGCCGCCAAGTTCGGTGCCGCGCCGAACGCGGTGGTCGACATCGACACCCTGTTCCGCCGCCAGGGCTACCGCAAGGAGCTCGGCGTGAAGGCCGCGGTGGCGGTGATGTTCGGCCAGCGTTTCAGCAAGTCGAAGAAGGCTGCCACCTCGAACTGGGCCGCGCACCAGCTCACCACCGCGCAGATTCTCTACGCCGCCAACGACGCCTATGCGGCGATGTGTGTGTTCCACGCGCTGCAGACCGGCGCCCATGCTTGGACACACGTTTAGGTACACACCATGCTGCTGAGCCTGCACCACGCCGCCATCATCTGTTCCGACTACACGGTGTCGCGCCGTTTCTATACCGAGGTGCTGGGCCTGCGCGTGCTGGCCGAGAACCTGCGCGCCGAGCGGCAGTCGATGAAGCTCGACCTGGCCTTGCCCGACGGCGGCCAGATCGAGCTGTTTTCCTTCGTGGCGCCGCCGCCGCGGCCGTCTCGCCCCGAAGCCTGCGGGCTGCGCCACCTGGCTTTCGCGGTGGCCGACCTGGACGCCGCCATCGCCCGGCTGCAGGGCTTCGGTGTCGACGTCGAGCCGGTGCGGGTGGACGAATACACCGGCCGGCGCTTCACCTTTTTTGCCGATCCCGACGGCCTGCCGCTGGAGCTGTACGAACCCGCAGCACCGATTTCCCACACCTGAAACCCATGCCCACACACCGCCCCGAGCCTGTCAAAACCGTCTGGATCGCCGACGCCGCCTACCTCTACAACTTCGGCCGCGCACGCGCTGCCGGCTTTGACTACCTGAAGCTCAAGCACGAGCTGGTGCGCTTGAACGGCGGCCCGCTGTACGAGAGTTATTACCTCAACGCCGCCATCGACCCGACGGCCGAGGCGCAAAGTGCGTTCCACACCTGGATCAAGTCGGCCGCGCCCAAGGGCCCGCAGATGCGGGTGCAGTTGTACAAGCTGAAGGACCTGCACAGCCGCTGCCCTTCGTGCGGCACGAGCTTCGACCGCCATGTGCAAAAGGGCGTGGACGTGGCCATCACCACGCTGATGATCAAGCTCGCCACCCAGGGTGTGTACGACCGCCTGATCCTTTCGGCCGGCGACGGCGACTTCGAAGACGCCATCAACTATGTCAAGTCGGACCTGCGCAAGGAGGTCTGGCTCAACGGTGCGCAGAGCACGCTGTCGGTCGACCTGCAGTGTTACGCCGACAAGGTTTTATGGCTCGAGGACATGGGCGCCGCGATCGACAAGTAGCGCCCGCGCCACCGGGCTGAAATGTGTCGGTATTGCATCAAGCGCATGAATTTGTAGCATATTGCGTCATATACTTGCATGCAAATGTGGTCGACTCTCTGTCGGAGACATGACAGGTGCCGCGCCGCGCCCCCTTGTCCTAACTACAAAAGAAACCATGAAATTCAATGACATGCGTGTCGCCCACAAGGTGTGGGGCGTGGTTCTGGGGTTGTTGATCGCCATGCTGGCGGTTTCGCTGTGGGCGCAGTACAGCGCCAGGAACGCGGCCGATGCGGCGCTGGCCTCGGTCGGCGCCTTCGAGCAGAAGATCACCACGGCCGTGCGCTGGCGCGGCACCACGGCGTTGGCCATCAACATGGTGTTGGGTAGCGCGACCACCACCGACCCGGTGCTGGGCGCGTCCTACGACGCCCAGGTCAAGGACATCATCGCCACCATCAGCCAATTGCAGGCGCAGGTCAACAAGTCGGCCACCACCCCGGAAGACAAGAAGGCCCTGGAAGACGTGGCCGCGGCGCGGGCCATCGTGCTGCAGCTGACCGCCAAGACCAAGGAAGTGAAGGCCGGTGGCGACCCGGCAGCGATGCAGGCTTTCGTCGACGGCACCTACAAGCCGGCCCTGGCCAAATATATTGCCGGCCTCGACAGCTTCGTGGCCCTGCAGGAGCGCCAGCGCGACGCGGCCATCGCCGAGTCCGACGTGGCACGGCGCGGCACCGCCGCCGTGGCGCTGGCCATCGTCATCCTGTTGTTTGTCATTGGTGTGCTGCTCACGCTGGCGCTGGTGCGCTCCGTCACCCGCCCGCTCGAAGAGGCGGTGGCGGTGGCCCGGGCCATCACCGCCGGCGACCTCACGCTGCAGCTGCAGTCGGCGCGCAAGGACGAATTCGGCCAGCTGCTGCGGGCCTTGTCTGAGATGGTCGGCAAACTGCGCGGCCTGGTCTCCGAGGTGCGCAGCGGGGTTGAGTCGGTGTCCACCGCGTCTGTCGAGATCGCCAACGGCAACCAGGACCTGTCTTCGCGCACCGAGCAGACCGCGGCCAACCTGCAGCAGACCGCCGCCAGCATGGAGCAGTTGACCAGCACCGTCACCCAGTCGGCCGACACCGCGCGCCAGGCCAACCAGCTGGCCGCTACCGCCGCCCAGGCTGCCACCCGTGGCGGCGAAGTGGTCGGGCTGGTGGTGAACAGCATGCAGAACATCAGCGAGGCCTCGCGCAAGATCGGCGACATCATCGGTACCATCGACGGCATCGCCTTCCAGACCAACATCCTGGCGCTGAACGCCGCGGTGGAGGCCGCGCGGGCCGGTGAACAAGGCCGCGGCTTCGCCGTGGTGGCCGCCGAAGTGCGCAGCCTGGCGCAGCGCTCAGCCCAGGCCGCCAAAGAAATCAAGACGTTGATCAGCGTTTCCGGCCAGACGGTGGAGACCGGCACCCAGCAGGTGGCCCAGGCCGGTGAGTCGATGGGCGAGATCGTCAGCAGCGTGCGCCGCGTGAGCGACCTGATCGGCGAGATCAGCGCCTCGTCGATCGAGC
>Ga0307514_10003804_pt1 | contig 14204 bp, 8 predicted proteins | sample 16_EM_MG_FD_203088 | JGI IMG/M metagenome (GOLD analysis project Ga0307514, IMG submission 203088) | Populus trichocarpa ectomycorrhiza microbial communities from riparian zone in the Pacific Northwest, United States - 16_EM | ecosystem: Host-associated > Plants > Roots > Unclassified | place... | reverse complement strand
TCTAATCGCACACCACTCTCATATGCAGCCGAATGGGGACACAAGGCGGTGGTGGAGATACTACTAGAGAGGGGGGTGGATATAGACTCAAAAGATTCATCTAACTGCACACCACTCTCATATGCAGCCAAAAGAGGACACAAAGCGGTGGTGGAGCTACTCCTAGAAAGAGGTGTGGATATAGACTCAAAAGATTCATCTAATCGCACACCACTTTCATATGCAGCTCAAGGCGGACGCAAAATATCCATAACTGCAGCAGCCAAAGAGCGACACAGAGAGCAACACAGGGCACTGGTGGGGCTACTACTAGAAAGGGGTGCGGATATAAACTCAAAAGATTCAGTTAATCGCACACCACTCTCATATGCAGCCGAAGAGGGACACAAGGCGATAGTGGAGCTACTACTAGAAAGGGTTGCAGATATAGACTCAAAAGATTCAGTTAATCGCACACCACTCTCATATGCAGCTCAAGGCGGACGCAAAATATCCCTCACTGCAGCAGCCAGAGAGCAACGCAGAGAGCAACACAGGGCACTGGTGGGGCTACTACTAGAAAGGGGTGCGGATATACACTCAAAAGATTCAGTTAATCGCACACCACTCTCATATGCAGCCGAAGAGGGACACAAGGCGATGATGGAGCTACTACTAGAAAGGGGTGCAGATATAGACTCAAAAGATTCAGTTAATCGCACACCACTCTCATATGCAGCCGAATGGGGACACAAGGTGGTGATAGAACTACTACTAGAAATGGGAGCAGATACAGACCCAAAAGATTCATCTAATCGCACCCCACTCTCATATGCAGCTACAGGGAGACACAAGGCATTCTTAGGAGAGCAATGCAGGGCAGTGGTGGAACTCCTACTAGAAAGGGGTGCGGATATAGACTCGGAAGATTCATCTAATCGCACACCACTCTCATATGCAGCTGAATGGGGACACAAAGTGGTGGTGGAGCTACTACTAGAAAGGGGGGCGGAAAATAAACTCAAAGACAGCTGGTAATACAACACCACTCACCTGGTCAGGCCACCACCAACACTATGCTATTACACGCCTACTCCACGAGCGCGGTGTCCGAAATGGACTGCAAGATATGCTAGGACTTGTGAGAGCGAGCTTATTACTCCATATCAGTTCATGGCTCCACTACAAGTTCTGATTCATTTTTGAGCTCGGGCTCCTCAGTCGATCCATAGGAAAGAATGTAGAGTAATATATATGTCTTCACCGCCTCCTCATACGCTACTGGATTTCCCTTTTGTCCAAGTATATCTTCTGTAGAGTTCAGCTATTTCCATAACTTGGCCAGGATACTGATTTTTCCTTCTCTTTTCCTAACTACGACCGAAGCAACCTATGAACTTTCTTTTTTAAAGTCTATACCTACAGTCAGTGTTGAGTCGGGGAACTTGTGAATATATTTACCACTAAGATGGCCCGTTTGTAGCACGGTTGTAGAGTAGCACTGGCAAGACTTGCCCTGTTATTGTTGTTCTTTTTTTCCCTTTCTTTCCTGGCTTAATTTAACTCTAGGACATACAAGGTATTAACTAGCCCCCCGCCACTGGGCCCAGAACCCGCTGTGCTTCCAAAAGACTCCTTTGTAAATGCTCTTATTATCTCCCTCGAGCAAAGGCTTCTCAGGAATGCAGGGGCTTTCCGGGTGCCTTTCCATATTTTTTCCCGGATGCACCCATTGTAGGTGCGGAAAACCGCGAGGCAAAAGGTGAATAGCCCGCAAGCCACAAATACGGGTATACATGTAACTTCACAAGTGATCGACATATAAGGACAGTGTCAAGTACTAATATCTTGACTTTTTTACTTGCAATTTCCTTTCACCACTGTAGAAGCCATGTATGCAATTGATTTAAGTCACACCACGCTCGAGGGCGGCCTGGCTTGAGACTAAAAACCATCCCCAGTTTCACTCCTAGCATCCATTCTCGACAAACTTGAAGTTGCATTACCCTAGTAGTCTCGAACAGTATTACCCTGAAGTCACCTGCTGTTAGAAAGCTCGGTCGCAAAATATGTATATAGCGTGGAAGATGTAGAGTGCTTAAATCACCTATAGTGGACAATACCTATGCCATTGTAGAGAGTTTGGATCTCAAGAACGAATTTTGATTCAAAACCTACGCTGAAGTACATACCCAAGTAACCACGCCTCAGATTCTGTCCCGACACCAATAGTTCTTTCCATCAATTGCCCCACTCCAACGACGGCACACTGCGTGGCTAATTCCATACTGTTACTGTGGTGGGCTTGTTTGTGTAAAACGGAGATGTATTGTAAAATTCATTTGGTTCATCTTCACTGGGTAGCTGAGGCCACGCAACGAGAGTTGACAGTTACTAGGTAATTGGCCATTACTCATGAACACCTTTTTGCCTCCTACATCCAAAAAAAACCACCCTGCATACACCATATACTATCCGCCTCTATCAACCTATATCAACTGAATTGCATTCATTCCTTCAAGCAAAAGTAGAAACAAGAGAAGGGCAAAGATCCAGGCAACTATGACTCAAACAATCCTGACCCGAACTATTCAAACCCGAGCACAAGCTGCTCCAACACGAGTGAGTCCACTCCAGTACAAGCTACAAAGAACTCAAGCTACAAAGAAATCAATCCCACAGTGTCCAGCAGATGGGTGTCTACCTCAAATGAGCTTTGCCCAGGTGAAATACCCTTCTACGTATCTATAGACATAAGTGAATAAAGGCTCTACTTGGTATCTTTGATGTATTATCACTGTTTAAAAAGGAATATAGAAAATGAAGAATTGCCATGCTGAAGAAAAGCGTACGTAGGTAAAACATGACATACTAATTCTTGTGACAGAATCAAACCCTGAAAAGCAATAAGTAAAGTATATAACGGCAAATCAGAAGGAGCTACAGGGCTAGTACTTTGAAAAAAAGGGGCTAAGGAAGAGTGGAGAGCAATGAACAAAAGGCAAAAGGGTTGATGGAATAAAAGCGAAGGAAGGGGGAGCACTAAGGGAAGGAATAAAAGTGAGGACTTCAAGTATGTAACCATTCCGCCATCCTGATCAATAGTCAACTGAGGAATGGTGCTACCTAATCTGCGTATATAGGTAGGGGCAAAGTATATTTGTGCATTGCTATGTAGTTACCCTCTTTCTCTGGAATTCTAAATACATGCGAAAATTTCCCATTCGTCCGTTAACTGATTGCCTCCAACGCAGAGAGTGAAAAGAGCAAGGAATTGATCGTTCAACCCCATACTCTGGAATGACAAATAAGTGCACGGATCACTTAACCATCCAAACGTAGAACATGCTGCACCTACGAGAGCCACAGCAATTGCCAGGATTGTGGGAAGTTACTGATAGGGAAAGAAAGTAGGAGCCTTTCTGTAATATCTGTAATAGTAAAGGCAATAGGCTGTGACGGGATTAGCACATCTACAGGTGGTGCAGAAATGTCAGATTGGCCCCGAATTCCCACCTATCTCAACCGGCAATCATTCGTGTATACTGCAGTGAGTGAGGATGTTGCTGCCCAAAGATCAACGCCAAATATCAACCGTTCTTTCCTAGCGAGGACAAGGTCTCCCAGATTGCGTTTTTGGGTTGACAGGCCAAATCTCTATGGCATCCCGCATCGCAGCCAGTCCACTTCGTGAGAAAAACTATCTCCGAGCACAGAAATCACATGCAAAAGATCAGATACGTCTCCTCCAACTAGGGCTGTAATTTTGACCACAATCCGTAAGTGGATGTATTTTTTCTTGATTGTTGAATTGGGCTTTTTGAGCAAAATGAGACAGTTATGAAACCCGGAAATCAATTCACTCTCAAACTATAGTCTGAGGTATAAATATCCACATCACTAATTTTTGTGTGCCTACATATCATTGTTCCGTGGGGTTACCCTGAATAAGTTTGGCACGTGACTGTGTGCCGGAGCTCTGTACCATGGTGCACCAGGTCACAGCTAGCTATGCCATCACGAAGTAGCCCTGTGGGCACCTAGAGGCCCTGCCTCTGACTAGATGGCTGAAAGGGTTGGGCGGCAGTGCTTCATGAAAGTTATTCCGACCCGATGCTGGCTTAAATGCGAATATCACCGTAACCTGGCTGAGCAGCTATAGTACAAAGTTTGTGTAGTCTGGCTGGCACATTTAGCAGGCAGTGCTGATAATTAGCAAGCCCCGGAGACATATTCAGTACAACCAAACCCTAAGAAAATATGCGGTAGCACCGACTACCAAGGCTTCCACGATGTCAATACAAGTGGCACAGCAGAGCTCACAATAACCCCCCCCACACACATGCAGCAGTCTTTACAACATTACTTACGTGAGTCAGGAAGAGGATAGGGTTGATAAAGAGAGGTACAGTAGTGGATATGTGTGCTAGAATGGCTTTACCAGGGCTTGTTTTATGAGGGAAGTTAGTTTAGGTTTATGCATGCAATTTAAAGCTTTAGTGCTGTTTGTGCGGATGCATTGCATGTCTATCTCAGCACTCCCAAAGCTAGAATATCCATTGTGTCTCGTATTACCCCCCAGTTCTTATAGCGTACCCCGTGCCCTGTTAGATATAGATTCCATTGACGTGCTGGTGCGTAAGTGATTTTTGCAAGTACCCCAAGTATCTCGTACCACAACTGATAAGTATAAACCACCTTCAAACCCACCCGGATATACAATTTCCCAGGGCTAGATACCATTTATAGACTATAGGCTCGAGCTAGTCAGTCAGTCATAGCGAAAGACTAGTTCAGGGTAATATCATTCGGAGTATCCAACAGATTACTCCAAAAACTGAAAAAAAGGTTGGCATTGACTCCTAAACTTTGATTAACATTACCTTCCTCATCACCAAAAGGTTCCTCCAGGGGACATGAGACCACATTACCCTGAGTGGAATTTACTCCTACTATGGATGTGAAAAATATCCTCCCCCCAACTCTAAGCCTGCCTCAAGCACAAAAAAAAAGTCCAGTCAAATCCCAGCCGTCAAAATCCCAGACCTGGTTTTCTTTCTTTTACCACGAGATCCAAGCTAACAATCATATCGATACCCTACCCCAGCCCCGTTACTAACTACTATGGACATGGGCACCCCCCCCCAACCACACACGCCAACTCCAGTCGCAGGCCTGGGACTCCACCACCAAATACACAAGCCCCCCCAAATCCCCACCCCCCTCCAAAAGTCGGAATCTTCCACACCATCATACGCACCCTCATGTGTGCCCGATCTCGCCCAACGCCAACAAACTCACCAAAACCAAGCCAAAACCAGCTCCAAAACCAGAACCCGCGTCTGACCGGTACAGTTCAGAAGAGCTAAGACAGGTAAAGGAAAGACGGGAGAGGCAAGAGTTGAGGGCTAGAAACAATCCTCCATCTAATTATCAGTCTTTTCTTTACCGCACAATATTGGGGTCTGGTTGACACCTTATAGAGTAAAGGAGAATTAAAAGAGATTCTCATGTATATTCCTGGTTAGATTGGAAGGTTTGTGGACGCATACATGAACACATGTACAACCGAATAACCTTACTACTCTTGTTGCACGTTGGCATTGTATAGTAGGCATATCCATCCATTGAGCATATATTCATAGCATTAGCTGTACATCATGATACATATACAAAAACCCCATCTGGGGCCCAGTTAATGCATACAATAGCCCATCTATCCACCAATTCCCCTCCTCACTTGGTCCCTTGCCCCACCAAAGTAAATCAGATTCAGTGCCTCAAAGCCAAATTATTACAAGATGTCAAAGCGGTAAAAACCCAAATGAACAAACTAGACCCAGACCCCAAATCCAATGATCCAATAGTAACAAGAAAGGAAATTGTGGGGAAAAATATAAATAACAGTGAAACGAAATTTTTCTCCGATGAACCAGTTCTTTCGGACTTTCAGCAAGGAAAAGGAGAAATAGAGAATAAAATATAAGGAATATGAATATGAATATGTGAAGGGTATATATAGTACGTATACAGATAATACAGAGATAGATGAGATGTGGACATAGGAAAAAATTCGAGGAAAAATAAGACATAGGAAATATTTTTTACAGCAGACATAGGTCGCGTATGTCTTCCTATTTTTTCGGCTCTTACCACCCAAAGGTCTCCGTATGCAAGTACACCTCCTCCCGATCTTGATTCTCTCTCCTCCAAATATCATGCTGCAACCCCGCGACCGCATTACTAACATCAATCTTCATAGACTCTGGGCCGCAGACATAGATACAGGTTCTCCGCCCAAACCCTTCCGCCCACGGCCTAATCCCCTCTCGTAGCCTCGGCCTCCCAAACTCAATCATCACTTCATCACCGAAATCTCCAGGACCGTAGCTCAATCGGTGTCCGTCTGGGCCGATATTTGGGCGTGGTGCGCTGGCACTGGGTGGAGGTGAGGCGGCTCGGAAGATACCATCGGTTTGCTCGGGTTGGAACTCAGGGATGGTAGATATACGGAGAGATGGTTTCTTTGAGTGGCTGGGAGATGTGATCTGAGGTTGGAGTGTGGATGGGGTCTTTTCCTGGGAATAGCCTGTGGGAGTGCTAAATGGGTTGGGGTGGGAGTCTATGATGTCGGGATGTGCGCGGTGAGAATCGTTGTCCCCAGAGTCCGGAGCGCCAACTGGAGTGGTAAATGGGTTGGGGTGTGAGTCGATGATATCGGTAGTATCCAGAGGGGCAAAGGTTGTTTGGATCGGGGTGGTTAATGACTTCAAGGGTTGTGTGTGGGGTTTTTGGTGGGTTTCTTGGGGAAGGGTAGGTATTGGACTCGTCTTTTCCGGTGGGTATTGTGGACTCACGGCGGGGAAGTCGGCGGGGAGGAAGAAGTCCACCCGGTCGGGTGTAGTGAATGCGGAACCTGGAAGTGCAGGCATTGGGGGCTTTCCTTCATCATCTCCCGCGGGGGTGTCATGGAATGGGGACTTGATGCTTGGAGCCGCCGGTGAAGTAGGCCATTGCTGCGTAGCAGAGATGGGGTAATCACAAAACTCGACGGGGGACTCCTCTGTGACAAAGTATTGGCAGTGGACGAGCCCGAAGGGGACGCTTCGTGCTGCAGTGGAGATTTCGTCCTTGAACCATTCGAGAGATTCAAACCTCTTCACAGTCCAGACAATTCGTACATCAGTAGTGACTGATTTGCCCTTTCTAATCTTCCGGCACAAGTCTTGCAAGTGCGCTACCACCGGGGTGATACCGCTGCCTCCAGCAATCAACAAAACTGTGTCGAAGCTCTCTAGCTTCCTCGGCATTCCTCCATACGGTCCGTCAAGCAACATCTTATATGAGATATCATTCAGCTGCCTCGAGATATCAAATGCCCTCCTAGTAAAGCCCTTATATGGCTTAAAGACGAGAACCATATCGTTCCACTCAGCCACCTTGCCCGGCTCCCCAACAGCCACCTTCGCAACGCTCGTAGCACCTTGCTTCAGGTGTGCAGTAGTGTCCATAGTATTCCCAGAGCTAGGACTTGGTAGATCATCCTCCTCGCGCATGACGCTCGCAACAGTGAATGGATGATTGTCGAGGTATGAGATAGCCGGAATGCGGAGGAACACATGCTGCCCTGGCTGCCACTTCATCCTTGTGGTAATGGTGATCTTGACACCATCATCGGTGAGACGACTGATTGTGCCGGTATCACCGGAAAACCATTTCCCGGAGGATGAGAACCAGTTTGTCTTCAAGAGGAAGCGCCATGCGAGACAAGTTGTCCAGATAATGACTGTTGCCCAGAGGTAGTGCCACTATCAAATTTGTTAGTCCGATTCCGTTGTTCCTTCGGTGGTATCAGGAAATGGGGCTGGGATGGAGTACATACAGAGCTCAATTGGTCATGGCAATGCCAGAACAGCGTCGCCAAAGTGCCAACACCTGTGAAGATGTGGATATGGACAAAGAATTCATATTTCCACTTCCTGAAGAACGGCAAACTCGCAATGTTCATCCAGATGATACAACCCAAAGCAGCAAACCCATTCCAGTAATATATACTTCCCTTCCCATGCAACAACTTCTCCCGGAGTGCAGCCCAACTCCCCGACCCATCTCCCCAATCTCCCTTCACAGGTTCTACCAAAAATGGTATCGTGTGTACAAGCGAAAAGAATAAGCACAAGAATCCCAACCATCGGTGTAACACATTTAGGCGCTCGTGTCCCACTCCAGTGACCAAACTTATCCAGTTTGCTTTCATCGCAAGAGCGACAATGAATGGTATTGTCGCCACCGCAATCATCCCCGCTCTGCTAGCAAGTCCTGGAGGGCCATGTTTAGCATATACATGATAATAGGGGTGTTGCGTAAATGTGTAAAGCGTCGGATACAGCCATCCCACAAGCACGGTCATCGCCATACCCAGTGACATCCCTCCCAATCCGCGACGCCAAATCCAGGAGTGCCTCCTCTTATAAGTAAATGCACGGAGATGGGTACTCATGCGGTCGGTAAATGCCCGGTGTACATACGCCGGTTGAGCCTGTGTAAACTTGTCTGCGTTGCCGATAGCAACGCGGAGTCGTGAGTTATCGATTCGGAGATCCTGGAGATATAGAGCGACGTAGATGGCGATTATACCAGCGAAAAAGATTGCCATTCCCATGGCATGGACCCATCCCCTGGTCCATCTCCATGGATCGAGGGCTTGTGCATAGCGAACTTCGATGTCGTTGTTGTCATAAAGGTCATTGTTGACATAAACTCTGTTGGGGTCGAGGTCCTCCAGTAACAGGTGGTTTATGACCAGGGCACGAGGGAAGAGTTTCTGGACCAAGGCAGCCATTTTGTCAAGTGTCGCAGAATTGTATGTTGGAATGAGAATTGGTAGTAATGAGCTTTAGTGATAGAGATACTACCTTCTCTCTATAACTGCGTGAGGCTCAAACAGCGTCAGTTATGGATATGAATCGCCGGGAGTTATTGTTAAGTATAAACTATATAACTCGGATCATCGGTCGATATTGTGCAGTTGCAGATAGTGTTGTCCAGTCTAGAACCTTAATTGCAGGAGGAAATGATAGTAGCAATGTGCGATCCCCGTGGTCTTGCTGTGGCAGCTGAAATTGCACGCGGTAGAAACTTGGGCTGTAAGGTATAGAATCTCCCCTCTACTGTTCCAAGCTGCGGCTGCGGTATCCGTGTAGCTTGAGATATGAATTTTGTAAACTGTGGGGAGTACTGTATTGTGCCCCTTCAACTCAGTCGTTTCCTTGGGTGTAATGGTATACGGGAGTATCGAATGCTGATTATACCTTCCGGCACCGCCTGCCAATAGTATTGTTGCTCGATGTTGAGGGAAAAGGTCTGCCACTTCCAAACGAACGACAGTTGAAATCTGTTGAGTGCAGTGAACTCAAAAACAGTTTACAAAGCGTGATCTCCCAGTCCCTTTGAATAGTTCTCCCTGGAGTGCCTGGAATCCACGCCTCGGGAAATACAAAAGCAAATTAATGATGAACGGATGCGCAGCGCCAGGTAATGATTGCTCAAAACCCGAGTGTGGAAACAAAAAGGTGGGCTTGAAGGACATCAAAAGAGGAAGAGCATAAATCCATACCCTGGCAAGGGTATCTGGGAAGCGCGGGGGGAGGTTACCTACTCGTAGGTTGATGCACAAGATATAATTTGGACAGGGCGAGCCGAATCCGATGAGATGTGTTAGAACGGTTTCCTGATCAGTAACTGGGTTGGCTTGCCCCTCCCCCACCCACCTCCAGGTGCAATGACCTCCGAGCGAGAAATGCGCCTTGTGTACTCCGTATTGCGCACTTCTACTCCATACTTCACAGTTCGCCGTCTGCCCATGGAAGTCATAGTCGCCATCCACCACTACAATCTTCAAACCCAAAGTATTCAAGGGAAAGCACACCTGATCAAAGGAGCATATGATGCGTTCCCAATTTCCATAGGTTATTGCCTCTCAGTCCCAGAGTCCTTTTCATCTCAAACCCACAACCAATCATCGCCTTCTCCACCCATGCCAAAATACAACTGCAAGTCGTCCACATGCAGTTACGATCAGCTGCTCATAACTTCGACACGAACCAACAGCCGACAGTGGTTGGTTTGGCACACATCTGCCACCCCTGTCCCCATCTATCTGTCCGACGGGAATCCTTGTCCGCCGAGCATGAGGCAAAGCCTGTTCCTGCACACAACTAAGCGACTGCTCCAATTGAAGACCCTGGCCCTAGCAGAAGGGTTTTTTCCCTCTTTGAGCCAGTCGGTTGGTGTGAGGTTGCACCGCTCCACCCCTGCCCTGTATTGACGGCACATCAACAATGAGATTGGTGGGGCGTTGAATCCATAGGATGTCCGCTTTTGGGGAAGAATGAGTGGGCGCTTAGGGTAAGAATCGTGACAAGAGAGAAGGGCCATTGGAATGGAAATGGTTAGAGGAAGTCTACCATGATATAACAAACCACCAATCCCCATTATGTATTGCCCAAGTACTTGCAGTTGGAAAAAAAAATACGACCCGCGTCGTAGGTCCCCAATCCGACACCCGTAGGGAACCGATTACCCACGGCTCCGGATACTCTGCTGCAGAGCCAGCATATCATGCCATGTAGAGTAGGGTACCTGCACAGGGGCTGCGCGGCATTCTAGAGAGGGGGGTATTGAATGTATGTAATATGAATGAGGGTATTGGATATCCCCATCATTGTATCGGAGAGGAGATATGTAGGTAGATACGTGCCGAAACCGATATCAAGGGAGTTGTTCTTTGCCAGTCACAGGTGAGCTGATGCAGCCACCCGTCAAAATCTGCCGCAATGCTAAAATCTGTTGGCAAGCGCTAAGGAACCAAAATCTCCCCATCGCAAGACGCCTCTGTGAAGATTCAAATGCCTACCATATCCTGTTTGGAGAAACTGGCATCCAATTGTCTCAAACTTGAATGGATAGGATATCAAGCTGGCTGGAGGTACTGGCTATACCTCCTTCACGCTCCTCCTCCCCCCCTCTGGTACCTATGTGGATGTGGGTATCCCCCTCCATGAGCTCATACTACGGATGCTTCCAGCATTCTCACTCACGAAACCCAAGAGCGATGCGACGTGAATAATTACGCCAACGCCGCCCTCCAAGTGACCAGGGTAGGTTTGCAGGATTCGGAGCTGGGAGCTACCTACTGCCTAAGCCTCAGAATTAGGCTGTACATGTGGTATCGTAATTGGCTATAGGAGTGATGTACCTCTCTTACGTATACTTTTGGTAAACGTGATAGACAGATAGGTACCATACGTATCTCCGCTGTCGTTACCGACCATTCCACAATTTGGCCCCCGGTCAGGTTGGTGCAGCCAGCGTGGGGTGTCTGGCACATGGTAGTTGTGTACCTATCTCAGACCAGCCATTTGGGAGTCTTGCCAAGGCACTACCAGTAAGTCAGAATCGCGATAGTACTTGGATCGCTCGTGCTGGACCCCAAACCTTCAATTTACCACGAAATATTTATTGTAATCCGACTGCAAGATCTCCACTTTTTTTTTTTTTGAGTCTATACGCCTTTCCCCCGAAGAGAGCCTTAGGCTATGAGGCGAAAGGTCTCCACTTGACCATCGCGCTAGTGGTAAATACAGCTGTATGTAGTAGGTACCAGCACCCCGCGCGCTACGGCCCGAGTTCGGCTGCTTGAGCGCGAGCTTGCGAGATTGACGCCAGACATGCCGCATATGCCGCTGCACTGACTGGGCTGGGGTATTGATGCACACTAGGTCCAACTAACCCAGCTCAGGTAGTTTGAACGGCGCCACATGACTCGGATTCTGTAATATTAATTAATATTACCAGTCAACACATGGATAGTGCAATAAATGGGACAGGACCTACCATATCTGTGTCGCCTGCGCACTGTTGAGACGGACTGCCTACCTACTGTACATAGTCGATACATAACGTCTATATACACGTACCTATGTGTATTGTATGCCAGCAGATACGCAGATACATATGACGATCTCGTAAAATAAAGTAAATCGTACAGTATGTACTGTACAGTTCCTACGTCCTTCTTTTGAAGTCAGTGACTCGCACAGAAATCCGTCTATTAACCCTGGCCATCCACATATGCAGTCGCCATCCAATGGAGCTCCGTAACACAAGAACCTTGTTCGGGTTTTACAGCGGCCAATGGGGCAGACGAGCGAATAAGTACTAGGCCTGTATGGAGTAGCTCAGCTGGCATGTAGGTACTGTGATGTCTTGTGAGAGCGCGTATAGAGTACTGGCAGCTCTTTCAGCGAGCAGCCTAGCAGCCTAGCAGCCAGAGATTTGTCTCAATCATACGAATATGCATTCGTCAAGTGATGTTGTCTCAGTACTATATACTAGTACTCTGATTCAATACGGAGCTAAGCATGATAGGTATCCCAGGAATTGTTAGGTTTTACCGCCGACACTTGGTGGAACAATAGCATTCTTTTCCCGTCCAATAAATGATGCGCGAATTTCTGAGACCACAGAAAACTTTTTCAATCCCATTGTCTGCTGGCGGCTACACATGACTTACACTACTCTTCACTGCACTACTTACTCCATAAGTAGCTGCAAAACTAGACTGTAGAAGATAATAGAATTGTAGACTGCTTTCAGCCCGAAGTCATGCATGGGCGGCTTGGAGCTCCCGTCGACCTGGATACAGGCGTTGACGGAGTTTACCGTAGCAAGTTATGGCCATGGATCCAACCAGACCTAAGCACGTTTTTCAAGTATCTACTGCCTAGGTACTCTATTCTCTAGACGCTGCAGACCTGAGCAGGAATACTCAGATGCTATGCATGTCTCTGGGTAAACTTGAGAGTTAGGTAGTTGGCCCCCATTGCCATTGGTAGCTAGCTAGCAGTTTGAGAAATTCTGTTATATGCTGCAAAAGGCACTGTCAACGATTTGAGTAATGATAATACAAAGCGCCTGGGCCCGGGCTAAACAAATGTACCTGTATTGATGGGTTACCTACCTTGGATCTCATGGCGCTACTTGTATATCTGAAGTGCAGCAGTTGATAGTAAGCCCCTGTGAAGTTTATTTTAACATACAGTACAACTAAAAAGAAAAAAGATGTAAAAAAGAATCAAGACATGCAAGAACCCTGGGGAGATTGGCTTCAAGACCACGAAAATCACATAGGACTCCTGACAAATAGGTTCTATACAAGGTACATGTATTAGTGTGGCATATTTAGACACTCAACGGCCTCGCATACCCTACCAGTACAATCACCCCTGAGCTAATTCCACGCATATACTATACGTTTCGCTTCTTCCCGCGCCGTTTACTGGCAGATCAGAGCGAGGACTCTGGTAGTTGGCACGACCCTGAGGCATGAAACAGGGTGTGTGGCGAGGCTCGGACATATGTATGTACTCCTTGGCGCATTCAAGCCTCAATTTCAACCATTAAGGAAATGCCAAGGGCGATTGAGGCTGTGGCACTCCATCTGTGCCAATGAGGAAGCGCCCCGTGCCCGATCCTCTTCAGCTCTCTTGAGGCTGCAATTAGTCTGGTTGGCACAACACCCTCGTAGAGGGTGGGCTGCAATATGAATCAAGATCTCGGAGGTGGAGTGAGAATTAATCCGTAACAGTGGCGCCGTGCCGTACACGGCCCAGGCTTGAGGCTGGTGACTACCGAACAAGGTAATAGTATACTTCCATAATTCCAACAAGATGCGATCAACAGCGCTGATCAACGGCGCTGATCACCTGGATAAATTTGTAACGGTGAATTGTTTCGTAGATTCTTCAGGTTGACTTACATTACAATTCCCCTACGTTGTGGTATTGGGCGTACCTGAGCATAGGCCACCCATCCATATTTTCGTTGTGATCATGAAACTATTCCCTTACGGAGTGGATTCTCAGAGACAGCAAATTGGGGTGTGTCGAGGCGAGATCCCATAGTATACATGTCCAACCCAGAGTAGCGGACTGCCAGTGAAATTGTAGTCATCGAGCTATCAAAAATCATGTTTCAGTAGGTGGGCATGCGTGCAGGTAAACCCGTGCAGGGGATTACAGCTAATATAGGGTACTTGTTATTGTAGTAGGATATGTGTGTGTGAATACAGCGTGTATACTAACGTAAATGTGAACGTCAGTATTAGTGGGATAGCGTTGAACCAGCGGAGTGTGCAGCAGGCGAGCGTAGATATTCGAGCGAGC
>Ga0307514_10003802_pt1 | contig 14211 bp, 15 predicted proteins | sample 16_EM_MG_FD_203088 | JGI IMG/M metagenome (GOLD analysis project Ga0307514, IMG submission 203088) | Populus trichocarpa ectomycorrhiza microbial communities from riparian zone in the Pacific Northwest, United States - 16_EM | ecosystem: Host-associated > Plants > Roots > Unclassified | place... | reverse complement strand
ACTAATACAAATCAAACCTTACCTGACAGGATGTCCAAAAAGAACAAGATGGGAACTTTCCTGTCAGATAAGGTACTATATACAAGAATGGAATGATGGCGAAAATAAATAAACAAATGATGTGATTGATGGCGTGATCACATGTGGTGCCACAGATAAAATAAAAATAAATAAAGTTCCGGAAGCGGGAACCGCGAAGCGCAAAACGTCGGAAGACGAACACAAGTTTACTCAGCTAAGAGGACTTGTGAGAGGAGGACCATTGCGGGAAAAACATCGGAAGACGTCGGAAGGCGAACCGCAAGTTTATTCAGTTAAGAAGACTTGCGGGAGTGAATTCGAAGTTTGCGGAAAGGCGGCACGGAGTGTCCCCTTACAGCTGCAGCCATTGTCATCACGTCCTCGTTGGCGTGTTGAAACAAGAGTGGGAGTAGTGGTTGTGAGAGTGGCATTGATCATTGTTTGTTGATATGCTGTTGTTTGATGTGCAGAAAATTCAGATAAAATTGAAAGAAATTTAATAAAAATGTTAAACGTACCTTGGCTAAGAGGGCTTGCCTTCGAGATGAAAAGACCGGTTCAGACCAGTCTCAACCAGTCTTTTACCAGTCTTCAATTCCCAAGATTGTGAAGGACCGAAGACCGGACCACAGTCTTCGGTCTTTTGCGGTCCTGGGAATTTGCGGTCCTAATCGGTCTTGGTCTGGTCCAGTCCCGGTCTTTTTCCAGTTTCGAGACTGGACTTCCAAACACTAACAATAGCACAAATAATCGTCACACAAAGAACATACTATCTAGACATAGTTCTATCTTTCCAGGGTCTATATAAATTATTCATTCTTTTTCCTTTGAAAACAAGTCCAAAAACATGAAGAAATGAGAATATTATGTCCAAATATGGATATTTAACAGATTTGGCTATAACTCTTTCAATTCTTCACCAAAAATTATGATTTTGGCTTCATTTTAAAGCTTGTAAAGAGGTGAATATGTGTGCCAAATATGAGGCCATTATAACCAGTTAGGACTGGTTTTTTCATCAGTTTTGTAAATTTTGGAATTGTGACTAACTGCTAACCTAACTGCAGTTACAGTTATCATCAGTTAGTATGTTTTGCAGTTATCATCAGTTAAAGTCCAGTTAATTAACCTATCTTTCAAACACTAAGGTATCATCAATGATTCAACAGAGTCAAGGAGAATAAAAAATCACAAGCTATCACAATAAAATAGGAGTTATCAAGAAAAAAGGGTGTTAAGATCATGCATATGTTCCACTCAGCCTTATAAAGTAACTCCACTTCCCAATCTAGTTATGTTCCTAGTCAATCACAGGATGTCATAGGTCACATTGATAATGTAAGGGGCTTCCTTACATGCTAGTACATAATCTCATCCAATATTATGTTTACATTACCCACTTCACACAGTGGCTGGGGGATTTTCAACAATGTTTCGTCATCATTCATGGCTTGGGATATTTGGATGCAGGAGTTGTTGACGTTACGTGTAAAATTGACCAGAGGTGGACGTCCAACACGAGTTCGCAGCTTGCCATCTGCCCTAACAGGTTTATACATGTCCAGTTCATGCTCCAGCTCCCCGTTTTGCATTGCAAGGTTTTCTTGTTCACACATCAGCTCGGCCATTTTCTACATAAACGGGATCGATGGAAATACTTATCACCAAGAAAAAAAAAGAAACCCACCATCTTCGTTTCGGCTAGCTCAGTACGAATGCGATCCACGTACAAGATTCGTTGTGCAGGGTTTTGGTGTCCAAGAATCTCGGCGTTGAATTTGCTGATGCGCTCCGCCTCTTCTTCTGCTATCTGGTTTCTTGCGATGAGAGAGTCTACCTGGTCATAAAGTTGGGCATAAGCATCTTGATACCCCTCTGCGCTCGCCAGCTCTGCTGTCAACCTTCAAAAACTCAACATTTTGGCGAGGGTAAAAATGAAACGGCAGCACTTACCGATCAATTTCACCACGAAGGCCCTCTTCCGCCATATGGTTCCTTTGAAGGGTAGTTGTGAGTCGTTGAATGGCATGTTTTTCCTTCTTCAAAGCAGCAACATGTACCGAATCAATCTCTTCAAGTCGTCGGCGAGACTCTGCAAGTTGTACTTCAAGAACAGCCGCAGACGAGCGCAGGAGCGCCACTTCGGTAGTTGCTTGCTGGAGAGCTTCATGGTCAGCAATTCGTTCCCTTTGTGTTGACTCTAAACGAGCTGCGATAGCTTCATGCGATGCGAGTGCGCTGGAAAGATCTGCTTCGTGCTGTTCGGCAAGGGTCAAAGCTTCAGTGTGTTCGCGAACAAGAACCTTAGAAGCAAGCTGTATCTGGTCAGCCTTAAGGTGGTAATAGGCGGACAATAAAGCTTCAGTATCTCGAAGGATGTACGCAAGCTGGGCTCTCTCTTCCTGTATGTTTTTGTCTATGTCCATCAAGGTTCGTGTTAAGTCGTCTGGTTCGGGCTGATGTCCCAGAGATATGTCCATTTTCAAAAGGAGATCTACGGCCTCTAAGGCATCTTGCAATTGTTGGTCAAGTTCGACGTTTGCGTCCTTCACTTGGCGGATAAGATGAGCGAGTTCGACAACCTGTTCCTCAGAATTAGCCAATTTGCGTTCAAGGTGGTATTGCTGGCACTGCAGAGCCCTGTAATTTTGTTCAAGACGATTGTATTGGACCAATGAGGCGGATTGGGAGGCAAGGGCGCCATATTGCTGAGCAACAGTGCCCAAGAGAAAACGATGGTGTTCGAGTTGTTGCAAGAGATCGGCTTCTTGACAAGCATTGGTTGCTGCGATTTGGCGGAGTTTCTCGTTAGAGAGTTGAGATTCTTCTTTTGCTTTTTGAAGGGTGGTTTCTTTCTCTTGAAGTTCTAGACGGGCGTTATGAATTTGTTCTTCGAAAAGTCGCTTTGTGTCCTGGTTTTTGCATTCGAGAAGCTCTCGTCTCCTTTTCTCAGCCTGAAGGCTCTTTTCGAATTCGACAATTTTTCTATCACGGTCACGAATATCATCCTTTCGTTTTGCCTCGAGTGCTTGGAGTGATTTCTTGAGTTCGTTTATTTCTGGTTGTTTCGAGGAGGATTTGTCGCGTTCCAACTCCAGTAGTCGTAGTTTGTGTCGCAAGTCTTTGATTTCACCCTGATCGGATAAAGCGACCTTCTTGAGTTCTTGTATGGTCGATTCTAAAGCAATTTTTTGTTTCTTTTGCTTCTCGAGCTTGTCTACGCTCTCAGCGGCAAGCGTCTGGGAAGCAGCGAGTTCGTGCTTGAGTTTCTCGATTTCGACGTGATGCTAAGTAAATTCGGGTGAATGATAGACAAAAAAGTGTGATGAAAACATACGGTTTTTTTCCCGTCCAGATGAACCCTTTCGAGCTCGTCTACCCTTTTTTGCAGAGCTACATATCTTTCTGTATTTTGCGATTTTTTAATTCAACAATCGCAACTCGACTCTGAACAACCACATACCTGGCCCCGTTTCCATCTTTTCTGAAAATCTGTCTGCTTTGTCGAGGAAAGCACCTCGCTTGTATTTGTCGAAGCCGGAGTCCTGTGGAATATTATACGCATTTGGGCCTGGAACATCGGATACTAAAGAGAAGAAATCAGCTAGATAGATAGGAGAAAGAGAGGCTAAAGTTACTCTTTGTTTTATCAAATCTTGGACCTCTTGGGAACAACATGATGGTTGAAGGAGACGCGACGCGGAAGGTCATGTGATTTCGGAATAAGAGAAAGGTTGGGAAGTCGTGCAGCTGCCAGTGTTGCTTATTATTCAATGGACAGGACTCCGCCGACTAAGGATTCCCTGCCCACGGCCACAAACGGCCATACCGTCGACATCAAGGGCTCCCAGACTACTTCTGAAGACGACCGCACCAACGGCGCCTCTATAGTAACTCAACAAACCTCCACTCTCGTCGGTATGCCCTCCCCCACAAAAAAATCAAATCTGAATGGCCAGGGCCATCCACAGCCCTCTCGTTCCTCTTTTTTGTCAAGGTTGTTCCGTATGATTGTCCCTTGCGTCTTTCCTTCGCCTGCCGCACATCCTATCGAATTGCCTGACACTCCCTATCCCATCACACCTCTTCCACAAGAAAAGCCGCCTCTAAAATCGCCAGAAATACAGCATGGCGTTCCTGAAGAGGTACCAAAACCAGAGTCTTCAAAGCCTACTGTAGATACCTTAGTGCAAAATGTCCCCGCTACCACAGAGTCTTTGGAAGTCGTCGTTCCACCGACTCCTACCACTCCCCATCTCCTACCTTCCGAGGAAACCGAAGGAATGACCTCGGGCGCTGTCCAGCCTCCAGGCTCCAAAGGTGATTCTCCAACACAAGAGAAGTCACAGCACAGTCCAATATCCGAAAATGAAGAGTCTGAATATTCTGAGGAAGACATTGAAGATCCAGAAGATGACGAGGACAGGCTGATCTATAATGGTGGTGCTGGTATTCCCATAGGCTCTGTGAGCTCGTATTGGAATTTCTTTCGATTTTTTTGCTTATTCTCCTCAAGGACGGTGTACCTCGACCGCTCCTTCCCCCAATCGCACCCCACCACGCGGGCAGAAAATGCCTCGTCCTTGACTTGGACGAAACCCTCGTTCACAGTAGCTTCAAGGTTAGTGCTTCTTCCTCCTCCCATCAATTTTACTCAATGAATGCCGTTCAGTCAATATCACAAGCAGATTACGTCGTGCCCGTCGAAATAGAGTTCCACTGGCATAACGTCTATGTTATCAAACGTCCAGGAGTCGACAACTTTCTAAAGAAAATGGGCGAAATTTACGAAGTAGTCGTTTTTACTGCCAGTTTGAGCAAGGTTAGTCTTTTCCATTCCAGGTCCTAAGTCGCATTTTCACGTACCGCGACACACCTTAGTACGCAGATCCCGTGCTTGATAAGCTAGATATTCATCAGGTGGTTTCACATCGACTATTCAGAGAGAGTTGTTACAACCACAAAGGCAACTACGTCAAGGTCTGTCTATTGATTACCCTTTTCTTAGTGGTCGTTCACCAATCGCAACTTTCTAGGACCTGTCACAACTCGGCCGTCCTATTGGAGACACTATCATTTTGGACAACTCTCCTGCTTCATATATCTTCCATCCCAACAATGCTGTCCCCGTATCTTCATGGTTCAATGACCCCCATGACACCGAGCTTACAGACTTGGTTCCATTCCTTGCCGATCTCAGTACAGTAGATGATGTTAGAGGCGTATTGGATGGGGCTCGATGAAGTCATGAATCAAGCCGGCTTTGCAACGCATTTTTTTTGCAATTCGTCGTCCCTCGCTGGTACGTCAGTCCACCTTTTCCCTTTTCGGGTCCTTATGTTCACATTCACAGTCGTCCAAGCTCTGCAGCCGATTGCTTTCTTGCCCCTCAAGCACTCTGTCCTTATCCGTAACATATACACCTCAACTTCCACGATACCCTAAACAAAGCAACTCCTTTCGCACTCATATCCCACAATCAGCCCATTTTTTCCCTCCTGTCATTTTGCATGTTTCTGTGGAACCCCCTTCGGACAACTTGCACATATTCCGAACTCAGTCGCTCGTTATTTGACATTTAATCCGCACATAATCGCTCTTTGCTCTTCCGCCTCCGACCTCCCCTCTCGTTGTTGCACCAAATCGGGTTTCAGGGTAGTTGTATTTGGTATCTTTTATCCACCACTGTGGTCGTATTCTTTCATTCTCGCCATGGCAGAGCTGGTCACACACGTTGATTTTTCGCGGACTCTCCATACATAGTTTTATCCTTGAACACGTTGAAAAGCGAGGGGCTTCAGATGGATTCCCTACAGGCATCGTCGCACACTCTAATTTTCTTTCTTATTTCCATATTTCAGATTTCCATACCCCCATCCCCTGTTATTTACGATTCCCACGAATGATGATGACAATAACGCCCATATAACTTTGAAAGTCCACTTGAGCTTGGCACAATTGAAAAGGGAAAGTCGACATTTCCAGAATCGCCATATCAATAATAATTTCACCATTTATTGTGAGAGTCTAATCTTTGACGTACAAGCACACAAATGCAATTATTTAAGTACACGGCTAAATCGCAAAACTCACGTCCAATTGCCGGAGTTTTTTTTTTCTAAAAGACTCCATTTAATGAATCAGACCAAAAATCTTCAATTCTTGAGTGTGTTGCTGGTGTCCTGCGGCTCATCGTCCCAGGGGTCAAAGTTAACCTTTCGATTGCGGGGGCCCGACTGCAGCCAAAGAGGTGACCGCCCGTTCACGTCAGACGACAGCAATGTGCCTAGACGAGGGAGCGCATGCGTGCCTACTGAGGGCGAGGACGAAATAGTACTTCCCATGTCATTCAGGTTCGGCAGACGCTCAAAGCTAGTGTTGCTTAAACCACCCAAGGTGCGCTGCAGGGTCTCTCGCTCTGCGGGCGAAAGCGCGAACGCGCGCAGGAGAGACTCACGGTTCGTAGTTGTCGTAGTCGCGGAGGGGAAGCCGTTGGGGGTGAGAGCGTCGTAGGTGGACGTTGAGCTTGGAACTGAGGAACCATAGACGTTGCTAAAAACAGTCGATGAAGCTGGGAAGAGATTGAACTCCTTTGCATCGGGATTCAAACCCTTACTAGGACGAGCAGAGGATTGAGGCCAGATCCTGTCCATTGTCAAGAGCTGAGGTTGTACAGACGAGGTTTGTAGACCGTTTGCATATTTGCTGAACGACGAAATATGATCCCCATCTCTGATATTGCTACCTGACACCGTTGTAGAAGACCTATCCAAGTTGCCATGAAAATGACAAAGATGTTTATCGACTAATGCATCGTTGTCGGATTTGAAGGATCTTGAGAGGCCGTCATCAAAAGGTTCACCGAGACCAGGAGTTCCAGAATCAACTACGAAATTCGACTTCGCCATTGCGGTGGGCTGACCGTTGTTCGAGGAAGAGTCAGCAAAAGGAATGTAGCCGTTGCCGTTGAAAGTTACGTCAGGGAAGCCCGACACAGAGATGATCTGACCTCCTCCACGATCGGAAGTAGCTTTATGTCCATTAAGAGTTTCTAAAGCTGTGTTCCAGTGTTGATCACTCGACTGCCGCGAAGAAAGGATGACATGATGCCCGTTTCCGACAATCCATGCATTGTTACCTTGAGAAATCTGCGGTTGATGATTGGATACCGAGGTGGAGCCTTTGATATGAGCATTCTCGCGAAGCATTCGCAGTTTTTCTCTTCCAGAAGCAAGCTTTTCCTCGAGCTCTCTCGATCGTTGATTAAGAGTATGCGCCTGATCTTCTGCTGTCTTGATTTCGATTCGTTTTTGTTCAAGAGCCTCCGCAAATTCGCGCTCCTCTTCTCCAACTCTTTGCATATGACAAGATATGAATTCACGGTCTTCCGCAAGCTCTTTATGTTGTTGGAGAATCCGAGTGTCGAGATGTTCGATGCGTTGAGTGGCAATATCTCGAAGACTCTGCGCAGCCTTAAGCTTCTTTTCAGCTTCCCTTCTAATGCCTTCAGCGTTCCGCTTCGAATCCTCCAGGATCTTCGTCCGTGTCTTCAGGTCAGCCTTGGACGCATCCTCTTGTCGTTTTTGATGGCGGTGGGCATCCAATTCCTGTTGAAGTGTAGTTTTCGACTCAGTGGCGCTGCATTGATACTCAGTCAACTGAGTGCGGAGTTCGGCTACAGAAGATTTGGCACTGGTAATTTGGCGAAGAACATCAGCAATTTCAGGAGTGTGTTCAAATGACGGCGAAGAGGACTGTGACGGCGGAGATGAAAGATTTTCCGTGTTCACGCAGGGTTGCACATGCGGTTGAGGGCGTGTACGATTTGTATCGGACACACGGCTGCAATTGCGCACTGCATGCATGGGTAAGGATGCCGACATCGGGAGAGGTGGCGGAGAAGCATTCCTTGGATGAACAGAATCATTCCTGAGTGTGTGTCGTTCACGATTTCTTAGTCGTGGAGGAGTGCCGGGAGAAAGATGGATAGGCAAACTGTTGGCATTGAAGGTGGGCGCTGCAGGAAAATTAAATTTACTGGTGGCATATAGAGAAAACAAATGTGACAGACCTTTGTAATCCTGCAGCATGTCCAGTCTCTTCATGTTCAAAATACCCGAGGTCCAGCTCTCTTCGTCCTTAGACCTGGCGACGACATCCTGATACCACTCCTCCAGTACACCACCTTTCCACCATTTACCGAAGGCACCAATATACCACGAGTCGGAAATCATGCCAGCGTCGTGACGTTCCCGATTGGATGACTCGGATGTTGGAAGAATAGCAGCAATAGTAAAAATAGCAAAACTGTGAAAAACATGTTTCGGAGTGCGAAGCGATATCGATGCACGATTAGCAAAATGAAAAGAAGGCGCATTTTCTGCAGCAAAACCGGTTGCAGGAACGAAAGAAGATGTTGAATTTTTTGGAGACGTCTGAGAGTGAAAACGATCTAGTGGCAGATTATTATCGTCCGCATCGTCGAGCCTGCTAAGGTGATGGCGAAAAGACTGCTCGGTAAGGTAGGCACGAAACGAATTCTCAGAAGGGTTAGTGAGATAAGCTTTTTGTGCAGTTCAGAAGTGTGTAAAACAGCACAAAAAAAAAAGAACAGACCGAGAATAAGGAGGACGATGACGAACACGATAAGCCAGAACATAAAGGTGACATCGCCTTTCCCAAGCACAAAAGCCACTACATCGCGAAACGGAATACCAAGAGCAATACTCATTGTAGAGAGGAGGAATAAATGCCTCCAGAAGGAGGATGATGAGCGTAACAGACTGAGAAAAGTTTGGTCAGTTCCAAATCCCAAACCAACACGGAGTGATATTCCCAAAAAACATTTAAATTTATGTAAGAAATGCTATCAATCACTGCCATTAGGTAATCGAAGCTCCGCCGTCCTTCTCAGGATTCGACCCACATCCTCTATGCTCATCCATGGCAGCCGTCCCAAGGTTTCGTTCACAAGGCCCCCCAGGAGAATTGGTCTCTTGTGTTGTTGGGATTGCGACTGGGACTGCGAAGTATCAGAGTTCGCAACGAGGATGCGACCGGGTCCTGTTTGTTCCGCTGCCGGCGGTTCGGGTGAAAGGGGCCGTGGCACCTTACGTTCTAGAGACGACTGCCTGGTGTCATTGTTCATTTGCGTCTCATTTCCCAGGATGTATGAAGATAATGGCTCTGGTGTAACAGCCTTCCTGCGCTGCGCTGGTGTAGGTGCTCGAAGACTTGACGATAGGGTGTCATCCTTCCTGGAAGCCTGAGGCTCAGTCACCTCTGCCACTGGACTTGCAACTCGCTTTATCTGACTAGGTGAACCATCCCAATTGGAAATCGGCGTCCCTGATCGAGATCTTCCCTTATGGCGATGGTTGTTCATGCTATTTGCAACTGGTAACTTCGGTGGTTGTATCTGAGGTTCTTCTGTCAGTCCTCTTTGAGGACCACTGAATTGCCAGCGATTTTTCTCTAAAAACTATGTTCATGAGGGAAAGGTATATGTCAGGGTGATCCTAAATAAATTAACACCCACCTGCCATTTGGCCTTATACGAAGTTAAATCAGTATCATTTATTCGTGTAGAACGCGTTCTGACGGGTGATATCGCATCTACTGCAATCGGAGAATGTCGAGGAAGAGGTGTAGGTGGAGTTGGCATTGGAGGCAGTACTCGAACATCGTCTAGCTTCTTTCCTTCTATCTCCATTTTTCGTTCTTTCAGTACGTTTCTGACATAAACAATGAACCCGAGCACAACAGAGATTGCAAACAAAACGTACCCCGCTCCACCTCCTTCTGCTAATCCTTTAGTCCATTGGCATATGTCGGGATGTTGTTCAATTCCTTTGGGTCGCCCAAAGACGGCTTCTCCAGAGCTACCGAGGAGGGACACGTCATTACATACAAATACGACAAATTCCTCATTCGACATCCTCTCTCGCGGCAGAGGAACGCGGCTACATATCGGTTTAAAGTCTGAAATTTGCACAACAGCACCTTTATGCTGGGTAAGCCGCGACCCGGGGAATCTGGTTAGTATTGTCAGTGGTAGAGGACAACTAGAAGTTAGGTGGATGTCTTACTGAGTGAACTTCACCACTGCTTCCCTGGTAAATTTTATGGTAATCAAGTGTTTCTCATCAGAAATGCGTGCCCATATATCCGTTTGCTCTTGGTTGTCAGGAGGGTACGTCAAAAACTGTGAACGATTTTCTTCAATAGTGCGTCAAGCTATTTTTGTAAGCCCGACACATACCTCAGTAATTTGAACTTTTTTCTTCTTTTTATAAGATTGAATGTTGTATAATTTCGCCCCCAATTCTGTTGCAATACCAAGCAAATAATCTAGAATCCACGGGTTCAGCGAATTCGACATCAAGTTGAACTGGTTCAAGTCGCGCAAAGAGGTTGTGTTATCACGCCGCGAGTAGAGCTGAAGCGTTGCGATGGTTGCATGTCGTAAAACTGGAAGAAAGTGCGATCTGCTGAACAATATTTTACATAAGTAATTGCTGAATCGGGCCCAAGTACCCTAAGGAGAGTGTTACATAAAACTTCTGACCTTGACCATCAACCATGACATGGATAGTGGGCAGACCTATTCTTATTCAGTTCTTATACAGTAACCCAACACAATTACAAGAAAAGGATCAAGGACGCAATGACAAAGTGGTATGTAGGAATAAAGCCAGCCAAACTGTTATTAAATGCTTCTAGTCTGATTACGATTCCGTCTTAGAGGGTTCAGTAGCGGAGTCCGCGGGCTTGGGTTCCTCGTGCTGATGTTGTAAATTGAGATTGGGCGAAACATTGGCTGCCGCTGTGGCGACAGCTGCAACGGCAGCGGCGGTGGGGTTGCTTAGATTAGAAGGTATCAAATGCGTTTGGCTTAGCGCGGCTCGTAAAGCGGCATTCTCGACGCGGAGCTGGTCAACAAGTGCACGACATTCCTCCCAACGACGATTGGCTTCATCCGCGGAAGCAAGTGCGGCATCGAGAAGCGAAGACCTTGACTCGAGGGCTTTGACATGTCTGAAGAAGAAAAACATTGATTAATTTTGGTAATGATCAGTTCGCTTCACATACTGGTCCCTTCGCTCGCGGAAAGCACGCTGCGCTTTCCTATTCTGCTCCGCGCGCTTGGAGTTGCTAAGAGCCCTGGTAGACGTTGATGATTGTTGTGATTGGTTGGGCTGTTGTGATTGCTGAGGTGGCTGAAGGGACATTCCTGGATGTGGATTTTGAGGGATACCGCCCGGAGTGTAATCGGTGGGCGCATATGGATAGCCTGGAGGCAGAGGACCAGGCATTGGATGCATCAGGGCATGGGGCGGAGGTAATACCTGGATGGATTGTGACTGTCCGGTGAGCTGCTGGGTGGGTTGTTGCTGTTGAGAAGCCTGCTGAGCGTCTGTGTTGTTAGGCGACTTTCGTTTCTTAGAAGAGCGAGTTGGTTGTGTTATGGGCGGGGGATCATCGCGGAGGCGCATCGTCTGTATGTTCTGGGAGGCATCAGAGGGATTCTGGCCAACGGATGTGAAGGATAGCATAATGGATTAGTCAGAGTCGGAGTATGTAAGACAGAACGAAAGTCAACTGCTGTCACAATCACGTGTATGTGACTGCTGTTCCAGTCTCTGCCTCATGGTATCCTTGATACTTCCATGGCCAATAACCCACGGCGGTCTCTCCGCGAGCGAATTTTTGCGAACTCGGGCAGGAAAAAGCAGCCAGAGACCGACGGAGACAGGGAGCGTGGCTCTTTGTCGATAACCACTACCAACAGCCGTCGCACTCCCTTTTACAAGCGTAAGACAACCACATCTGCAACAGAATTATCGTCGACCGCATCCTCTACTATCATAAAATCTTCTTCTCGATCCTTTCTTTCAAAGGTCGTAACAAAAGTTGTTCCCTGTGTATCTGCTCCCCTTACCCCAACGGGTCCTCTCAATATCACCACTCCTCTTAAAGATTTGACGAGGCAGGACAGTGCTCCATCTCCTCTTCCTGCTCTTGATCTCGATATATCTCCCCCTTTGGCCGCCGGTTTCTCTATTACCCCTGCTGCTTCCATTCCTCCTTCTCCCGCAGACTCTGACGTCGTCGTTCCCCCTCCCGTCAGTGCAATTCTTCTTCCAGATGATGAAACGGATGGCATGACATCAGGTGCCGTCCAGCCTCCAGGCTCGTCTGGCACTACTGAAGCATTTCATACTCCTGCTACTATACACGATACTGCAACCGACGAGTCCGATCGCACAAGCTTCAGTGACGACGAACACATACACGAACAGATGGATGAGGAAGAGCGCCTAATTAGGAATGGTGGTTCTGGCATTCCCATTGGTCCCGTCCGTAATTGAATTCAATGTCAGGAACCCCGTTCTCATGCTCTTATCTTTTGACAGGACGGACAGCCTCAGCCTTTACTTCCACCTCTGGCATCCAAACATGCTGGACGGAAATGTCTCGTACTTGACCTTGATGAGACGCTAGTACACAGCAGTTTCAAGGTCAAAAACATTGTGAACCGATTTTAATAGTAACTGATTTTCACCTCTACAGCAGGCAGTTCAGCCGGCCGACTTTGTTGTGCCGGTCGAGATTGAATATCACTGGCATCATTTCCATGTCCTAAAACGCCCTGGTGTCGATGAATTCTTGAGGAAAATGGGAGAATTATATGAAGTAGTTATCTTCACAGCAAGTTTAAGCAAAGTGCGTTTTGTTATCTTCCGTTGTAGGTAATACACACTTATGATTTATAGTATGCCGATCCCGTGTTGGATCATTTGGATACCCATCATGTAGTTGCACACAGACTATTTCGCGAAAGCTGTTTCAATCACAAAGGAAACTATGTCAAGGTCAGTTACTTTATTTATGATGAAGTCCTTTGCGCTGACTATCGAAACAGGACCTTTCACAACTTGGCAGGCCAATTGCCGAAACCATCATTCTAGACAATTCACCAGCATCCTACATATTCCATCCGCATAATGCGGTTCCTGTATCTTCATGGTTTAATGATCCCCATGATGCAGAACTAACGGATCTAATTCCCTTCTTGCGTGATCTTATGTCGGTACCAGATGTACGAGGAGTGTTGGATGGAGCAACATAGTGGTGAGACTGGTATTACTGGGATACCCAGTTGTAAACAACTATTCACAGGTCCTACGTATTCCTACGCTCGTTTTTGTCCTGTAGTCTTTTTCGGTCTATAGTGGTGGCAGTCTATTGTTGTAGTCGCTATGTTTTGATGTTACATTTTAGCTATTTAACGAGTGGCGGGAAGAGAACACACCAATATTAATGTGAAAGGTATTTCCTTCCTTTCGCCAGTCGTCTTGCAAGAATTCTCCGTCCGCCTACAGAACGCTTCCTTGCCAAAAAGCCGTGTTTGCGTTTTCGCTTGCGTTGAGATGGTTGGTACTCCGTTCCACGCGACCCGAAGCGGACGGGTAGTTGATATGAAGGGTTCGAATTTAAAAAGGACCCGAGCTGCAACGCCGGACGGGCACGAAACAGCAGTGGCTTTTGTATGGGTCGTGCTCGTAATGACAGATGAGCAAAAACTGATGCGGTTTGTAAGACTGGCAGGCGCGGTGGCCTCTGAATAGCTCGCAGGATGGACAGAGACAGTCGAGGCATGATACAAGGAGAAAGGTGTGACCAATCACATGTTCAGTTCTTCTGTTATCATGCACTCCAGTAGATTTCTCTTACGCCCTTTATCAGCCATGACTTCGACTGGTCCCTGGACTGCTTCCCGCGTTCGACAAGAGTTTTTCAACTTTTTCCGTAGCAAAAATCATGTTCTCGTGCATTCTTCCCCAACAATCCCATTTGACGATCCCACACTACTGTTTACCAATGCGGGTATGAATCAAGTGAGTATCAGGCAGACAATCTCAAAAACCATTACTTATCGTATCTAGTACAAATCCATCTTCCTTGGAACCGTCGACCCGCACTCTGAACTCGCAAAACTCAAGCGAGCTTTTAATTCTCAAAAGTGCATCCGTGCTGGTGGAAAACATAATGGTACATACCTTTTCAGTTCTCATTCGTTAATCAATATCGTTCTCTAGATCTCGAGGACGTTGGGAAGGACTCGTATCATCATACCTTCTTTGAAATGCTGGGTAACTGGTCGTTTGGTGATTACTTCAAGGTATG
>Ga0307514_10003800_pt1 | contig 14213 bp, 3 predicted proteins | sample 16_EM_MG_FD_203088 | JGI IMG/M metagenome (GOLD analysis project Ga0307514, IMG submission 203088) | Populus trichocarpa ectomycorrhiza microbial communities from riparian zone in the Pacific Northwest, United States - 16_EM | ecosystem: Host-associated > Plants > Roots > Unclassified | place... | reverse complement strand
CATAAAATAATCAACAATATCATCATAAAATAATCTTAATCTTCTTAAAAATAACAACATAAGTTTTATCATGAGCACATTTTTTGAATAAAAGGTATCGATTATTAAAATAAAAATTTGTAAAAAAATTCCACCATTTGAAATGAGCAAGAAAAATGTTTTTTTTTTTAATCTAAGCTCCTTTTCTTTATTAATACATCCATTTATTATTTTAACAACATCATATTTTTTAATTGTAAACAGTGTTTTTAAAATAATAACATTCTTCCCCTCTTTTATATATATATATTTTTTTATAATTGTTATTGTAATGTGATTGAATAAGTAATTTCGAGAATAGAGAGAGAGAGAGAGGGAAATGACGTGACGGGACGTATTAACTAAGAACATTACTATTTTACCTAGCAACGATCTCATATTTATCATTTCCAATAAACAATTAAAAATCATATCTATAAATGTGTACTTTTTTCTTACGACACCATCATTCCGTTTTTTTCAAGATATTTGTTCGTATATGAATTTCTTGAATAAAAAATTGCAGCACTCATTTATTTATTTATTTGTTTATTTAATTCAAGAGATTGACCCCATACTTAAGAAAATATGCTCTTTTATTTATTTATTTATTTGGTTCAGAATCTAGAGTCAGCTCCTAAGAGAATTATTAAATCTCTTAATGCAGCACTCGTTTCTGCATCATTTAAAAAGGGAATTTAATCTCAATTAACACAAGCTAAACCAAAAATATCTTTATTTATATAAAAAAACAAACTAATGCTAGTTGAACATAAATGTGGAAGAATAATTATACCAAATATTAAGAAAATAAGATAATAAAAACTTTAAGAATTTGACTCATTATATTCTTAAAGTTTTTTTTTTTTTTAATGTTTAACATTACTTGGGCAAGAAATATTATTATTAGTTTCCAAGTTTAAATTTGTCACGCATATAAAAAAGGCAAAAGGGTGACAAAAAGATGGATATTGTGCATACCGAGGAAGATACAAGTCGTAAACGATCATAATGTGATCCTTTCCTTCCTTTACTTTTCGCAAAAATGTCAAGGCAAAAATTTCCTTACTGCCATGATTTTGCGGGAGCGAGCATTATGGATCTGATTACAAAGGAATCCCACAAGTATGACATATCATATCCTGCTGCTGCTGCTGCGCTGCTGCTGCTGCTGCGCTGCATCAAAAGTCTTATGGTCAGCTTATTATTTTGGCATCATATGCCGTATTCCGACTCCTAGTCGTGGCAGATGGGAAGCATTAAGCAAGCTGGCACCGTTACCTCTTATCGATATATAGGGAGATATTTTTATGCACACAAAAAAACAAAAATTAGAAGGAGTGTTTGAAAAAAGAAATAAAAATTAAGAAGAATATTTAATTTCTTAAAACATAAAACCTGTGCATGTGATTAATTTATGCATTTAGGTATCACTAGTTTACATCCCGTGCTTTGCCGCTGTGACTCGATTAAAAAAAATTAAACAAAAAAAATATAGATTATAAAAAATTATCTAATATTATTATTAAATCTGATTTAATATGCTAATTTTAAAACCGTTCTATCTAACTTATTGTTCAATTTAAATTTAAAATTAAATCATGTGAAAATTATTTCAATGTTACCCAATCAACTTGACAGGTCCAAAGATAACTGGTAAAAAACATAGTTTAATTTTTTTAAAAAAACATTAAATGACTATTTTTTAATATTAATATGTTCACATATTGGATCAACATAATCTGTCTTAATCTTTCAAATTCACGACTCAAATGATGTACTTCATGAGTTTAAAAACTTTATTTTTATAAACTATTTTTACTTAGTTATACATTAAAAAAATAAACACTCGTGAAATTAAGCACAAATCAAATACGAGGGTGTTTATTTGAGACTCTAATAATATCATATAAAAAAATTGAAATATAAAGATAAATTCAAAAATTAAATAAATATTAAAGGATGAAATTGAGAAAATAAAAATAAAAAAAAAAAAGAAAAAAGAAAAAAAGATCACCTCCTTGGTTCATATAAATAGTGAAGGAGATGAGTTATCACTCCTAACTCTTCCTAACTCTTTTAAATGAATTACGCAATCACACACATTTATTCAAGTAATTTTTTTCTTAGTGTTTAATAGGAGCACAAGCAAAAAGATTATATGACAATACTTCGTGGTCCATTTTGTATTTGTATACTAATCTAATTATAATTATTAGAATTCAAAAAAATAAAATTAATGATATCAGTCTTTCATTGTAACATGTGAGGGAAAAGAGTCATTGTGTAGTGCGAGATACTTCTTTTCAATTCCAAGAAATTCATGTGTAGAAATCGGAGGGTGACTCCTCGCAAGAGAGGGAGCAAGACAGATTAGTGCACGTAATAATCAAAGATGGGATCTTATCATAATCTCATAAGTTATCACGCCATCTCCCAACCACAGAAAATAGCTTAATTCGTTCTTGAGGCTGTGAGAAACGTTTTACTTTCGACACATAGTTATATTAGTCAATCACATTGTCAGGGAGCTGGTTGGTCAAACTCCCTTGCTAGCTGGGATATTGTACCATCTCATGCATCATGCGTAGCATAGTCGTGCAATAAAACCTGCTGCCTCCCGTTATTTCTTCTCTCGTACAAACATAATCATGGCCCCTGCGGGTCTTGTATAATCCATATATGGGAGTGTATGTGAAAGGAGAAGCAGCTGCAGATTGCGTAAATTGACTCTCCCTCTCCCTCTGCCTGATCTCTGCATGTGTGTGATAGCCTACCGGCAAGGCTTGTTTTGCATTGCCGGCCCGCAAGGTCCTTGTTTGCTATAAATTCCAAGTTCCCAGCTGTGTTACGCAAAGCTGATCTGTTGTTCACGTTTATTGAATTTCCTGCATTCGTACGTTCTTGCAAACCTGTCAGCCATGAACGCACAGTACACGAGCCCCACGATGTTCTTACAGGATTTAGGATCAAGTCAAACCGTATGGATCACACTCGAGGAATTAATTACGCTATGTCCCGTGGACACAGAGACAAGAGAAGCTTACACGAGTCAGTTTGGATAACATCACAGGAATGTGGAGTGGAACTAAGTTAGTTAAACTGATCTTTCATTTTCAGGGATAGGCCTTAAAACATCAAATCAACAATGAGTTCATAGACAGAATCCATAGAAAATCTAATCTGGCAAATAGATCTAACACAATACCACTAACAATCCTCATCTGCCACGCCAAAGTAATAATGAAATTTATTGTCTGGTCCATAAACGAAATTGTGTGTGTGTGTGTGTGTGAAGATTAACACGGAAAAAATTATTGATAAGTGATGAAGTTGTTATAAATCTCTTATTACAAAGCAATTTTGATTTCTGGTCTTAGTCTTAATTCTTCTCTTAATGGAATTTGATAATACAATTCTTTTTTCATTGATAAGAAAATCTTGAAATTGAAATACATAAAAAAGAATCTAATTATAAATAATTTAAATGCAAGACAAACGTTATTCGAATTTTTAATGATTATTATTTTTAATAGATTCAATTTCTATATTTGCTATTAATTATTTTTATTAACACGTTTATGGTGGAATATATACATATATGCGAGCCACGTACCCCTATTATAATAGTAGATCGATTGAGACAACATTCCTTGCCCTCTTAAATTATCTTAAATACAAAAAGATGTGGCTTTTGGAATCCAAGAAAATGTACATGTAAAGACTAGCATCATCAAAGATTTTTTTTTTCCAAATAGCACAATAAAAAAATATTATTTTAGAAATTAATATAGTTAGAGAAAAAACCTAGGAAATAAAAAACATAGACTCAATTTCCTATTCACCCTTATAGTCAAAAAAATGTTTTTGTCCATGAACTTTTCTTTGAGAATAATACCATATTTGCATATGGTCTATTAGTCATTATAAAACTCACCGAGAGCAACTAGTCCTTTTATTTTTTTTAGCATAATGGAGTTACTGAGTTACTCTTAAAACAAATTAAGTTGTAATCCAAGGTCATTTTTGTTCTTTTTTTTATTTTTTCACAGCAAAATGACAATTATACACTTGAAAAAAAAGATAAATTGCAAAGTAAAAAAGATATTTTGTCTTTTCAATATGGTTTTTCTGTTATATCTATATTTTATAAGGGGGAAGTTTTTCTTTTAATAAACAAAAAATAATAGAAAAAAAAAACACGCATCAACACGTTAGGGACTCAGCTGCGTTTAGACGACGACGAGCTTCCTTGGTGTGGTTAAGTTCATCTAGGCAGCCCTTCCTTTACACGACGACATGTCCGATGTTATGAGCTTCGATTTGGCGTCGATGGGCTATTCTTCCCCTCTTTTTCTCTCTCTTCATCTCGATTTCCGCGCGTGGTACATCAAAATTTCAAAGCAGCATTTCAATTTTTTCATTCATATTTGATCCTTGATCTTTTAGTTAATATTTTTTTTTTATTTGAAGTCATTTATAGATTTTTTTTCAATTTCATCATTCTTTATTTTTTTTATTTATCAAATTTGGTCCTTATATCTTTTGAAACAATTTTTTTAGTTGATTTTTTTTTATTTCATCCTCCAATTTTTTCCTATGAGATTTAATCTTTGTCCTTTTTTTTTTCAATTACTTTCGCTTTGGCACATTTTTCTTAATTTAATTTTTTTGAAAATTTCATCCTCCAACTTTAAATTGATTAGGAATTGAGCTTATTGATTGAATTGAGATCTAAGATTTTACGGGTTACGAGTTTGAGGGATTAACCTAGATTTAGAAGGTTCACACGAGTTTACTTCCTTTTTTTTTTTCCAGTTTCATCCTTAAATATTTATTTATTTCTTAAAATTCATATATTTTCTTTAATAGAACCTGAGGTCAGTTGGGATCCAATCAAGGCTTAGTCGGGAGAAGAATAAAGAAAGGAAAAAGAAAGAGGCAGATTGTGACACTCCATAAATTCTCAATGTCGTAATGATGCTATAAGCCTTAATCATGAGTTTTCATTACTCTTTGAGGTCTAATTACCTTTAGTTCTATGTTTATACGGGGGTTTACACAGATTGTCCAACCAAGTTAACTCATTATGGCCATGTCTGTTACCTGGGTCGTCGATTTCGTGGATTAGCACGAGGCAATACAACATGTCCTCATCTTTTCATTTTGCTTCATGGATTCTTTTTGCGATTCAATCCTTTCATGGTCCTCCATTTCACATTTGAGTTAGGGTTAAGTAGGGGTTAAAATGACGACAGTGCTAAATTTTTTTTTTTTAATCAAATCACCATTTGAATAAGATGACCAGTTTGCTCTTAACCTATTAGGTCGAACAAGCCGCACCAATGTGTTTTTATTTGTTAATGCGTATGGTGGTAGATTAATTTTATCTAATATGTTGAGCAAGTTTTTAATTCTCATTTCAAATATTTTATCGCATGCAAAATAAAATAGTGGTGCTCTTAATGCAATCACTGTATTTTGATTTGACCCGCAGTGAAGAGTGAGCCCAACTCGAATGAACATGTCAAATTCACGGCTCGGGTTATAAAACTATGATAACTTCATAGAAAAAAAATTAAAAAATTATGAAGTCTAATTCTCAATCAACTCAATATTGAATGATAAAATTGAAAAAAAAATCAATTAAAAATATGACGTAAAAAGACAACCCAAGTTAACTTATCAAACCAGTGACCCGAGTTATAAGACCAAGATAACCCCATAGAAAACAAAAGGAAACAAATTATGAATTCCAATTCTCAATTCTCAATCAGTCCAATATTGAATGACGAGATAAAAAAAAATTAAAAAAAAGAACATAAAAAGTGATTCATGTCAATCCGCCAAACCTATGACTCGGGTTACGAGACCGAGATAACCTCATAAAAAAATAAAAAATAACATTATTTAACTCGAATTAATTTGTCAAATCCATGATTTTTATCATAAGATTTAGATAACCTTATAGAGAGCAAATGAAAACAAATAATGAAGCTTAATTCTCAATCGACCATGTCAGATCCAATGTTTAATGATGAAATCTATAAAAAATTCTAATTAAAATATGACATAAAAAATAAGCTAAGACAACCCAGGTTAATCCATTAAGCATTATTCCTGGGTCATGAGGTAATGATAACCTAATAGAAAAAAATTTGAAACAAACGATGAGGACTAATTCTCAATTAAACATAATATTAAATGATAAATTTAGAGAAAATAGATTAAAAAAAGAAAAGAAATTGAACCAACTGGGTTAACCTACCAAATCCACGACCCGAGTTAGACGAGGACAGCCCAATAAAAAGAAAATTTAAATTTAAAGGACTCATGATTCAAGTCATGAGACCAAAATAACCTCTTAGAAAAAAATAAAAAAAACAACATGATTTAACCAGGATAAAAATACCAAAACTTACAACATCGATCATGAGATCAAAATATCCTCATAGAAAGTAAATCAAAACATATTATGAAACTCATTTCTCAACTGGCCCAATGAATAATGATAAAATTAAAAAAAGAATTCAATTAAGAAAAGAACATAAAAAATAACCAAAATCAACTTGGGTTAACCCGTTAAGCTATTCCCGGGTAATGAGGCCATTATAATCTAATAGAAAATAAACAAAACAAATCATGAAGCTTAATTGTCAATTAATCTAATATTAAAGAATAAAATTAAAATAAAATTAATGAAGAAATGATGAAAAGTGAACCGGGTTAACTCCAAATTCGCGATCTGTATCATAATGAGTGTGAGAGAACCAAAAATAACAAATTTAATATTAAGAAAAAAATATTGATTGAAAAATAAAATAAAAAATAAAATACAAAGCACCACTTCAATTAATAGTATTATGTGAGAGGGGTACACTAAAACCCCCCTCATCCGTTATTGTATTTTTTTGGTTATTATTTTTGGTTCAATTTCTTTTCTTTTCATACTTTTAATTATTAAGGGCGTCTATGCGAAGGAAGTCCATCGGTAAACCCTAATTATGGAGAAAACACATTAAACGTACAGGTAATTATCTTAATTTGGTTATATTGCTTGCTAGAAGCCTACATCATTCTTCAGTACTTTTGGAGCTAGTTTAATTTCATGTATAATTATGTAATATGTTTTATGTGTTGCAGCTGTACACGTGTGATCGGTGAGAAATATCTTATAAATTTAATTACTAACTTAATAATTTAGGTTTTTCCATCCAAGCATGTGAAAAATAAAATGTTTTAAATCTCTGAAACCAAGAAATTCAATCGAATTCTCTCGAGGGTAGATGTGAGATTATTAAAAGAAACTACAACCATTATCTCAAACAAACATAAGATAAAAACAATTATATCACTCGAATTTTAAATTGAAATCATTACATTGAATTTCGAATATTAATTGGCTGTTCATCGATCCAGCCTTCACTTCTAAACATTTACTGAATTAATGGGAAAAAAATGTTAACTGCCCCTTCCCTGTGACGAAAGAATCTTATTTCATTATTCAAGTAGCTAGCACCTAGCAGTAGAGTTGATTAGAACTCTATGCAATTTACGGATTTAATTAAGTCCTTGCTAGAACAAGCGGCGAGTGAGGAGACATCGCAATTGGAGATCCAATACCCTCTTCAAATATACGAGATGAGAAGCTGAGCCGAAGATTCTTCTTCCAGCACTTGGTCTTTGATGGCATATCCTTGGTTTTCGTTGACAATGTATCCCTTTCCTTTTGTTCACCGACAAATGCGTTTATTCTTTTCAGTGCAACTTCCAGAGTTTCATCATCCATATTGGCGAAGCAGACCCTAAACCAACCAGGCTCAACGCAATGGAAGGAAGAGCCTGGCGAAACATTTAGCTTCACGTCATTAACGATCACACGCCACAGTGCCATCTCACCATCATTTGTTTGTTCCTTAAGGAGATGGCGCAAATTCATCCAAACAAAGAGACCGGCTTTGCTTTCCAAACAACTGATCCCAATTTGTTCCAATCCCTTTGTGAAAATACCGTGCCTTTTCTTTAGCCTCTTCGAGCTCTCGGCTAGGAAATCCTCGACAAACTCTTCATCAGAAAGCATTGAAGCAAGTAAATATTGAGTTTGTGAGGAGACCAGCCCAAAACTTGACATCTTTCGGCCGCAATTAACAACTGCATCGTTGTATGAGTAAACAATTCCAACTCTGAAGCCAGGGAGTCCCATGTCCTTGGACAGACTGTAAACAATGTGAATGAGGTCACGGTTGCAATCCACGACCTCTTCTATAACCTCAGAAACGCTTACGAAATTCTGGGAGCTGAAGATGGTCGCTGCATAAATTTCATCGCAGACTATGTGTATGTTTTTCTCATTGATGAAGCTCAAGAGGCACTTTAGTGTCTCTCTGTCCAAGGTGGTGCCAAGTGGATTAGATGGGTTTGTTATGATTAAGCCTTTGACATTGATGCCATCCTGTTGTGCCTTATCATATGCTGCTTCCAGCGCAACTTTTGTGATCTGGAAATTGTTTGAGCTATCGCAGTCAACTGGAACAATCTGGACCCCAGTGCGCCATCCCAGGTCTCGATAGAATCTGCAATATTCCAGATATGTCAGAAATATTTAGCACGACTTATCAAATTGTCAACGGACTTTTAAAGTTTTGCTTGTGCGAAAGAAAGAAAATAAAGCAAACTTCCATCTTTTGACACCTTTGTGTTCACACAGGTACTTTATATATTTTCCGTGTCCTTGATTTGAAGAAGGAATGTGAAAGGTCATGAACAAGTTTTAATGGGTCACGGCTAGTAGAGGATAGGATTATTATTTTACCAAGTCTTTTTCTGAAACTTGGACTAATTTGGAAAAATCTTCCAACTTCCAGCTGTAAACTGAAGAAAGTATAAGAAATTGGACTCCAACAATCGGAGGACAAGTTTACTCTTTGACTAGTGCTCGGATGGTTGTGTATTGATTTTCTAAGGTCAACTTGAGTAATTAGATTGTATTCATGAAGATTACTGCCCATTAATTGGTTGACCGGACTAGTTAATGGATCAAACCCCACTTTGAATTTTGTTCCTGAACCCCCCATCAAGACATGCATCTCTACAAATTCCAGAAATGGCAACTAAATACTATTCAATTTGACCTCTGTCTCTCTTCCTGCAATAAGTTGTTGGGGAAATAATGTTCAGCACTTGTGTGGAAGCAGAATCCCATTTCTTTTAGTTGGATTTTTCAATGTTCAAAACCATATTATGAGGCATGCATGGACTCTCTAGCACTGCACAAATATTTATTCTTTTCTTATGCCTACTTTTCAATTGCTCGACTTTCTGACAAATCTAGCCATTGCATTGTCAGAATGCTCAAAATCATCCAACCACCACGTTAGAATTGAAGGCACAAGTTAATCTAGACTTGTGCACGCGTTGAATATATATATGTCATTAAAATAGGGAAGTATTTGTATCCGTTGGGTATGGAAAATGAAAGACCATGATTAAATTAATCAACCGGAAGAGAACATACGCAGGATAGTAAGGAGAAGGAACAAGGAAAGCATCCCCGGGATCGGCCAGGCAAAACATGATCAGCTCGTTTGCTCCAGTTGCTCCACCGCTCATGACTATGCGATCTGGATCAAATGTCACCCTTCCTCCTCTAACTCTCCCCATAAACTTCGCAATAGCCTGGAAAAAAAAATGACAGGCATGCTGTCGTCAATAATGTGGATTCACGGATACGCTTCATGTGTTAGAGAGACCATGGTTTCAGCATTTCAATTTAATAATACCTGTCGAAACTCTGGCAGGCCATGATAATCCTGAAAGTTAGCAATATCCTTGAACATATGAACTCCTTCAGGATTGCAAATGGAGGCTTTGGGATGTTTCTTGATCCAGTCTATAATCGAATCAGCGGAAAGCTGCATGCAGATAAACAAAGAAATAGTATCAGAAAACTAAAAGGCAAGTGCAGTTCCAAATTGATTAAGTTCATGCTCTTAATTAAAGCGTTTACTTTATAATTATAACAAAAACGAATTAAGCTGAGAATTCTCCAGCAAGAAATATTTACCTGATTTTCTGCTAGACCCATTTGTATTACTCCATCGGGGTTGTCAGTAGGGTGAAAAGGGTTTTTATCGTAAGCTTTCCATCCATCAAAATATGGGGAGTTCTCTCCATGTCTATCATTCGTTGCAATCTTGGACAAAAGTTGGTGCTGCTTCTCCATTTCTCTGTCTTTAAAAGATCTAGCTATAGCAAGTATTAATATACCTTTGTGTAACACTTGTATGAGAAATTTTCTCAAGGAGCTTGCTAGCTAGCCAGGAATAGTAGCTGCTAGAGAATTGCCTTAGGAATGTGAAGTGAGAATATAAGGAGAGAGTCCCACCACCATTTTATAGGGGCAGAGAATGGCAAGTTAGATAGAAAAACGTCTAGTAAATATTCATGGAGGGGCAAAAAAAAAAGAAGGAAAAGTCTCCATAAAAGTTCAAATATTTGAAAAACCCGACATACAAATAAGAGAGAGAAGAATTAAATTGCTTTCCATGGTCAATCAAGCGTAATTGCTTGCGTGTGTGTGTGTGTTCATTTCAAGTACATAAGCACGTGTAGGAGAGAACTGTAGTGGTGGGTTATTATCTTTATATTCTTGATTTTCCTCTTGATTTATTATGAACTAAAGACTGCTAGGATTTTGTCAGACTCCTAGTTCTAAGAGACTTTTAGATTTTACTATGAATTGAGAAATTAGAATTAATCCCTTACACGATACGTCATGGATGTTTATATAATTACTAACCACATTAACTTACAGGGTAAAAAGGAAAAATATACCTATATATGTTACATACATACAGTCATCATTTAAGACAATACCATGAGCCCTTGAGATGTGTCTGTTTAGTTTTATTTATTGAATAAAGACATATTTGAATATTATTTTGCTTGGTATGAACAGGGTTAGGTGAAGTAGTTTGATGTTGGAGTACGTTTATCCAATCCTGAGCCCTTGAGATGTGTCTGTTTAGCTTTATATCGGAGGTGTTTTCTTCTTAAACTATGTCAACATCTTGGATCCCAATTGAAGATTAAGGTTTTTTTTTAGAATTACGGTATTCGTGTTTTTTAAAGTATTTTTTACTTAAAAATACATCAAAATAATATTTTTATTTATTTTTAACATTAATATATTAAAATAATTAAAAATACAAAGAAAAAAACTTCACCTCGTGAGATTATAGGATGGTCAAGGATGAAAATTTCGGCAGTGCACTAGATAATACAAATACGAGGCATGAGCTTGTATATTATTTATCTGTTGTAATAATGAATTTTAAGATCGTGTTTGTTTTTCGGTCTAACCATGACTTTAAAAAAAATTAATTTTTTTTATTCAAATTAATTTTTTTATGATTTTAAATTATTTTGTTAAGAAAAAAAAAGTCCATATCCACCTACCCTCACTTTAAGTAGTAATGTCACTGATCGATCTCAATTCAAATAAGTACTGTGAAGAACCTTCGTAGGAACCACACAAGAGAGGTGTTGGAGTTGGAGTTCCTTTCCTGTGTAGCCGGTTGACTATACTCATTCTTGCATGTCACACAAAACTCACATTGCTGTAGCTGGTGACCAGCATGGATATAATTTAAGCTTACGCAGTGGTGCTAGCGACGTAGTAATTAGTAATATTTTGAAAAAAAAAATATTAATGACCTAACAAAATAATAAAAATATTTTTATTTTTATATCTCTTTATTTTTTTAAAAATAACTAATAAAATATTATAAATTACTTTTGTAAGGCAAATGAAAAATTTGACAGCCCTTGGATCAAAGAAAAAACCATAAGCCCTTGATCAAGCCAAAAAAAAAAAAGCCATGAGAATTTGAATGTAACAAATAACTCATATAAAGAGATTTTAAAACACCAGCAAAGTATCATCCCCCCCACCCCCTCCCCCCGGGCGTTTCCATCTTTTATTGAGAGCGATAATTACCAAAAATGCTTTTTATTTATTGATTTTGAGTCTTTAAAAGAATAGCTATATAAGATGTTAAAATATTTTTTCATTGAAAATAAATAGTTATTCTTATAAAAAAAATTAGAAAAGCTATAATTAAAATAGAGAAAAAAATTTAACTACTTTTTCTCTTCAACCTTACCCTCTCTCTTTTATCAATCTATTTAAAATGCTATAATAAGCATGACGTGGCTCTTTCTAATGATTTTTGCCATTGTAGATCGATGCCCTTATGAAATTTTCCAAGTCTCGCTCTAAATATGTAATTATGTATTAGAATCTTTCATTAATTTTCTTCCTTGGTTTTTTTAATGAGAAATCAACCATTTTTAATCAAGTATTTATTTTTCCGTACTTCTATATTTTAAAATTAAAATTTTTGACATCAGCTTAACAGTTCAAATAATATTAATTTTAATAACGTCTTTATAAATTTATTTACATAAAACTTAAGTTCAGTTTAAAATGAAACATAGGCCGGTAAAATCTTTTTTTTTTGGTTAATCCAAAAGAGAACCACATACGTATATTACATATATGATGATGATTTTTAAAAGTAGTATCAAAATGTTTTTGTTTCATAATGGAATTGTATATATATATATATATATATATATATCATCCTAAACACAAATTACATGTAATGCTTAATTTCTTACATTCAATTTCTAGGTCCTATTTTTTTTATTTGAATATTTGAATATTACATCCATTTATTTATTGAATAAAGACATATTAGTCATCTAATAATTTTACCCCCCCTTCCTATGGATAAATAAAAATATGAAATTGCTTTTTTTCCATTCTCATTTTGATCAAGTGAGTGAAAAAATGAGTTGTGTAGTTTTTATTGTACTTTAATTGTTTTGTTTACTTTTCTATCTTCATAAAACTAGCATTTTTAGTCCTTCATCAATTTCATGTTTTGATTTTTTTATCTAAAAAATAAAAAAAGTATTAGTGAATAATATAAATCATATTTTGGAATCTCACCTAATAGTTTATGCCTAAGCTTTTGGGTTGAATTGGTTCTTTGACATGATATCAGAGTTTTGATGGTCAAACGGTCACGGATTCGAATCTTACTATCCTTATTTATTTGATAAAAATTAAGCACTAGGTAGTGTGAATTTGTGTAAATTTTAAACTCAAAAAGTTTTAACTTGAAAGTGTGTGTTAGAAAATAATATAAATCATATATTGAGATCTCACCTAACAGTTTAAATTTAAGCTTTTAGGTTGAATTGATTCTTTGACAATATATATATATATATATATATATATATATATATATATATATATAATAATAAATTAACTTAAAAAATTAGTTATGCATTAAATCAGGAACCTAATAAAAAAAACTCTAAATCCCTATAAAAAAAAATCAGAAAATCTAAACACGACAATTTTCTTCCATATTCAACTGCCGATGCTGTCTTAACAGCATTCGTCCTTCGTGTGCCATTCCTGTTCTTTAATGTTATTCTCTCTCCGTATCTAAGATTGAAAGCCATGGCCGGCATTTGTGGCAGCGTTTGCTTTATCAACAATTGCACAAGCCGCAGAGGAGATTTTTCAATGTAGGTGCTCTGATTTGATGGTTTATCAGCAATGTGCCACCATCTGGGCTTTCTCCTTGTCGCGACTCATCATCATAGATATTCGCTTTGTCAAAAGCGTGAAGAACGACTGTGGCTGCTGCTGCTTCTGTTGATGATGGAACAACAACAAGATGAGACACCTTAGCATGGCTCTTGAACAAACTCAAGAGATGCCCTCCTGAAGCCTTTCAATCTGTTATGGATAGGGATCGTGCGTCAATTAAGCTAATAAGCAAGAGATCAGCAGAAGGTGTTTTACTTGGAGAGAACAAGGAGGAGATTGACAGCCTCATGATTATCAAAGGAGGAGGAAAAATAAGAAGGGAGAGAAGAAGACAACGAGAAGAGGTGGAGAAACAGAGAAAAGATAAACACAGCTGAAAATATCGCGCGATTTGTTTCAACTTTTCACTGAAAGAGTTTAATGAATTTTGGACGGGCTCTGTTTTTTTTTTTTTTTTATCTGACTTAAGCTTTTAAAAAAATAAAAATTCGGAGAGCAGTGCTCCCACGAGGCACTTTAGCATCGCCCTTTCAGGTGTGAGTAGGATTTTATACGGTCCCCACATTCC
>Ga0307514_10003799_pt1 | contig 14215 bp, 20 predicted proteins | sample 16_EM_MG_FD_203088 | JGI IMG/M metagenome (GOLD analysis project Ga0307514, IMG submission 203088) | Populus trichocarpa ectomycorrhiza microbial communities from riparian zone in the Pacific Northwest, United States - 16_EM | ecosystem: Host-associated > Plants > Roots > Unclassified | place... | reverse complement strand
GTGGGCCTCGCCGAGGGCCGCTTCGGGGTCGTTTGCGCAGGTCAAGCCGGGTCCGACAAACGGATTTCGCCTCACGCCGCCAGTCATGTAATGTTGTTCCCGCAACGCCGACCGGGAAGAAAACCCCGGAAGGAAGAGCGAAGACAACAGAACACACAAGCACTCGTAGCTTAACGGATAGAGCATCTGACTACGGATCAGAAGGTTGCAGGTTCGAATCCTGCCGAGTGCACACAGGTCAAAGGCCCCGGAGAGATCCGGGGCCTTTGGCGTTTCACGGGCGTACAGCAGCGAAGTACAGCAACCGCGTCAACCGGTACGGCCCATGGCGTCGGACAGCTGGCCGATCGCGGCACGCACCTGCTCTTCGCTCGCTTCGGCGTAGACCTCCATCGTCATGGCGATCTGTGAGTGCCGGAGGATGCGCTGTGCCACCTTCGGGTGCACCTTCAACGCCACCAGGAGCGAGCTGCACGTGTGCCGGGTGTTCCGCAGCGGGATGATCCGGAGCCCGGCACGGCGAGCACGCAGCGCGAACATGCGGGTCATGTTGCCCGGCTCGATGGGTGTGCCGTACTTCGTGGTGAAGATCAGGTCATGGCTGCCCTGCCAGAGCTCCCCGGCGGCTTTCCGGTCGCCGGTCTGCTGAGCGCGGCGCAGCCGCAGCGCCTTGAGGCAGAGTGCCGGCAGAGGGAGGAAATCGTCGGAGTCCTCGGTCTTGGTTTCGCGGTGCAGGATTTCCCGCCCCGCGCGCTGGATCTGGTGGTCGACGTACAGCTCTCCTCTCTCGAAGTCGACGGACTTCCACGTCAGGCCCAGGACCTCACCACGGCGGAGCCCGAGGCACAGCACCAGGACCCAGGCCGCGAAGAGGCGATCGTCCCGAGCGGCGGCGTCGGCAAGGAACCGGCCCGCCTCAGCGACGGACCACGGCTTGATCCGGCGACGACGAGGCTTGGGCACCTTCACGAACGACGCCACGTTTTTGCTGATCTCCTCTTCTGTGACCGCATGGGTGAGCGCGGCCCGCAGAGCATCGCGGGAACCCTGGATCACTCGCCGAGACGGGTACGACTCGCAGCAGTCACCGACCGCGCAGCACTTCCGGCGGGGAGCTTCCCGCTTGGCGTCCTTCCCCTGCGCGCAGCACTGACAGACGGTCGCCAGCTTGGTCAGCCACTCACGCACGTCCCGCACGGTCCAGCCGCTTCGAACCCAGGTGCGGGGCGATGTAGAGGCGCACGTACCCCTCGTACGAGACGTACGACAAGGGGGCGAGATTGGGCTTCACGATCGAGTCGAGCCAGTACGCGAGGAAGGCGGAGAGCGTCCTGTGACGAGTGGCGACCGTGCCCTTCTTCGCCTCCGCATGCAGCGCGAGCCACTTCTCGTGGACCTCTTCACGGGTCTTGCCGTACGCGTACTTGCGAGCCCGCTTGCCGTCCGGCTTGGTCACCCACACGTAGGCCGCGTACCCGTTCTTGTACGGGTAGATGGAGCCTTCGCCGTTGCCACGCTTGCCGCTCATGACGCCCACCTTTCGGCGTCGGCGGTGACCCGCTGGACGTACTCGTCCACCCAGGCCGGGAGGATGCGCCGGTTGCGGCCGACCTTCACGGAGCGGATCTCTCCGGTGAGCACCAGCATCTTGGTCTTGGACAGGCCGAAACCAAGCATGTCGGCGACCTCGGCAGTGGTGTGCCACTTCCGCTTGATCACGGTGGTCGTCATGCGGCCACTCCTTCCATGGCCAGTTGGTCGCGTAGGGCTTCGCGGGCGGTTTCGCGGTTGTGTTGGAGGTCGCGGGCGATGGTGGCGGCGAGGGCGGATTCGCCGGGGGTGTGGCCGTGTCCGGCGTACTGCCGACCGTCAATCTCCTCAACTCATGGTGCTGCACGGCTTCGTCCCCTAGCGTTCATTCATGCTCGTGAGGGGCGGGCGCTTCACGTGTGGGGGAGAGTGCGTGATTAGGGATCTGATCTTCGTCGAGGCTGCGCGCGCGCAATTCAACCTGTTGACCAAGCGGTACCAGGCCGATGTCGGCGAGGCTTTACTGAGGATCATTCAGGAAGAGAACCGCAGCGGGGTATGGCGCCCCGCGAACAATGGGCGGCTGACCGTCACTTATTCCGTGCACCCGAGCGGCGCAATCGTGGTGAAAGAGATCAGCACGGCTCCCGCCAGCCCAGCCGGGCCCCGCCAGCCTTATGCGGGTATGGAGATGCGACACGAGGGCGGCGGACGCTGGATCCACTTGAATCCTCACGAGGAGTAACGCTCGAAGGGTGCCCCTCATCAGAGGCCAGGACGAAAGGTCCATGCCAGTCCTGTGCCAGATCATGTGGGGAGCCACAGGGAACACCGGGGAACCAATTGACCGCCCACACGGTGCCGATGCTGCTCCGCCGCAGGTCAACCCCGCAACCGGCCATAGGTGACCTGAGCTTCCCAAGCGAAGCGTCAGACCCATCGTTCGCACCCCACCCGCGAGTGAGCTCTCTTCACCCACTCGCACCATTTCGCATTCGCTGCGGAAGCCACTGCCAGTCATCCATCGCACCCTGCATCAGTTGCCTTAGGCGCTCCTTGCCCTCGCTCCTGAGTACATCCCGAAGGCAGGCGCAGTCAGCCAAATCCCGGTTGCCGACGATGCAGATGTAGATGCCGGCGATCTGCAAGCCCCGCGCTGCTGCAGAGAGTTGCGAGTCGACTGGCAGCGGAATCCTTCGGGCCAACTCCTGTGCAAAGACGCGCTCGATCTTGGGGCGGCCCAACAACCCGAAGAGGCTGCCAGCAGCGCGGCCAACGACGTCATGCAACCGGTCCTTGCCCGCAAGGATGCTCCGAGCCAGCTGCGCGAGATCGTCACAGCCTCCCTTACGGTGGCGCTTCACGAGCGTCTTCCATGTCTCGTCCGAGACATAGGCGGATGCGCGCTCAGCAATGACGGCGGTGCCACCCCGTTCGATGATGTCCAGACAGACCTTTGCGGCCTCCTCTGCTCTCAGACGCTCTTGGATGGCTGGCGTTGAGGGCTGAGGCCGCTGTGGAGGGCGGTTGGCGGCTCTAGGTCTAGGTGCCGCCGATTGCCGTGGTACTCGTCGTGGGCGTTGAGCACGCTTGGCGGCGGGCTTACGAGCGGCGGGAACTCGTCTGGGCGCTTGAGCACGCTTGGCCGGGGACTTGCGAGGGCCAGAAACTCGTCCTGCAGGCCTGCCCTGATGGAGATGACACCGCATGTCCGGTCCGGTCACTCGGTTCTTGCATAACGTCCTGTCATCTGTTTCTGCACGGCACCGGTACACCATGCCGGAAGTGTGAGGACGTGCACTGAAAGCAGACAAGGAGGCCTATTTAGCCAGCAGGACCCGCGATCGCCTCGATCCGGTAATCCACGCCTTGACCGTGGCGAGCCCACGAGATCGTTCATGGAGCCCTTCCGGAGCTCCCCTGCTGGTGCGCCTGGGCCCCGAAGAGCAGATGCCGTCTGAGTCTCCGTCTCGTTCAGCCCCGTGCATGGCCGTTCAGATGAGACCGGATGTCGCGCTCTGCCTGTGGGCCAGCCGCCCATGACCGCAGGTGAACCGCTCTGCCCACAGGCCGAGGGCCCACCAACACAGTTGGAAAGCGTGTCGGTAGGGGAAGTCTTCTTGGCATGGACGCATGGGGGACGCTTCTAGCAACCATTACCGGCGCGGCGATCGCTCTGCTGGGGCAGCACCTGAACAAACGCAGTGAGGCACGCGCCAAGACTGTTGAGCTGCTGATGGATGCCTGTGCCCAGGTCGCAGCTTCAAGCGGAGATTTCCTCAACCGCGTCTGGGAGGAGCAGGTACTCGATATCGAGGGCCGCGTGATCGAGTGGGATCTGGCGAGTCATCGTCTGGCATCCGCACGGCTGCAGATCCTGTCCCACGACGCTGGACTGTTGGCCGCACTACACGAGGTCAATGACGCTGGCCAGGCTCTGGGGGCCTACTGGCGGCGGGGTGACACGGAAGAGTCCGAGTACCGAGTCCGGCGGGACCGGTGCCGTGCCGCCATGCGCTCGTTCATCGAGCAGAGCAGCCGTGCGATCGGCAAGCACCTGGAGCGCCCCTGACCGACCGCCGCACCATAAGCGCACCAGATCGAGCGGGAACAGCGGGGAATCACGGTGAAAGCAACCGAGCCCGCTCGGTAGCGTTTCGCCAAGGTCAGCGCCCACCCTGGCCTCAAATGATCGCAGTTTTCCAAGCTAATAGCTCTGGAGCCGTCATGTATGCCGGAGCTGATGAGGCTCGCTGGGCAGCCGAACGAAGCGGGCACTGAAACGGTCACCGTCCTGCCCCTTGAGGAGGACCGGACGATGACCGTGCAGTAACTCAGCCTCTGGCAGGGCGGGGTTGGAGTTGTGTATGCGTTCTACTCTGTTTCGCCTGAAGGCTCAGGCGGTTGTGCTTCTGGAGGCTCACCGCGGCCGATCGTCATGGACCAGCGCACCGTTGAGGGCGCCAGAACCGAGACGGTGCCCTTCTTCTCCACTCCCGCGACGCCGACCTGGTTGTAGGTGGTGCTTGCTTCGCCAGCGACGCATTCCAGAGGGAAGCCGACGTTCATCGGCTTTACGGAGACCTTGATCTCCCCTTTGCCCTGGCACCGGACGGCGACGATCAGAGCATCGCCCTTCTTGCCCTCACTGAACTCGAAGGCTCCGCCACCACGGGTCTCGCCTTGACGGCCGGCAACGGTCTCGGTGTCGTCCAACTCGGGCGGGGACTTCACCGAGTCTTGTTCAGGGCTGGGAGACGCGGCGGGTGTCGTTGCGCTGGGCGTAGCCGGCTCCGAAGTTTTTGTGGCGTCCGTCTGGTCGGACGTGCAGCCAACTGCAAACGGCAGTACGGCAGCTGACAGCAGGCTCAGCCCCGCAGAGAGCCGCCGGGACACTACTTGGTCTCCCAGATGTACCAGCCGACACGGGCAGGCGTGTACAGCGTCGCGTTCGTCTTGGTCCCCTTGGTGCAGTTCGCGTAGACGTACTGGTTGTAGCCGGCGGTCTTCAGCCGGTAGACCCCGTACTTGGCGTGGGTGGTGTACTTGGAGGGAGTGTCAACCGCGATCTTGTTGCCCAGCTTGGCCGTAAGCTTCACGGAAAGCTGGACTCCATATTCCTGCTCGATCTCCACGACCGCCGCCGAGGCCTTCACCTTGAGCTGACCGCTGACGCCAACCCCCACCTCACCCGTCACCTCGGAGATGAATTCCGACCTGGCTGTTCGCGAGGTGCCGTTGTAGTTGGCATTAGTCGGGCCCACACCCTTGTGAAACCTCTTGTACTTCGCGGTGGACTCCCACTTGTAGCCAGGCTCGCACGGCTGCGCCGGAGGAACCGCCGGTGGCTTCGGGGCGGCCTCCGTCGGCGGAGCCGCCTCGGTGTCTCCGACGGTCCCCTCGACGAGGTCTGCCTCCTCCGGGACGGCAGGCGGCGCCGTCTCGACAGCCTCGGCCGGAGCGGGGGTCGGGTCTGCCGCAGAGGCCGGACTGCCGACACCCAGCACGGCTATCGCAAGGCTCGGCGCAATCAGCAGCGACGCTGCTCTTGAAATTCGCATAACGATTCCCCCTGGTCGGGCGAGCAGGGGCTAGCGGTCGTGATGCCCCCGCTCGCGGTCACCTGATCTTGCAGCGCATCACATCAGCACACAAGATTCCGATGAAAACCCTGAGGGGAACCTGAGCTTCCACTTCAATGTTCGGAAGTCTGATGCCGTAAATCTTGTCGGTTCGGGGCACTTTCGACATCCGCGCGGCCAACGCCAGAGTGAAGGCGGCTCTTGATACGGCGCAACCGGCCACGACGGACCACCTGAGGACTCCCCGATTTCCACGGCTCCGTCTCATTCAGCAGCGTTGGCCGCTGTTCGCACCAGGCCCCGAAGCCAGCTCTGCCGACCTGCCATGAACCCAGGTGAACGCACTCGGACGGCTCCCTCACCCCACCAACAGACCGGGAAAGCGTGTGGACGATCATGTCTGTCGTCGGCTGGAGCCGTCCGTGCAGCCGATACATCGGCGCCGCGCTTCGGTTGCTTTACAGCTGGCGAGGGTCCTGTCCGAGGATGACCGGGTCTTCGGCTCGCAGCCGAAACGCTGCGGACACGCCCAGGCTCTTCCGCGCCGCGATGTAGTACTCGTCGCGCTTCTCCTGAAACTGCCTGAAGGCCAGGGTCCAGTCTTCCGCTGTACCGGAGCGCATGTCACGAACGAACTGCTCCAAGACCCAGGCATGGCGTTGCAGCGTCCTTGCTGCAGAGATGGTCTCGGCGTCTCCCATGAGGAGGACGGCCTCGAAGGCGTACCCCCGCTCCAGTTCAGCGTCAGCCAAGCGCTCCAAACCGACGTCCTGGGCAAGTGGTTGGGGCAGGTCGAAGAGCTCTTTTCCTGCTGCCAAGCGGCCGGCCACCGATGTGAACTTCTTGATGGCGTCGGCGTATCGGAGGTATGCCTCCAAGCGGCGTTCGTCCCACCTCGTCGAGAGTTGGCGGCGCCACCGCGATCTCTCCATCAAGGCCCCGCCAACGTACGAAGCAGCTGCACCGACGAGCACACCCATCAAGGTGAACAGCTCTCCTGACATGTCCCCCTGCCGATCACATAGACGCTACGGGGACAGTACTGACCAAGCGCCGCCGCGGAAAGATCGATCTGTACCGGTCGTTGCGCAGCAGCCAAGAAGAGCTTTGGCCTCGGCCAGTAGCGACAGCCTGATGACAACGTGCCCTGGGCACTGCACCACAACCGCATCAGATCAAGCGGGGAACAACGTGGGATCAGAGGAAGTGCGACGGACCCCGCGTTCGGCCAGGTCTTCCATTCAACTCCTCTTGAGGGGATGCAGCTTCCCAAGCTGAGTGTCTACTTTGGGTGCGCCCCTAGAATCATGGCCCCAACGTCGTACTTTAACGGGCAGGTCCACACAGTGCCCGACTCGCCGGAAGCTTAAGGGTCCTGATCGCTCGCCCCAAAGCAGCTCCTGTCCAAAGCCGTTGCGCCGACCTAGTCGATAGTCACCCGGTACTACTCAGGTTCTGCAAGATTACCGCCGAGTACGACCCGAGCTGCTTCTACGAAGTCCTGCTCAGGACCAGGGCGACCCGCAACGGTACTCGCGTATCTGGCTTCGTGGACCTCGTAGAGAGATTGCGGGCCGACACTCTCTTCTAGAAGTGACAGGAGAACGTACACTTCGCGGCGCACTTGTTCGAGGATAGCCTTGGCGGCCCTTGCTACGTTCGGCGGTCCTTCAAGCGATATGAGCGTGTACGTCTTACCAACTTGGTCGGCGTGATCATAAAGGTTCTGAAGTGCAGATTCTCTGGCAGGCGCAGGTTTTTCCACCCACACACTGTTGATGTGGCGGTGAGCTTCGTCCTTTTCATTCGGGAGCCGCGCGTATACTTCACGCCGGACTTCGCGATGTCGTATAACTCTCTGCTCAGCCCTGGCCTCGCGTGCCTGTTGTTCCTGGCTCGCAGTTTTGCCTACGTGCTGCCCCATAGGCAAACCCGCCAGTAACGGCTCCTGCCGCGAACGTGGCCAACGCTGTTATGAGAGCGACCGCGACAACATCATTCATGGCAGCAGTCTGCCGTGTGGGATGTCATGAACAAGACGGGGTCCAGGCTCGGGACGTCTTGGGGCCCTCGAAGGGCACGCGGCGACGATCAACGCTGACAACCACCGACAGCTAAGTCGCCGGTCGCAGCGTTGATCGATTACACGGCCGCAGGCCAGAGCCTTGGTCCTTCACTTCTTCGGCCACTGATCGCACCCAGGGGCGTTTGACAGTGCCTATTGAGACCCCACTGGCCTTGTTCTCCAGCCACCGCGACGACCGCCCGCTACATTTACATGTCACGACTTGAGGAGCCAGAGGGGACATGTACGAGGATCGACCTAAGACTCCCTCCGAGGTCAAGCGGAGGTTGCGTCAGCGTGCCCGTTTTGGCTGTTGCAGGTGCGGACTGCCTATTTACCAGTACCACCACATTATCCCGTATAGCGAGGACCAGCACTTTCGAGTAGAGGACATGATGCTCCTCTGTCCTTTGTGTCACGACATGGCAACGGAAGGAGTTTTCAGCGAAGCTCAGCAACGAGAAATGCAGGCGAGCCCATTCAATGTCCGAAGGGGCCTTGCGGGGGGAATGCTATACACCAAGCAGGAATACTGTGCGGTGCTAGCAGGCGGTGTCCTGCTGGTCGGCGAAGGGCCGGTGATTGTCGCAGACGGGGAACCGCTCTTGACGCTCACTCCGGGCACGAATGGACATGTCGGACTATCGGCGAGCCTGCATGACAAGAATGACAACCTCGTGGCCCTGATCGAAGACAATGAATGGATATCAGGTGATGCGACGGTGTGGGATATGGAATCGGACCACCAGAAGCTAGTGGTCCGATCCTCCGTCAACAAAGTGGCGCTGAATCTAAACATGAAAGGGGAACCGGCTCACCTTCGAGCTAAATTCTGGCGCTCTGGCTACATGGTTGATTTGCGCGGAATTGGCATCCGAGTTAATGGAGTAAATGCTGGCCAGCATCTTTCGGAAGGGCTTGCCTTCGCCGGAATGACTCTTGACCTAGACACCGAAATCCCGCGAGTGCAACTCACACCGCAGCTTAAACACGCTTTTATTGTCAGCGAGCACGATCCACTGGAGCGGCTAAAAAAGACTGTAGAGGCGTGGAGAAGGCTCAAGAACGAGGAGCCCGGCAGGGACGCGAGGACCTAACCGTGAGCGGGCGCTGCTTCACCTTCTTGGTCCGCCTGCCTACGAAGTCGGCTCGCGGTCGTAGTGAGCGACTGCGGTGAGGTAACTGCGTGACAACGCCGACGGGCAGCGGCGAACAACCGCTCAAACCTAGGGACCTCACAGCAGGTGAGACGCACACCGGCCCAAGGTGGAGCGTCCACCCAAGTTGCTTCGGGATGAAACGGGAGGCGGGAGGACCAATGCGAGTCGTCAACCGCAGCTGCTCGGCTCAAAGAGTGTGAATGTCCGGCCGAGTTTCGTAGCAAGATCCTCACCAGCCTCGGCACCTTCGACGTAGTTGAACTTGTCCACCTGCTCAATCTTCCGCTCCTGGGTGAGAAGCCAGTGGTTGTCCCGATGGTCGGTGAGGCTGACGTGGAGGCGCAGCTTGGTGTTGAAGTTCCCCCTAGGGTCGAAAACCCCAGTCGCACCTGCCAGGTCCATCTCGGCCCTTTTGCAGGCCATGAGGTCGCCGGGAGTGGCGGTGTAGAGAAGGTTTCCCTTCTCGTCCAGCATGTCTAGCGAGATCTCATAGACGGGGCTCAGGCTGCGGTTCTCGATGTGCAGCTTTGTGGAGTGGAACCAATAGCTGACCTTGCTCACCACAGCTACCTCTACTTCATGGTCGAACATTTCGGTCTGGGTTTGCTGCGCCTTGACGCCCTGCCAGGCGAACCACAGCGACGCTCCAGACGCGACCAGGGCCAATGCGGTGAAGAAGTTGTTCCACCGTCGGCCACGCCTCCTCCGACGACGCCTCGTGGTTGATTCCGAATCCGGTTCCGAAGCCGGTTCTGTCATGAGGCCTCCCTCGTTCGGTGCTCACCGGCCAGCCCAGCGTCCGCGACTTGCCGAGGGGCGGGCCTCAGGCCTGGGCGGGTCATGCGGGGCTGGGACGGGTGTGGGATTCAAATCCGCTCCGAGGACCTCGCGATGCCCTCCGCCCTTCAAGTCGCGCTCCGTCCGTGGCGGCGTACGTGGCCAGGGCGGAGAGCTGGGCGGAGTTTCGGCCGTGAGCCACATGCATCTGCCGTGCGCTCACCCGAGCTCCCCAAACCGTTGAGGCAAGCAGGGAATAGGGGCCGAGAAGCATCCCGATCTACAAGGGTCCGCATCATTGTCTTGGGACGGGTCCTTGGTGCCGATGCTCGTTTGCTCCTCAACGGGTGATCGGATTGGGGCCTCGACCAGGCTCACACTCCCGGTCACGTGACGCATCTCGAAGAATTACGTTCCGTTGTGGGCCTGCGCTTCCACTCGCCGCGCCGCGGGAGTCCAGATAACAGATAGCCCCCGTCCTCTAACGAGGCGGGGCTCTGCCGTGCGCGCGACCATTCCGCGGCAGCCTCCTTCGGTCGGCCGCGAGCCGAAGAGCGCCTAGACCCAAAGCACGTCCTGGACACGCTATCCACGGGTACCCAAGCTGTCCGCCTGTCCGGTTAAGCCCGTGACCTGGGGAGACAGCACGGACAGCTCAAACCGCTGCTGTCCGTGCTGTCCGGTCATAGACGGCTGCAACATATGCGCGTGTTGCAGCCCGTCGGCGAAGCAGGGGGCGCAGGCGTCGAAGGCGATTAATCCTGTTTCCTGCGTTGTAACTGAGTGTCTAACTGCTCTACAACGCGGCGTACAACCCGAACAACCACGGACGCTCAGGGACCGGCGCCCCAGGTCAACAGTGCGGCGGCCGCAAGCCGGACCAGTGACCGAATTGATTCGGGGCGAAGCGGTCGTGTGCCACATCGTGCGGTCAACCACGGTCAATGACGGTTCGCCGTGGTCGAGATGCCCAGATGACCTGGGCAGCCGCTACGGCGGGATGGACCTGAACCGTCCCGGTAGACGGTCGCGCCGCCCTTACAAGGCGGTAGTCATCGGCGGACCACTGATAGAGCAAGTGGCGATCAAGGTAGCGATGCCGCTACGGCCCTCGCCGGTAAGCGTGCTCCGAGGGTTCGCATGAGGTCGAGCTGCCGCCAGGCTCCCTCTGCGAGGGGGATCGGGGACCGGACCCGATCCGCCGCCACCCCTTCGATTCCAGTCGGGCGTACAGCAGCGCAGTACAGCAACCACAGCAACCGACCCCGCCCTGTAGCGCCTCCTCGGGACCGCCAACCGACCGGAATGACCGGCGCTGACTGATCCGCATAGAGCTATGGATCAGAAGGTGCAGGTTCGAATCCTGCCGAGTGCACACAGGTAAGAGGCCCCGGACGGTGAGTCCGGGGCCTCTTGCGTTGGAGTGGGCGGTCGTTGGGGTGTGCGGTGGAGAAGTGTGGCGGTCAGGTTCCGCGGACCTCTTCGAGATAGGTCCTCATCAACTTGCCGGTTCGGGTGAACCAGTCGTTCAGGATGGCGATTTCGGCGGGGGAGTAGTCGTTGAACTGTTCGTTCAGGCGGGCGTAGTACGGGCCGTAGAGGGCGGTGACGCGGTCGACCGCGGCCGGGACCGCGGCGATGCGTACGCGGCGGCGGTCGGACGGGTCGGCTTGGCGGGTCACGTAGCCCGCGCGTTCCAGGCGGTTGACGATGCCGGTGACCGCGCCGGTGGTGACGTGGGCTCGGGTGGCCAGGTCGCCTGCCGTGAGCAGGTCCTCGCCCGCCTCCAGGACGTAGCCGAAGCAGGTCAGGTCCGAGGCGTTCATGCCCAGGCGCTGGGCCATCTCGTGCTGGGCGACCATGCTCGTGGCGATGACACGGTCCATCGCCGAGAGGGTCTCCGCCGGGGTTGCCGGCGGGCGCTGACGCGGGCCCGAGCCGCTCTCGCTCGCCCTCTTCTCACTCACCCGCTGCTCCTTCTTGTTCTCTCGCTCCTCATTCTCCCCTGCCGGATTCTCTCCCTGTCGGCATCTGGAAGATCTCTTAGTTCGTAAGGTAAATTTCTTACTTGCTAAGAGGGTCTGGCGGATCCTGGTCATGCGTCGGTCAGGAGGTATGTACATGAGCGGGAATCACCATGACGAGGGGCACACCGTCGCCGGGTGGACCGGTTGCGCTGTGGCCGTCGTGGGCACGTCGGTGGCCGGGGTCGGGATGTGTCTGGGGTCCGCGGCCGGGATCGGGATGGGGCTCGGCGTCGTGGGGCTCGGGGTGCTGGTGACCTGGGGGCTGCATCTGGCGGGGTGGGGCAAGCCGCCCGGGATCCGGCCGGTGGCGGAGCGGGGTATGCGGGTGCGGGACCGTGCCGCGCGGGCCGGGCATCCCGCGTGTGTGGGGTGCCGGCTGGCCGGGCGGGGGCGTTCGGTGAGCACCACCACCGGCGTGGCTGTCTCCGCCCAGGGGATGCAGGGGTATGCAGGGGATGAAAGGGGTGCAGCGGGCCCAGGGCGTGCTGCGGCCGGATGCCGCCTCGAAGTCCGGCCCCTCCGGGGCTGCTTCCTCCGAGTCCGTCGTCTGACGGTCGTCGCATGGCCTGAGGGGGCGTCGCGTTGCCGACGGACGTCGCGTTGTCAGTGGTGCCCTCTACGCTCGTGAGTGATGGCACAGGTGTGGAAATGCACGGGGCTTCGGTGGGGCGGAGAAGGGCCCGTGCTGACGTGGGACGGGGGGCGTCGAAGTGCGTTGCCGTGGGGGAAGCGGGTTGCGTTCGCGGTTGTCGGTGAGGGCGGGCGGACATGTGTGGGCGCGCGGGGGAACAGCTGTCCTTCGCGGGCCGCGGTGTCCGGGCGGAGTGTCGGGGCGCGGTGTGAGGAGTGCGGGCGGCTGGACCGGGCCCACTCCGTCGCCGCGGACACCATCGCCGACGATCCACGGCCCTACTCCGTCTATCTGGCGTGGTTCGGACCCGGGTTGGTCAAGGTCGGGATCACCGCCGTCGAGCGCGGGTCCGCGCGGCTGCTGGAGCAGGGCGCCGTCGTCTTCACCTGGCTGGGGCGGGGGCCGCTGATGGCCGCCCGGCGGAGTGAGGAATTGCTGCGTACGGCGCTGGGGGTGCCGGACCGGATTCCGTACGACGCCAAGCGGGCCGTGCGGAGTGAGTTGCCCGACGCGGGGGTGCGGGTGGCGGAGGTCCGGGAGCTGCATGCCCGGGCCGTGGGGCTGGGCGGGTGGCCCGAGGCGTTGGAGCGGATGCCGTTCGCGGCCGTCGATCACACCGAGGTCTTCGGGCTCGACGGGTTGCCGCCCGCCGCCGGTGTCGTCGGTGAGCTCGTGGCGGGGGGTGTCGTGAGCGGGGAGCTCGTCGCCGCCGCCGGGCCCGATCTGCATCTGCGGACCGGGCGCGGGGTCGTCGTGCTCGACACGCGGCTCATGACCGGCTGGGAACTGACCGGGGCCGGTGGAGGTGAGCGGGGCGAGCGGGGTGAGAGACGTGAAGTCACCGTGCCTGTACGGGAGTTCGGTGGGGTTCAGGGCGGGCTCTTCTGAGGGAGGGGTGGATGCGGGGCGGAATGGTCAAGAGATCGAACCCTCGGGGATCCCCTTCGGCAAAGGCGCTGGACGTGGTGCGACGGCGGGGCCGAGAGTGGACGACATGAGCGATCACTTCATTGCACCTGTCGCCGACGGCACCTCTGCTGCCTCCGTCGTGCCCGTCGCCGCGTACGAACCGCCGTACTACGCCGTCGTGTTCACCTCGGTGAAGACGGAGGAGGGCGGACGGGAGGGGGCGGCCGGAGGGTACGGCGAGACCAACGAGCGGATGGAGGAGCTGGTGGAGAAGATCCCGGGATACCTCGGGATGGACCACGCGGGTTCCCCGGGCGGGCTGTCCATCACCGTCGGCTACTTCCGCGACGCGGACGCCGTCGAGGAGTGGCGGACCAATGCCGAGCACCGGGCGGCGCAGAGGCGCGGGCGTGCCGAGTGGTACGAGCGCTACACCCTGCACGTCGCCAAGGTCGAGCGAAGCCATGGGTTCGAGCGTGAGCACGGCTGACGGGGTGAGTGGGGCGGACGAGGTGGGCGGGCCGGACGGGACCGATCGGCCGGACGGCGACAACAGGACGTACGGGCACGACCGGCCGGACGGCGAAGGCAGGACGGACGGGCACGGCACGTCGGACGAGGCCCGTGAAGTGCGGCTGTTCTGGGAAGGGCTCGGGCTTCCCGGGCTCGTCGACGTGCATACCCACTTCATGCCCGAGCGGGTCCTGAAGAAGGTCTGGGAGTACTTCGACGCGCTCGGGCCGCTGACCGGTGGTGTCGAGTGGCCGATCACCTACCGGGCCGAGGAGCGCGAACGGGTCGGGCTGCTCAGGGAGTTCGGGGTGCGGGCGTTCACCGCCATGCTCTACCCGCACAAGCCGGGCATGGCCGAGTGGCTGAACCAGTGGGCTGTCGAGTTCGCCGGCCGGACCCCCGACTGTCTGCATACGGCGACCCTCTTCCCGGAGCCGGGCGTGGCGGCCTACGTCCAGAAGGCGCTGGACGAGGGCGCGCGGGTCTTCAAGGCGCACGTCCAGGTGGGGGCGTACGACCCG
>Ga0307514_10003798_pt1 | contig 14223 bp, 11 predicted proteins | sample 16_EM_MG_FD_203088 | JGI IMG/M metagenome (GOLD analysis project Ga0307514, IMG submission 203088) | Populus trichocarpa ectomycorrhiza microbial communities from riparian zone in the Pacific Northwest, United States - 16_EM | ecosystem: Host-associated > Plants > Roots > Unclassified | place... | reverse complement strand
TCCGGCTTTCGGGTTGCACCGTAGGGGCTGTACTGGAGGTACAGTTTGCTGTCGATGCCAGGCTTCGTGGGGTGGTTGTGCAGGACGCCGGGCCAGGTAGCATGTGCTACATGTGTCATAATTCGGGCATTCATAGCACTTGACCCGGGGACGGTAAGTAAGTTCTGCTCTGCAGATATCGCAGGTATAGCCTTGGCGCTGCTTGAGCTGCTCGCGCTCCTTGGCCAGCCAGCGCCGTTTGAGCTGCTCCCGCTCATTGGCCAGCCGTTTGAGCTGCTCCCGCTCATTGGCCAGCCGTTTGAGCTGCTCGTCTTGCTTGAACCGCGGCATGGCCTGCTTGACCCACTGCTCGACCTGCTTCTCGTCCTGCTGCTCGCCTTGCTCTTGCTGCGCTTGCTGCTGCTCGCCCTCAGAAAAAGCCAAAGGGCCATGTAGCTCTTCTAAGTGAAAGTGCTGGTCTCCAGTGCCGCCGGCGTCGCCCTCCCCCACAATCGGCGAGCCTGGGTAGAGCCCTTCTGACCCAGAGAAAGCATCTAGTACGCATTCCGAAGGGACAGTAGTGCGCCAAACTTTGGGAGTTACACTGGTGTCCCCTCCGGGCCGCTCTATCGTGGCCATTTCGGCTATAGGGTACCGAAGAGTGATCAGGGCTGCATCCAACATATGTTGGCCAAGATGCTTCCTGACTTTCTCCACAGTAAGGCTTATCCCACACATGACACACACCTCTGTTGTCTCTTTCTCCCGCCCACAGCTTTGCAGCATGGCTTTAACCTCCAAGTCGCAGGTTATCCTGTGGGCATCTCGAAGGTGAACTTGAAAACGCTCTTCGTCAAATGTCTTCGAACAGGCATTGCAGTACCACTCCCTGCGATGAACTTGGGCTTCATGAGTGTACCATGCATACTGGCTATCATAGAGTCTGCTATGCTCCTGGCATCCGACTTGTGTACAGGTATAGGGCTGGAGATCCCTATAGACATGTTTTCTGCACGGAATTGTTAACCGTACTGCAAGTGTCAACACCTAAAACAGGGCTTTGAGTTCTATAGTAGTTGCTACTTGTAGATTTTCAAGGGCCCCTAGAGAGCAGCACTCACCTCCATGAACGCAAATCGTCTATTTTAATGACCTGATAACAGTAAGGGCACTGGAATGGCTTGCCATCAATAGCAGCATCTAGATTGGGTGGTGGGGGGACCTGGATATCGATGCATTGATCTGTGGTAGAGGATGTCTGGGATAGATGATCACTATCGGATTCAAGCTCAGCAAGGGCTATAGCTTCTGGTCTTATTGCTGCGACTGTAGTTTGGGGTTGGGGTGTGGTTGATACCACAGCAGGGCTTTTGAAGCATGGAATTATATCCCCCTCGTCTCTGATATCGTTAGCAACTTGATTAATTTTGGCGGAGGCGCTAGGACAAGCAGCCTCGTTTGAGGGTAACGGGGGGTCAATGTATCGAGCGATCTTGTCATGGTAATTTTTATAGTACCGAAGGAGCTGTCTCCGCTTGCAGTTTGCTTCCCCTAGACGTTGAATGAGATATTCGGGAGCTCCCGGGAATTTATGCCTTATGTAGTCGATATCCCAAGGTTTGAAGTGCGACACATCGATGGCAGCAAATTCAGCGAGACTCTCTCTCGGAACGGGGTTACGGATAGCGATCGAAATGTTATACAAAGAGCTAATGATATGCCGTATGTCTTTCAAGAGGCTTTGGAGCTCACTCGTCTCGGTTTCTTCGTCAGAGCCAGCTGCTGGATCGACCCCAAGGGAAATCTCCCATTCCAAACGACTGCCTGAGAGGCCATCTACAATTTCAAGGCCTAAACGAACAATATGTGAATATTGGCATGTTTAGTGAAGCTCAATAACTTCACCTCCGGGAGTAAACATGTGAGGAAGCGTACCATTCTCAACGTCCTCCTGTATCTCCTCAATAAGTTCCGAGACCCGGCTATGAACATGTGGTGCCTCACGTAGACGATAATCGAGTGAGACTCTTGCGGATTGATGCGCACCGGCGTCAGCCGCCCAAACACGGAATCTGCCTATCTCATCCTCGACACTAGATAGGAGATCCTGGTTGTGATCCCTAGATTCGAGGCGTGCATAGAGTTGACCAAAGGTGTATATGCACTTCTCATATTGTGAGGCGAGGGAGGTCTTCGTCGGTATTGCATAATTCTCATGATCAGGGGATTTTGTTCTATCCATTTCACCGATGCCGAAGTCTGTGATCTGCAACCTACTCAGGTTTTGACGGTGGATAAGTATTCTTATGCTTGTAAGTCTAGGGGCAATATTTATAGCTTGATGCATGCAGCGTACTATAATTCATTGGTGCACCGAATTCAACCCCGCACCTGTGCATGTGCTGCCATAACTATTGCTACTCAGTTACCATCGCATCTCAATATTACTTTGTTTCTTAGCTAGCATATCTTGTCTGTCAGGAGGGTTCAGCTTACTAGTAAACCTCCAACCGCGCACCATATTCTATACGATATACACAATATTTCACCATGGTCACGGGTATAGAGACTGCTGGGCTGGTATTGGGGGCATTCCCGATTGTTATCGAAGGTCTCAAGTACTACATCAGCTGCGCAAGAAAGGTTAAAGAAATCTCTCGTCACAAAAGTGTCTTGCGTCAGTTCTTGCGAGATATCAAAACCGAGATGACGATTTTCGAAGATACTTGGTATCAGCTTACTGGATGCGACCCTTTCCGAGTTAAAGCTGGTAAATTACCTGATAGTTGGGCCCCGAAATTACCTGCACACCTGCGCCCCAATTCAATAGACAGTATCGAGATTGTGTGTGAGGGTATGAGGGGTGTATTGGAAGAGTTACAACAGAAATTCCAGAAATATGAACAAAAAGAGGTTTGTGCCCCGTCTGCTTGCGGAGGCTGGTGGAGTCTCTGGTGAAGGCTAATTTTTGCCTTCTCGCAATTAAGGCTGGTTACCTGAAGATGCTTCAGGTTACTTTCAGTCTGTCTAGTGAGTATCGCGCTGACCAGCTGGCCCTCATACGCCGGTATAATGTGCAATTCCGAGAGCTGGTAACTGGAGCCCAGCCGCCAACCGCGGCCAGCCTGAAGCCCACGAAATCGGACAATGTAGCTAAATCATACTATAAAGTTCGTGAAAATGCAATGATACTTTACAACGTTCTGAAAGAGAAGTTGCTCTCAGTAGCATGTTCCTGCCAGGTAGGTATTTTCCAACTCATGGTCATTAAGGATTTGTTCTAACAACCCGCCCCTCCCTCTATAGGGTCCCCACAGCGCTTGTTTGCAACTACAGCTGCGAGTCAGTGGCGTTCCAAAGGAGAAAGCCGAGGGTTTCGATTCTGGGTCTCTGGGTACGTTCACATTTATATTTCCCGTGCGCTCTGATGGCAGCGTGCCTGGAAAGGCCCCGTCATGGCGAGAGCTGGAAATTGAAAATGTAGAGTCGGCATTGGATACACTTCCGGAATATTTACAATCCCCGCACATTCCAACCAGAGAAGCCGAGTCAAATGCTGCCGTGCTAGTTGAGGAGCGGGCTGGCATGGCTGGATCTACTTTGCATAGGTATGATATTGTAAATAATATATCGTGTGAGCACATATTAATAAATTCAACAGTTCAACCAGCACCCCAGGGTCAGTTATGGAGCGATTGCAGGATTGGGTACTTAGACATCGGAGCACGAGGCCCATGCCAGGGGTCCCAGACACCCCTCCACCAAGTGTCACATCGGGTCCGGGAAACGTGGCCCCTGCTTTTCCCTATGGCACTCAGCAGCAGATGGCAACTGGGTGTAGAGTGCGTATAGCGAGCCTTTCCGCAGACATTATTTCGTGCTTGTGTACAGCTATTCGGGATGCCGGAGAAGTTCATAAGTGTCTGGGAGTTCTTGTAAGCACAGACCACCCCAAACACCGACTGTGGATCCCTGAACGGCCTGGGTGTATCCATTTCCCACACTCTGCGAAGACTGTGACATTGGCAGAGGTATTATGTTTGCCGCCACCCTCGACGAAAGAAAGGCTGAAGCTTGGTGTCAAGCTTGCGTCATCAGTCTTGCAGCTTCATGAGACGCCATGGTTGGGCGAAAGATGGAGCAAGCAGGATATAAGATTCATTATCCCAGCGGAAACATGTACTTCAAGAAGCCCAATGATTGGAAATCCATTTTTACAACAGGACTTCGTACCACCAAATACACCACCGCCGGAGAATCCCATTCAGGCAGCGAGTATTGTTCCATACAATCTAAGCCTCTACTCTTTGGGGATAGTCCTGATAGAGCTATGGTACTGGAAGGACCTGCGGTTCCTCAAGGGGAGTCTTTCCACAGGCTCAGGCACAGATCAGGATGCTCAAATAGAGTTCTTTACTGCTTTTCAATTCGCGAAGGACCTTCATGATGAAGCCGGTGAACGTTATGGGGAGGCTGTTCGCCGATGTATCCAGGGCCTGGACACCCGGGAGACATGCCTGGAGAAGGAAGGGTTCAAGAATAAGGTTTACTCCGACATTGTACGACTGTTGGAAGAGAACCTGGAAATATTCTCAAATGCCGATTACAGATATTTTTGATATAGATAGGATTTAAGTAACAGGGTTCTTAGGTAACAGTGTATGATTTGTACCGGTATATATTTTGTGAAGATGTGTTCCAGATGTTACAGGGCAGGACATTGCCCCTTTTCAAGGACTCGATAGTATTAGTAGGGCTTGAACTGGGAGGCGAGATCTCAACGCTGGCGGCCAGCGACAGTTTATTCCGAGAATATGTAGGCAAAATTATGTACCTAAATTAGGGTTTGGTTTAGCCGACTGCTATATCGTATTTGGTAATTCAGGCAGAATAGGCAATCTCGCTGATTAATCGAGCTTCGGGGAAAGAGACAGAATCATAAATATTTAACCCGGGGTGGATCTCAAGACCTGACTCATAGCGGCACGAGACTACTCGGATGTGTATCCGTTGAATACTACCTCAGCTCCTCAAATACACCTATTGCAGACAGTGCTGTTTAACTTTTTTTTTATATTTATTTTATTTTAAATAGTCGTTAATCGCATGCAGCCTATATAGACTATTGTGATGGACTGCAACTTCCGAGCAGGCTCGGGTGGCCTCTCTCCTCCCCACAGGCCAGTCCCTGCCCTGTTTAACTCACTTAAGGTAATTGAGTCTCTGGATGGTCCAAGGCCCAAAAGCATTGTTTCACCACATCGGTATTTCAAACCTGCAGGTGAGTTGCCTCATACCACACGCATCATTGGAGATGCATCATGGAAGATTCCCACTATCACAGCTCCAACAGGACTATTCCCTAGGAAAAAGACTCAAGTTGCAAACAAAAATAAATGCCTAAGCCCAGCCATTTCATTCTCTGGTGTGCTGACACCCTGCCATAGGTCTTGAAAGAAAATAACGGCAATTCATGCCTCATTGCTGGAATTTGGTGTGACCTGCGAATCAGTCGGGAGTAATCCCGTAAAGGAAAGAAGTTGTTGTTCTAGAGAAGCCGTGGCCTTGTTTCCAAGAGGGTGTACTGCATACTGCATACAGAGAGCTGTGGATGCGCTCCATGAGAGTTTTATTCAAATATTTCAATTTTGTTGACCCCCCCAAAATATTTATTAGATATTTGCTTACCAGAGCCTTAATTTCTACTAGCACTATAGCTCAATTTCAGCTTCAAGTCACTTAATTTAGCTTGAAGGCCCCGGGTAATACTGACTATCAAACGAAAATAATTTAACCACCTCTATATGGGGTGTTAGGTAGGCAATTTTAGCATAACATAAGAATGCTTGTGGAGTAATGCTGGGATGGTTGCCGAATAAAGTAGGTAGTACTTGCCTCTCCTGGATCATGCCAAAGTCTACTTCACTCCCTGGAATATTGTCCAATATTGTTGCAATTTATGCCAGAAGCATTGCTATTTCTTAGGTGCTTCGGGTATGTGCAAAAATGGCCTTGTAGCGGCCTAGCAGAATGAGGGCCGCCATGGCAAGGCCTGTAATCTCAACGCCAGTGACTACTATGGCGTGTACATAATTATGACATTAATGCATCTTTGGAAATGTAGCAATGTTCTGGGGGACCGTCTCATAGCCTATGGCTCCTCGCGGTTAAAAGACATATAGGCTCAAAAAGATGTTCTGGGGGAAAGAGTTAGATGGAATCCTCGGCGCTTGACAGGGCTGCGCTCAGGATAATACAGCCGAAGGGCTGAGGGGCTAATGGTAGACTGTTGTGGAAAGGCATCAGTCCCAATTATTGGACTATAGATGTCACTCGGTGGGCGTTTTGTGGCTTTTTCGCAGTTACCCTGAACTAGTGCTTACGTGCGTTTGGTATGCCGTGTCAATGGCAGGGAGATTGAGATATTTTGATCATCTGTACTCTACGCCATCACAAAACAATATAACACACAATTACGAGTCACTTCGGGTACTAGGGTGAGTAGGACGCAACATCTGCATTCAAGAGCAAAGTGAGAAAGATCTCAGAGTACAGCAAATATCGTTCAGCAAAATTACTACTTTACGAACTCGTGGTACTTTGGCTTTTGCCACAAGCAATTCTGGATACAAATTGATACGTTAGGCAGAACTAAGAAATATAAAGTTAGGTGTTCCCCTGTGCACGAGGCGGAGATGTGTTATCTTTCTGTACATACTGCACAGGAATGGCTGCGGATTATAAGAATGGCTGCGGATTATAGGAGTAGCTGCGGATTATAGGAATGACTGCGGATTATTGGAATGGCTGCGGATTATTGCAACGACTGTAGGATACAGTAACTAGTGACCCAGTAGCAAACTGGGACCTTTAGCTCTGGGATTTTGACGTATATTCACGGGACAAAAGAGCAGGGAATTTTGTAGTACTTATAATTACCCTCAAAAATAACTAGTCTCAATTGGGCTGGGCACAGCTAACTACCACCAAAATTTATTGTATGGCACCACTGGGTGGTGGGGTGTCCACCACAGCTCCTCTACTCGGTACATGACCTCTCCGGCTAGCCATGCTGTTTGGGTCATGCAACGGCTAGTGATAATTTTGCTCGGTCAGGATCTCACATGTTCGGATATTTGGGCTCAAGCTCGATTAAAGCAGGCAACATCAGGTTTCAGGGTAACACCAAAATTATGCGACATGAAATTTAGGAGCTTGGGTTGCCTTCCGGGTATTGTAGGAAATACTCTTGCATTGCAGCGCATACCCGCTCACATGGTAGAACACCCCGCGATATGAACGCCAGGAACCCCAAGGTGGCAGAACTGGATATGACTGGGTATTCTAAAGTAGCCAGGCAATTTTGTAGGATATAAGCACCGTGCAGCCAGACTATACAGTATAAGCACTGCGTTTTCGCATGTATTTAGAGTTCCGTTCACCGGCTAGAATAATCGATAGTTCAATAGCTTGGTCTATAGCCGTAACTACCAAACCTCGAATACATCTTTATTTCTACACCTGTCCACGCAGTTTAGCAGCATTCCTCTCCTCGTAACCTTGTAATCTCACAAGTATGGTCATGGGACTGCTGCAACAGGAGGTAGCGGATTGAATTAGGAATCGCATAGGTGCTGTCAAACCACGGTCTAGAAAGAGCTTGCAACTAGCAGGAGTAGATTTAGAAACCCCTCATTTTAATTCGTTTATCGACCCACCACCCGTATGCACCTTTTCTGTATGACGATACCAGAAACGCTTGTGCCTATGGGAGCTAAAACCACGTGAAGCCAAGCAAGGAAGCACGAACTAGGCTAAGATAGGACAAAAGCTTGTAATATCCTAATTAGGACAATATCTTGTATGAAAAGTACTATATAGGCGACAGGTTCGCACTCATGTTTATTCTTCTCCTTAGAGCAATCAGCTAGTATTCAAGTCCCTCGAGTATTTTACTATCCACAATGAAGCTCTCGCATTTACAACAGTCTTCTCTCCGCTTCATAAGCCCTCCACTACAATTCCGCACCTACTCATAGCTTGTATTCTTACAGTGCCTTGGGGGCAGTAAGGGGGCCCACTGGACGTCTCGGGACTTGATTCCAGGGCTGTCTTTATAGTGACGAATGAGTTTTCTGTCGTGCTTACAGATATGTTGGGCGAAAGTTCTGAAGAATTTCCCGAGGCTATGACATTCCATACCGCGGTAGGAAGTTTCTAGGGGTAGTTAATAATACGTGTGATATAAGAAAACATAACGTACCTCCAGCCCACTTTATCAGCAGTACCTGACTCTTCGAGGCTTCTCGACTCCCGGCAATGGTTCAGATCCTATTGTGCCGATCTGTATTTGGTTCCTCAAGAATAATTTCCATTGCTCGGATTAATTCTTAAAAAGCCCATGATCAGTGGCATTTGGTTGCTATAAGGTGTGTATCTACCTTCTTCTTCCAATTCCCTCCAAGAGTTTCATAGCCTGGTCACGAATTTCTCAAGTTTAAAGCAGATGGTCATTGAGGGAAATGCCCCCGCATTTACTGTTAACACCGGTAATGCTTTGAGCCTTCCCTGCTAATCAAGGTCCCCATCGGAGGCCCTGTGGTACAATAGCATTTAGTGTGCATTTGTTCCGCGACTCCTGGAAATTTGCATACAAATTAGTATTTTGAAGTCAGTTAGGAAGGGATCCTGAGAATATGCCAGAATCATGCATGATATTGGCACGCTTTTGCCACCATGTCATATGGCCGCTTACGTTTTGTCACAATCTACAATAAAGATTCAATATCTACTATGTCATATTTTTGGGGGGGGTCTATACGCCTTTCCCCCGAAGGGAGCCTTAGGCTATGAGGTAGCCCTATTTGTCTACTATGTCATACATAATATACAGATGCAAACATATGCAGATCACCTGCCGGAATTATACGCCAATTATGATGCATATTGTCTTTTGCAAATCATTACTCGCATATTATGATGCATGATGGCAATATGACATAACAGTGATATCCAAAATATTTGTATTTTATAATGTACAAGACAAATGATGCCACCGATATAACATATATTCCACCTCTACCATAGGGAGAGGGTATCGCAAAGGCCTGGGTGTGGATATAAACAAAATTAGAATAGGGATCATGCAAAGAGAAGTTTCTTGAATCCATAAAACTGATATGTTGTTGGTATATGCAGTACATATTGGTACCCACTCCGTCACTTCATGTGATCAAATTATCCTTCAAAGCTATAATTTTGACCACAGTCCATGCGTGGATGCATTTTAGCCATTTCAGGCATTGTGAAAAATTCTTCCCACAATCAATTCACTCTCAATTAATAGTGCCATAGTTGCGTAAATATGGTACCTCTCTGCCACGCACTTTTGGAGTTTGTTTCCTGCAATTTGAATGAGTCAGTAATCAGCCGTACATATATGCATCCCCAAACCGAAAAGGAACAACCCTGAGTGAAGAAATGATTGCAAGATCCACATACCAGACATGTTGTACGGAGCTAGAGTCAGAAAAAACTGTACACCACTCGCCATAGCCTAGATAGACTGAATTATCTTGAAAAAAAGACCGCACCAAAAAAAGACTGACGCAAAACCAAATGAAATACGATGGAAATGCATCATTTCTCATTGTGCATTGGATCATTAGTGGGGACTCTTTGCTATGTAACAGGCTCACATTGCATGTCATGCTTAGACACATGCAAGTCACAACGACGTGATGCACTCACGTGATTTTCGCCTGACCTCAGTGCTGGTCCCACTCTGACCCACAGGCACGACACATTGACCCACTGGGTACCCACCGTAACTCAGGCTTGGTCATACAGTTGGCTGGCTACCTAGAGGCCACCTCCAGACCCCCAATGCCCACAAAAGCGTGCTGGCCCGAGGCGGGTTAACGTTTAATCAGGCCCATGGTGCATTTCGTCATGCATGGGTCCTTGGATTATGCAGGGATCTGGGGTGATGCAGAGAAAGTTTGTACATAAATGAATTAGGAAGGGGCCAGGACTGGCCCTGGGGATGGATACTCGGCCTCTCGTCATAAACTAGATAGTTTGAATACGAGTAATGCGTAAGAGGAGAACAACCTCTCTGGGGAGGGTTTCGGTACTGGCAGCTTTCACGAAGAAATTTCACTGCAGACCCACCACACACATCACTGTGAGATGCCCACGGGCCCACTGTAACCGAATCTGCCCCAGGCAATGTAGGACTTTGCAGGTTTTTCAGGCACCTCAAAGTGCTATAAAGAGGCCTGTGTCTGCCCGTTCTATGCTTCCCTTCTCCATCACACAACCACATCCGCTTCACTCGTAAACAACACAACCAGACAACCAATCGCTTTATTTCCAGAACTACTCACTTATACACCAAGCTCCACTATGCAATTCTCCCAAACCGCATTCGCTACTCTCTTTGCTCTTGCCCTCACCGGCGTCCAGGCTCTTCCCTATGGCGGCGTCCACAGCTTGGGCCATAATCAGGACAAGAACCACAACAATAACAACAATAACAACACCAATGTCAATGTCAACGACAACAAGAATGCCAACTTGAACAAGGGCAAACACTTCAGAGACTTCAGCAGCTCCAAGTCCACCTCCTCAAGCTCGAGCTCCAACGATGGCCTTGCCCGCCGCAGCTTCGACAACTTTGATGACAACTTCAATGACAACCGCAACGTCAATTCGAATGTCAACGTGAACAAAAACACAAACTTGAACGACAACTTCAACGACAACTTCAACAGATTCGATAGGGATAGATTCAGATTCCCAATCGACTTTGACATTTCCCACCCTGAGTTCATAGACGACATTGACTTTTTCCACCCTGAGTTCGTGGACGACTTTGTGGACGACTTTGGCTTTGACTTCAGCGACATCACCAAGCGCAGCACCCATCACCCTCTCCTCAACCACAACAACAGCAACAACGCCAACCAAAACATCACCATTAACCAAAACGGCGATGTCAATTCCAACCGCCACCACAGGTTCCGTCACTCCAAGAGGGATGATGAAGAGGACCAGGCTCCAACCGACGGGCCCGGTGATGCACTTGTGGCCCGAGGCTTTGGGCGCAGGTTTGGGCACGGCCGCAACCGCAACCGCAACAAGAACTTCAACATCAACAAGAACCACAATGTGAACCAGAACGCCAACATCAACAGCGGATTCAACCGCCACTTTAAGCGAAGCTTCCACAAGTCTGAAAAGAATGAGGACTTCAACGACAACAAGAACGACAACAAGAACGTGAACATCAACAAGAACGTCAACAAGAACAAGCACCACAAGGGCGTTGAGAGGCGTGGTCTCGACAAGTCCTGGGACAAGGACTTCAACAAGAACGATAATGATAACGACAACAAGAACGTGAACATTAACAAGAACATCAACAAGAACGTGAACAAAGACAAGAAGCATCACGAGGACAAGAAGCATGAGGACAAGAAGCATGAGGACAAGAAGCATGAGGACAAGAAGCATGAGGACAAGAAGCATGAGGACAAGAAGCACCACGAGGACAAGTCCTGGGACAAGAACTTCAACAAGAACAAGAACGATAGCGACAACGACAACAAGAATGTGAACATCAATGCGAATGTCAACAAGAACAAGGACTTCGACAAGAAGCACCACAAGGACGTTGAGAGGCGTGGTCTCGACAAGCCCTGGGACAAGGACTTCAACAAGAACAAGAACCATAACGACAACAAGGATGTGAACATCAATGTCAACAAGAACGAGAACAAGAGCTCCAACAAGGATAAGAAGCACCACGAGGACAAGAAGCAGCACGAGGCCCAGAAGGACAAGGACTTCGACGCTGAGAGGCATGGTGACAAGTCCTGGGACAAGAACTCCAACAAGAACAAGAACGATAACGATAACGACAATAAGAATGTGAACATCAACAAGAACGTCAACAAGAACGAGAACAAGGACTTCGACAAGAAGCACCACAAGGGCGTTGGAAAGCGTGGCCTCGAAAAGTCGTGGGACAAGGACTTCAACAAGAATGATAACGATAACGACAACAAGAACGTGAACGTCAACAAGAACGTCAACAAGAACGAGAACAAGGACAAGAAGCACCATGAGGACAAGAAGCATCACGAGGACAAGAAGCACCACGAGGACAAGAAGCACCACGGGGACAAGTCCTGGAACAAGGACTTCAACAAGAACAAGAACGATAACGATAACGATAACAAGAATGTGAACATCAACACGAATGTCAACAAGAACGAGGACTTCAACAAGAAGCAACACAAGGGCGTTGAGAGGCGTGGTCTCGAAAAGTCCTGGGACAAGGACTTCAACAAGAACGATAACGATAACGACAACAAGAACGTGAACATCAACAAGAACATCAACAAGAACGAGAACAAGGACAAGAAGCATCACGAGGACAAGAAGCATGAGGACAAGAAGCATGAGGACAAGAAGCATGAGGACAAGAAGCACCACGAGGACAAGTCCTGGAACAAGGATTTCAACAAGAACGATAACGACAACGACAACGACAACAAGAACGTGAACGTGAACGACAACAAGAACATCAACAAGAACGAGGACTTCAACAAGAAGCACCATAAGGGCGTTGAGAGGCGTGGCCTCGAAAAGTCCTGGGACAAGGACTTCAACAAGAACGATAACGATAACGACAACAAGAACGTGAACATCAACAAGAACATCAACAAGAACGAGAACAAGGACAAGAAGCATCACGAGGACAAGAAGCATGAGGACAAGAAGCATCACGAGGGCAAGTCCTGGAATAAGGACTTCAACAAGGACAAGAATGATAACGACAACGACAACAAGAACGTGAACGACAACAAGAATGTCAACAAGAACGAGAACAAGGACTTCGACAAGAAGCACCACAAGGGCGTTGAGAGGCGTGGTCTCAAGTCGTGGGACAAGGACTTCAACAAGAACGATAATGATAACGACAACAAGAACGTGAACATTAACAAGAACATCAACAAGAATGAGAACAAGGACAAGAAGCATCACGAAGACAAGAAGCATCAGGACAAGAAGCACCACGAGGACAAGTCCTGGAACAAGGACCTCAACAAGAACAAGAACGATAACGACAACGACAACAAGAACGTGAACGTCAACAAGAATGTCAACAAGAACGAGAACAAGGACTTCGACAAGAAGCAACACAAGGGCGTTGAGAGGCGTGGTCTCAAGTCGTGGGACAAGGACTTCAACAAGAACGATAACGATAACGACAACAAGAACGTGAACATTAACAAGAACATCAACAAGAATGAGAACAAGGACAAGAAGCATCACGAGGACAAGAAGCATCAGGACAAGAAGCATCAGGACAAGAAGCACCACGGGGACAAGTCCTGGAACAAGGACCTCAACAAGAACAAGAACGATAACGACAACGACAACAAGAACGTGAACGTCAACAAGAACGAGAACAAGGACTTCGACAAGAAGCAACACAAGGGCGTTGAGAGGCGTGGTCTCAACTCGTGGGACAAGGACTTCAACAAGAACGATAACGATAACGACAACAAGAACGTGAACATTAACAAGAACATCAACAAGAACGAGAACAAGGACAAGAAGCATCACGAGGACAAGAAGCATCACGAGGACAAGAAGCATCAGGACAAGAAGCACCACGAGGACAAGTCCTGGAACAAGGACTTCAACAAGAACAAGAACGATAACGACAACGACAACAAGAACGTGAACGATAACAAGAACGTCAACAAGAACGAGAACAAGGACTTCAACAAGGACAAGAAGCACCCTAAGGACTTTGGCATTGAGAGGCGTGGCTTCAACAAGTCGTGGGAGAAGGACTTCAACAAGAACAAGAACGATAATGACAACGACAACAAGAACGTGAACATCAACAAGAACGTCAACAAGAACGAAAACAAGGACTTCAACAAGCACCACAAGGGCGTTGAGAGGCGTGGTCTCAACTCGTGGGACAAGGACTTCAACAAGAACGATAACGATAACGACAACAAGAACGTCAACATTAACAAGAACGTCAACAAGAACGAGAACAAGGACAGGAAGCACCACGAGGACAAGAAGCACGAGGACAAGAAGCACCACGAGGACAAGAAGCACCACGAGGACAAGTCCTGGAACAAGGACTTCAACAAGAACAAGAACGATAACGACAACGACAACAAGAATGTGAACACCAACACCAATGTCAAC
>Ga0307514_10003797_pt1 | contig 14224 bp, 17 predicted proteins | sample 16_EM_MG_FD_203088 | JGI IMG/M metagenome (GOLD analysis project Ga0307514, IMG submission 203088) | Populus trichocarpa ectomycorrhiza microbial communities from riparian zone in the Pacific Northwest, United States - 16_EM | ecosystem: Host-associated > Plants > Roots > Unclassified | place... | reverse complement strand
GTGGTCGTTGTCTGAAACGGAATATAGGGCATCTGTGTCACGATGAACCGCGGGAGCCCAAGAAGCCCAAACAGGAAGTCCTACAGGGTGATGGTCATGAGGAGGCCAAGGTTCCAATGCTCAACACTTCCCGTGGGCCGCCGATCAATGATATATCTGCATCAGTCGACCAGGCCCAGGCACCTCTTGCACCACCTCCAATGCCTCCTCCAAGAAAAATTGGGCCAGCAATATTGGCACCATCACCAGTTTCGATGGCCCCACGACAGGCTCTGAGCTCCAGCAGCCAGGGATGTAAGTACAGTCATCTCAGCTATATAATTACTTTCAGGGTCCTGTTTCTGACGGATATAAATCTATAGTCTTAGGGCTTACAGACTGGGATTTCATGAATAGCACACAGCCCAGCTGGCTAGCAAATCCGTACCATCAACAGTGGATGTTTTCTGCAAATGAAGCGGCAGATGAGTTCAACTCAATGAGCGACTGGGTTGGAAATTTTCATGACGATTCGAACTTCTTCAATGATGGCTCCTTCTTTGGAGGGCTCAATGACATGCTGGACTCTACCTACACCAACGCTCTCACACAAACTGGGGATCTATCGCTATTACCACCTGCAGCCCCTCAACCACCAGCACGCCCTGCAAGTGTAAAGCCTACGGAGAAAGCACAAGAGAATTATTACCTCACAGCTGCAGACCCAACGAAAGATGCCCCGGAAGAGCGCATGAAGCAAATTCTGAGAGCGAAGTATCAAGCAGGACTGCTGAAACCATTCAACTATGTTAAAGGCTATGCTCGTTTGGGAAAATTTATGGAAAAGCATTATTTGCCTACTACGCGGCAGAAGATTGCCAGGCAATTGGAGAAATTCAGGCCCAAGTTCAGGGAAAGGACACAGAAACTGACGGATTTGGACTTGGTGAGCGTTGAAGAGTGGTTTGAGAAAATCCTCATGGAATATGACAGAGTATTTGCCTCAATGGCGATCCCTGCATGTTTATGGCGGCGAACGGGGGAGATTTTTCGTGGAAACAAGGAGTTCGCTGAATTGATTAAGGCACCTATCGAGAGTTTGCGGGATGTGAGTTTCGAAACTGAAAAGATGAGATCTACAATAGCTAAAAGTGAATTTAGGGCAAACTCGCAATTTATGAGTTGGTTTCGGAAGATTCATTTTGGTGTTATTGGGACAAGTTTGGGACTATTGCCTTCGACACAAATCAAAAGGCTATGCTGACGACCTGCCAACTGAGAAACCCTGACCCTAACGCATCCAACAAATACATCAATTGTTGTTTTTCCTTCACGATTAGGCGAGATATGTACGATATGTAAGTTGTTATTGCCATTTTTTGGTAAGCCAAGTTTCTCACAAACATTCTAGACCGTGTGCTATTGTCGGAAATTTCATACCTATCCTATAACTTCTGGTTCACTGTTGGCCAAAGCCTCAAGTCAACTATACCTGTTGGACATGGACTTTTGGATTTTTGGGTTTTTGGATTTTTGGATTTTTGGGTTCACTTATTTACCTTTTTTTTTTTTTTGAGTCTATACGACTTTTTCCCCGAAGGGAGCCTTTGGTTATGAGGCGGCACTTATTTATCTTATCCCATTGTCTATGGGTACTTATGCCTCTGCGTTGTTGGTAATTCTTGTTATGGGCACTTGGGGGTTTCCTTGCATTCTTCTAGAGGCGTTGTGTCGAGGCCCTGAATTTCCTATCTTTTATGTTTGTGTGCCAAAAGCCGTAGTTTGAATTTGATCAAGAAATAATTAGGAGTCAGGTGACAACTTACCTGTTGTGTGATGTTTGCCAAGGAAGGTTCAGGGTTTGAGCTTCACAGGAACATCAACGCAACAAGAGTTCAATATTACACCGCAAAGCTCGACCTATTCCTTTCCCATCAGTCCCGACTAAAACGAAAACATTTACATGTCTGGTATCCTTACGACAATGTATACTATGCCTGAATCTCCCACCACCGTGTTCTCATCACTGACTACGAACTTAGCAATCAAAAGCCCCGCGCGCCATTTAAACCAAAAAGCTCCTCGAAGGGAACATCAAGCTATCAGCTTAGACAGTATGCAGAGGCTACGCTTGGGGCAGGGAGCTTGAGGCAGGCGGTAAAGTTGCCAGAGGGAGAGGATTTGTGCGAGTGGATAGCTGTGAATGGTATGCTGTCAATATGAGAGTTCGGGCTGGATGAAATAGGGAGCTGTGTATTTAGGGTACCACGGACAGCAGGCTGACAGAGTGCTTGGGGATTAGTTGTCGACTTTTACAACCAGATCAACTTGCTGGTATGTCGCACGTACACGAGGGGAGGAGGATCATGGAAGCGGGCAGGACTGATGCTGTGTACTGAGGATGTAGTATGGATCCATCACAGAGTTCTGCTCGCCGATGACATGCCCTGAGATGAAGGCCACGGATGAGTGGGCCTGCCCCTTCCATATTGGTATAGCTGGGCTTTGGAGCTCATGGAGTGGTATAGATTCGAGTATCTATGGCAAGACTCCGACAAGTATAAACGCCCAACAAAAATGGCAGCGCCGGATTACATCGAGCACCTCATGTCATGGGTGCAGTCGAACATTGATAACGAGCAGGTGTTCCCATCCAGGATCGGTATACTTCCCATTGCTCCAAACTGCATTAAACTCTCTAACAGTGTACCCACGAGTCATAGGTGTCCCGTTCCCCAAAACCTTCATGCCTCTCATCAAGCAAGTCTTTAAACGCCTCTATCGGGTCTATGCCCACATCTATTGCCACCACTACCCCGTCATTGGAGCGCTTGGACTGGAGCCCCATCTGAATACGAGCTTTAAGCACTATGTGCTGTTTGTGAAGGAGTTTGACTTATGTCAGGGGAAGGACTTTTGGGGGCCGTTGGGTGACTTGGTAGAGCAGATGCTGAAGGTGGATTAGGAAGACACTTAAGACTGCACTTCAATAACGCTGCCTCTCCAGATGGAGGTGAGCACGTACAGAGTCCGACGAAGGGGAGCCTACATGGGGTCTATTTTTACGTTGGTGAGAGGGGGTTGTAAGATATTTTACCGACCAACTAAGCACGAGAAGTGGAGGGTGTAATGCATGGTTGTGGTTTCCTCTCATCGCCAACTTCTGTTCTTGTGAGGTTGGCTATGGGTATTTATCATGCCCATCTTGATTTCATTTGCTGTTTTGTGGTTGGTTCTGCAGGGGGGGCATGGATTGCTAAGTGGGCGCTTTGCATTATACTGTCGTCCTTAAATTGGTTTTTAAAGTCTTGATGTTGTTATGGGTTGTTTGCATATGATACTCATTCCTGGGACTTTCGGTTATGACACTTGGTAAATGATGGAAAAAAAGCATATTAGCATAACCCTCGACACGCTGGGAGGGAACATCCAGCGGATAAGCTTGGACAAGGTGACTGGAGCATTCCGCATGGGCGTATAATGACATCCTCGGATAATTTCAATTCTCTATAATATATCACTCCTCCTTAACCCCGCATAAAAAGATATACACGAAGAGTCATCATTCCTCCTCCAGTCTCAAGCAAGCAGCAAATACAATGGAATTTCTTGTTTGGGTACTGATGACGATGTATTCATGATGTAATGGTAGTATGTAGGAGAGTGGCAAGGGGTAGTTATGGGGTGGGCGTTTTTGTGGTTTACAAAGCATCAGTGAGTAACTTGTTCAATTTGGCAATCTTGCTTGAGACGGAGAGGTCGATGGTTCTGTCACCAATTTCGACGACCAGGCCGCCAATGATTTCGGTGTCAATCTGTGTAGGGGAAATGACGTGAGTAAGGACTGTGGTGAAGGGGAGGTAAGGAATGGGCATACTGAAAAAAAAAAGGTGATGGTGTGTGTTGGTATGGGAGAAAAAGTAAGAAAGAATATAGAGCGTACCTTGTTGGAAATCCTAAGCTTCTGGCCCTGCCCAATGAATGCGGACCTGGAGATGGCAGTCTCAAGGCGCTGGAGGGTTCTGGTGTCGAGAACCTATTGGAGTTTACGTCAGTAAAGCCCCTTCATCCATTCCACCGTATCCCGTGTCGCTCAGAATCCCTCTAAGAATCAATACCAATCCCTCAACTGGTCTCCCTCATATCTCCCCACCCACCGGCCATACAGCACTTCTAATACCCCCAGAGCCTTCAGGAAATCGTAATCCGTACCTGAGCACTGGTGATAATAGCCTCCACCTCTCCCTTATGTGCTTTCATCAATTTCTCAAACTTCTCAATCACAGGTCCCAACAACCCAAGCCTGTTGTTCTCCGCCAGAATCTGCAAGAAGTTCCCAACGCTCTTGTCTGCACCACTGACCTTCTGGAGCTCAGCGACGACAATCCCTTTGGCCTGGTGGTCGAGGGTGGGGGAGGCAAGGATCTGATTGAGTTTTGGGTCCTTCTCGAGGGTGGCTTTGAGTTGGTGAAGGTGCTTGGAGACGGTGTCGAGGGTGTTGGTTTTAGCGGAGGCGGTGTACTAATTCCCGGGAGTTAGCGAACGGTCAGAAAAAGCCGAGGGGAATAAAGGTACCAAAGCAGACGCATATGTACCGTCAATCCCGAACAATTGTACTGGGGGTTTGACGGACTGAGTGGTCGCAGCGACGGCGTAGCTTCGGGCGAAACCCGCCCTAGGAATGGCGGAGCGGGCGAAACGAGCAGCGAACATTTTTGTGAAGATGGGGTGGAGAGTGGAGAGGGGTACAACTGAACCGGAGGTAAGATATTTTGGTTTTTCGGAGAGGAAGGGGGGGCGGTGACTAAGCAGATGCCTCCTTGAATTGGTTGAGGGTAATCTGATCTATTGCGCAGGTGGTCTACGTTGTACACCTCAAAAGATATCAAGTACCATTGCAAAGGAATCCCCCATATTTTTACGCCCCATAATACCCTTTGCCCTAGAGGATAATCTACAAGATGGTCCCGCTGTACGTTTCACTACCTAGTCTCGAAGCTAATCGTGAAGCCAAAACATAAACATAATCATAATCAACATCTACATTGTGCCGTGCCAACCAGACTATCTACACTGTTCTTATTGATAAACGGGTGGTGTGCTCCATGTCATTTGCCCCAATCTAGAGCTAGAGATATTAATGAACAGAAGCCTCTTGCGAGCCAGGGTAGTAGTGTATAGTCCCAAAACACTATGGTGATACACATACCGCACACAGTGCGGAAGCCAAACCCCACATTAAGCCTTTCTCCCATTGAGCATTGATCTCGTATCAAATTCAACATATATCAATAACACAGCAACTAGTCCATCAACCCACTTCAGGGTAATTGCTTCAAACCGGCTTGTTTCGATGTACACATAGTTCACTATGATACCACGAGTGCCGAACTCGCCACGAAGAACCTAGGACATTTCCTCCTCCCAATATAGGTAGGATACCCGGCTGGCCATGACTTTTCAGCCCTCTTTCAATCCCAGAAATACGACAACACAGAAAATATCACCACGCACCGCATCTGCAGAGCAGTGAATTTCTCGCATTGACCATAGGGAAGGTTTTCAGAGGCCGTGGTGATACCAGCCTTAACAACTTTACCTCACTTGACTGATGCAAGACAAGAATTGATAGCAGCTGATTCAGAAGAAATAATGGAAAAAATAATGGAAAAAAAACACAAATGAGGGAGGAGAAGAAGAAGACGATAACTCAGTGTTTGCATATAGTCGAGACCCACAAGCTTTTTACCCGATTAATCTCTGTCCGCTTTTCGAATTGCCCTCGGTTTCTAGGTGGATAATGTGGGAGTATACAGGACGCAGAGCAGGTGCTTGCAGAAGGTATTCAATCAACTCAGAAGGGGCACATATTGTTTTGCCCACTCTCCTTGTGTTTTCTATTTTCAATAGGGTGAGATGATAGAGTGCATATGATACGTATCTCCAGACAAGAAGGCTTTCGTTAATTGTTAACCCGACTACATCTGTTTGCCAACCATTAATTGTTGGAGACAGTTTGCCGTGGGGTACATGCGTTACTTAAAGAGCTAGGATGGTACTTAATAGAGTCTAAAGTATATAGTGGCGGAATGACCGGTTTGAGACTCTGTATGTCCTCAAAGCTGACCTCGTCTTTTCCCCAGAGCATAATTATTTTAGCGTAGGTAGATACCTTGAAATGCTTTAGCAAGAATATGCCGATTTCTACATACCAGATCTCGGAGTGGCGCTAAGTATATGCACTATTCTGGGTATACCATGCGTGTTAGTCATGCAAAAGGGAGTAGAAGTTCCATGGGAAGACAGACTTCCAAGTAGTCACGAAGATAAAGATGGGGTGAATTGAAGTCTACTATACTGAAGTGCTCTGTTTCTTTTTTTTTTTGAGTCTATACACCTTTCCCCCGAAGGGAGCCTTAGGCCATGAGGCGAACCCTGTTCTGTAATTGGTAAGATTTTATATTATATGCATGAAGTTGTTGAAGTATCATAATATCAGGGGTTTTTTTTTTTTTTTTGAGTCTATACGCCTTTCCCCCGACGGGAATAATATCAGGGTAATGGTGTAACTTAAATCACAATGTGCAACACAGCATATGATAAAAACCAAAGCTCACCAACAAAAGTGACGGGACCCCTGTCATGACATGTAGCTGTAGGTACATGCCAACACCAGCTCGAATATATGAACAAAGGAGCGAATCCAGACTGTAAGGGATCTGTTGGTATGGTAGCCCTAAACAGAAGTTTAGAATGTAGTATAGATGGTGCTCGAGCGGGTACAGGGCCTGGATTCGAGATCCCCAATTTCAGGTGACACACGAGTTCGATGGTATATATGCCTTGATATATACTAAGTAGATATTGCTCTCTATATTAAGTAATGACAATTTTTATTCGAAAATTTGCCAAGAGATGCTAGAATTAGTACCTGTTGGGTTGTGTGCCTGAATTGTTTCTCCATCTATTAATTTTTAATTCCTGCTATGAAGGGGCCTTGGGTTTTCAACTTCAAATCAATTTATTGTATGTGCTGTCACCCTTTTTGATTCAGGGTAACAGTCGTCCCCGTGAGGCTCAAAACCAACAAAAGTAAAAGTAAGACATACTGTAGGTACACAACCTTCAACACCAAGGGGCATTCATGTATACAAGCGGCATGACAGGCAACCATGATCCAACAAAATAAATATGTAGTCTGGTGCCCATCATCATTTATTCCCACATGCACACAAGGTGAAGAGGATTTTGCCATTATGTTTGGATGAATCTCTTATCACTCATAGAAAGAGGTAGTGCCCGCTCCCATGGTGTAGATTGTCGATCCGGATTAATTTAGCTCATCGGTGTCAGCTGTCTCAGTCTCGGATTTCGACATGAGGCTCAGTCAACACGCATACTGCGGCTTTATCTCAAACCATTAAATTACATTACCTCACAGGAATACTGTGACCTGATAATGCAGGTGCAGTTGCGCTGACCACTATTTCCACCGACATGCGAGATAATCCGCGCAGCAAGAAGAGATTTTGGGCTGGACTTAGAATGAATTGGATGACATTGGATGGGTGGATGGGTGGATGGGTGCGTTGGCCTGAGCAGTGGCGAGGCGGCCATAGATAAGTGTGGATGAAATTGAAGTGCCGGTGTTAGTACACTGGAATGCAAGGGCTGCAAGCTTATCTGAAAATCAAGGAACTGAGAGCTTTTTTTCCCCCACATGAGCAAACCCATAGAGGTCATAATCAGGGTCTAGCTCATATCTGCCAGCTTGGTGGGGCGGCAGGAAATCTAGTCTTGTTTATCAAATTCCTTAGCTGGGCTCATACCGGCATCCACTGGTGTTCGAGTTGAATATCTAGTCAGTAAGTAAAGGCCAACTGTTGTATATATAGATAGTGCCCTACCTTACGAAATCTAAAATCTTGCGTCACTCTGAAACAGCAGATTCCCTGAAGACCTAACCGTGAGGATGGTTAAACGTGGAGAGCACGAGATTCTATGTGCGGAGGAGAAAAGGTTGAAGGAGGACAAGGAGAAGAAGAAGTATTGGAAGCGTTGGGGACCTTATCTAAGCGAGCGTCAATGGGCAACAGGTATGTCTCAGAACAAAGAGGCTTTGGGTGTTTAGCTGACAAGATGTTGTCTTGGGGAAGTGCGTGAGGATTATTCGTAAGTTACGGTCTGCTTTCGACTGTCTATGTTAACAAGCTAACAGCGCTGTTGCCAAAAAGTCATGATGGTGATGCCTGGGGTCATTTCCCGCACGAACACGCACGATCTCGTACATTTCGATGGGGCGAAGATGGAATTGCTGGAGTTTCAGACTCCCATGGACTTCAGAATATAGCGTTTGCCTTTTGGAACGAAAAAGAGTGGGTTGCACAAATCGATGCCAGAGAAACAAAGCTCAGTTGCTAACAACAACAACGTCCAGTGACTTCCTGAAAGAGCGTCTGTTTGGTTTGTCCAACCCCCAGGGTAATCACGGAGAGAGTTTGAAAGAAGCACATTTCCACCTGGACAATACACCTACCGTATGTATTATGAGAGGAAGATCAACATCTGGAATCTCTGCTAATGTGATTACAGCACTCCTACATGAAATATCTTTATAAATACACACAGAAGAAGTTTCCATATGAGAAATTGGTTGAGGAAAATAAGAAGCGGACCAAAGAGGAGCATGAATACACTATTCTTGACTCTGGTGCATTTGAGTGAGTCTAGGATTCACCCTTAATGGGAATTCGGAAATTGACACTGTGCAGCGAGGACCGGTACTTCGACATCTTCATAGAGATAGCAAAAGACACGGATGATGAAGAGGAGCTACTCTTTCGAGTAACAGCATGGAATAGAGGCCCTGAGCCTGCACCACTGCACATCATTCCCCATGTGTGGTTCCGCAATACATGGTCATGGGGGCACGAACCGCCAGAAAACACTCCCGTGGTAAGGAAGGAAGATGACTATACTCTCAAATCTAAGCACTACAAGCTTGGGGAGCGGTTTCTACAATGTAGTCCTTCGCCTGGAGTCGCAGCAGGTTCCAACGATGTTCTGCCAGAACTCATTTTCACGGAAAATGACACAAATTTCAAGAAGTTGTATAACGGACAGAACAAATCACCGTATGTCAAGGATGCTTTCCATGCTTATATTGTCGATAATGAGAAATGGGCCGTGAATCCAGCCTGTGAAGGTACCAAAGCAGCGGCGTGGTATGCGTTTGAAGAAGGTGATGGAGTTCCACCTGGTGGATGTGCGGTTGTCCGTTTCAAGTTCTCAAGGAATGTAGAGGAGGGAGGTATCGACGAAGAATACTTTGATGATATGATTGAATTGAGAAAAAGTGAAGCAGATGATTTTTACTGGAAGATTAGCCCTCTTCCAATGGCCGATGATTTGAGAAATGTCCAGAGACAGGCCTTGTCAGGGATGCTATGGACGAAGCAATACTACCACTTCGTTTGGGATCAATGGGCTAATGGTGGGTACAACAGGCTATGGAGCAACACGGATGTGCTACTGATCATTTTTTCATCCATATAGGTGATCCGGCGCAACCCCCACCACCAGAGAACAGGAAGAATATTCGAAATCATCAGTGGAAACATATGTACATTGATGATATTCTCTCCATGCCAGATAATTGGGAATATCCATTCTTGTGGGTCTTTAGCCAACACCGATCTAGTTCAACAACTAACTTTAATAATAGTGCAGCCTGGGATACTGCCTTCCACGCCATTCCATTGGCAATGATTGATCCCGAGTTTGCCAAAAAGCAGTTGGATTTGCTGACGAGAGAGTGGTATATGCACCCTAATGGGCAGGTACGCTTCTTACTATTTCTCTAGGTATTTGTATTCAACCTAATTGTATGTAGATTCCTGCATATGAGTGGAATTTTGGGGATGTGAATCCGCCTGTGCACGCTTGGTCAGTGTTCAGGACCTTTAAGATTGAGAGAAAACTGTACGGAAGGGAAGACATCGACTTCTTAGAGCGCGTCTTCCAAAAGCTTCTTTTGAACTTCACATGGTGGGTTAATCGAAAGGTCAGTTTACCCTGGAATGACTGAAAATACAACAATTTACTGAGGTGGCTCACGCATAGGATAACGAGGGAAATAATCTTTTCGAGGGAGGTTTCTTGGGGCTTGACAATATTGGTTTGTTTAACCGTTCAGAGCCTTTGCCAACCGGAGGGACTCTCCAACAAGCAGACAGTACAGGGTGGATGGCATTTTACTGCCTTTGCATGTTGAATATCGCTTTGGAATTGGCAAAGCACAGGCGAATTTATGAGGATAGTAAGTAACATTGTGCTCTCTGAGCGTGGCGAGGCTAACGGTTTTAGTTGCCTCAAAATTCTTTGAGCACTTTATCCTTATTAGCGATGCGATGACTTATAAAGATGGAGAGAACAAGGAGGCTTCTCTCTGGAACGAGACTGACGGCTTTTATTACGATGCCATCTCTTGGGGAGGCCCTTGGACACAGCAGCTTCCAGTCAGGTCACTCGTCGGATTGATACCGCTCTACGCTGTTCTCACCTTGGAGCCTGAGCTGATTGAAAAGTTCCCTTCGTTTAAAAAGCGAGTCGACTGGTTCATAGAACACAAGAACGATATTGCTGAGAGGAACATGAACAGTATGAGGAAGAGAGGGAAGGGAAAGCGAATGCTCCTCAGTTTGGTAAATGAAGAGAGGCTGGTGAAGATTTTGCAGAAGATGTTGGACGAGACAGAATTCTTGTCCGAGTATGGTATCAGATCGCTGTCAAAATACCACAAGGACCACCCATACTCGATGAATGTCCATGGTCAAGAGTTCAAAGTTTCATATGTTCCTGGAGATTCTGACAGTGGCTTGTTTGGTGGAAATAGTAACTGGAGAGGAGTAAGCCATTTGTATTACCCTTAATTCAGTTATCGACACTAACACTTTATAGCCGATCTGGCTTTGCGTCAATTTCCTCCTCATTGAATCCCTCCTCCGGTTCTACATTTACTATGGTGATTCTCTGAAGGTCGAGTGTCCTACAGGCTCTGGCGAGTATATGCATTTGGGGCACGTTGCAGAAGAGCTTCAGCATCGCCTCCAACATATCTTCGCCAAAGGCGACGACGGCCGTCGTGCCTGCAATTATGGGAACGACAAACTCGACTACGACCAGCACTGGGCGGGTTACCTGTGGTTCCACGAGTTCTTTGACGGGGACACAGGCCGTGGGCTCGGCGCATCCCACCAAACTGGCTGGACAGGTCTCATCGCAAAAATGATCCATGACTCTGGTGTCAACTGCCGTCTTCCACATACTCCCCGTACTCCAGCTTCTGGAATGCGTCACTACTTTGATGAGATCTTTAGCAAGAGCACAAGGCCTAAGCGACATATTGGCAGCAGGAGGATGAGCACTAGGTCTATTGCTGGGAGAAGTGATTTCCCCGAGGCAGACGATGACCATGACGACGAGGAGCAGAGAAAGATTGATGATAGCTATGTGTTGGATTATGTGTCGAGTCAGCTGCAGAGGGTCAAAAGTAATGATACGACTTTTGATTTTGATCCGAGTGAGGGAGAAAATGAATTTGAGGCACAGGCAGATAATGGCCCGGGGACATGGAGAATGATTAATGGGTTTCATTAAGGAAAGTGTTTTGAGAGGTGGAGTTGGAGGACGATATACATGGGGTTTTGGCGTGGGGTTAGAGGGGTTGTGCTTATTATTATATACCTACTAGATAGAGAAACGAATCATTTGAGGTGTTCAGCGGAAAGACACACTTTTCATATACGGTTGTCGCAAAACCTCGTTTCATAACCGATTGGGACTGTAATGGCAATCTACTACCAAGTACCTTCCAGACTATCCTCAACATGATTTCTCGAGTTTCACTCGTTTCACCCCCAGTCCCAAGATGCGGTGTTCAAGTCCCGAATCTTGTCATAGCAAGCTCTAACATTATATGACCGCCAATAGGAGATGTGCGCAGTGGAGGCATCAGAAACAATCCTTCAATGGTCAAATGCAACGTATTTTCATTTTCATGTTAGCAATGGATGATACAAAATAAGGTATTTAGGCCATTGAAAGATGGACCCCTACACCCACGGAGAATCGGGGTGCCGCGGTGAGTAGGTGACCGTATATCTTCTTTGCACCAAAATAGGGTCAAGCCACGGATGTGTATGCTGGATCCAGAGTGTTGGCAAAGGTTGGAAACAGTGGGAGGAGCATGGGATGGAAGAGAAAAAAGAGTGAAGAATAGGATAGATGACAGGATTTGTTTGTTTATTGTATTGTTTGTTTGTTTGCTTCATCTATGATTATACATATATATGATGAGTATACCTAGAAAGGCTTTGATGCCAAGCTTGTTAGTGAATGTGGACTTCAGGTAAATCACGAGTGCAAATGTGAATGAAGCTGAAATCTGTGCCTTTGATCAGACATCCAAGGAAGATATTGCGATCACAGACTCGGCTAAGTAGGTTCTGTTGCCGGCTATCGAGGAAACTGCAAATGGAAGTACGGTTTTTTCATCATAAAAAACCAGATTTCATGGGTTATGTGCATGGAATGTAGCAATGAAAAGAGAATACCCCTTACCAATTAGCTCATATCAACGAGATTTGTTTGTGTTCGTCAAGGTGTTCTCAGTCTGGAAAAGGATCAAGTCACTATTAGTGTCAACGGCCACATTTTGCAATCAGACACAGATGTGTATTTGTAAATAAGCCAGGTCAGACAAGAGTTACTGGCAAGTAGCAAGCCCAGGCTCAGCCCGAGGGTTGAGTTGGGCCCGAATAGCAGCGGTCTCTTCAAGGTCGGATCGGTAAGGAAAGAAGTTTTGTGTGATATCATCAATCCTGACGAAGGGAAATAGGCAGACATGAAGAATGGGGATTGTAGCTTACTGGTTGTGGCCATGAGTATCAGTCAAATCATGGTCGGGAATGCTGAGATGAGACAAGCATCTCAACTGGTGGCGGTGGTGAGATGAGGGAAGAGAGCGGGGTGACGAGATGACGAGATGCGAGGCAGTTGAAGGGCACCCTCTTATACAAGTGACCCGTGGGTCGGGCTTGGCGAAGGAAATCTTGGCGCGAGGTTGCGTAGGTAGAAATTTCTTTCAAACTGCTGTATCCTACCTAGCTCATGTATATTTTATGTGACCTGCTTTTGTATATTCACAAATGTAATTCACGGCATTAGTAGTGAGGAGGTCTGGGTAGTATTCGATTTATGAGCGTTTCTTTTGGCCCCGCGGCGAGGTTGTGTGTGACAGGACAAATGTAACACCCTGCGATTCGTTCCTCTCTTCTCCCGTTCTTCTGTATCTTAATACCATATCCATACATATCCACAAGTATATCCGTGCTCTTTCAGGCCTCTGTTCGGCTTACTGACTTTCTCCCGTTCCCTGTGTCGCAGCATCGACATCACCCATGCACTTCGGCTTCCTCAGTCGCAGAGAGAGCAGCACCTGACCCATATACTCCAGACCTGTTCATTGTATCTTCCCTCTAGTCTGGTTGGTTCCCTCCCCATACTTCTGTAATACCAAGTAGCAGCAGCATTAGAGCCGGCTGGCTGGGGAGATCGCGGGCTGCTGTTTGTCTCGAAGCAAGTGAAGGAAAGGGAAACGAAGTACTAGTTGATTAAGAAGAGAGAAACAAAGCAACGGCAAGCCGGCCAGCTGGAGCGCTTCTCTGCTGGATGCTGGGGAGTATCACCACCCTACTTACCCCCGTCTGAGGGCGCTGCTGGAGTGCTGAGGTGCTCTGCGAAATAAAAGGGCCCTCCGTCGCCATCCTAAGCTCCTCTCATTCCCTCCGACGGCCTGTGTCCAGTTTATCAGACACCACCCACCATACCCACCCACCATACCCACCACCCAAGTGTCGTTCAACCCCCCTTCCCCTTCACCCCCCACCTCCCTTCCCCAGGTTGCTTCTCCCATCAAACGCTTCTCCTTAAAGCTGACTTTTCCCACGGCCCCAGCCACCAGCTCTCCCCGATTTTTTTCCGCTCAATTTACCAAGAAACAAAAAGAAACGGTGGCCGCAAAGGCGGTACGGGCCTGGTCTTGAGACGTTACGTGGGCGAAAAGAGAGCGAAGCACACCCCAGCCCAGAAACCTACAACCGGAACCTTGGTTCTGAGGGAAGCCCCCGATTGAACCCTGTTCACCTCGCTCTCTGCATTCTCGCACAACTGAGCAACCCCATCA
>Ga0307514_10003796_pt1 | contig 14229 bp, 14 predicted proteins | sample 16_EM_MG_FD_203088 | JGI IMG/M metagenome (GOLD analysis project Ga0307514, IMG submission 203088) | Populus trichocarpa ectomycorrhiza microbial communities from riparian zone in the Pacific Northwest, United States - 16_EM | ecosystem: Host-associated > Plants > Roots > Unclassified | place... | reverse complement strand
GAAAATATATGACGCTTCTTGCCACGTAAGCCCCCCCCCCCCCCCCCTTCTCCTCCTCAACTACTGACACAATCAGCGTCTCCAACCTTGGCGGTACCTTCCCGCGTATTTTCGTCTTGAAGCTAGTAGACTACTTCACAGAAGCAACCTGCGTCCCGCCCAAGAAACCAACCGTCGATTTCCCACAAACATTCTCAGCCTTCAGCTGCGCGCTGGAGCAGGAAAAGAACCGGTGTATCAAACAGGGCGGTGCGTGCAATATCCAGCGGGACGGATACTACATCACGAACGTAGTGTGTATCCTCATTGGAATCGTCACTTTCTGGGGTTACATCAAGCCGGCAGCCTTGAGGTTGAGTGCGTTGCCGTTACGCGCCTGGAGAGAGTATGAAAGAACTTAGATGGGGAGATCGACCTACGACGATATCTTGGGTATTTTCTTGTTAGTTTCTTTTCCGGAATATATTTTACTATTATACACTTGTACAGAAGTATTGGTAGGAGTTGGGTGGGGTGGGGGTGAGGGATTTTGGAGGGAGTTCAGGTCTAGATGGATTATGACGACGTGTCTAACATGGCTTTCGGCGTGGGATAGACCGAGTACGTAGAAGGTATCAATCAGTTGAACTGGTGAGGTTCTAGAAGACTTTGCTCATGACTGGCTTGTCTCGAAGCAGTCAACTTCCGGTAGCGCCAAAATTACTTGGTTACCCAATCAAATTGCAGTGACAATAAACTTTCTGGGCTATTTGGTTGCTCCTCTGGGGGCTTGTCGCGTCGCTGGGCTTAGATGGGCCTTAAGATATGGTAATAATGTGGAATAGCCTCTTCAGCCCCAAGTTCAAAGCCAGTAGCCAATAGCTGTAGCTATAGCCAAATCATTCTTATCTTTATATAAGCAGTAGAGAGTAAGAGCGGTATGCGCTCGAAATCTGGGGACGAGAGCAGGAACGGTATTGCTTTTAGACTCCTCGGTATCCACCACTTACTTTCAGCAATGGAAGCCCAAGGATGAGGTTAGGTGAACAAGAGAGCGAGAATCCAGAACCCTGGCCTGAACGGGAATCCACACCTACCTAGATATAATAATTATCACCATTAAGAAAAGCACAGCAACCGGAACGGGCATGGGCTCAGCCATAACCACAACGATGAGCCGCCCTAACATGGACCCAGCGATTGTACCCATCAAATTGAGTAACCGAATAATTTAGTATACCCGGAAAGATTTGACCATAAATACAGCTATCGGTTGAAAAGATCGGGAAACCAAGGCCAGAGTAGGGGTTTTACTTCAGGGAGGATTTCAGACTCAACATTCAATTTTGAGTTACCCCCAATTGTGCTAGCTACCAACCCCAAAACAGTGGTGTGTTAGCCAGGACAGGGAATTCCCGATCTTTTCAACCGATAGCTGTATTAACGCCCTGAGACAAGCCGGTTCATGGTGAGGCCCCGAGGGCGGGTGATGATTCCATGATTACGGTCTGCACATGAAGATGGCAAGGTGGATGCAGCCGAGAATCGTAAGCGTTGCACAGCGATCTAACACTTGTATCTCCCCTGTGTAGGAGTAGACGAGTGTAACTCCAACTTATATCCGACCGCATAGATCTCTGTATTGCGACGCAACCCATTCCACTTTCTTACCCATACTTATGCCGAGAGCATGAAGAATTCACATGGCTACGGCGAAGGAGCGGAGACGAGTTCCGGAGGTTAGGGTCCGCCATATGTATGAATATTGGGGGGTATAAAGGGCACCCTTTTTGAAAAAAAAACCAGAGAAGAGAGAATTCAAAGAGAGAGAAAATAAGGGCAAACAAAGGATCCCAATTATCAATGCACATATAAATAATCAATCCAAAAAAGTCAAAAAAAAGCATGATGCGCCACAATCTCCTACAAACACCAGATAACCCACATTTCCATCCCAAGCACCCCTCGCCCATCATCCAATCAACATTCGAGTCAGGCCCACTCCCATTCCCCCCACATCAGCAAACGGGCTATATGGAAGTAAATCTAAAAACACCCTGAGTCTGGACTCCCATCCACCAACAGCTCATCCCGTCCGCTTCCGGCAGACTGCTGGATGGCATCCAAAATGACACTCTCCTCAAACACTGGTCCCTGTCCATCGCAGCGAGCCAGGCTTTTAAGACGATCTGAGATATCTCCGATATCGACGAGACCCTGTTCGTAGAGCGGGTGGCAAACGATCAAATCCCATGCCGCGCCGGCACCAAGCAGCTTCTCGCCTGTTCCGGGGGAGGTAGTGATGCGGTGGATAGATCCGCTACGGTTCGGATGGGCATTAAAGATTGGCGAGGTGAATTTAGCGGGGGGTTGTCCGCCGAGTTGGGCGACGAGAGATCCCGGGTCGAGAGGCTTAAACGCCATTGGTCCTACCTCGGGCAGCGGCTCCGGCGGAGAGTGCGAGCGAAGCGTATTCTCGTGCAGCAGCCGGTTCTCAAGACGCGTCTTCTCCAGCTGCTCCTTGAGTTTATCGTTCTCTGCGACCGCACGAGAGTTGGCCTGTTCCAGCGAAGCCAAGCGAGATTCGAGTTCTTTGACGTGCCGCTCTTTGCGTTCGCGGAAGGCTCGTTGGCTAGAAATTTGTAAACGTAATAGTCAGCTAAATGTTGAAAGAGGGAGGGGGGAGGCAAACGCTGCACGGTTTTGCTCTTTTCGCCGCCGCTGCCCAGGGGTTAGCTCTTTCTCTTCGCTGGACCCTCGTCCGCCCCGTGAGTTGCTGCCATCCAGAAGGGCGGGCGAGTGCTCTCTGGGAAGTGCAGCGGCCGGCATCGAGGCGTGGTGTGTTCCGGTGGTTCCAGTGGTTCCGGGGATGTCGAAAGGGCTCCCAAAACCGGCGAATGAGGCGTCGTAGTAAGGCTAGGGAAAATTAGCCCTTTGCGGTGAGGAAGTGGTGATATCATTGGAGATGAGCTAAGGGGAGGGGATGGGATTTTGCCGAAGCCAGAGCGGACATACCAGCGGTGAGAACTCGTCATGCTGTGAATTCGGAGTCGGGGGGAATTGGGTAGTTGGTTGGGGGTGTCCAAAGAACGCGGGGGGTTGCTGGTAGGAAGCCATTTTAGAGTAAGAAGATCAGTGGTGAGAGGAAGAAAACTAAGACGACGACCTGGGCGTTGAGGTGATATGTATGGTTTCAAGTCCAGGGATGACGGACGGATCGTGGCGCAGTGTGTAAGTGAGATAATGAATGTCTTGGTGATGATCCTTTTTAGAGGTCCTCCCTGATTACATTTATGATTTTATGATACGATTTATACCAGATAAAAAGCGACTAAACAGGGACATGAGACTGATGGACCTGTGAGGAGAAAAGGAGGGCCCTCTTCCCCGCGTATGTATATGAGCGTCAGTAGGTGATACAGAGTTGGCACGAACAGGTGTTTGAATGGGTTTGGGATGATGCAATAAATAAAGTGCATGGGAGATGTCTATTTATTCAGAACCCCTGTGGAGGCAGGCCGCTGTCACGTCAAAGCTCAAAAATCCATCAAACCCTTAAACTAAACTTTAGTTCAACCTCATCTCAACGTTCCACCTCAGCATAGCACAGCACAACCAGCACAAGCACTGAAAACGATATCGAGACGAATCCCGTATTTAATCTGCGGGTAGGGCACTTTCGTTATCTGCTCCATATCCGTTGTACCATCTAGCGATTTAGAGCGGTCTCGGAGTGCGGCACACGATTTAAAGATGACAGCTAGAGCCCTAAGCAGCATGGGTCTTCCTTTTCCAAAAAACAGACACCTGCCACCCGAAGATCCCAACATACAATCTCAAGCAGTTGCGTATATTCTACGCAAGACACAGCTACAGCGTACTTGCCTTTATCCAGACAGACAGAAAAATAAGCTTATAACGACGTCGAGCCAGCTAAACGATATAAAGGTTCTCTGTTCTATGGAATCTTTAAGCCTGCATGACACCAAACTTTATTTAGTTGCCGCAAATTTATAAACACCCCTCTGATCCACCCGAAGGCTCCATGCACATACGAGCTTCTTCAGCCTACCGGTAACGTAAAGTCAGGTTACCGCCGATGAGACGCGACGGCCCCGGAGTTAAAAGCCCTTGCGTTTCGTTCTACAGGAACGACCGGCGGCATTTTGAGCAGCTACTATCTGTTACCTTTAGTTAGCAGGTTGGCTCGAGGCTACAGCGGGTCGAGCGCTGGCGTACTCTCGATTCATCACCAATTACCAGTTTGCATGCATTTTAAAAATATCCATTGTGCAGTTTCCCCCCTTGGCCTACACTCTTCCTCCCTCCCGCTCTTCCATCATGCGCTGTGCCTACTCTCGCTCAGATATCTCTCCTTCCTCTCTGGTTTCCTTAACATTCGCTCCCCTCGCACTCGTTTTCCCCACTCTCGCCCACGTTTATCCCAAGCCTCGAATTCCCTACCTCAGGCTCCGACCTCAATCCACTCCCCTGCAACCAGCCCCAAGCTACCATAAGCGGACATACGTTCACGCCTGCCACGCCGATCAATACGTTATTGGACGCTTCATATCCAGAGTTCACTCGTTCCATAGAGGGTCATCAGTGTTCACTCGTTCTGTCATGTGACATTTAGTTTAATGTGCAGAGTGATGAGATGTGATTACACACTAGTTACTCTCATCAGGACCATTTGAGGCCACAAGTTAGGGAACCAGGTCACGAAACGCGGACACATCCTCATCCTGTAATTTCCCGTTCTATAATGAACTCTCACGGAGTCTCGAACATGAAAATATCACAACTCGGAGATCACGACCATAGATAGGGCTGACAAACCTGAGTCAGGTTGGGGGGAAAAGACTTTGGTCTAATTTCTTCGGTAGGACGGCATGTGGACGCATGCAAGATGACTGCACGTACATATGTAGACTAGAAGTCTTATATCAGACGCCTATTGCCCTGTGCGCATGTAGTCAGATTATTGAGCTTCGGTGGGCGGTAAATCACCAGGTACAGTCCACAGTGTCTTGAGATCTGGCAATTAACGATCTGGAGATGACCACAGTCATGTGATCTGAATACAAGTCTGGACTTTGAACATTGCGGGTTTCCTCGACTTTAGCTCTCGACCCATGCTTTAACCTCAGAAATACCTCGAGGAGGCGTAAGTGGAACGCTCTAAGGTTGTTCAGATATCCTTGAGATGCTAAACTTTCCTAGTCAATAAATGGTGCATGGCGGGATGTCCGGTGAAGCAATTGACAAGGCCAGGCGCGAGACGAAACAAAACCAGTCACAGAAGCTTTAGATTAGGTCAAGGCTGAGTGAGGTAGAGTATATTGGTTATTCATTTTTATCGCAGGAGCACCTAACTACTTAGTATGGTTAGTCTGACAGTCAATAGCTAGATAGAGTACGTCCCTACTTACCTATAGCTAATATCACCAATCAATCTCAGCATTCTCATCCCCCTCCCCGATGGCCCCCGAAAGCTAGTTTTTAGCTTTGATTGCCACGGCGTCGTCTGTCGTGGCATGCATATCCTGTATCAGCCCTGTAACTATCTTAGCAAAATGGAATCAGAAACAGGCCATAGAACCTACCAACATCCTCATGCTTCCCCATAGTCATAACTGAAACCTGGCAGATTTATTACGACCCCATCTTGCCTGCCAAAACTCGAATGTTCCGTACTCCGAGATTGCAATGAAGTTGTACTTGAAAAACTTCTCCATTCCGATACTCTCGCAGAGCTTCCAAGGTAAGTGATTCTGGATCTGACGACATCATTTCTAAGATTAGTATGAAGGCACCGTGGAGGGCTGCTCTTGTGTTTTGGGCGACTCTAGTGGTTCTAACTGTTTTGCATGTTAGCAATTATCGAATTTGATTGGGTATTGGCACAAACCCTGAGCTGTTTTGATGGAGTTTTACTATATTTGCACGGTAGCATTCAAGCATCTGTGCTTAGATCGGCTGTCGGGAAGGTTGTACACTGGAGAGAAATTCGGGTCCCGAGCCTGGTTGTGGCAGGGGTGTTTGTTATCCCCTGGGGTGAGGGGGTGGGGTGGTGGAGTCTTGCAGTGACAAGGTGCGAGTGAGGGAAGTAGTGAAAGAACGGGAGTCTTGTGACGTGCTGCGTGCAAGAAGGGGGCTTGGGTACACAATGGGAGCCTTGTTGGCGTTGGATGGAGCCCCAAGAATTACGGCTTCAGATTCACCTCCAAGCACTCGGCAAAATTTCTGATCGAGCTTGTCAAATGTCCCTGATCTCGCCTGCCACCCCCTACGCTTTGTGTAAATTTCGCCGAGCGAGGCGAAAAGTCTGGGCACGAGAGCAAAATATCCCTACATGCTAAGTACTGCATATAAATGCGTCTCTTAACTACGTATAAACTACGTTCAACATATCCGTCCGGAGAACTTGGACATATCGTTAGACCCTTAACCATGGCCTCCTAGAATATCTTCCGACGTAGACAAGGCCAAGCATTAGTCGGCACCTTGCCAATTAAAGGCTATTCCCACTTGTGTACACCCGGAAAATTTAATCCCAATCACTATCATCACCATCCTCCTCCATCTTTGCCTTGTATTTGCTACTCTTTATCCCCCCAAGCCTGCCCTGTTCTTCATCTTCCTCCTCCTTGTTTCTCAACCTCAAATCCCCGGGTTTTATCACGCCCTGCTCCACCATCCACCTTTCAAAGTCTGGTAATCTTGTCTCGGTACCCCTCATCTCTCCGAGCTTGATTAGGTTCTTACTCAAATCCCCCTCCTTGTATACTAATATCGTCGGGCAATTCTTCTCGGGGTAGTTCTCAATACACATGCTCGCGATCATCTCGCAGAATTTCACCTCTGGGTACTTTTGCGCCGCTTGCCGGAACAGCCCCGACAGGAGGCGAGATTCGACATTTCCGTGGGAGCCGGAGGAAAGATGTAGAAGTACTGGAAATTCCTTGGAGGCTTCAGTGATTTCGCGAGAGTAGTCTGGTTTTGCGATGGGGTAGACTTTTCCGTGTATTGATTTTGAGGCGAGGGAGTTCATCTCTTGCATCCGCTTCTGTCTTTTCCCTTCTATTAGCTCTGACTAGCTACAGGATAGCAGGATGAAGGCGAACCGATAGAATGCAAGAAACTCCTCATCCTCATCGTCCTCAAGTTCGTCAAGCTCTTCCAGGTCTTTTCCCTCGAGTCGGTTTTCGTGCGCGAGTCGTCTGGCTTCCGAGAGGGCTTCTTCAATCATGGGAGTGGGTGAAGGCGGCTTCTCCGGGATAATCTTGTGCTTACGGAGGATGTCGTTCCATTCGGTATCGGCGTTGGGGTCGTCGATTGGAACTTGGACGGGCATATCGGGGAGGCCGGTGGGATTCATGATTGTTGTTGGAGAGCGATTTAGTGGTATAACTGGTTGAGGAACTTGAAATTGAGGTTTAACTACGGGTAGGCGGGGCGGGGTTCAGGGACACGGAAGTAGCCGTTGGGTGACGCATTTCAACGACTCACCCACCCCAAACGCCGCGTCTTCTCATACGAATCACTTGTGACAGCTACTTTTAATATCCCACCAGTACCAGGTGCCCAAACTTCACTCCTTCTAGCTGTAAAAATATCACAATTAAGGTATATGACCGGTGCGTGCTATAAACGCCTCAACAATACAATGAAAACAACGCTAAGCGAACGCCTCAAAAACTCACTCCGAAGACTCTTTCCTAACGCCAAGGGTTCTCATCATAGTTCATCTGATATTGTGTCGTCGATGATTTTCGTCTTGAGCTCTTCTCCTTCTCTCCCTTCTCCTTGTCCTTACCCGAGAGACTGGAACGACTAGACCCCGACCGCTCCAACTCTCTTCCATAGATGCTTCCGGTTCGCTCTGATCTAAGACGCTCTTCTCTTTCATCGTAAATACTCCCCGAGCGCTCCTTCTTTTCCTTCTTTTCCTTGTCGTGGCCTGATTTGCTGGACCTGCTTGAACCGGTACGTTCCAAATCAGGTCGGGGACTCGAACGCGCCGACCCAACGTCGTGACTTGACCGTCGAGAGCTAGACAGCTTTCCTTGATCGCGACTGGACCGACATGGTTCTGACGCAAGGATTTGATCGTGGCTTGACCGGCGAGAACCTGACTTCGGTGACTTGGACTCCCTCTCATAAAGCGTGCTAGACCGTGGCTGCATCCGGAAACTACCATACATATCTTCTTCCTCTTCCTCAATCGGTATATACGAATCCTCCTTGACCCACAAGCATACCAGACCCCGAGCTCTATCAGCCAGTTCGTAGTATGCCGGGTTCGTCGTGGGCTCAAACATGGAACAGTGAGCTCCGACTTCGTCGTCAGCTTTAACGTTCACGCACCTGAAGAACTTGCGGCGCAGGGGTGATTCGTCGGCAGGTAGGGAGCAGAAGGTACGCTCGTTGCCTTCGAAGAGCATAGAAGATCCCATGCGGTCTCCTCCAAGACTTGTAAACAAGGTCGCAAACCCGACTCCATCGACGGTTGATGCACGCCCAACTCGGTCCTTCAACTCCTCCGCCTTCATCAGCGCACCCACAAACTCCAGATGCGACGAAACCCAGCCAAAGCCAGCACTGATGTCGTCACGCTTCAAGTACGCCGCAGCAGCACCACCGGCTAGAGCTGCCGCAGCTCCAGAATAGGCAGCGACCTTCCCCCAACTGCCCCACAGTGATTGCTGGGAGAGCTCATTCTTTGCCTTTTCGTTCCGTTCTCTTTCTTCCTGCTCCTTGGTTTTTGCTACTGTGCCTTCGACGGCAGCTTGGGAGGCAAACAGCCCCGAGGCGATCGACGACAAGGTGGAGTATGTCGACGAAGCGGTTTTCCATTTCTCCCCTGCGCTGTGTGCGAACACCGATGGAGCGAGGCCGAGGTATGGTGTATCGAAGGCAAGGATACCTGCAATGTGGGGAAATGGAAGTTTTGATTCTTTCCCGGTAACTGGGTCATCGTCGAGGATTGAGAGAAAGGCGTCCGCAGCTATGATTCCTCCCATAGAATGCCCAACCAGGATTGTGTGGACAGAAGGGTCAACAGTGGGGTGAGGGGTATTGGCAGCAACCTCGAGGTCGATTATTGTGTTCTGGAGCCAGTCTCGGAAGCGGATTACAGCTGCGCCTAACTCTCCCCGAGTCTCGTATTGTGGATAGATGGCCGTGACAACATTGAGGTGCGGGCGGGCGTTCTGGACGAGGACTCGAATATGCTATAGGTGTGGTTAGTGAGCTGTGCTGACAGAATACTCAAGTACGAGGGAAAGGGCTGGAGCTTACTTCGGGGAATCCTCCGAAAGTACCATCGTCGCCCTGAGTCAGTTAGCTACTTGATTACAGATTGTATTTTGTTGTGCGAAGATAATTGCTTAGTATGTGCGGAGTACCTTAAAGCCGTGGACGAAGCACAGCAACAGAGTTTGCTTTCTCATGGTCTGACAGCGAGTGAACTGAGTGGGGTAAGGTGGGGGGAGTAGAAATGACGAGGCTATGAGTGCAAGCTTAGGGATACGACCATACCTAGTAGGGCTTAGGGTTAACTAGTAATCTGAATTGAGCGGGGCAAAAAAGTTCCCTTTATCAATTTGCCCCTCCACCTCGAACCACCAATCTATAACTCACAACCTCCATACTCCTCGATTCAAGCCGTCATGGATATCGATTCTTCAGTCGCATATACCCCCTACACTGCCGAACAGGCGTTGCAGGCCAAGTCAGTCAGCTCATTCCATATATATTCAGGCCAAACCATGTACTAAAATTTCCGGCTATCTATAGCATCCTTTGCGCAACATGTGGCGCTCCCATGTCCGGAAACACTGGCATGGCCATGTGTGAAGACTGCATTCGTCTGAACGTTGATATCTCAGAGGGAATCCAGCGTGAAGCGTCAGTACACTACTGCAGTGGCTGCCAGCGGTGGTTACAGCCCCCACAGCATTGGGTGTCCTGCACGCTGGAAAGTAAGGAGTTGATGGCGCTGTGTCTGCGGAGGCTGCGTGGTCTGTCGAAGGTTCGGTTGGTGGATGCCAGCTTTATCTGGACGGAACCGCATTCGAAGCGGATAAAGTTAAAGATCAAAGTGCAAGATGTATGTCTTCCTGTAGAACACTAGAAGTGCGTCTGCAGTTCTAACCAGTGTATGTAGGCGTACCAAAGTACATTCCTTGTCCAGACCTTCGAGGTCGAGTTTGTCGTTGTCTACACACAGTGCCCAGATTGCGCCAAATCATACACCCACAACACTTGGCGAGCTTGCGTACAAGTACGGCAGAAGGTCCCGCACAAGCGGACATTCCTCTACCTGGAACAATTAATTCTCAAGCACAACGCGCACAAAGATACCATCAGTATTCGAGAGACCAAAGACGGCCTCGATTTCTTCTACGCGCAGCGTAACCATGCCGTTAAAATGGTTGACTTCCTTTCTGCCGTCGCTCCCGTCCGGTCGCAGAAATCCTCGGAGCTTATTTCACAGGATATCCACACCTCTACCAAATCCTATAAATTCACATACTCGATCGAGATTGTTCCCATCTGTAAAGACGACCTCGTATGTGTCCCTTCGAAACTGGCGAAGCAACTGGGAAACATCCCCCAGCTGTTGCTGTGCACCAAGATCGGGAACGCTATACATTTGATGGATCCCAATACTCTCCGGGTTGCAGAAATTTCGAACCAGGTATTTTGGCGGGAACCATTCCTATCCCTTGCAAACGTCTCCGAGTTGACCGAATACTTCATCCTCAATGTTGAGCCCGTCGGTCCTACCCGGGGGAAATATGTCCTTGCAGATGTTGAGGTAATGCGGACCTCCGACAACCACCAATTCACCATCCGCTCGCACCTGGGAGGAATATTTCACCCTGGAGATGATGCTATGGGATATCATCTCACGGGTTCCAACTTCAATAACGACCATTTTGAAGCCCTCTCAGAAAACAAGATCCCGCCAGTCATACTTGTCAAGAAGCACTACCCCCGCGGCAAGAAGAACAAGAACCGCCACTGGAAGTTACAACACATTGCCCGCGAGGAGAGTGAAATGCTTCCTCGGAAACAGGACCAGGAACGTGCAGAGCGAGACTATGAACTGTTTTTGCGCGAGATTGAAGAGGATACAGAGCTGCGACAGACTCTTCAACTGTACAAGAACACCCGGAAGAACCCCCCAAAGACCCAAAAGATGGAGGGTGTGGAGATGGAGATGGAGACGGAGGAAGAGCAAAGTGAAATGGAAGAAGGAGATGAGACTGTTAGCCTTCCCGAAATTTCTCTGGATGAGCTTCTCGATGAGTTTGAGGAAATGAAGGTGAAGGATGAGAGTAATGAATGATACCGGGAATTGGCTAGTGTAAAAGTTTGGGTTTCGTATGCTGTATCCCATCTTGGATTTACTTTTCTTTATTGGTCGGATTAGGTGTACTAGGATGCTTTTCTTATGGGTCTTTTGTCGACTTTTGCTTCATGACCTTTACGAATTGGAATAGACGGTTGACAATAGCGTAATCTAGTGATATACGAATTATACTTAACACGCGTCACTTCCGGTCGATATGTAATGGTCACACCTGTGGATGCTCATTTCCAACCGCGTCTTGATCTCGTGTCCAGAGCTTTCGTCGGTCTGTAAGCTCGGTCTTAAAACGCCTGAGCTTGCGAAGTGACTCTTGTTTACGAGCGTAACCGCGACTCACCCATAGCAATGCGGTTGTAATTTAGCCGTCAGTCGACTTTACAAGCTCCGTTTTGAGGTGCGAGCTTGCGAGCGACGAAAAATTCTGAGAATGAGAGCACCATAGTAATGAAATTGATATTAAAACTGGGAGATTCATAATAAAACATAAAACCAGCCGTTATAAAACCTAACCCTAACCTCCCCTTCATCTCCGGAGAACTGACATCTACTAATGATGCTTTTTCCCTTTCTTGTGACCCAACACATTCGCTAAAACCGCACCCTAAACAGCCATCATTAGCACTACATCACCTCTTACGATGAAAGAAAGAACACTTACAGCCGCAGCACCCCCGAGCTTTCCCAACCCAAGCTTGCTACCTACAAACGCACCGGCAGCGCCTCCCATCAACGTACTCCCCATCCCCCGCTCCCCATTCGGACCCACCTCACCGCCATGCTCCGCTTGCGGGCCCGTCGGATACTGTCCATGCTGCGGCGGGTACTGCTGTTGACCGCCGTGGGGAGGGTATCCTTGTTGCGGCGGATACTGATGTTGCTGTGACTGCTGATCGTAGTAGCCGCGGTTACCGTCTTGCACTCCCGGTTCTGGGTGGGTGGGCGGGTACTGGCCCTGTGGGGTTGGGTATTGCTGGTATTGGCCCTGCGGCGGCGGGGTGCTATATGCGGAACCCGGAGCGGAGTAGGCAGAAGGGTCCGGAGTGGGTGGGTATTGTTGTGGGTGCTGCTGCGGGTTTTGGTCGTAGTAGCTGCCTTGGCGTTGTGGTTGCAGGGGTTGCTGATAGGGTTCGTGGCTGGGGGTTCCCGCAGGGTATGGGGGCTGTCCTTCCGTTGGGTATGGGGGCTGCCCTTGTGGGGGATATGGGGATTGCTGCTGCTGCGGCGGTGGTTGGTGATATTGTGGAGGAGGAGCGCTGCCGTAGAAATCGTTCGCTGACATGACTTGTTTGTGTTGGTGGTTGGTGGTAGAGGAAATGCTTGTGTGGTAGGAATGGGAGGAGGAGGAGGAGGAGAGGACAACTTATGGCCGCGAGATGAGATGAGGGGAAGCTGTTAGTTGGTGGTGGTCAGCAGCCTCCCATTGTACCATCCTAGCATCCCCATAGGTTGCGGTTGCTTCGCCTCAAATTATGGCATACGGCATTGCATTGCCGAAACATGCGGTTGAGGTTGTGGACTGACTTGCGACGACCACACAGCCCACAGCCGGGCCGCCCGTGAACGCCACGTTTGTTTTTTTAATGTACGACGCCTTTGTGATGGGTCCGTTTGTTAAATGCACATCGTCGCGTCATCGCACACGGCGCCGCCGTGAAACGATATCATATTACGCGGATTGCAGTGGCTCAATTTCAACCTTTCTTTTGCATTCCAGTGGCATTATGGCTGGAAGGTATACTTACTAGAATTCGTTCTGGTGCAGGAAGTATATGCACCTCCAAACCCGGCAGTGCCCGTGAAGAAGCGCTATCCCGAGAGCTTGCCACGTCTATCTCAATATATGACCCTCTCAGCTTTGATCCGGAAGTAATGTTTTCCCTCGTCGTCCGAAACAATCCACAAAATCTTAAGGTTTTGTGATACATACAACGTTTCAAATCTAACAGGCGGATATGGACTGTACCTCGTTACACCGGTCTTCATCCTCATAATCATCTTATCCATCCCATCAGAAACGCGAAACAGAGTGGGGGGAATAAGATAAAGAAGCAACGAGAGGGGCAGAACACGAGAGCGCGCCTGTTGGATATCAAATTACTCGCGAGCTGAATCCCAGAATATTTCGGTTCTGCTTGCTAGGAATATCTTACCTCGTTCGGAAACATTATTGGCTACAACTTCATCTTCGAATCTAGACCCTCGATACCCCTGGGGACGGGAACAGCAATCCACGGGAGCGGCGAGCTGAAGAGGACCAGTCTCAGAGAGAATCACACTAGTCTTCCAGCGTGCAAGATCGGTGCAATATGATGCTTTTCTGCTCGCAATAGTGAGTTGAAGATACACTCCTAGCCTTGCATCTCGACACTCAAGATTTCGCGGGAATCGTAAGAAGCTTAGTTCCTCCAACTACAGTTTCTATGCATGTGCCAGGTTTTATGTAGCCCAACAATGTCCTCCGTGCGACATCAACATTTGAGTAACCATTGAACTCAATACAGACACTTTATCAGGGAATACCATTCCTATCCTATCAGATGTTGGATTGTCTACTCTGGTGTCGCTTGCCTCAGCTTCAGAGTGGTCAACACTATGATCGCACTACCTGCCTAACCAGTGTTCCTAAGCGGCCAGGGCTCTTTAGATATCTGCAGGCCTAACTTCTCAAGGCTGCCCTTAGTGTAGACCGGCCAGTAAATATTTGTTGGCCGGCCAGTATGCCTGCGTGGCCTACAGGAACCTATCCCCTTGACCGGTGAGACTGTGGAAAATCTCTATCATGCATGCGCTAGCTTTTCATGGTAGGATATCAGCCCAAACCCGCAACAATTTGTAGACGCGGCTGCCAGATCGCGTCAGTTTTGGGG
>Ga0307514_10003795_pt1 | contig 14231 bp, 20 predicted proteins | sample 16_EM_MG_FD_203088 | JGI IMG/M metagenome (GOLD analysis project Ga0307514, IMG submission 203088) | Populus trichocarpa ectomycorrhiza microbial communities from riparian zone in the Pacific Northwest, United States - 16_EM | ecosystem: Host-associated > Plants > Roots > Unclassified | place... | reverse complement strand
GGGCTGGTGAGTAGGGCTGAGTTGTTGCGGGGGAGGCTGGAGGGTGGTGGGGGGGGTGGTGGTGGGGAGGGGGGGGATGGGAGGAGGGAGGGGAAGGGGGAGGGGCCGGGGGATAGGGAGAATGCGGAGAGGTGGAGGCAGTTGAGGGCGAAGAAGGAGAGGTTGATGTATACTGTTGAGAGGCTGGCGTTGCAGAAGGGCCAGAAGGTGGGTTTGATTCCTTCCATCTCCTTCTTGCTGCGGAGTTTTTGGCTGATGATTGTTGCTTTGGTTGCGCAGGATCGCCAGTTGAGGATGAGTATGAGCTATAAGGGGGTGGTATGACGGGGCTTCTGGCTAAATCATAAATTCTGTTACCTAGCTAGCTCGGGGCGTCATTTTCTGCACCGGGCATCTGTTATTAATGACTACAACAACAAACTATGTATGTACTTTTGGCCATCTCCAAAGACACTCACTCTCACTCTCAAGCTTGAACCACCCCCCACCACGCCACCCCCGCCGTTCCACCAATTACAATTGCCAAAGGCGGGGTAACATGGAACCACCTGACCGTTGCAAACGACGTCGCCGCAACCACCACCCACCACGGATCCCCACCCAGACTCCTCCCCCTACTATCCTTCTGCGTCAACCAGCCAATTTCCCAAAGCCTATACACCGCCGTAAAAACGAGCCCCACGGCCGTTGCATTGAAGCCCCTTAAAATCGCAAGAACCGTAGGTCTAGTTCTCAGCACCCTCCACAGGCTCTGCACACCCATAGCGAGGATCATTCCGGGGGCAAAGATGCCGATGAATGCAAGCACAGCGCCGAGCAGTGAGGAAGCGGCTGGGCTGGTATAGGAGGTGTGGGAGAGTGCAAGGGCGCCGAGAAAGACGGCAAAATTGAAGTTTGGGCCGGGGAAGGCCTGGATGATGGCTAGGCCTAGCAGGAAGTCGCGGGGGGAGACCCACCCTGGGTCAACTACGTACGAGCGAAGAAGTGGAATGACGACGGGGCCACCACCGAAAATGATGGTGCCGGCGAGGTACATGTTTGCAAATAGGTCGAGTTCGAGAGGGGGGTTTTCTAGAACACCACGGGCTACCAGGATGGCAATGAAGGATGCTAAGGGGGGGGGGGGTATATTAGTGCATGGTGTATGAGATATATGGGGGAGGGGGGTGGGGGGTGGACTAACTAAAGAATGCAATAATAATGGCAATACCGACTTTCACGGGAATGGCGTGTGCGAGCATGTCTGTACTCCCAATCTTGTTCCATGTAGTAGTAGTAGTAGTAGTAGTAGCCGCCTCCTCCTCCTCTTTGACAGGCTGGGAGGGGCCAGCATCGGGGGGGAGGGGGGTCTTTGGTGCTTGTTGCCTCTCCATGTCCTTTTGTAGATCTCCGCCATTGACAGAGGCATTGGCGCCCTCTGGTGTAGCTGTAGGGATAGGCTCCAAATTGATCCCGGCATTACCCTCACCCGCAGCCGCCTTGCCTGCCTTCTTCTGGCTTCTGCTCTCCTTATACCTCCCAACTACCCTCCTCGCCCATAAATCCCAAAAAGCGGTAACAAGACCTCCAATCACAATCAGCAACGGAAAGTACCATAACGCAGTATAACACAATCCCGCGCAAGCGCCAAAAATAACCAGTAACCTGCTGAGTTTATCCGTGATTGCCTTCTCGGCCAACTGCACTGCCGCCAGCGCGACAATTCCGACCGTCGCGCTATTCAAGCCACTCAGGAGGGCGTATACCGCGTGGGGCAGTGTCTCCTTTACATTCTTGATGCCCAACGCAAGGGCAAACATGCCTGCTGCGCCCGGGCCAGCCCAGAGGGCAAACACCACCAGCGCGGGGATGATCCCCGCGTGGACCTGCGCAATGCAGAAGCCCAGTTTCGTGCTGCCGGGCCCTGGCAGCGACTGGCATATTGCAAAGAGTTCCTGGTACGTCTGCTCGTCCAGCCACGGCGGGTACTTTGCGACGCTGTTGTTTCGTGCGGAGAGGCCCTCGACGAACCGCTGGTGGAAGATCCGAAAGTGCACGGGGGGCCCGCCGAAGGCGGTGAACCCGAGATCCCACGTCCGCGATACGGCGGAGGCGATGCGCGTGGAGAGGGAGGAGGTGTTGGCTTTGTAGGGTTGGTCGATGGTCGCGGGATCGGAGGTGCGCATCACGCGGAGAACGCTGGACGCCATGGTGCGTGCAGACGAAAATGTGTGAGTCTACTACGGAGACAGAGAGAGGTGACTGCGACCAGCGAGGTCTGTTGATGGGAGGAAGAATTGATCCCATCCCATCACCCGCGGCCTCCGTCGAAAGTGAGTTGCATCTATCTATCTGGTCACGACAGATCTGCAGCATTGGCGCAACAGCCCTTGCATCCCAAGGAAATGCTCCCCAATCAGCTTGCATATTAAGCTGGTAGGGATACCTTGTGAATGACATCGCCGCCTGCGTATTGGTGAGCCTCCCCGCCCGCTGGCTTGGCGCTCACAGAGTAGAGAGAGAGGCATAATTAACTAATTTTCCACAAAATTGACCTGAAATACACAGAGAGTGCATAAATGAAAAAAGCAAACGCCCAATCTACCATAGCCTCATGTCCACCAATTCGCTTCCATTGCACCCACACCCTACCACGGTGCCAGGGGAGAAGCCTCCATATTATCCGTCTTGTCGACCAAGTGAAAGCCGTTTCGTGCTCATCTCTAATTCTACGACAGATGATTTACCCGCTGACAGCCATGTCCTTCTTGATCTACACCGTCATGTAAACGTTAGAAATTCTGTATTGGCAACATTAGAGGGGTGGGGCTTGCAAATACCTGAGCGATGGCTAAGCCGGGATTCAACCCCTTGGGGCAGGTCTTTGCACAGTTCATGATAGTATGACACCTGTACAAGCTCATCTCATTCTCCAGCTGCTGCTTCCTCTCCTCCTTGAATTGATCTCTCGAATCCGCCAGCCACCTATAACTCTGCATCAAGACTGCTGGTCCCAAGTACTCAGCGCTGTTCCACCAATAGCTTGGGCAGGATGTCGAGCAGCAGGCGCAGAGAATGCACTCATACAACCCATCAAGTTTTTTCCGGTCTGCAATGCTCTGTGGGATTTCCTTCCCAGTAGAAGGATCCTTGCGCTGGAGGTAGGGCTTGATGGATCGGTACTGTTTGTAAAAGTGAGTGAGATCGGGAACAAGGTCCTTGACGACATAGGTGTGAGGAAGGGGGTAGATCTTGGTGGCACCTTTCGATTCGTCGGTGATGCGGCATAGACAGGCGAGGGTGTTGACACCGTCAATGTTCATGGCACAGGAGCCGCAAATACCCTCACGGCAGGATCTGCGGAAGGTGAGGGTGGGGTCTATTTCGTTCTTGATGCGGATGAGGGCGTCGAGAACCATAGGTCCCTGCAGTCGTAGAATGTGATGTTAGCGGAGATCCAATTGCTGTATGAACGTGGGTCCCATCATTCAAATCGCATGAGACATGGAAACTGCGTGCCCTCCTGGTCTCTGCCACCACAATGCCAATAATCATCTAGGTGAAGAGCAGGGGATATGGCCAACCGTTTGACTCAAATCAAGATCATACTTGACCATCTTGGGCTGCGTCTGGGGGGTGTCGGGATTCCATCGATAAATCTCGAAAGTCTTAATCCTCGAACTGGCAGCCTCCTTCGGCACAGGCTGTCCAGTAGCTACAGAAGCCAATCCCCTCCGAGAAACATGAGCCGCAGCAACAGATATTATCGGCGGAGCGGACGTGGTAGGCACGAGGCGGGATGAAATTTGTAGGAGACGGGGGTAGAAGGTGCTTGGGGGCATGGTAGTTGGGATGGCTGTGGTTGCGCAATTTGGGAGCTTTAGTAAATGAAGAAAAATGCGGGACCTGGTGAGGGAGGGATACAGCGGGAGATATTCACAAGCTGCGAGTCGGCAAATACCAAGCAGGGCGCCAAGGTGCCTCGGGTGGCGACCAAGAGGCTACATACAAACCCGTGATACGGCTTCGCTCCTACAATGTTATCATACTTCAGTTATTCTGCGAGTGGAATTGTTTGTAAGCAGAGATTAAGTTGCAAATACGCCAAAAAAGTTACCCCGCAGCCCCACGGGGCATAAAAGACTGTAATGCTCTGCAGAGCAACCAAAACCCAAACATAGGAAAAAAAACCAGTGCATAGGAGGAGATAGAAGCACACGAGCCGGACAAAAACAATAATAGGCCTATATCAAAACTGTCCAAAATTGCTCGGCACCGTTAGCAGAATAACAATATCAAGGGTAAATCTAGTAAACATATAACTCATGCTCTTTGTTGAGTCGGCTGGGTTTCTTCCACATGCCCTTCAAACAGGAGCGGAAAGGAAACATACACACAGTCCGCACACAAGCGCCCATGTTTGGGGGCGCCCAATAACCCGCAACTGACAAATCAGGTATATCAAATAGTATCACTCCCGTACAGCATGTACAGGACAGTCACCATTCCCCTTGCGGTCGAACCATTCCCTGATGCAGCTTTTATGGTATCGACACAAACACTCCAATCTAGCAATCAACCCCCCCACTTCAAACTCTTCGAAGCAAATGACACACTCCGCCTTTCTCCTGCCCTTGCCCTTTCCTGAGACTGGTGGCAGTGCAGCGGTTGCTGTGAAGATTTCTTCATCATCTCCTGTAAGATCAATAAGTAGATCGTTTGTCGAGACCTTATTGTGAGCATCCCCCCTCCCATCATCACTACTGTAGTCCCATGTATCCTCTTCTCTAGCCTTGTAAACCACCATCCTCCCACCAGCTTTCACTTGTGGCATACTACTCTGGCGCAGAAACTCCATCATATCCATATCTCCGCGGGTGGAACCCACGGGATCTCTAGTATCTGTGGGGGATTCTAGTGCCAAAGGGTTATTATTTCTACCGTGGGGGCTGCTGTGCACCTCATGTCTTGAAATACACTCCTGAATATGAGCTTCTCGCGCTGACTCGTCTCCCGTTTCTGGGCGCGCGGGTGGGAGGGGAAGAGTGCAAATAGGACAATAATCAGTTTCCTTTAGCTTGGTCCGGCAAGAGCCAGTAGGAGCACGTGGTTGTGAATGAGGCTGTGATATATACTGAGGCTGGGTAGGTTGGGGTGGGTTACTTGGGGATGCACCACTGTGGGGCGTGTGAGCAGAAAAAGGCCCATGTTGCGAAGAAGGCCCATGTTGCGAAGAAGGCCCATGTTGCGAAGAAGGCCCATGTTGCGAAGAAGGCCCATGTTGCGAAGAAGGTCCATGGTGCGAAGAAGGCCCATGGTGCGAAGAAGACCCATGGTGCGAAGACCCATGGTGCGAAGAAGAGCCACCCAGCTCCGACACGCGCTCGCGAGCAGGAAAATAACTGGCATATTTTGCTTGTAATTGGGTAGGAAGAAGATAGACCAGATTATGATGTTGGGAGTGGGATTGGGGAGTAGGGAGTGGAGTTGGGAGACTTTGGTTTGGCCCTGAAGTGGAACCCTGGGGTAGATATGAAGCAGAACTATGAGGGGAAGGCGTTGATGGGTCATAGTTGTACGGCAGTGATCTCCCTCCTTGTAACTGTCATATTTTGTTAGTTGTCTGGTACGGACCTCAACACCATGTTTTCAAGACTCACGCTCTGCCTCCGCCGCCTCCCATTCGCATCTGGGGTATTTAATCCTGGTGTTGCCCACAGGTCTGAAGCGGAAGGCCGAGTTGGCGAACCTGATCCATTCCAAGTCCTGTGAATTACAGTACTGTTTCCAGGGGTGCTTCTGTAATCGCTTTGCCCGGGGCTGCTACCAGCAAGGCAGTCGCAACACACCCTTACGTCTTCCATCCCCGCCGGAGGCTCCCCATTGGCTCTCCAATCAGGGATTCCTGTGTGGTTTTGTTCTCCAGGAGTATTTATGCTGCCAGCCCAAGAGTGCCGGTTGTTTGTTCCATCGCCGGAAGGGATATAAATACTTCCTCCGGGTACCGGTAAGTCAACCCTCTGTGCTGACGATGGTAGATCTAGAGGACCAAGCTCCTGAGAAGGGGGTACCTCCCCTGGTGGTCTAACCACAGCGGAACTGGGTAGAGTAAGCCGACTGGGCGAACATTGTGCACATACAACACGCCCACACCTACTATACTGCTGTTAGCAGTGCTCTGGTATTCCAGCGAGGAACTTGGACTAACCGGCAGTGGTGTCGTCTGAAAAATAATGTGAAAGGGCTATTGCATATCGGGCAGTTCCTGACAAGGTGATCTGGTTGCCACTCCGGAAGGTGGGCAAACTGGTCCTGGGATATTCGGGGTCGTTGTGGACGCGGGTCTGCTAAAGGGTAAATCCTGGGGACAACTGGCGGGGAGGTATAACAAAGTGCGGGGTGGTTGTAGAGTTGATGGTAGCCTGGAGGTGGAGGAGATGTGGGCAATATGGGTTGCAGCGTCGAAGGTCCCAAAGGGTGGCCTTGAAACAATGACTGATAAGGAGTTGGACGGCTAGGAACTTGTGGCCTTTGGTATAACGTCGGAGGAGGTGGGAGCGGTGGGTTTTGCGATCTGGAATTAGCCGACGGACCATCCATCGGATGGGAATGAGAAGCTGTGCCCAGTCGTTTGGTTTTGGCCTGGTAATGCAATAGCAAACAGTGTATTGCTTGTGTGGATAGATGGCTCCGCGCTTAAGCGGCAGGATCCTGCCTTCGGATATGTATGTATAAGTCCTCAAGATGGAGATGCTCTATAGAGGTAGGTGTACGCAGATGATTGATACTGGCAGAGAAATAGGCGGACCAACGCAGGAAACGCAGAATAAAGAGCTAGAGAGCTCGGCACGATGGGGGGAACCGTGTGCGTATGGGATCTTTGCCTCTTTTTCGTCATGCAAGTTGCAAAAAGGGAGTGATTGCAGAGACTGGCGGAGAGCAAAGGACAAAGTGTAGCTGAAGATGCAAAGGATTTATATACTCCATATATACGGGGCAATACGGATATAAGAAGTGCATTTGTTGTGCTTGGCAATGTTCTATATAGCAGAAGTTGTTGGGTCTGGGCACGAGAGCACGAGCACAAGCAAAAGTAGCAATATCTTGCCTTTCTCAACTGTACGATGTACCTGCTTGCTTGCCTTCTTTTGCCAGAGTTGACACGATTTCGGGAGTACTACATTTGTGGTGAGGGGCACCTTGTGTAGGAAATACTCTCGATCCCGTGACCTCACATGATGCAGAGCAGTACTTTCATAGCTTAGAGTTGGCAAGCTGAATTGACTGTTCTTCCTCACGCTTCCGCACAAAACTCAACTTCGGTTTTAGGACTCCATCCACGATACCGCCCCTCATAACCTTGCTTTTTACATGTTATGAGCCCGGCGCTCGCACGCACACAAGCAGAAGCACAAGAATAGGAACAGCATCTGTGGCCTAAGCCCAGTAAAGCCTATCAAGAAGAAGATGCAAGTTGCTACGAGTCTGGGTGGAGCGCATCGCAGCGACACACCTACCGCTGATTACACTACAACCCACATATGCCTTGCGGATCAGTCAACTACCTACCCGCACATAGAGTCCAAGCAGTGCAGCAACTTCTTCCGGACCAACTCTAACGAAAGCACCAGAAGTACCAAGCACCACCAAAGGATCCTGACCACCACAAACCCGCCCACATCACCCCCGAATTTTTCGCCCAAGTACACTGACGGACAAGAAGCAAGGCATACCATTCGAATCAAACAAGAACAACTACTTACCAAGGCAGGCCTCCTACCTAAAGGACATATCCCAGTTGCCCAGACTCAACCCGAAGAGCTAAGGCTAGCAGCCCCACCAACGAAACAAGCAAAGAAGGCCTCAGAAGCTGTTGGGAGTGGGGGCAACCTGGAACAGTGAAGGGACAGAAGTGATACTAACATAGCGAGACCTCATAGATTCTTTAGTGAAACTTCGATGACTGGAGTAAAATCCTCACCAGCGGTAGACGACGAGTCCTACAGAGAGAGCGAAGAAGGAACACCCTGCGACAGAACCAAATTCCAATCGATAATCGGGGGCCTCCTCTTCATAGCCTACATGACGCAGCCAGAGATTTCAGTCCATGTCAACCTACTAGGACGAAGAGCATCGAGCCCCTCCTTACACCATCTACAAGCAGCGCACCAAATACTCAAGTATTTAGAATCGATGCCGCAGGATGACATAAGGTTAAAGAAGCCCAGAGATCTCAAAATCGAGATATATGCGGACGCTTCGTACAGAGAGGAACAGTCGAGGTCACAGAGCGGAGGAATGATCACTGGGAGGACAGCTCATAGGGTGGAACACAAGAAGACAAGACATCATAGCCCTCTCCTCAACTGAAGCAGAATACATTGCAGATTGCGAAGGCGCGAAGGATGCAGTGTGGATCTATCAATTTCCGACCGAGCTAAAAGTCCCAATAGGTACACACAGATAGTAAAGGATACAACCTAAGCAAGACAACAAAATTCTTGAGGAAGAGCCGCCATATCGAGCACAGGTTCCACTACCTCTGGCAACAGGTTCAGAAGAGTCGGCTAAAGGTCTACAACATACCTAGGAAAGAGAATCTGGCGGACATCCTAACAAAACTCCTTTCCATGAACTTGATCAAGAATTAACAAATGCAATAGCTAGGATCGACTGGGACGAATGGGACAAATGGCTGGACCAAGGAATGATGCAAGGGATTCTCGAGTAGAGGAGAGTGTAGAAAATATTCTTGATCCCGCGACCCCACATGATACACGAACTGATACAGAAAGTGACGGAGACAGAGTATCCTAATGAAGGAAAAGAAAAGGATAAAACAGGCTGTTTTTTGCATGTAATTAGATTTCTGTCGGTATCAATTTGAGCAGTTCTTGCATAGCCTTAGAGTTAGCGATCTGAATTAAACTCAACTTCAGTTTTAGGACTCTATCTACGATACCGCCCCGCATAACCTTGTTTCTTACAAGGTAAACATGAGCATTGACAAGCCCGGGCATAGCCACTTTGGGAGTAGGTATAGTCAATGTAAAGTTGTCCCCAGGGGGCACTGGAGGATGGAAGTGTGTTTTTGCTGGTTTGGGGGGAGATGATGATTGTGCCAGGGGTTTCTTTGGGGAAACCATGGAGGATGGTACAGGTGGAGGCCATTACTATGGGGAGGGCGTACTCGGAGCTGGTGACATCGCCGGTATATAGAGCCCATTTTGGGCCGAATTGATTTGGGGATCGTAATTGGATTACAGCAAGATTTTTTGAGGATATCTCTTTCACTCAGAAGCTGCTGATCAATTAATTACTCTGGATATGAGTTCTTCCAGTAACTAATCCTCCTCACGAAATCCTAGCAGTACCAACAGGAGCAAGCATACTGCGACTCTTGTGCTTGAGTAGTACTTGAGACTGGTGGGTGTACTGTACCCAATCCCTCTTCTCTTTGGAACTCACTCTATGTATCTCTCACTTTATTCTGACTGATTCCCAAATTTACCTGATAACACCAGTATAACTATGCTTTCGTAGGAGGTATATATGTATGTCTGATAAGAGATATCAAAGTCAACCCCCTCATATGAAGTCGGACTACCCTCCTCGGCTACATACTTCAATCAAGTGCTTTGCCCTTGTAGTCGTGTACTAGATATGGGTTTCTGGTAGTCTAGTTAAGCATACGATTCATGACTCAGCACAAAGCAGAATGCACGGGAGCACTGATGCAGAAGCATCTGTCGCGGCGCAGATCATGGTTGTGTCGGAGCTTATTGCGGAGAGGAAAGGTGCAGGAGGGCGGTACCGGTATCTCTCTGCTGTACGTCGTGGGTGAGGAAACCATCGGGTCCGAGTGGAGGGCTGTAAACTTTAAACTCGCTGTTCGCTGTTGGGCATAAGGGATTACCCTGATTAGAGATAAACGCGAATATATAGTAATCTACTCGATAGGTAGATTGGAGTTACACCATCAATGTAGGCCAAATCAGGGCAGCAAATGCTGTTGGTGCGAAGGCCAGCGTGTGCGCATCCGGACAAGAGAAGTCATCACGTGGTTCGAGACTCCGACCAGTGGAGCTGTAAGGGGGACAGAGAGTGGGGAGAGTTGTGTGGGTGATGTGAGGGATGGGGAGGTGGTGGAGGCCTGGAAGGAAGGGTACGATGGATCTGCAAAGAGTATGACTGCGGGATATGGGTAAAAAGATGTCCACACACATCACGGGCAGTTTGGAGGATTTGGAGGAGGATTCCAGCAACACAGCACAGTATACACGGCTGCATTGCACAGATACCAACAGTATTCAAGAGGTGAGAAACATGATGACTTCATGGCCAGGTTTATGTCCTGATTACGAATTTAGGATTTCTTATGAGCGAGGACTTTTGGGTGTAGCCACAGCTTCATGAAAACACCAAATGTACTTTTATATTATCATAAATCCTAGATCGTGAACTCGTGGCTGATAAAAGGAGTGCCCAATGTTGATATGAAAAAAGTACAGTATAATATCAGCGTTACCTCGTAGCAGACAAGATTCTAGAGAGCCTCACTCCCAACAGTCAACACGAGATACACTCTCCTATTCTTGGTATCTGGATCATCTTCCAACAGGCCCGCACCGAACCCCGCCTTCGTCGCCGCGGCGCAAATCATAGTTTCCTGCGCACCATTCTTGGGGTAGAACTGACTGACTGCCTTCCCACCGCTTTTTAGCGAGGCGTACAACCCATCAAAGAATCGCGCCAACCTTTGCTGCGGGGTGCCGTCGTTTTCGGTGGTAGTCTCTGAGCTACACAGCCATTGAATTGCAGAGAAGCGTCAAAAGTGATAAGCGCTAGATTATCGCATGTATTTAGAGTTTCTGTTAAATAATCCCCACGGTTCAGAGATAACTAGCTGTAAAAGACTAGAAGAGATATCCGGGTTCAACCTGATAACGCTCAAGTCGAACCCAAAAGTAAAGTCAAAAGAGTCAAATGGAGTAACCACATGGGCTGGCCACTAGAACGACCAAACCGCTCACCCAAAGCAAAGATTGGTCCTATAAGGACCCTCGAACGAATACACTGCGACCTGGTAGGACCCCAACGCCGGGAACCAATACCAATACCTATTAGTGGTAACCGATGACTATATATACCAGATATATGTCTGCGAAACCATAAGAACCAAAGACGAGACTACCAATGCGTTGGTAGAAATTATCAATGTTCTGGAAAAGGCCACCAACCCCCAGTACAACGTCAAACAAATCCAGGCCAACTGGGGAGGCGAATTCCGCAACAAGGACCTCCAGACAGACCTACGGTAGAGAGGTATCCAGCTAAAAAAAACAGTGCCCAGGCATAGTGAGACCAATGCTTACCATGAGTAGTACAGCACTCATAGCAGCAGAAATGCCAAAGGGATACTGGGACAAGACTAGCCTAATGGGCTGCATATGTCAAAAATCGGTTACCGCACAAAGCCCTACCGCAGGGTCTAACTCCTGTCGAACTCCTCTATATGCCGAATGCCTAAGATCTAACCTCAGGCCGTTTGGCCAGAAAGTCAAATGTTTCGACTATGAGGTTAGCGATAAGCTCTCACCTAAGGGATACGAGGACGAATTGTAGGGTATACTAATACCTATCAGACCTATTGGGTGTTGGATCCGTCTGGAAAATACGGCTAGCAAAAAACCCACAACCAACACAAACCGATCATGAAGAAGAATTCCTGCTCGACAATAGCATGTCGAAAAAGGAACCAATTCACGACCAATCCCTAGATCTACCAACCCCCGAATCAGAACAACCTGATATCCCAGAGCCTGAAAGATGAAAATGACAAAAAAAGGATACGGTGTACTGGAGGGATACATTAGGAGAGAGAAAATCCACCTGGAAAAGAAAACCCCGGGTATTAGCTGTGGGAATAGATCCGGATCATCCCACAGATGAACAAGCCCGCAGTTCGCCACAAGCAGCAGAGTGGGCAAAAGAACGAGCAAAAGAACGAGCCCAGCTGGAAAAATATGGGGTATTTACGAAAATCCCCAAAGTCCCAGAAGGCGCAAAGGTGGTAGACACAAAATGGGTATACATTGTTAAACGAAAACCAGGTGGCACCATCGAAAAATATAAAGCTCGCAAAGCCAGAAGAGTGCTTACCCAGGAAGCAGGTGTCAACTATGATATTGATAAAACCTATGCGCAAATGATGCGCCCAGAAACCCTAAAAATCCTCCTTGCCATAGCTCTCCACCGAGGATGGGCAATTCGCTAGTGGGATGTAGTCGCAGCATACCACAAGCATCAAGGAAACGCGGAGATCATTCCCACGGAGCCCACAGTGTTAGGTGATGACAATGGGAATGACACAGAAGAGCATTCCCCCGTGGGCAACCCTATGGCGAGACCCCCCTCGCCGCCTAAATCCAGTGCGGCGTCCAGATGTACGCGATCATGATCACAATGATCACGAAGACCAGGAAGTTAATGACGGAGATGAGTGAGACCCAGACACATGGCGAGGTTAAATGGAGGAATTGTATATATGTGTTGTTTTTTTTACTTTTTTTGTTTGTTCGTCCACAAGAGTGGATCATCAATTCTCCTAGCGCAAGCCAAACCTATACTCCACCAACACAACCTCCCCACACTACCTTCAAAGATAAACGCACATACATCCTATCGCTCTACAAAACTAAATGAGCGACGCAGAAGGATCCGCCAGTACCAGTGCTGCCATCAAGCCACCAGTTACAATGACAAGAGAAAGAACCAACCCCAAGATCAAACCCAGGCTCACGGGACAATAGAACTTTGCCCAGTGGATACTATCAATAGAGGAAACACTGGAGCAGTATGATCATAGGGGGGGGCTCAATCTGGGATATAGTGGCTGGAGTAATTAAAAACCCAGCCGAGGGGTTAACTGCCGCACAAATGAAGAAAAGCACGGATACCGGAAAAAGGGCGATAATATGGAGACGAGATAACAGTTTCGCCATCCTAACAATAAAACGGAATTGCGAGCCCGAAGTTATAGATACCATCAGACTAACCAGAAGTGCCCATGAAGCCTACACCGAACTAAAGCTAAGTACGAAGCGAAAATGGTAACAAATCTAGGCGCCGTATTAGTCAACATTGTTTGGTTCACCTTCGACGATATGGCCACCACCATAGATGAACATATGGCTGAGCTCGGCCGAAGGTGGAACTTCATGAAGGGCACTCTGGCTGGGGGATTCCCGAACAAAGTAAAAGACTTCGGAGAAGTGCTGACGTCGCTGGCGAAATCAGATCAGGCTAAAACCGAGTTCCTTCTTCCCCCGTTCTACAACAATCTAGTAGAAAACCTCCGCACCAAGGAAGGTTATTCCTACGAGGACATATCAAGGCAGGTACGCTTGTACGTACCCGCCAGACAAAAAGGAGCGAAAAAAGCAAGAAGGAACAAGGGAGGAGCCAGTGGTACTAAAGGCAGAGGGAAAAAGGAAGATCGATACTAGCAAAACATGCATGTATTGTATTGATACCATCAAGGGCTGGAAAGGCATCGGACACACGAAATCCGAATGCTTCAATAAGAAGAGTGAAGCAGGAAAAAAGGTCAAAAAGGTAGAGGCAGATGATGATGATGATGAGTATTGTGCTATGTGTAAACATAGCAAAAGTGATAACAAAAAAAGGGTGGTTCCAATAAGGTTTCTCAATTCACAATCACACGATTTTCAAGTGTCACACCTTGGCATTTGGCGACCATTCTCGTTGCGCAACTCTATGGTGGCGTCACGAATCCTATTTCCAAGTTCCAAGCCCCGAATCCCAAGTTTTAGCCATCAGCGACAACACCAATGCCCCAGAGCACTGGACAATATTGCGGAGACCGCAAACATCACCAACATGACAAAAGTCGCAGGTACCAGAGACCTAGAAACCGCCGCTACAGCTACCACAACCCCACAACCATGGACTCGAGATGAGGTTGAGCGGATCATTACTTGGATGGAAGATCATGAGGAAGAGATACGAGGCAAGCAGGTTCAATGGCATAAGGAAGTTAAGGACCAGGTATTTGTAGATGAAGAGCACATTCCGGTAAAAAGAATCACAGAGAAAATGGATAACATGAGGAAAGGATGCGAAGGCAATGTAACAACGTTCAAGGTGGGGAGTTAAACCTGAAGAGAATGGAGAGTCGATTAATGAGGTATTGGAGCGGAAATATCCGTTTTTTTTTCTTTTTTTTTTTT
>Ga0307514_10003794_pt1 | contig 14231 bp, 13 predicted proteins | sample 16_EM_MG_FD_203088 | JGI IMG/M metagenome (GOLD analysis project Ga0307514, IMG submission 203088) | Populus trichocarpa ectomycorrhiza microbial communities from riparian zone in the Pacific Northwest, United States - 16_EM | ecosystem: Host-associated > Plants > Roots > Unclassified | place... | reverse complement strand
TGACTGGAGTCGAGAGCGAACCAGTCGTTAAATTAGATATCGCGGAATCGCCTCCCTCTGCAGTCACCTTCCCTTCCGTAGAGGATCCCGCGATAACACTTGCAATCGTGGCTCCTTCTGTACTACTTCCACCGGGTATAGCCCATTGCACCCTTGAATACTGTGTCGTTTGGTGAGTCGAGACTGCAGGCGTCAATATAGGCGTTGGAGCTGAAACTCCGGTTGGGGAATTGGCAGAAAACGGGCGTGTAGACTCAGAGGAAACCCCAGCGATAATTGTGCCTCTTGGTTTTCTCCCTCTTTTTGCGCCTATCGTGGTTCCTCGCATGGTGTAGGCGTATAAGAACAACTCGTTCGGGAAGTCGGCATGGTTGATTGCTGAGTCTCAATATGATTCGTCTGCCCGGCCCCTCTTCCGGCACGGTTCAAACGTTAAACAACTCTAGCTTATATTGCCAGGGCGGCTCTTGACTAACTTGACATCAATCGAATTTTTATAGTAGGGAGTTCGGATAACTAGTGTGCTACATGTTTGACCTGGATGCAAGCTTTAAAACAGTCGCTATATTATTTCAGATTATTTCCCATATCTGAATATGTCTAGACTTCTTTCCTCCTCGGAATTCGGCGACCATGGACTCAAATTGCAGTCGTCTAGCATTTAGTTCTTCTGAGAGAACGGTCGGCTCGGTTTGAGCCATCGACTGTGTGCTCGACTGGGGGAGAGAGCTTTCCGTGGAGGGGCTTTCATCTGTGTTTTTCGTAATAGAAGAACAGATGGCATTTATTTGACCCCTGTCCTTTGCGAAAAGAGTTGCGAAATGTTCTGCCAAAGTGTCCAACTGATCTTTCAAACTCACGACTTCACTGGGATCGTCTGGCGTACTAGTCGTGGCCCCGGGGTCGGAGGAGGCCCGTTCCTTGTAGTCAGTGGCAATGCTGTCTTCCAAAGATTTGATCGCCGCAAGTAAAGCTTTAACCTGCCGCGAAAGAATGCGTAGCGGCTGGTTACGATAGCGGCGCTGGTCCATAAGAGCGAAAATCATGAAAGGGCTAACACTCTTGTAATTGCCTCGCGTGATGACAGCACGCTGTAATAACGCATCACCCTTGTCATCGGACCCAGAGAGAAATGGGCCGTTGTTATTCGAGTTGTGATTGATGACTGATCCCCCGCTTTGTGCGTGAGCGAATGAAGGCATAGGCAAAAGCGGCTATGTATCAAATGTTGTCGATGACTGGCTAATAAACTGGAGGGAGGGGAGAACGTTGAATGCGGCCCCCATGTTCAAAGATACAGGTTTTATACTTGAAAACAGAACGTGGTTACTGAAGATCTTTTCAAAAAAGTAATTCTGAGCTTAAGATTTGCACCCGGGGTCCTTGCTGATAAATCCTGGGTAACCAAAATATGGCAACCGATTAGACAGCCGAGTCGCAAAAGTAAACACATTATACAACCTAGATGACTGCGACGACTGTGAAAGAATAGACCAGACAGAGGTTGCACTGGACAAGCTCAACACCTGTGTCAATATCTCTTAAGATCTGAAGATGAACACATTGACCGTCTTTCAGATTAAAGGATACCGTCTCATCAAGTTCTGCGTTGTGATTCCTCAAAGGTTCTGGCATTTTAAGTACGACGAAAACCGAATTATTACAAAGTACTAGTTTTACGATTGATTATCGGTTGCCACTGAGCCACTGATATTGGCGGACCTTCCATATTGGGGGATACCTGATCATTTATCAGCAAGGACCCCGCGTGCAAATCAAGGTAACCTAGGGGTAAGTACGGGCTGGTACGGGGAATCCTCCGATGTAGGCCACAAACGCACTGAGTGGAAAATACGACAATGATAAAGTTGGTCAGAGTCGCAAGGCTTTACAATGCCGGGCATGGTCTGGGCAACAGGGTCAGATCAACATAAAATTGTCAAAGGATAAATTTGGGTAGGTTGCTTGGACCTAAAATCACACGAAACAATTCTTTACAATAGAAACATTGTTGTTATACAAAATTTTAGGGAGCTGGAGGGCCAAAGCAATATTAGACATGACTTCCTTTTGTCAGTCAAGTATCGGACTTTATCGGAACGGATTCCATTGGTATGCTGTCTGGAGGAGAGTCGAAGGATATTTCTGGAGGCAGCGGACTTGGCATCAACATATCTGCTTCAGGGCTACATCCAAATGGCGATAAATGACCGTTTGAAATGCTTTCTGAAGGAATGCAACGCACCCAAGCATCTGACGAAAAAGCTCATCCAAAGCACTGTCTTTTTCCAGTTTCTCTCTCTCTAGCTCCGCCCGCGCATCCTTCAACTGTTCTGACAATGTTTCGCGCTGCTCCATCGCGTAACGGTATTTCGCCTTCATCAACAAGTACATAACTTTTGACTTGGTTTTCCCCATCATCAACCCAGTAGAATCATCAAAATGCAGTCTGAGATAATCCGGCAGGAGGTCCGACGTTGGGGATATATAACCTTCTTCTTCTTCATCACCGCCAGGCAGCGGCTGTACATCAGGCGATGGTGTATGTTGGGTTTGTTGCTGCAACTGCACTTGTCGTTTCTGCTTCTTCCCCTTTCCATTTACATTCCCCTTTCCCTTCGTTGACGATGATGGGGCGATATATTCCTGTTTAACTTGTGTCTCACTGCCTTGATCGTCTGGTAGACATTGTTCTGTAATCGCGGTTGGGTCGACCTTGAAGGTAGTAAATCCTATGAAGATGCAACATTAAGAAATTAGCAACGCAACTGAAAAGGCATGGTTACCCTCTTCTACGCCCCGCTTTCTCTTACGAGCGCCGCCTCTTCCAGGGGCGGGTGGTGTTAGATTATGTTGGAGTCGCATGTGTTTTGCTAAGGCGTCGGAACGTGTGAAAGACTTGTCGCATTCTTAAAGACTGGGATTCAGGAAAAGCAGGTAGAAGTATCGGAGTATTCACCTGGAAGTGGGCAGATGAAGGGCTTCTCGCCCGTGTGCGACCGAATATGCGAAATCAGGGCAAAGCGAGACGTTTGTGGCAAGCCCCGTCGGAGACAAGACGACCATTCACATGTATAATTGGACTTGTGGACGCCAATATGTTCTGCAGGAGACGAAGGTCGTGTTATTCGTTGTTCGTTGTTCAATGAGAATTTCAGAACTAGAGTTGAGCTCACCATTATGGATATGGTCAATCAATGTGGGCAAGTGAGTAAACACGACGCCGCAATCTTCCCATTGACACGTTACACTATCTTCCGGCTCAAGCTCAACCTGCATTGGGGATTCGTGGCGTAACAAACCTGTATTATGTTGTCTGTTACTACACTGCTACTTGTGTTTGTCGCTGTTGCTGCCGCCTGATGCCAGTGGTATTGTTGCTTTACAGTGATAGCAAGCCCTGTGTCAACCTCCATTGTTTGCCCCAAGATTCACTTAAGCATATCATGAGCAGGGTCAGACATAGAAATTGATTTTTTAAAGGCCACAATGTATGAATTTGGTTAGTAGACAAACGCACACAGAATCTTAGTGGAGAGATTGCTCTCCCGAATAAAAATCATAGAACCTTGCTAATCTCAGCTCAAGGAGAGATAATAAAATCTTCACATCAGTCTGGGAAGTTGAATTACATAGGATTCCGATTGACGAAATTTTTACCCATAGCAGTCCGAATACATGGGAAACTCGAGCTGGAAATTTTGGCCAGATCTTCACTGGCACAGTATGCGGCGTTTATCCCGGCAGTAAATCGGGATCATAGTTGGGGGATTGTCCTTGGTAGCGCCCACACAATCCACACATAACTCAATTCGCAGTCTCACTTAGCAAACATTTGCGATGGTGTACCTTTCCTTTTTCGTAAGAAAAGCACATGAAAACGGCCCGAATCGGCGGTTCGGGTGATAAGAATTGAATGCTGCAACACACTGAATTTGCGCAATAGCGTATATTTCAAAGTATTGTGGGACACTTTAGCTTGAAGTTCGGACCGGCTCAAGTGAGTGGAACTACAAGTTGAATTACTTACCACTGAAGGTGCGATACTATTGATAGAGAACCTCTGCAACGCGAGAGGCGGTCGCGTCGAGGTTGAATCTTGATATCGACGTCGTATGCTGCCGTCCGTGGCTCGGAGCCGTACCGGTGGTGAGAACTTGACAACTCTGCTCGGCTTTGACATAAGTGGTATCACGATAAGCCACAGCCCAAAACACGAAAGCATCGAGGAGGGTAGTCGGGACTCGGAAGTGCTCACATTGACCATCAGGTTCCGCAATCAAGCCAATATAACAAGCACAGCTTAAAACCATGTGTAGTAGCCCTTGTTATCGAGGTAAACCTATGGTCTCGACTGATAACACATTAGAATTTCGATTCAAGTCTTTTGATTGTATGATCTTACACCGAGAATGAACGCTTTTTGAAACGGCTCGTTTGTCCCAAGAGGTTGTCAAACTAACTTCATCACCAAAGAATGATAATGATAATAACAACATCTCACGGGGATAACCATAGTCAATCATTACAACGTGGAGAGATTATATAGTGGCTACCCTGCGCAGTGCGGGTGTGTCCGTTCATCAATGATTGCTCCGAGTCGATCATTTGGTGTTGCTCCCCCATAATTGAAGTTGTATCGACCTCAATATTGGTGCGGAAACATCTATCGCTGAACATTGTGAAATTTAGGACTCGGGAAAAGCCTCCTGAACGTGGGATTCCGCTTTTACCTGGATATCGATCGAGGAGCATACCAAACTTGAAATGTGCCCCCTTCCGTGCAATCGTTATGGGAGAGGGGTTACTGATAAAAGGAGATGTGTTGTTATGTATTTCTTTGAACGTGGCCCAACTCCTTTGAATTTTTTATATACGGTGTATTCAGAACTCCACAGGAGAAGGAGATTGCAGACAACGCGATCAAAACGGCAGATGCTTCGAAATAACTGGTATTCTGGAGTTATTACTTAGCGAAACGCTTCCTGGAAGTTGCTGTGCATGTGCGGTATGTAGAGAGAGAGAGAGAGAGAAACCAAGCAAAACGAAATGTATGCCTCGATTAATTTCGAGTAGACCTCTGTATGATTAATGAGTTGAGATAGACGCACAACGGTAATTACCATCACGCTGGTGTTATTTCAGAAAAGGATAAAGAGGGCTTTAAATCAAAACCTACGTATGCACACGTAATGCCAATTTGTGCTTTGTAATGGACTGATGGCCCAATACAATTAGACATGGACGTCCACGTAAGGAGTTGAATGAATAACCGAAATCTTGAGAGTCAAAACTATTCAGATGAACAGGTGGGCCGGTTGAAGCGGAGTCTGTGTGAGCAAGACTCCGTGGATGGAATCATTTTGGACTCAGCGCTGAGCGCTTGTTTAGGGAAATCCGATCAGTGCCAATAACTGCAACGCGTGGTCGGACACAGCAGTACTGCTTTTACTATGTGTCCACCCGGTATGCAATACAGTCCGAGTTCCGGATTACAATACATAGGACAGTGAGTTGTTTTAATTGAGCCCTAAGGTTGCGGAAGGAGTAGGGTGGAATGGACTCTGCACCGGTTTTCGTGTGTGATTTCGTTCTAAGCTTCAATGAATCATGACCGAATCTCCGCTGGGCTCCGGTCAATCGCAAGTGTTGCACATGAGTTTGTAGCAGAGCAGGTATGTACAACGCCTATGGTTCACAGCATGTGAAGCCATATGATAGTTACGATCATGATGCGATAAAGTACTCGTGATTGGCGGAATAGGTCGTCCGAAATGCATGCCAGAGTTTGTGTATGTCGGCCTGAGTCGGTATATCTGTCTTTGTTTGAGATGTTATCCGGGCAACCCAAGAATCAATTATTCTTCTACTGAATAGAGTCAGATGACCAATGGGAAGGCTCGGCGAGGTCCGGCACGAGAAATGTCGGAGCTTGAACTGCGTCGGTGGCGGTGAGGTGAATTGGGTGATGGGATTGCACGTAAATAGTTCCAACCCACAGTTGAGCTGTGTGCGCTGTATCCCCAACTTCACAATGCTTGCCCATTCACAACCTATTGCTCTCCCCTCCACCAACAACAACCATGACTATGCTATGGCTGACGTCGGCTCGTACTCTGGCTCATCGTCAGGCACCTTTAATCCCGCATCATTCACCAGGCATTTTCTTGGCTCACCGATATCATGGCGCACGGGTTCATATGGGATGACTACCAGAATTCCTGCAGGTTCCCCAACAGCCCAATTTCTGAGCAATATAGAGTGCGCTTTACTGGTATTATCTTCGTCTTCATCTTGCTAACAATCGTTAGTTTGTACGAATATCGCGCGGGCAAGACATCCTCGTCGGTAGAGAGTGACTCGATCATGAACGCACTCTCTGTTTTCGACAGGGAGGGTGAATTCGTTAGTCTGTGGTTTCTCTTGTATGGCTTGTCCTGATAAAGCTTGCCCAGTGCCGTAACTATACGTGTTGTGGCATTCACCTCAACGACCTCCATGCCCTCTTAGAACACTTCGAAGACGTTCATATTGTTATTCTGGATCCTTCACAACCCCCGTCTATACAAGTTCCTTTCAATCCTAAAGCACATGATACAGACCCAAATCCATCGCAACCTTTGCCAACTCAACAGCAGCTTCAAAGTCATATCCAGAATCAGTTCCAGCTCAGGCTACAACAGCTTCAGCAGCAATACCCTACTCCTGTTGATCCGGATGACATGGAACTAGACATGGAACTAGACAATCCGATTCAAGCAGCCCCTCCTCGACAGTCCAGCACATGGTCTTCGCCTTCTTCCTGTGCAACGACACCCCCCGACACCCCCATATCAACACCTTTATCAACCTGCCCCTCCCCGCGGTCTTCGGTGTCTCGGCACCTCCCACATATCGGCCTTCTTCCCTTTGCTAATTACTCTCCGTTTATCTCTGCACCTCCTTCCCCGCCCCCAATGAACGCTTCGGTTTACGATCCCAGCACCGCCGCTTCAACACGCCAAAATTCACCCAATTCCTTCGGTTCCACCTTGCCTGTCACGGCCTGCAGACCCAACTTAAACCTTCCGCTCACTTCTGGCGGGTTTCCCCGTGCCACTCCTGCACCAGTCACTCATCTAACAAATTTAGAGGAAGCTTTCAATTCTTATGCCCGCTTTGCGTCAGATTATTCCTCTACCATGCCTGGGGCTCAATTCAATGCTGCCTCGCGTGACGAGGTGAATGCCGTTAACCTGACATATTTGCAAGAGAGACAGCTTCAGGAGCTGGAGCAGGGATGTGGTTGTGTGCCGCCTGCCTTGCTGTTTGCGAGCGCCTCCTCGGCTGCGGGAATTGTCAATTCGAGCTCAAGGGTGCCGAGTCCCACCCAAAATCAACAGGGAGGCCATACATCCAGATCTTCGGCGACGGTTGGCCCTTCTGGTATTGCAAAGGCTTATTCATCACCACTCGCTTCACCTGCTTCTGGATCTATTGACTCGTCTGCTTCAGGAACCGCATCTCCATCTGGTTCGTCTGCCCTATCCGCTACGCGGCCTTCACAGCCTATGCTTTTGGGAAAGCCGTTCCGGTGCCCTAAACCCAATTGCAATAAGAGTTACAAGCAAGCCAACGGCCTCAAATATCATCTGACGCATGGGAGCTGCAACTTTGCCCCACCGAAGGATTTAGAGCATGTGAAAGATCTCTTAGAGCGAAAACGGAGGGAAAAGGAACAGCAACAAGACGGACAACAAGGTGCGAGCTTGGCCAGGAGTGCAAGTTTGGGAAGTTCTCCAGGATCGCCTTCGACTGCACCCATTCCAACACCAGGCACGTCCTCTGCTCATACACAATGTCAATCTCCTACTTCATCGTCTGAGCATATCGGTGGTGCTCCCATCTCTCCCACAACTATTCTTGGCTTGACGTACAATGAACTATCTAACATCTCTGAATCAGATCTTCGAGAGGTGGAGAGAGAAGCCGAGAGGAGACTGCGTCCTTTCGCATGCGGAGTCGGAGACTGCCAGAGACGATACAAAAATATGAACGGGTTGAGGTACCATTATCAACATTCAGGCGATCATGGTGCCATCGGGCTTGCGCTGCTGGCAAGTGGTCAGCATGAATCTTTGGGAATTAGCAAGAGGCAAAGCACTGGCACTCGAACACCTCTCAATGGTCACGGGACGCAGTCGGTGAAGGGAAGCATCAGTGTTCCTGTGAGTCGAGCAGGAAGCCTGCCTGGTTCTCGGGTAGGCACGCCACAGCCCCAGAACTCGACTATCACAGCAACCGTCATGCCACAGCCGGGATATGTAGTCCCGGGTGGTTCCGCGACTACGCCGAGTTCAACAACGCACACGCCTCATGTTTCACCTCTTGCGAGCCCACGTGGGTCACCTGATGAAGTCGAGCAAACGTCGTTGCAACAAATACTGCAGCAGCAGCAGCCATCATTTGCGCAGCATCACCAGATCGCAGCGTTTCATTATGCGCAAATGCAGAGGCAATATCAGGCTCAAGTGCAGGCCGCGTTGCAGCAGCAGAAGGCTCAGGGAACACAACCTTTGCAAGCTCAATATGCGTATGACCCTAGTCTGCTGCAATATGCTTACCTGCGTGCTGGTGGCGAGTATGCGCAGGTTCAACAGCATCCGCATCTGCGAAATGAGGAACTTGGCGATGTGGCTGGCATTGCTGGTTCGTCGTAGTCCTGCTTGGATTTTTTTGCGTTTCTTGCTTCCTCCTTGGGATCCTTTTGTCATTCCTTTGATTCATGTCTTGATTCCGACCACATTGCCTGCCATCGTCCTGATGTAAGCTGTATCGACACCTGGTTATGGCGCTCCTCATAAAAAAATAACACTACTGCCAGCAAGCCAAAAGGTGCTTCGAGAGTTCTCGATGTACCGAGCTCTCTCACAAGGAGGCGCTACTGTATAGAATTTTTTATCTTCGACCAGTGGAAGTTTGATTCCCCAAAAAGTATCTGTATATTTTTTTTTTCGGTTTGCTTGATATCTTGTACTCGTATCGTTGTTTCCCTTCAGTCTTCTACAGCTTCCCATTTTCCCTTGTCTTTTGACCCTTGTTGACTTATCCCTGACGTCCTCTTTGACTCTGGCGTCTTTCTCCCCTCATCTCTTAGTGGTCTAGAATACCTCAGGCATTTGTTAATCAGCCCTTCTCTTGTTCGAATATCCCAATTTTTTTAGTCCTTCCACCACCTATTCTGCTTCTAGTATCATCGTGTAGAGCACGACACGAGTTACTTTGTAAACTTTTGCCAGGCTATGCATTTGCCTTTAAAATTGCTTTAGTTTACCCTCATCTCCGTCTTTTTTGTATACATATATTTAGTCAAAGGTAGATGACGGTTGTTCTACTCGCTTTTACACTTGTACTACCAAAACCTTATTTAACATACAGATTTAATATCCACTAACGCGAGTTAGTTACAAATTGATAACGGTCATGAAAGATGAACAGGTTTGTTGAAGTGGATTTTCTGTCTCGAAGGTAATTATTTGTCTGTTTTAGATAAATTCAATGTTCTGTATACTGTTTATGTACAATGTATATTATCCACTAACGAGATCCATCAGTACGATGAATGAGCCAAAGAGCTTTCCTTTCCCTCGTCAAAGAGGCTCTGCCCACTTGGAGAAAACTTCATTTTGTCGGCCTTGATTTTTTTGCAGAAAAAGGCCCGGGCATTGGAGTACGAACCATTGAGCCTGTATTATCGATCTTGAAACGCAGAACCAAGGGAGTCGACGAAATGAAGGGAGAAGGTAGACTGTCGAGTTCCCCTTTATTACAGTGTTGTACAGGTCAGCCTGACTCCGGGTCACAAAGGTCGCGTCGGAAGGGTCACGTCGGGTGACTTGACTTTCGCAGGGGTCAGACCCAGGTCGGATAGTTCCCACACAGATATCGATACACGGATAATTGGCAAGATAAGAGAAGATAATTTTCATCGATCATAATCTCGTGATCGGAGAACGCCGATGTTTGTCTTGGATTGTGAACCAGCACTGAAATGACATTGACAAAGCTCGACTGATCAATGATGCGTCAGAAAAAGTCAGGTCAATTGACGACAGGTCGGGGTCTGACCCTGTCAGACCCGGGTCATGACAACGCTGGCCCTTTATGGACAAGTCGTGTCGTGGCTTACATAATTGGCAATGATGTGCTGATATCAATGTGGAACACACGGAGTCTGGATTGAGCCAGCGTGTAATAGGGGCAAATTTATTGATCTATGCACATGGTGGTTGCCCTTTGGATAATCAATTTCTGCGACAACTATAAAAAGTCACCTGTAGCTGAAAATCGACTGCACGAGCTGCTCTCACTTGTTTTCGCGGGCGAAAACAAGACAACTACCATGCATATTTCATTCTCCATTTGCTTCACTATCTTCGCTTTTGCGCTTCACATGTATGTTGTCGCACTACCACTCCCTGTAGAACGCGTACCCGATTGGACCCACATGCTTAACGTCAGGCCACGTCAGATAGCAGCCTACCACACCCGCGGTGAGATTCGAGCCAAAATAGCTATTCGTAGGGGACGGAAATGGCTTTACGAAAGAGAGGCAGTAAGGGCCAGGAACAGGAAGGAGCACTGTTTTGTCGCTGCAGACTTGCACGGTGTGAACACTACAGCCGGACAAGAGGCCAGAGTGCTTGCGCATATGCATGCAGGATACGAAACGACATGGAGAAGACGGGCAGAGCTTGAGGAGCGCGGTGAAATGCACTTCACCCGGGCTTTAAGAATTCATATGAGACGACATTGACTTGTGTGGGGGCGCGGATATCATATCGGAGGAGCACAGGTCCAGGGGAACGGAAAAAGCATGTAACTTTGACAGAATTTTATGTAAATTTGAGTACTTTCACGGTTCGAAGAGAAACAAAAATGCTCAACCCTCACACACCATCATAATGACGGCCTTCGACATGGGTGCTTATAAGTGCTTGTGCTATCGTATTTTATCTCCAGTTGCTTATTGGGATGTATTGTTGCACATTCAACATCTTCGGTTTCTCACAGGATTTGCCAGTATGCTCGATTTGATTTCATGACACTTCGAAGTTCCAACGATAGAAGTCAGTATGTACGCGGTCCGGCTGGGTCGACTCGGAATGGTACTTTCCCCAAGATACTTAGGACTTGAACAAATGTTGTTCAGACCAAGAAGCATGTCTATTCCCTTTACTTAGCAGATGAGGCCACTAAGACGTTTTCTGGTACTTAATTTGGCAAAGGTCTGGATAGATAGCACCTTTCCCAAATGTGCTAGCGCGTCGAGTGCACTGGGTTCTTGTACATCGAAGTCGATGGTTCAAGAGTTGACATTGAAGATATCGGAGGTGTCCGCTTTGATGAGGCGAAGGAACGCCATGAATCCATATTGGCAATACAGTGGTTCGTAATGCTCGTAGTGCGATGCACCAGTGGTCAGGCACGTAAGCTTGTGACTCCCACATGTTGCAGATGAGGCACTTTCTAATGATACCAGGAATTCGACCAAACTCGGTTGTGAAGGCCTGAGGGGTGAACATGATAGGGCTTGATACTTCGCCATTGCCTTTAGAAGCTTGTGACGAGTGCGGGGATGTTATCTCACGCGTCCGAGCCATTGTTCAATCAATGTTCATAAAACCACTTTTCCCAGAGTCTTTCAGAAAAGATGCCATAAGTGTGGTTTCGACTCCAGATAAGCTTTCCAAAATTTGCAGACTCTGCACAAGATGAGTGGTGAAGCCATGATGTATATGACAAGCCTCGAAGTACGAGTGATAGTTCAGTGATCTCAAAAGGAAATTTTCTTTCGAATTCATAGGTCCTGCAAAGAAAAAAAGTCAGACCCTTGAGCATGAATGCAGCGTTGAGCGTCCTACCAGATAGTGTACGGCCATTATATTCAATAAGCGCGCGTCACCAGTCACCTGTTGTAATACGGTTTTTTTTTTCAAGTCAGGAAAACAAAGTTGATATGGATGCCATGGAAAACGAGAGACCGAAGAAGAGGGAATGCTTAGAAGGCTGTGTACTCCATTGACAAGGTTCGGTAGTGGTCTTTCTCGAGTGCTTGCCCGAGTGTAATGTTCCAGCCGAGATGGAATATCTGTAGCAAGTGCGACACTGGGATGCGGCGAACCGAAGAAGTTCTATCTAATTATGGTTTGAAACTTACTGAGTGTGCCAATAAATGCAGAGCAACGAGCCTAGCACGTGCCCAGTTCTTCGACACACGCAACTGAAGGTCTGACAGTGACCAGGTGCTGCAAGAGTACTCGACCGATAGGAATGTTCACATTTACTGCATATGACCTTGCATGATGGTATCTTTTACTTTTCTTTGATTGGAATGAACAAAATTCACGACGTCGAAGGCTTTCATGAACCTTAGATCCTCTCTTGATTGCGATATGACATGTCGACGACTGATTATTCTGATGTCTGGTGAATATGGACGAGGCGGGCATCGACATCATGCTTAAATACACTGCATATGCAGCAATAGATGGCGTTCATAAGACGGACTTTGTGGAGGCATGTTCTCAATGTTGTATACAGCTCATTCCATGCCACTTTGTACCCAGAGGCGACACCGACACTTAATTCGCAACTTCTCGGTTTTCTCTACACCCGACCAACCACGGATTTGTTTTCCTCTTGGATTCGAGGGTTCGAACCATTCCTCAACGAACGTTCTCACCCGCTCTATCAGTCCTTCAGCAACTGCGCCCTATGACTACCCGTTACAACTTCTCTGAAGTAGTTCTTTGACCCCAAACTTTATCACAGTTTGGTCGACCAAAGCCATCTTCCACAAGTTCACGACCAGCCAAATCCTCGTGTTAGAGTTTGAGATGTCCTCGTTGAAGCAACCTTGTTCGTCGGCAGAGATCCGAATTGCCATTCCATTCGAGGATGCTTGTGGTATCTAGAGCGTGCTACGCTGGGGTCCTGTCTACATATTTCCAACTTTCTTTGCCCTCGACGCTTCTCTGACTTCACCTCTACATTTGCTCTACATAATAACATTGCTGAGTGATGCAGAATGCGACCAGGAGTTCTTCAAATCTGTGGGCTTCACGGTCGTACCAAGATGACTTTGTTGGACGAGGTTCTCCAAGACAGGGGATTGCATTTGTTTCTAATTACCTCTAGATCCTTCCGATGTATCCCTCTCTCAACCTTCGGAATCTCTGTCGGAATATCCTATCGAGCTATCCACATACTGCGAATATATTCAGGTGCGTGCGGCCTTATCAACTGAATAATTTGATATTTAAACCCAACTCAACTGGCGTTCTTCCTAAGATCGCTTCAATGATTCTCCCAACTTGCTAGGGCTTTGATCCTTCTTAGTGTCGGAGTCAGTGGTCAATTATTGCGCAACATCACTATTGACGATATGGACCAAGCCATTACATACACGGGATCCTGGACCGTCGACCCTCCGGATTAGGGTTCTACCAGGGTGGACACCATTGGTCAAGTCAATCTGGTGCCTATGCAACATTCAATTTCACTGGTAATATCTAGTTCATTTCAATTTTGTATAATTTCATGAAAGTCGAAATCAGGTGTTGCTGTGTACTACTTGGCTTTCTTTATTCAGGTTACGCGGGTGGAGTATCTACACTACTCTCGCTCGACTCTGGGCCAGCTCAATTGGTGAATCTAACAAGTGTTGGTTTGGGACCATCAGGGTAGGCGGTGCGGTGGAGTGCGAGTGGGCTGGCCAACGGCACACATACAGTGATAAACGTTCTTGACCTCAGTTCTCTGGGTCAACTGGCCATGTGGGCAGTTGTAGACGGATTCATGTACGTCCGTCCTGATATGTCTTGTCCGGATTCTATATTAATCCTAACAAAAACTCAGTTACACGGTGCAGGATCCACCTACACCATCTTTGACCCAGACTTCACCACCCGCGACTGGCGTCGTATCACCGACTACGAGTGGTGGCGTATAGTCGTCATGTCGGCGATAGCTGGTGTGGTCGGCGGTGTGGTATGACTCTGCCGACTCATATTTCTGTGTAGCTTAAAAAAATCATTTATACGCAAAGGCGGTAGGTGAAGACCCAGATGATGGTCTGAACAATTCAAATGGCCAGCCAGGATTGAGGCCCCAAATGCGGGACCAGGATGGTCACTCTACTAGACCTTTTTTATATCCAGGATTTCCTGAGCCGTAGGCGAATCTTCAGC
>Ga0307514_10003792_pt1 | contig 14232 bp, 9 predicted proteins | sample 16_EM_MG_FD_203088 | JGI IMG/M metagenome (GOLD analysis project Ga0307514, IMG submission 203088) | Populus trichocarpa ectomycorrhiza microbial communities from riparian zone in the Pacific Northwest, United States - 16_EM | ecosystem: Host-associated > Plants > Roots > Unclassified | place... | reverse complement strand
TGTGATTTCCTCGCCAGCCACTCAAATCAAAGCATACTTGTGAAATATATTTTAACCAAAACATGCTCAAGGAAAAGGAACAAATAAAGATCTTGATTAAAAAAGTTGACAGGGATGTTAAAAAAAAAGGGGGGAAAAAGAGAGGCAAGTTGATTAAGAGCTGCGATGGGGATGTTAAAAAACAGAAAAAGCAAGTTGAGAACAAAATCAAGAGTCAATACAGAAAACAGTGGATAACAACATTCAATAACATTCTCGTCTACGATTATTTAATGATCCTAACCTTCTCCTCTCTTCCTTCATGATGTCATCGAAATTTGCCTCCATGTCACTATCATCATCATCATCATCATAGTTACCACGGTTTTTATTTCTGCAAAGAAACAGCAGTAGCTTATAAAAAAGAAATTACCTCAAACCATCTATCAAGATCACATAAAAGCATCAACAAAAATCCAGGCACACAAGTTGACAAATCAAATCCAATTTAATTGTGAATCCAAAAGTAGGTCACCCAAAACCATATCACAGCTTGATAATTCTTACAACACAACTGATAAATTAGAGGGCATGATATTGACTGAGAAGCTCTCTAAGTCAAGAGATCATTACTTGAGAAAAATATGAATCAGGCAGATTGATTGTTCAACAAAATAACAGCAAGAAAGTTTTTGAAGAAGGGAAATGAAACATAGTATGTGAAAGGGCAGAAGCAGCAGTAGCAGCTTTACCCAATTAATTTTCTGAGCATACTGAAAGCATCCTCATCATCAGAGCCTGCATCAGGAAACGGTCTGACAGGCTTTTTCTTGGGGCGGTTATCTTGTAACGATGCATGAGACGAAACTTGCTTGATTGGCTTATTTATCTGCTAATGTTCCAGGCAGGAAGTGAGAGATAAAGAAACATTTAACAAAGATTATGTTGTCGTAACCATTAAAATATAAAGAATGGGCTCAAACCTGAGATTTTAAAGATGACAGTGGCTGTTTTGGTATCGGTCTAGCCTTATTGGGTTCTTGTAATCCTTTTCTCTGTTCCCAGTGTTGCTTTGGAACAGATGACTTTGAAGGGTTTGAAGGGAGAGATTTGTGCATAGCAGGCAGGATTTTCTTAGCACTTGGTGATGAAGCCTTCTTCTGCATGATGGAGGAAGCAGGTGTCTTTGAAGGCAAGAATTTTGGCCCTGCAGGCCGGCCAGGCCCAGTCCCATTGTTGCTACCTAGCTGCCTTTTGGAGTTTATCGATGTTGCATCAGGTTTATTAGCAGATGTTGGCTTTTGTGACCCTACTTTAGAATGCATTTGGCCATTCCTGAAAACTGGCTTCCTTTCTTCACGAATGCCATGAATATTTCTGCCACTATTGCTGGAAGCTTGTTTGATCTTTTGTGGAACTTGAGCAGATCTCGCCTCTTGAACATCAGCAAAAAACCTGTATAAGTTTCCTCAATAAAAATAGCATGTAAACTAATCCTGAATAACCAGATCATGAACAAAAGCAGTTACCAGAATTAGGAGCAGAGACATTTCGGGGGGCAGGCTCTTTTGTAGGAGCTGGGAGCTCTGCATCATCCGTTAACAAAAAAGAATAATCTCTCGTATCCTTGAGTTTTTGGACTTTTGTTTTTACCTGCACATTAAGTGAAAATCAATGCCATTGATCACTACAAAAGGAAGAAGAAATGAAAAGAGCTGCTCAGAATACCTCATTCTTTACTTTCGGTACAAGTCCATGTACTCTGTTTTTTAAACCTGTAGCCGTTGACGAGGAGCTCTTTTTGTTCTGCAAAAGCAAACAAGATTGTGAATGTAAGATCTCCATCTGATATATACTAGCAGATGTTTGCAGAATCTTCATTCCAACATGGCAACAAGTCATATTCATAACAGCATTTGCAGTTGCAGATCACTGAAGTAAAGCAGTCCAAAATCAACAAAACCCACAACGAAGAAGCTATAGAACCAATACAGAGTAAAGACTAGATCACACCTATACTACCAAGGCTACGAAATTTATGTCAAAATAATGATTTCACTCAATACAAAGGTCCATTTCAAGTTGCAAGTATGCCATTCCATTTACAAAAAAAAGGTAAAAACCGAAATTGACACCCCTAGAAAACTTATGGTATTATAGTGACTGAACTGGTTTAGGAAATGACAATGTAGTAATATACTAAATTTCAAGTATCAGAGCTGCCTTTTTCACATTAAAGTAGTTCCACATGGCTCCCTTTGGGAGTAGCATACTCCACCAGTCAGGAAAATTATCTATTTGTAAATTGCAAAAATTAAAGCAACCACGATAAGAATTAGAAAAATTAGGCACCTATAATTTAGCAAATTTTAAATCAATGTAACAGTGCTCTACAAGAATGCATGTACAAAAATGCTTTGTAAAAAGATAATCTGCTGCATGCACTTCTCACATGATTTGGAAAAAACAAAAAGTTTATGATACATACAGTATGTTGGGCGTTTGGAACTCTGAGAGCCAAATGTTGGTTTTCTAGTATTGACTTGCTTTCTTGAATTACTCTTTGAGAAATAACTGGTTGAGAAGGGCCAAAGAATGAACCATAACTGCAGAAAAATAAAGCCGGTGATGTGAAACAAACCATTAAGAAAAATAAGCATGAGCAAACATGCACGAATTCTACAATTCCTACACCTAAACATAATTTCAGACTGTTGAAGTTAGTTTCACAGGATGAACTTAAATGAAGCGACAAAAAATAAAACTTGCCTGGTCAAGTTTTTAGTGAGATGTTCCAGATGTGAGGCCACACTTAAGTAGTTTTAGACCCTGAATTAGTGGTCTACGTCTTTTACAAATTTTATAAGAAACCAATCATGCCATCACCCTAACTATACTCACAAGGACATGTTTGGCTGATCTTTTGGCACCAAAAGATTCATGTTAGATTAGGCTTTGATGACTTGGCAGCTGGAATAAACCAGTGAAGTTATCAACATGATAATACTGTAGAACAGGCAAGGCTTGTTCATATCGATCACTTAATTCCCTGACTCTCGTGATGCCTATGACACGTGATTCTCGCATGTAATTATGACTGAAATATACACAAATAATTACAAATTGAGCTGTAAACATCCAACTGTCTCACATGAAGTATTGTGTTCAAGTGTGGGCATGCATGTCTATGTTCACCAGAGGTTTGGCATTTACAAAAGGTCTACAACATTCAGTGTCGACATTCATTTTTAGATTAAAAAAGCAGCTCATTTCCCCGTGATAACAAAAAGAAACAAGTTTGAATGCATTAAGAAAAAAGAACACATCACTCACTTATCAGACGGGAGTTTTTTCTTCTCTTGGGATTTGGAAAGAGTAGAACCACTTTCCTTCCGCATCTTCTTTCTAATTTGTTCTTTAATCCGCTCCCTTAATTCAAGATATTCCACTTCCTCTACAGTGGGCTTTCGTTCTTCTTCCTCTTCATACTCCTCCTCCGCTTGCTCTTCACCTTCCTCCTCATATTCATCATAATATTCATCTTCCTGCATGAACATGGCACTAATTAATGGGGAAAAAAATGTCTATATTCAGAAATAAAAACTTTGATATCGAACCTAGAAAAAACAGTTTACCTCTCTATCATATCCTCGCATTGTCGCTTAAAATCTTCGATTTGATCAACGGAAAGTTGCTCTAATCAAAACCAATTGTTGCTGAAAATACACAAAAATTGGGAGAGAAAAAAATACGGGCTCAATAAGAAGCCAAAATTCTCTCATAACCAAGGCGTGGCTACTCGTTACATTGTCTTAGAGCTTTTAAAAGGTCAAGAATTTCATAGAATCAAAATTCAACAATCAAAATTCACAAAAACCAGATCACTTCAATCAGCTCCGAAAACAAACAAGATTTAACACGCATAAGATAATTACCTCCAAAACCACCAGATTTGACATACTTACGAAATATTCAACCACAAAACATGGAAGATAGATCAGATCTATACACATCTTTAACTGGTTTTTTTAATTATTAATTTCACACAAAAAATTATTACAGTGAAACACAATTGAAAAAAGAACGCGAGAATCGATGAAATAGGAGCCAAATCCATGCAAAAAAAGAGACCGGTCTTAAAAATACATTAAGAAAAAAAACTGAAATCGACAAGAAAAATAACAGGAATTACCTTAAATTTTCACGAGAAAAAGATCGAAACAGCGCTATTTGTGATCGCGAAAGCAGAGGCAGAGAACGACCGAGAACCGGACAAGTCCGATTGAAAGAAGAGAGTCAAAAGACCTCTTGGATCTATATATTGCACACAAGCGTTCGAGAGAGAGAAAGAGAGGGCTTGTGGGTTCATTAGGTCTTCGGGGATAAAGAAGTGGAACCGGAAGGATCCAGGGACATAGAGGGGACTTTCACTAACATGCGCCATGTAGTGTGATGCGCACCCCATCCCAATTTTGCGGTTTCTCTTTCCTTTTGGGCTAAACGTTTACTTATGTGGTTTCTTGGTACTTGATAAAGTTTCTTTTGGGCTAAATTTATAACATTTTATTCACTCATGTTTTCTTTATTTGACAGCTTGGAGATTAATTCGGATCGATTTACGTGTAAATTAAGATTATTTCACTCGTATTTGGTTAGAGATATTTTCGAATCAATTTACGTGTATAAATCATGTGATGTGATGTAAAAATATTTATTTATTTTATTTTTATTTTTATTTTTATTTGCTAAGATATTATTACAATCCTTTATATAATTCTTTATATAGAAAAAAAATAAAAACTCTAATAATACTACATAGAAAAAAAAACTATTTATTTATTTCTCTAGATATAAAACAAAAGCTAATCATTTCAAATAGGAAAAAAAACAAAAAACATGATAATACATAATAGAAAAAAATAAAATTAATTAGAAAAAATATTTATTTCTCTAAAAAAAATATTGCATCAATCTCTCTCGATTTGAGGCAACTCGTTCTCGACTTCAAACCATTATTTTCAAACCTAGCCCGCTCTACTGAGTCAACCCGAGAAATAAAAAAGTATGTGTTGAAAAAAAATTAAAAATTAAAAAATATAGTTTAACAAGTCAAAAATTCACGTTAACTTAACGACATGGTCAACTCTGGCCTAATTTAGTCAAATCCCAGCTATCAACCTACTGACTTTTTTTAAAAAAAAAAATCCAAGGTCGACACTCTTACCTGTGACTTGAGCTTTGCCTTTGGTTGGGTTTTAAAACTACAATTCATATATCAATCACTGACCGTCATCCACCATGAATATCCTTTTATGTGTGATCCACTCCATTATGGTCCCAGACACTTTTATGCAAGTCATCCTATAATGTAAATATGAACAACACGTTGGTTCTTTGATGTCTTTTTCATAACGGAGAACCACCTAATCTTCTTATACACAAGCACATTTTGTTTTGCAACTTCTTCAAGCCATGGTTGTTCACAACATACAACAACTAACCACTATAAAATGTTAAACTCTAATACATGTCCTTTACGATCTTTAACCAAAACCACAATAAAATTGTTAGGCTTTAATGCCAACTAATGCAAATGGGAGTAAATGATAAGGAGTTTTGATGCGGACCTCTTAATCACGTAATTAAGCAACCCCTAATGAAGTAGTTAAGGACCTAGGAAACAAAAAATCGAAGGTATTAGAAAGGGCTTGAACCCAAAATATAACCTTATATCTAAGAACTCTAAGTATGTGAATGACACCACAAAACCAATTAATATTTAATAAGTCAGTGTATGATATTTGTTCTCATAAATAAAGGTTGTTTTGGAACAGACAAACCAAAAGGAAAACTCACATTTATTCCCTAACTTGCTGCTAAATTTTCCAGCTAAAAAAACATAATATATTCTCTTATAACTAATCCTAATGGATCCATTTTGGATTGCAAGCTAATGAGCATAAACTAATAATCAACCAACATAAGTTCAATAATAAAATAAATCATTAAACAATATCTAATAGGTCATAACAAACCCAATTTAAAAATAATCATTCAACATTAAATAAATAAATAAAATATGATAATGAAAACAAAGTCTTCATACTAAAATTCCTCTATATAGCTCGAATATCTATTTTCCGTATATTTTTAGCAAATGTTTAGTCCTAACTTCGAACATGTTATCCTTTCTTGTCTATATGAATTATTGCGCCTACTATATATGACTGGAAAGCTTGAGATGTCTAAATTTCAGCTCAACTTGAATCGTAACAAGATACCACATGTAGCTTCATATATATCCCAAACAGTACACAAATGTCTAGTCTGAAAGATTTGATAATATCTGTCTAGTAACTTCGACTCTTTAAAATAGTATGTTATTGAACTTTATTTGACCTGAAAGTTTATCAAAATATAGTTCTATGTGTGTAATATCTCCCTGTAAAATTTCAACTCGTTCCGATATACAGTTTTAAAGATATATCCAATCTCGCAAAACTGGTCAACAAATATTTTAAAATCAAAATCAGATCTGACTTGCGAATAAGGTTTGTTAAACCTCCTAGACTAAGAACACTATAATAAAACTAAGAACACTAGAATAACTAGAAGACTCGTGTCTTCACTTGTAAAAATACTATAACAATACTTTACATGGAAAAAAACCAGAAAACTCTAACAATAATAAATAAAAAATGAAATAAGAAAACTATTGACTTTAAATGGAAAACAAAAACTAGAAAAGCATAATAATAAAAAATAAAAAAATAAAATAATTGTTTTCCAAAAAAAAAAACCTCTTAGTATCAACATTTGTGTATATTATTTTTATGAGAAAAATTCTTAAGTTTAAAAAACTAAGAGTGGTAATATATACAAACATATCATTTCATCAAGATCAATGCTATATATATATATATAAAAACAAGATTTTCAATTAAAATCATATTGAACATTGGTATCCTATGTAGATTTTTTTTTAAAAAAAAAACAATAACAGAGAAGTTGTTTTTAATATAAAAAATCCAATAATTGTGCTTTTGGCTAAAAGCTGGGTTTCTTATTTTATTTTAAAATAAAAATATGATTTCCATTTAAAGTGTTTTTTTTATATTTCAAAGCAAAGATTGTACAATAAAACACAATTTTTAAGGATTTGTTTGGTATTTTTATGCTATAACTACGATGTTATGCTATTGTTTGTACTATAAGGTGAAAAAAATATATGATAATTATTTATTATGTTATGCTTATAAATTATCAAAGTAGATAAATAATATTTTTGAAATATAAACTATAGTTATTAAACTTAACCTGTAAGTTGACTTGGCCAAAGAATAAAGTTTCAGGTCATAAAGAATTGAATCGAGTCAACTTAGAAAAATTAAACAAAATATTTGAAGTTTAATATGTCACATAAAAAAATTAAAAAATAATTTATATGAGTATATGTTATATAAATAATAAAGTTTAAAATATTATTTAATTTTTTATATATATTTTTAAAATATAATATTCTTTTCTTTTAAGTTAAAATATTTTAACCAAATTTTTTTTATGTTATATTAAAAAAACATAATTTAACACAGTTTTCCTCAAGTGAATATAAAATTTATGAATTAATAGGTTTTAATCCAACATTAAAAAAACAAAATTTTCTTTTAATATATAAGAAAAAAATGGTGGGCCCTCCACAAGGCAATGCCTACTATTTGTCTTCGGTAGTACCTTGTATTTTACCCTTACAATAAAACCACTCCATGTTAGATGCTTTGTTTTGGGAAGCACCCATCCCAAAAAATATAGGAGGCTAACATCGATTTTTTGGCTTAATAGGCAAAAAAATAAAAGCACCCTCTCGCAAAAAATATTTGTACATTAATTTACTTTTACTTTGTTTTTGGGAACAATCACTAAAAAAAAAAAAAACATTGGCTCCACCACTTAACAAGTAGATATTTTAAATTTGATTTTATATATATATATATATAAAGATAAGGTCTTTGTTAGGTTAATCCGGTGGTCCCAATCGTAACTCCAGTTTTCTGTAGACCTTAGGTCATGTCTCAAGTCAATCTGTGAGATTGAACCGAGTCTGATAACTATAATATAAACAAATCAAAGAGATTTATAACATGCTAAAAATAATTTAATAAATATATTTATTTATATTAAATGATTTATAATTTCTTAAACTTGTTCGACATGTATCTATATTTTTTTATGAGATTGTTAAGGTCAAAAACTAATAAAAAGTAAACTAGGTCATAAAACACAGACGCATCATTTTAATAATTTATAGAAACCCCCTTTGTTATAAAACCACAACATGCTTTTAAACTAACCTTTTGCAAAATTAAAAATTTGGGGACACAAGGTATTACCAGTGTTTTAAAACCCGGACCGGCCCGGCGGGTCGACCCGGGACCCGGCCGACTCGGGCCTGGGACCGGTCCGGGTGGAGGCAAAAACTCGCTCGGGAGTTGGCCCGGTGAAACCCGGTCGACCCGGCGGGTCGACCCGGAACCCGGGCGACCCGGGTAAACCCGGCTGAGACCCGACCTTATTTTCTTTGGCAACTGTCTTGCTCTTCGTCTCTCTTTCCATGGCAACTGTCTTGCCCAAGGTTTCTCTATACACTGTATCATTTTATTTCTCTACACAGTAAAAGAAAAAAGTGGGAAAAACAAGTGAAATTGGAGGGTTAATATCAGCAATAGCAGCCTCCTTTTCCTTTTCTCAATCAAATTTTGTTTTTTTTGCTAATGGATCTTTTAGTTTCTCTCCTTTCTCTTCTTCAAACCCTTCTCCTTCCCCTCAATCTTCTTCGTCTTCTTCTTCTGTACAATCTCAGCCATCCACTTTGCCTCAATCAACGGCGGCGGGTAATCTAGAGCTCCTAGGAATGGTCACCCACGAACAACACTGCTGGGTTTGATCCTGAAGCTTTAGAGAGAGGTGCTAAGGTTTTGAGAATAATCCTCTTTCTCATAGAAAAAGAACAACTTAGTTTTTGTTTAAGAGAGTAATCCTGTTGCTTTACAAGAAGTAAAGGCCATAGAAAACAAAACCCATCTAAATCAGAAACACAATGCCTTAAAGTAAACTCTGCAGTCAGAGCTAAAGTGAGAATTTGTGAGAAGAAGAAGACGAAGAAAGAGGGATCCAAGGGGAAAATACAAGTCTTTTTTTATGTTACTTTGCCCAGATGTGTAGATCGCCAATGAACAGCACATACATAGCAAACGGAGAGTGGAAAATATGGAAAGAGAGAAACCTGTCAAAAAGCAGAGTATTTTTTTTTTTTGGGTTGACCCGGGCTGACCCGGGTCAACCCATCTGACCCGTAACCCGCTCATGATACCGGGTCAACCACCAGGTTGGGTTTAAAAACTATGGGTATTACAGTTTTCTAATATAATGATGACGTGTCGAGCATGTGTTGCTCCATCTATTCCAATGGAGCCTAAGGCCGTTTTAGTTAGAGCGGAAAATTAAATTTTATAATGCACAAAAAATAACTAATTAATGATATTCTATTAATTATATCATGATATTCACTTTGAAGAAAAAGAGAAAAGGTATAATAAAATTCATAACCAACAAAAATGACAAAAAAATCTCAGCCTAAAATTTCTTCTTCTTTTTTAATATTTATATCTATATCTTTCTTCAAAGTGTACAAAAGAGAATAATTAAAAGGATATCATCCAAACACCATAAAATTTCTCAAGCATATGCATAATTCTGCATTCCATCTTTACATTTGATAGAGATGCTTCAGTTGCATATTAAATCAATTTTGCTCTTTTTGTAAGAAAACTTGGGAAGACAGACAGGTAAAGAATCAATTTTGCACTTTCGTCAGAAAACTTAGGAAGACAGACAGGAGGGTTTACAAATATCATGTGAGCTTTGTATACAAAAAATGAGGGTGCATAAATTGTCATCCCAGGAAAGAAGAATATCAAGACAACTATGCTGAATTCTGTTACAAGAATCCTGACCTGTCCCTTCAAGCTCCATTTTGGAATCTTGCTTCATATTCACGGGTTGGCTGCAGACAAGTACAAATTCTTTGAGAAAATGGAAAGACATGATGCTGCAGACAAAAAACAGCGAGGGCACACAGGGAAAGATGAAAAGATAACAGTTGCTTTGGTGGTTTCCGCAATTCTTAGGGCAGCAAACCCCTTCCTACTCGGAAGAAGAAAGCCAACTTCCTTGTAAGTTAAAGAGTATCAGTTAAGCATTCCATTCTTCTTCCAAGTACAAGAAAAGAACATGTTGCTGCAAACCATGAATAATGGGGGCCAGCAGAAAAAAATGAAAAGCCAACACGTTCTAACCACGGTAATTTCTCTGATCACGGCCTACAGTGAAGTTATTCCTGAGGAAAGAAAACCACTTCTCACTCCGGAGAAGAAAAGGATGTTCCTTAAAACTTAATGGAACAGTTTAGAATTCTATTTGTATTGCAGAGTTGCCTGTAAAGCAACCTTGGGCATACTCAGCAAATCTGCTCTTGCTATGGAAATGCATATGCCAAGGACAACAAGAAGTTGAAAACAACATTCGAGCAGCCTTGTTGAAGGACTTATTACCCAGTCCAAAAGTTGAAGCCTACAGAGCTCAAAGATAAAATCTCAGTGCCAGTACAGGGGTATGAACTGGGAACCTGGAAGTTCTATTCAAAGCAGGTTTTTCAAAACCTCTCAGCCTCCCAGATGAATATGATGTATTTTCAAAATCTTTTATCTTGATTAAAGAGTCACAAGAGACAATCAGAAGAATCGTGCATAGTTGAAAATTATTACCATGAAAATTGCTAAAATTGACCTGCGTGCAAACCATCTCATATGCATTGCACGCTGAGCTCTTGCTGCTGCTTCCATGCTGTCGAACTGTAGATACACGTGCCCAGCACTATTCCTGCAGGTCAAATAAACAGCTAAGAATGGAAATGTACGGCCATCTCAACTCAAACCAGCACCCTGTAGTTGCAAGCCTAAAACTGTGTACAAAGATTGCAGACACACAGTTCAATTTAAAATAAAATTCCCATAAATATGGCATTCTAAAAAAGGGTAGTGGATTGGGTACATGTAGACAACATGGCAATGTGATACATTGAAAGGCCAATATTCACTCTCTTTTTTCCCTTAAAAATAGCTTCAGATGCAGTCAAGTTCAGTAACCTCAATTGGTTGTGACTTTGAGTAAGCAATACACTCTATTGGTAGTGCCTGCAATTAGAGTTCTAGTGGAGAGAGTGAGTGATGATGTATGTACAAGATCTCAACGAAAGTTCCATGTCACCAGAATTTTACAGGAAGTCAAGAGTAACCAGTCGTAAGACAATAATCATTCAATAAGTATATTAGCACCCTCATATAGGCACCAAAACTCTAATGAAACCCTAAAACAAAGAAGCAAAAAGAATATGGTTCTAAACAAAATAAAACTCCTAATTAAAGCTAACCTGCCAGATGTCATAATAACCTAAAATAACAAGACGTTCTGAATGAAAAACAAAAGCAATAAAATAAAATATCTAATTTTCCTAAAACAAATATGTTGAAATCTTCCATTCGTTCTCCATCAGAGCACCTATAAAAAACAATATAGATAAAGTGCAATGTGTTGTACACTTACTTGTCCACCCAAATATGTTTCACCTGACCGTATCTTGAACATTCTTCTTCTACATCCTCTTTAATATCCAAATCAAAATCTGGTTCCGTCTGCAACATTTTTATGAGAATCAGTACTGCTCAATGGAGAACTGAAAAAAAAAAAAAAAAAAAAAACCTCAGTGGCTGGATCAAACATATTCTTCAGCAATAGACACTCGCTGGGTTGCCCAATAGATTCATAAGCAGGGGAAGGTAAAACTAGTGCCGGAAATGCTGCTGCTCCAATATTAGTTTGCCCATTGACAGGCAAGCTAATGGCTTGTTGATTTGGAGCTGATCCATTTAGCAAAGGTACTCCAAGAGAGCCTGCAATACTGGAAACAGAACTAGATTTAAGGCTATGGAACTGATATTTAAATAGAAAAAACAAAATTAAACAAGATAGACAAACCTTGTGGCAGTGCCAGTCCTATCCAGCTTCTGCATAAGCAATGCTCTTGATTGAGCATTCAAAGCCTGAATGGGAAAAGTGAATTCATTTCATCAGCTGGATTTTGGAGAAATTAAAAATGCCAGAAAAAGAAACAGTACAACTATTGACACTCTTTCCTATGCAAGTTAGTCCTCATACCCTCAAATAATAACATCAAGAACTTCGACCTCAGCAAAACAATAACTGAATCATCAAACTTTGTTGCACGAAAAATAAAATTTCCAGCAAGTAAAATTTTCAAATTGGCATTGGCATATTTGATTAACCTTAGTGTCTTAAAATTGTTGTACAAACTAGAGTCTCCAGTTACTATTACAAGTTTTCTCATTCTGTCAATTCAGAATTCATTTGACAGTTTCAGATGGGGAACCTGGAAAATAAAAGCATTAACTCAGGGGGCATTTGTTTTGCATAAAAAATGTAAAATGTTTAAACATAAAACCCTTTACACAAAACAAATTTATGATATTTGGTAAGTATGGTGTAACAATATAGTAGTGGAATAATGATGGTGATGGGAGTGGTGGACTGGGGTGTTGATGGTGACTGAAATAATTTGATAATATTGTGATCTGATTATTGTCTTTAAATTATTTTATGGAATTTCATGAGCTGACAAATAAACTAAGTTTATAGGTTGACTTTGAAATATTTTATGAAAACACAGAAAAATCAAGAAAACATTTTCTTGTAAAATATTTTATGCAAAACAAACACCCACTTGGATTACAAATTATCTCAAATCCTTGTGCATAAAATGAGACAGCTAGCATGATTTAAATCATACTCATATAAGGTTGCTAGCATTTTGTCTATGTTACATAACTATCACGACCACAGAGGACATGAATTTTTAACCAATTTTAGCAAAGTCTCTCTGATCTACATATTTTAAAAAAAATCACCCTAAAGTAACGATACTTAACCTTATGATGTGTAAATCAATGAACACCATTGTGTTCATGAAAATCTATACCTCATTCAGGTGATAGAATAACCAGTAAAATTACTAACAAGTTAATTCCATTTTGGGAAAAGAAAAACATGGAGAGCTATGAAAACCTAACCACCCAAGATGTTATAGTTGTGAAATTTAATGTACACACATATAGTATGTGATTGTAAAATGATGATGATTAGGAAAAACATTAAAACAGTTGAGATATTTTATTGCAGGGGTTACAGCCCTGTGAAAGCCATCACATCCATTAAGTAGTGGTAACAAAACAGTAAGATGCAAACTGTAAACGTCGATGCTTACAAGATAACAGGATTGCATGACAGTAAGGCAAGTTTAACAGTCTGTCTCAACATCCATCACAATAGTGACCAAATTTGATTCATCTCCATGTTAGTACATCACTAACTGTACATATATACACCTGCTCTTTCCCATTTATCTTACACATCTTCAATAGATGCAAAAACCGCAAAAGGTTACAGAAAACATCCTGATGCAGGACAGCTTAGGAGCTGTTCTGTATCTGACTTTTGGAGGCTGTTTAGAGATGTATTGAACTGGATTTCTGCTGGGAATTGTAGAAACTATTAAAGTGACACTAATAGGGCCTCTAGGAGTCACACCTAGAGGATAGAAAAACTTACGCTTCACACCTAGAGGAGATTGAGTCACCCAATCAAAATCAAATTGCTAGAATTTTATCCACGCACTCCATTAAAATATTGAAAGACTACGTGCTTATTTATAGAGTTCTAGTAGTTCAAATCCAATAAAGACTTGGATTCCTAAGTAAGAAAATAATAAGTCTATGTAGAATGGGAAAAAACTAATAAGCTAATTAATCAGGACCAATAAAATACCAAATAGAAAATCTCTGACAAATTTCCAGAATTCCTAGAAATTACAGAAATACCCATTGTCTATGAAAAGAAAATTCTTGCTTCCTTTGTTGTCCACATCACAGAACTTCGGTTCCATGAAAAAGGTTTTAAACTAATCACCATCCTAATAGTATCATGTTGTGCCAGCTTTAGTCATAATATCATAATAACAAAGTGTACCATACAAAAGTGAAAAACAGTCCATTACTTCAAAAAATAAGATCATCACCTCTCAAGGAATGTAAAAAATATCCCCCTTGACCACATACCATATCAAAT
>Ga0307514_10003790_pt1 | contig 14239 bp, 10 predicted proteins | sample 16_EM_MG_FD_203088 | JGI IMG/M metagenome (GOLD analysis project Ga0307514, IMG submission 203088) | Populus trichocarpa ectomycorrhiza microbial communities from riparian zone in the Pacific Northwest, United States - 16_EM | ecosystem: Host-associated > Plants > Roots > Unclassified | place... | reverse complement strand
TCAAAATCCCGATACCCCAAAACATTTCCCGCCGTATCCTTGACATCATTCAACAGCAAAAATGTATCCGTTTCTCCCGTCCCAACATTGGAAAGTACCAGTGAATTGGTCGTAGAGTCTGTCGTAAGGTAATACCCATCCTCCCCGTTACGCCCCGGTGTCCAGACATACGAGCTTCTCTTCACAGGAAACTGTCCGCCGAAGGCATCAGTGAAAGAAACGAGTTTCTTGCTGGCTCCAGGCGTTACTGCCGGAGCGGCAAGGATGCTGCTGGCGGCGAGGATGACGGCAAGGAATGTGGAGAAGAGTGAAGACTGCATGTGCTTACATGTTAGGTACATTACTTTGCCAATCGCATGCATGGAATGTGAAATATCCCAGATATGTACATGTACGTACCTTCATCTTGACCGCTGCGCTGCGATTGAAGTTTCTACAGCGACCTGGCGGAGTGGAGGTGTGCTATACTTCTCAATGAGCATCGACGAATTCCACCGAGCAAACGGGAAAATGGTAGGCTGGTAGAGCGACAGTGGAGAAGCTGCTCGCCGGCGGGGCATTAAACAGGACGGGGGAAGGACAGGCCAAAGAGATCTAGGGATTTGGATCGGAGGGGGGGGTTCTAATATACCAATATACACCAATCCGCCTTTCAAATCATATGCATATCCCCGGATGGCCGCGCAGGGCGCCGATCAAGCTCAATTGCTATACCCCTCTAATTTCATGCCAGAAACACAATGTCGGCACACCCAAAGTCTATACCACACCATCTATGCATCGCTGGTATGAGTGGACATGGCGTCGGGCATCAGCCATCAGGCCTCCATGGCATCCCACACACCAATTGACGACAATTTGGTTTTGGCTGATATCACCCACCCTGTTTCCGTCGTATTTCCCGCATCCAGGTCATAGAACCTTATCAAACCATACACATTATTATGCCAGATCCCCATTGGAAGCGGCTATACTGGAGAGTAGTCGGGTTTCAATGGTTACCTTGTATCCGAGCATAATCTAGATCAATAATTCTATATAAAGTGGGCGCAAGGAGTGGGAATTTCCATTCCAGACTATAACCCTGTAATTCGTTTTACCTAATTGGCTACCGCGCCGGAGTTGAGCCAGGACAGTTGGTGTGATAGAATAGGTGCAAGATTGGTGTCCCGCAGTTTTCTGGAAGCGTGGTACCACCGCGCGATGTCTGGTTCCTAACTATTTGTCTGACTGCTGGAATGTTGCTGTATATGAACCCGTAAATCCATCTCCTATAATCTCCACCCTTACTTGTCACATGCCGTATTGACCCAACCCCTGCACAGACTTGGCAACGGTCCGCCTGTCAACCCGTTGCCAAGGGGCTATGGAATACCGCTAATAACGACTTCCTGATGTGGTAGTTGCCACTTAGCTTGGGTAGGCAATATTAGGAGCTCTTTTTTTTGTCTATCCTCCAGCAAGCCAGTAGGCAGGTAGTACGGAGGCTCCGGACCAGTCCATTAAGGCTCAGGTATCCTGTCCGTGCCGCACCTGGGATTCTTGCAAGCATCCATATACATATATTCGTACAGTACTTGATGGGGTCTTTCAAATTGTTTGCCAATCCGAGTTGGTTATGTTGTCGCCGAAGCGAGGTTGGTATTGTTTGTTAATAGTGAGTGGCACCACACATAGGAAATATCAATTACGTAGCTGGTTGCACGGAGGGATGTGCTAGTGGGATGCGGGTTGGGGAGAACTTAAATAAATAATGAAGCATATATAGTCTAACCTGGCTAATTGAGGTGGCTACTACTGGCACGGCAGGGAGTTATTCATACATCCAATGATGCAACTTGGATTTACATATATACTTGCGACCTCAACCCCCGTATATGTTGCTGCGTACAAGGTGTGCTAGGCATTAGATCTACGCTCTTCGAGAATTTTGGAACGATTTAGCCACCCACTCAAAAATAAATCGGTCTGGGCACGAGAACAGGCCGGAGATACTCTATATATATGGCTCAATTAATCATCGATAAGAGCAAAGATATATGACACTTAGAACACCACTTGGCTCTTAATTCTTCTAAGTATGGAACGTCGCGGGGTTAAATAAATTCCCCAACTCATTTCACCGCAGGAGTGAAAGCCTTTTTGCCGTTCTCGTACCCAGACCCTCTGCGCTGCCAAGACAATTAAATAATTGTGCGACCAAGGCAGGGAGGTATTAACTCCTGCTCGCAGAGACCGAAACTGGCTGCTGGGCGCTCACCACCCCTTCTCTAGTCTCTAGATACTCTAGGTATGCATCCCCCATCCCTCACCCCCATTCTAACCCTATGTGTCCTGAACACTCATATCCACCTTTTGTCTCCCTCAGGTCTCCATCTCGTCCTCATCCTTCCTTCCCTCCATGTTCACTAGGTGGCTCCCTCGCACCACTCCCTTCGATTTTCCTCCTGGGCGCTCTGGCTGATTTGTATTCTTGCAGTTATTTTCAGTTCGTCCCTGCCTTCTGGGTTCTCAGCGCCCGCCTCCGTCCTCACTCGGGCTGGTCCCCAGTAGATCTTGTCACATACACTCATGGTCAGGTTCTGCTTTATGCATTCTCTATATTACTCCATCCCCTTCCCACGTATTATGCATATGCTAACACAACTATTCCACCCACCCTTTCCAATCCACTATTATAAAAAATATAAAAAAAATCCCCCGCGCACCGCCATAGACAATTCCGGACTGCTACATGCATCTATACACAAACGAAAATACACAAATGATAACAGCCCGACACATAAAATTATCCTTGAAACCTGCTCCTGCTCGCTCGCCCTAAATTCTCCCCACCTTTACTCGATCTACCCGACAAGCCTCCGAATCCCCCGCCGTACCTTCATGATCCAACTCCCCATCCGAATTCAGTTGCACCCCTCCTGGCTATACTCCCACATCGTATCATGATCTATTCCCTTCTCAAGCATACTCCCTCCCCCTATTTCCTCTTAGTCTACACTTCCACCCATATCGGCCCCCTCCCCTGATACATCCTCTTCTGTGATAATGATGTTAAGCTTAAGTATACGCTTTCATTATATTATTTTGCGTTTTTTTGCTTCTTTTTTTTTTTGTATGTGCATACATTCATCTTATTACTCGTATTGTAACTATACCCTAATATGGATCACACAGAATATACATATTCTTTATAAATCTCTATTAGTATGCTAACTACAGTGCAGTTGAAATAGTCAACACAGGCTGGGATGCAAACCGTGATAACCCATGTTCAAGTCCTGAGTACGAGACCAAAACCCTGGTGCGTATGTGGGTTTTTTTTTCTTGGTATGTGGAGTGCTGAACGTCCCAGTCTTGGCCAGAGAGATTACTCTATTGGCAATGATAGATAACCTTATGTGCAGTCCAGCTAATGTCAGAAATACATGGGAACACAGGATTATATATAGGGAATGAAAACCGGCGGCCAAGGGCCTGCGCCACAGGAAAAAATCCTACACACTGCGTCCTGTGGAAACTCCTGTGGCAAAGTTGCGTAACAGGGGAGATATTCCAGCTCTCACATCGTGATTTGAATTGATTTAAGCACACATATAAATCGGTCTGGGCACGAGAACAATTTGAATACGAATCTGCCGGGGGCAGAAGATACTTGAACTTTTTTATTGACTAATCGTTCGTACACATGCATACTCAGATGGGTCCTTTTCTCTTCCAATCCACAAACCTGGCCCCACTTTGTTCACCGGACTGACCTGTGCAACTTATGCCAACTCCACATGTGTGACATGATGATCCAGGGCATAATCATGGAATTTACTCAGTTTGTTATCCAAGTCGTACCGTGTCGCCTTACCTGCCAAAACTGAAACCTTTAGAGATGGCAGTTGATCATGCGGAATTGGTATGCCATTCGTCTGGAATTCCACCTTGCGTTAGCGCCCTGATACATGCCAGATTAAGTATGAGTTCATACCGTAGTTGCCCCCCAGCTGAGAATACCGGTGTCGGAGTGTTGGAGATACCGGCTGACAGCGCCTGGCTCCAAACTACCCAATGAGATCTGATTATCATCAATGTGCTGCAACAGAGCGCTAGTAAGCGGAATTTGGCCAACGGAGAGTAGCTTTTGTTCACTTTGGCTCTCGCAGTTCCCGCAGCGGCCCTGCTCTGCATTGTCTGGAGCGGTTGTTAAAGGATTACCAAAGGTGTAAAGTGTACCAAGGAGCCGCTTGGAAGATTTCCACTGCGTCGGGTCTTGGTCGCATTGGTCGCCCGTGGGGCGTCCCATAAAAATGTAGATTCTGTATGGATAACCCCCGTTTTCATATCTATAGACATTGCAGTGTTAACGCGGGACTAATTATTTGATACCCCAACGGGGTAACGGAGAAGGTATCCATTGACAGAACCAACCTGCTATACTCAATGTCCACGAGATAGTCCGGGTGCACAAATTCTCCCTCCGTCAAATTCTCTGGCAGCGCGTGTGGTCTCAAATTTTGGAGCTCAACTTTGAGCGGACCGTAAAGCTTATTCATTTGCGTGACGACATCATCGTAGTATAACTCCGGACTGAATTTACCATCCACCTTATATTTGTCCAGCCATGGCTGTAATTCGGGATAGCTGTAATTGAATTTGAACCAGTCTCTGATGCTATCTGATGTGTAAAGTTTCGCCTCCCCATCACGGAAGGGGTGAAGTGGGGTCTGGGGGGAAGGCGTAGAATAAGGGGGTACATAGTAACACCCTGGGTCGATTAGTTGTTGACTTGGGTCCGTGAACCATGCGTATGGGTAAAGCGTTTGCCAGAGAGCCACCAATCGGTCAATATTGCTGCAGAAAGTTACTATTTCATCCGTATGATAGTTCTCAAGGGTTAACCTCACACGTGGTGGATCCAAAATATAGGATCAAATGCCGAGACTGCGTTCCAGGCCATATTGCCATTGTCTCCGCCAGTATAATCGTGGATAGAATTATGCACACTCTCCAAAGACATTCGATGACCGCGTTTTGGTTCTCCCCCCCTATTCACCAATGTCGTCGTGTACTTATCAAAAACCTTATTATGGAAGGTACGGTGGACCCAATCCCGCAAATCAATATGTAACCGGCAATGTGACCCTGGTCCCTCAGCATTGGCCTGTAGGGCCTTCGCTACGGCTTCATCATCGACCACGCCGTCCACCCATGCCTGCTTTATCTTTGGATCGTTTGGAACAAATTGTGGGGAATACCTGCTGGTGGATTTGGCAATGTTGTACTACAACCGTTCTCAGCACCCATAACTAATTGCTTTCATCCCCTAATCAACTTACTGGATACCCTACACCCTCTTTGTCCGTAAACCCCTCGACCGAGTAGCGACCCAAATCCCCGAATGCCTTTCCACCGGGAACAAGGAACCGTGATAAGGGATTTGGGCTAAGCTTAGTGGGTCCAGTAGGGCCATGAACCTCAATCGTGGGTGGCTGAACAAGCAAAGGGACATCATAAACAAGGCCGGAGGCTCTCTCCTTTAGCTGAGCCCAGTCCCAATATGGCAGCCTCCAAGTACTGGCAGCTTTTTCGTATGCAGCCCTTTCACTGTCTGGATACTGTTTGGCAATGTCCACCATAATCTCGTAAATACGTTGCTAGTAAATCCAGTGAGTATATAATAGTAATAACTTAAATCCTTGTGCATATAACAAGGATGTTGATCCACTAGAAGCCCAACATACCTCGACGAGCTCAACATATGGCCTATGCCATGTGCTGAACAAAGTGCTATTGTGGTTGCAGTAACCTTCATTGGGGGTCTGTGGGGGCAGCTTCTCATTCCAAGAGATAAGTGGCCTGCCGTGGATTCCTAAAAGTAAATGTTCAGATAATTGCACCTATAATATAACTAAAGCTGCCTACTTACCTGCTATCTGGAAGTATGATAATTCGTCAGTGACGTCCATCTGCTGAAACCGCTGTATCGCTAACAGCATCAAGTCGACCTGTCGCTTGTTGCTTGGGTCTTGGGACCATGCATCAATTTCGTATCTCAAGGGCAATTGCCCATCAGGACCCTGGCCAGTCTTGATACCCGTGATTCGATAATATGAGTGGGCCATTGCGTAGGTTTTGCGGTGAAGCGCTGAAGGGTCAGGGGGGCAAGACGAGGATAGGATGTGTGGTGCAGAGGTTATAGGTTTGGGTCTGGTTAATGAGTAGATGGGGAGGGAGTCTACCTTTTACAGAAATTGGGCAGCGTTTTTGGGGGGGGAAGTGTGTACATAAGTATAGCTATGGCCATGGTGAGGAAACCTAACTCGGACTACAGGCAACGGATAGGCCCCGACGGCCCTACAGGACCACGTACATCTAACGAGAAAAGAAAGCGACATCACATCCTTGACTGTTTCGCAAACGCTGTATCTCCGTCGATCACCAGCACCCCCATGAAAAATCAAGAATATACCAATTTGGCCTGGGGGTTTCGGATGTGTAACTGCATTGGAATATATGGAAGTAAGGCAGGTAGTTGATTTTGGACCATACAATTACCAGTGCTTTGCACCTGCCTTATAACCCTGCATATCATGATAGACAATTATGACATTCCATCGTTGGTCATGACCTATTCATTATCTGCTAGCCCTACTACTCATTTAGAGTACGTCCACTTGGTCGCCAACTGTGTCGAGAAGAAATCCTGATAGTCACCACCGCAAAATTTGGCAGGCGGCGGGAGCAACATGCATGCGAGAAGGGGCCGACATCCGACCTTGGAAAGACAGGACCAAGCAAACAATTGTATGTGGAATGAATTAAGTTAAGCGACATAATCACATGACCAACAAACCTGACAATAATCGAGGCTCGACGGGTAATTCCGGTTCTGCGACACTTTCTGCCAAAAATAGTATACGCCCCTGTTAGGAGGGGCAACCTACCAGCCCACGCAGTACGTACAGTAGGTACCTAGGAGATATATGAGTACCCCACTTGGTCCTTGGTCCCTGGTCTCCCCCACTTCCTTTCCCCCAGCGCAGCACCCCCACTCGGCAGCCCCGCTGGTCAGCTCGTTGCGGGTCTGCTGGTAGTGCGGGCACTCAAAGGTTAGTTGGTGGTGGTGCCCAATTTGCCCAGGTGCCCGCAAGCGGGTCTGAACGGCCCTCCCCTGTACAGCCCACTCTCGTGCACGTGGCCCAACAAGGTAGGCTCAATTGGTAGTTACCCCGCAAAGGGAGGAGGGTGTTGCATATCAACTCAATAGCCCCCCGGATAGTAACCGTTCTGCTTGTGCTCACCAACTAGCCCCTGTGCCAGCCAGACTACTAGTATGGGTCCCCCAATTATCTTAAACCTGTATAGTAAATGTTGAACCCCTGGTGGTGGACTGTCACGTCACAACAGCCAACTGCCCATGCCATAGCTCAAGGTTGTGCATCACACAAACGCTTGTCTGCCCTTGGGGGCAATTTTGCTTTGCATAAACCATAAGCTTCTGGCACTTGGTCCGATATACCTACCACTGTCTGCTCTTTGATATAAATACTGTATGTTTTCTTTGCCAATTGTGAAACAATGGCGATGTTGTGGAAAGTCGGATGCGGCACGGAAGGCCACAATGTGAGAGGTCATAATTCAGCCCCGCCAGATGGCTCTTTATTACGCCAGGCATGCTTTACACAGGGCTGTATATCCTCATGTAGTGTAAATAGTTAGGGCATGTGAAAGATTAGCCTACACCCTAGTCTCGATGATCTGCAATTTAAGGCAGATCGAATTCAGGTTTTTTGCTTTTTTCATGTTCTGGCATGGCCCGCAAGGTGCACAGCTTATGACATCTCGTAAGTCATGGATGCATGCTTGGTTTTTATCGTATCAACCCTCACCTGCATTTGCACATGGGCAATTCTTCGATACTATCCAACGCCACCCCCGCCCTGCTGGCCCACTTTAGCACTCCAATGCCTGCCATCAGAGATGGTGCAATTCCAGCTCTCCTTTTTCTCCACATAGACCCCCCGTGCAGGGAACAGAAATGCCGCCTCAGTTTTGCTCCTTGTCGGGGAAATTCATAATCTCTTGGCATTTGACCATCACTTGGATCCATATATCGTTATCGAGTCAATGAAGCGGCACTGGTTACTCTACTAAAGCCACGACTATGCTAGCAATTTGGCGGTATAGTTATTACAACCCCTATGGATCCATGCACTTTAAACTTCAGCACTTGCAATCTTACTTGCGAGGGAATTATGACTGTCAAGATCTCGTAATACCTGCAACCCATGGGGTTAACTAAGGATAACGGGTGAGGGGTTGTAGTCGAGTCGCCAACCGTGCATTAGTGTTTTCTAGGCAGGCTAGCTAAATATAAATATATTTACGTGCAACAAGACACGCAGAATATTATATTCAACATTCATACACAGTGCCGCCGAAATCCAAAAAGCCACCAGTAGACATTGATTTAGTACCTCCAGTACCAGCATATCAACCAGATATTGAACATGACTTCATGTACGTTGCCTGCAACCTATAAACTCAAGTAACGGAGTCACAGGCGGTGCAAGGTTTGTAAAGCATGAAGAATGATTTAAGTGCTTTTGTTTAACGTGTATATACATAGCTAGATACCATGTAAAGCTAGTCTGCCTATAAAACACTAATGCACGGTAGGCTCTGTCTCACCGATGGTGGACAGAGTCCTGGACTTCAGCTGTGAAAGTCAGGGTATCAATCCTGGGAAGTAGTCTATATCTTTCCTTTTGTTCCTTTACCTGGTCGCCAAGGTATTCACCAACCACCCAGCCACAGCCACAGATATGCGTACATATATATCAGACTACGAAGCTATGTATGAGAAAGGAATTGTGCTGACTTGGTAGAAGTGAAGGTATATTCGAGTTTTGTTAGTGATTGCTATAGACTAATGCTCTTGAAAGGTGACCTGACGGAACCGTAAATACATGGGAAATTTCCCCGCTTATATCTGTCTCCATTTGGGATCCCAGCATACTCCCTTGTTCATGTCACTGATGCCACCTTACGGATGCTGACACATGTGAGTTCATAAGGTTGTAAGATCTGACGACCCTACCTCTGGTCGGAGTTGGGGGTCTTGGTATGAGACTAGACGACGCATCTCCGAAAACATCCAGGTGACAATTGACAACCGTACCTACACTCCCACAAAATTCCAGCAGAAGAGAGAATGACCCCATGAATATGTACAACTAGAGTACTACATGCAGCTCGTAGCAATACAGTGACGAGATCATCCAGTATATGCCACTTCCATGCCTGCCAATTCAGTTATAGGTCTCTCATCATAATCCGGAGAGATTGAATACGAGTAATCATTTTCAAAAAAAACAAAAGATTTTCAGCTGCAGGTCCATTGATGCCCCGAATGAAGGGGTAGTACTCTGCATACTTATCATCAGTGCCCCACTCCAACTTGAAAACTCCAGCAACACAATATGTGCTCCGTAGACTAACATATATCTGATCACTCGGACTTGCAATAATCCACACAATGGAGACCTTCCGAAATACTTCTATAGCGATTGGATTACCAATCAACCCTGGCATATGTCAAAACTCATGGTTATCTTAGTGGTTATCTAAGATCTTGCTGTAGGTTCATAGTCGCGGTACTACAAATTCCAAATCCAGTTCGTGGAGGCAATGGTATCCTCGAACAACTCTGTGAATTCATTTCCTAAAGGTAAAGCTTACTTTGGCCGATTTATTGGACTCGCTTCCTATGTGTGGTTGTTGAGGAAATATGGGCTGAAATTCTGCACCTAGCTGAATCTGTAGGTTGCGAGTTGTAGTACTGCACTTGTTGCAGGGGCCTGGAGCGATTTCGCAAGGTCACTTCTAATCATATGCATAATCAACAATTATGACATTCATGATATATTCAACATTAGGGCTTTGGTTAGCTGCACCACACTGCAACTGCATCTATAACCTAGCTACCACCACTACATGTACGTCGCCAATTACAGTCACAGCGTACTGCTTCGTTCAAATCCTAGTCATGAGATATCGCCCGCATGTCCAGCTAATAGCCACCCACCATCATAGACGTTGGCAGAGAGCAAATCCAACATGCATACGAGCAGGGGCCGACAGGTAATTCCGACTCTGGTCCACAATGCACTCTGGCCCAACAAAGTGGGTACAATTTGTGACCCAAAGCACCCCGTAGAGAGGGAGGTTGTCACATATAAACTCCACAGTTCCCCTCAGTAACCGCGCTGCCTGTGCCCGATCATACCTCTACTATCTTCGACTTACCCCTCTAATTCACTACATTCCCCACTCAGCAACCCAAATCACTACAATGTCTTACACTGGCCAGGAAGTTACCTTCAACAACAACACTGTATACTTTGCGCTTGGCAGTGACGTTAAAACAATCTTCCTTCCAGGAGTCACCTCCGAAGGGAAACCTGGCCCATGGCAGAATGGTGATATAATTACAAAGGTCCAGGGAACGGCTAGGAATGCTGAACTCGTGTACCACAATGGGCAGAAGTCTCCCAAGCTCGACTTGGAGGAAACCCCGGGCACTTACCCTGAGGGCTCCAGCGTGATAGCCAGAAGTGAGTCCTAGAGCCCATGGCCATGAAAGAGAAATGGGACTAACATATGCCACCTGCGCAGTGCCTCTTGCTACAGCTGGTTTCCAGACGATCGTCATAGTTGAGAAGATCACTACATCGGACAAGGCGGAGTTTAAAGGGCCACTTGGGGCAGGTAAATAGGTAAGTGACACCCAGGCGACCATCCATCCTGTAATTTTACTGACTGGGCCATGATAGGTTCACATTCTCAATCCCTTCATGTACTGGGTGTTGGCAAACTGGATTGCGACACCCAAAAGACTTAGCTGGGTTCGACGCTGGTTGAGGAGGATTTCAATTTCCGTAGCTGCATAGCTTTTGTCACCAAAACACCACATGGATGCTCCCGTAAGAATTAAGGTCATATTTTCATGTGTCGCATTCCGGATTGTGCCTAGTGAACCACGTGGGATCATTGAAAGCTGCATGCACTGCAATAATCCATGTGAGTACCGAGATGCAGGCTTGTTGGGTGTGGGGGCCCTATCCTCACCCCACTTGTGGCATTTGTACCATTATGGTACAATGACTTCCTTAAATAACGCACTGCCTGGATCTGGGAAAAACCACCTGGTAGTCCACAAATTAATCTTTGGTGCCCGCACCTGATAGGGGAGAGACTCCTATGTAAATGTCCTCTGTAATCAATCATTCACATATCAATCTACTGAATTAACCCAGGATTCCGCATCTCATCCACAAGGCCCCATATGGGTCCTGATTCTTTTTTAATACGACAAGCTTTGTGTTTTTTTGTTTTTTTTGGAGTCTATACGCCTTTCCTCCACCCACAGCCCGGCATAGTACTTACGACAAATTCCAGACAGATTGGGAATATGGATATTCGGGTGGTGGCTTCGAGTGGTAGTGGAGATCTAAGCAATAACCTATATACAAGTACTATGAAGTGCCGCAGCCAACCCCGATGAGATACATCTTGAACACAGCAGAAGCACCCAGCAAAAGAAGCTATACAAAGCCAAACCAATCGCCCAGACATATAGAGACCCCCCAGTAAAGGAACGAAAAAATAATTGATCAAAAAAGTAACGAAGAATATCCACCATTCCTCACACTGGGCCGACATTTGCCTTATCCTTCCGCTTCTTCTTCGCTTTATTTCCACTCTCATTCCCCTGAGAACCCCACCCACCTTTATTCGACTTATTCTTCTTTTTCAATTTTCGCTCCCCATTCCAGTCCTTCCTCCCCAAAGCTAAAATACGGTCAGAGAGTAGCGCATTAAGTTCATCGCCTTCGCCTTCATCTTCCTCACCACCTCCATTTAAATCACGGCTCCTCCCCCACTTCTCCTTCTCTTTACCCTTACCCGTCCTCTCTGTCCTCTTCTCATTCAAACCCAACCCTTTAACATCCAGCACAAACCCCTCCCCCCCTCCATCCCCCGCGAGCTCAGAATCCCATTCCCACCTCCATGGCATCCCCTCCTCTCCAAAAGCCTCATCATCCTTGGCTACTTCCCCAAACACCTTCTCATATACCAGCCTCATCACAGCCCTCTGCCTCTCCACTTTCTCATAATTCCCCCCTAATATCGCCCCCAATATACTCCCCCCGCCAATCTCCTTTCTCTTATCAAATTCACTACCATGAATCTCTTTCATCCTGTCCTCAAGGATCTTAAACCCGTCCGCAAACGTCCCAAAAATCTCACGAACTGCATACGAGGAGCGGGCAATGTTATTATTGGGATCATTAGGGTCGACACAATGCAAGATCCAATAATCTCGATATTCCTTGCTCTGAGGATCGGCGCTCAGTCGGGGCGGGGGGGCGTACGGTCTGCGAAAGTACGAGTATGTGCCGACGTCAATGCCGACTTTATCCATTTTGAATTTGTGGCCGTAGAGGTCAAAGAACTCCATGAGCCCTATACCCAGATTTTTCTCAATCGGCAAATTCCCCAACGAGAACCCTGGGTGGAGCTGCAGCAGTGATATAACCAAGCAGATGACAGTGAAACCACCAAGACCTCCGACGTAGACTTCGTTCTGTTTCCTCAACTCAAGGAACTGCTTCACAATCATGACTAGCGCCGGCATCGCAGGGTACTCCTCCCTCCACTTCCTAAACGTCTTATTCGCATTAACTCCACCTAAATTCTCAAAAGAGATATCGACCTGCAACCCTGTCATCGCATCCACGAACTTGATAATCGGTACCCTCGCCTGACTGATTACAGTAACTTTACGCTCCTTTGGAATCTTAGCCCGCTGTAACAAAGTGCTCACCTTGTAAAGGATCTTCTTGCCCGAATATTTCGGAATCCCAGTGCGTGCAAAGCTGCGAGAGATGACCACGAGGTCGAGGTCTGAGCTTGGGAGGTAGAGTTCGGCAGCGAAGGAGCCAAAGGATCGCACGTCGGCGTCTTGAAAGGAGTTGGTAATGGCTGTGCGGATCCGGTGAATGACATGTCGACGGACAGCGTGTTCGTAGCGGCGGGGGCGGATATAGGTTATGAAATCATGAATTTCTTTGTGGAGTTGGTCGGAGGGGTGTAGGGTGCGTGAATGGTCGTGAAGAAGCCAGGGAGTAGGGTTTTTCTGGCTGTTCCGGGGGAGCATGTACTCTGGGGCGAGCCCAGAGGGGGTAAGATGTGCAGTGAAATTAGTATCGTCAAGTTTCCTCTTCTTCCCGTGAGAAGGGGAAGACTTTTCAGGTGGAGTTGGTGACGAAGATATCGATATGATATCTGCTGCAGGTGGAGAATGCCGGGTGCCCAAGCTTGGTGTAATAGGCAGGAGCATAGTAGGTGGTGGCTTCGGTGGGAGAGAGAATGTTATTCCACCTGGGACCCCAGCTTCTGGGGCCTTACCTCCAACTGGTATGGTAGACAACCCCGGTGGTGGGGGCAAGTTCGAGGGTATTATCGTCATCCCAGTCGCACCCGGAGGTCCAAGATCCACTCCCGCAGGTGGTGGTGGTGCTTCATCGTTCCTGCCATCAAGATACTGGTGGAGCGACTCCCTATGGCTAAAGCCCCTATTCTGCCCCGCACTCGGAAGAGCATGAGTATCTACCCTCCTCCCATCATTCACCTTTCGAGCCTTCCTCCCATGATCTTCATCAATCCCCCTATCCTCGGTACCCCACTCTTTCTCTATCCCCTTCTCATCATCTGAGAGTGCAAAGGAAATAAAATCATCATTATCAGCCACTGCATTCCTCTGCCCAGCCGCGACAGTCGGTTTAGCCTTCGCCTTTCGAATCATAGTGATGACGTCCACCCTCTCCTTCTCTGCGCTAACCGCCTCCTCTCCGTCCTTAATATCCCGCACCAGAACCGGGGATGCAGTCTCGACGTCCGCCTCTACATCCCCATAATCCAACTCCATCTGCACAGACTCATCTCCATCCTCGTCATTCTCATTTTCTCCGCCCTCTGCTTCCCATCCCCCAGCATATATCCCCGAACTCACCATCCCCTCTAGTTGCTCAGGCGTCTTCTCGCGCTTGTACACCATCATCGGTCTGCTATGTGCCGGAATCGGTACCCAAGGCCTCCGCACCCCTCCATCCCCTCCACCCCCCCCACCTCGCCCTCCCCCACCTCTCCCTCGGTCTCGTGAATCTTGCCCTCGGTGGAGTCT
>Ga0307514_10003789_pt1 | contig 14243 bp, 15 predicted proteins | sample 16_EM_MG_FD_203088 | JGI IMG/M metagenome (GOLD analysis project Ga0307514, IMG submission 203088) | Populus trichocarpa ectomycorrhiza microbial communities from riparian zone in the Pacific Northwest, United States - 16_EM | ecosystem: Host-associated > Plants > Roots > Unclassified | place... | reverse complement strand
CCCTGGTCTGTGAGGGTCGCGGAGATTGTGCCTGGGTCTGTACCTGTAGCTGCGTTGGAGTGGGAGGGAGGTCAAGCGGTGGCTTGGATCTCGTAATCGGACTTGGCATCCGTCCATTCGGATTCGTGAAGGCAGAGGCGAGGGTATCAATGGACTTTTTGGGATTGTGGGTGATACCGTTGAATTGCATGGCCGGGTTGCTGGGTAAAGGTGGAGGATGATCATCCGTCACGTACGAGAGGTCCCCAACGCTGTTGTTTGCAGATGATAACTGGTAAAAGCTCTGCCTGGATCCGGTCGTACCCGTAGACACCTTCCTCGTCCTTCTTGTTCCTCTCGACTGAATGGACACCTGAGACGGTTGTCTGCGTATCGACGGGGATGGCGTGGGACGGTCCCGAGTATTTTGGGTCATTGTGGTATTTATAGACAGTTGACTGGTAGATGGCAGGTTCGGAAAATTAGGGTGTTGGAACGGGATGGTAGACGGAGCTCGAGAGGCGGTACGCCGGTAAGTGATAGCTTCGATCTCCTCTTCGCTGTAACCCATGTTGGCTAGTGAAGCCACCCAATTCGGCGGTAATCCATTGTATCTGAAACACAAGATGAGTATACAAGGAGGAACAGGGTGTACGCTCCCTCCCACTGGCTTGAATACCACGAGGGAGAGGGAGAGAGAAAGGCACAAGGCAGCTCACCCTTCGTCAACATGCAGGTTATGCTACAAGATACGGGGAAAAGAGTGTCAACAATCGAAATCCAAACGACCGATAACGGAATCGTAAAAATGGTTGGAGAAATCAGGGAATAGAGGAGTAGCATATACGCAGCAGAACAATATGTTGATCAGAAATGACACACCTGGAAGTTCCAAGGCAACGAAATCGCACTATCCTCCGAATACCCCGACAGCTGTCTCGTAGCAGACTTGGGCGTCAGGCTCCTCTTCGCGAATTTCAACAGACCCTTCCCAAAGCTTGTAGAAGACGAAGCGGAGGTCGGATCTTGAGAACTGAACGCAGGTGAATGTGCGGTGAGGAACGGCGGTGTCGACTGAGAGCGTGAATAGTCCGGAGAAACCGGGGTCCTTGGGACGGACGATTCGGAAGTGAGGGATACGAAAGAGTTGTTCGTCGGTGGGTTGGTGTCCTTTGGAGGGGGTGCTGGTGGAGAAAGTTTGGAAGAACCGGTGGCGAACTTGAAGACTTTAAGTGAAGCGAAGCGTGAGGACGAGGAGGGTGACTGCTTGCGCCCTGAGCTGGCGGAATTGGTCGTCGTCGTCGCCATCGTCTCGGGGAGTCGGATGAAACCGACAGAGGAGAGCAGTAGGATAGGTGTCGAACGCCGGGAACTGGGACTTGACACAGCTTGACCTTCTGTTTCTCTCTATGACAGAGTCTCGATTTGGCTTTGTTTGGCAACGTGGCAACCATCCCACGGTTATATTATTATTATAGAAAACAAGCAGGTAAATCCTCTATCTCGGGACCCCCGCGGACTGCAAATCACCAATGGCTCTGAGGGAAGATAATCCATCCTCTTCGCCACCGTTTCCACTGCGAGGGTCTGTGGGATAACCGCGCAGTGTTTTCAGCGTTTCCGCACAAGCGTCCATAAGGAGCCCCATCCCATCCACATCGAAGAGGTCCATATGATGGAAATTGATCCCCCTAAACAGGTCCACCATGTCCTTCAAGAGCCTAACTCGTGTCGAACGTATCACCCTCAGCCGTCCCTGTAGTGGAGTGAGCGTCGACTCTTCCGCCAGCTCACTCTCGAAATTGGCAGGTGTGCAATCGACGAGCTCAAGGTCTTGCAGATACTGAAATAGCCCGATGAAGAATAAAAGTTGCCGGCAGGACCCTTTGGGTTCACAGAGGGAGAGAGATCGGAGTGTCGGTGACAAGTTTCCAAAATACTGTCGAATACTTGGACGTTGGATAGCGCAGAAAAATGACGTAGGGTGTCACGATCAAACAGCCTCGGGTGAAGCCCTTCGTGAGGGTGATAAATGCTGGCCCTACAGACTTGAACCCTCTTTACCAAGGGAAGCAAACCGAACCTGCCCGCATTTCGAATTGGTTCTGGCCACTGTCGTTTTGGTTCCCCGTAGTGTCGACAGTTCAGGATGACAAGGGTGTGATGAAGATGAGGGACAGCGGCGATACACCAGGAGTAACAAGTCAGGGAGCACGCCAAAAGGCTGGGTGTGTAATATACAAGATGGGCGACGATCCTTTCGACAGCCTCCTGGGGGAGATTGGGGGCAGGGAGTGGATAGTTCCCGAATTCTGGCTCGAGTTCGGTACCAAACTCGCATGATGAGTAGTTCGGTCGCTGTGACTGCATATCAAGAAGAGCACCAGGTACAGGTGTATTCGAACTACCTGATAGCGAGGACGTGGGGGTCTTCGTTGATGACATGGGTGTTGTCTCAGGAGAGAGCCGCCTGGTCGGTTTACTGCTATGGAGGCGGGCGTTGGGGCTCCAGGAATGATGCGTATATATAGCCGGGCCGGGAGATGAAGAGAGTGCGCGTAGAAACTCTGTTCCGTAAAAATCGTGGGATATTGCTACACATGGATATCATCGCTACTCCTATTACATCTCCAAGGGGAAACTAAGCCGAGTTATTCTCGGCCGGCCTTCGATTTTCAACGTGAAGGTCACCTTTCTCCTTACCAGCACTTCCCATACTCGACCTCTCAGCATCAGGGACAGCGCCGGGTTCTCCCGAGATAGAACTGACGTCCTCCTTGGAAGCACCGGCCTGGAACGCCGTCTTGCTTCGCTCAAAGTGGCTTCCGTGGTTCTCAGGACCGACGAGGGCGAGGACGATGAGGTAGACGGCAACGACTCCGATGAAGATACCCTGAACGAGGGCGTAGTTGGGAACATCCTTTGGGCCAGTCGATGTTTGAATCGTCGTACGAGAGTGTTCACCACCAGCTATAAAGAGGGGTGAGAATGACCGAGTCAACTCGGGGACAAAACACACTCACTGGCTTCGATCTGAGCGGAAGCGGAGGAGACCATGTTACCCAATTGGTAAGCGACACCCGGGAAGGTGGACCTAAAGGCGGGAGGAGAAATCTCCGACAGAAAGATAGGAACGACACCCCACGCTCTAAAACAAGGCCGTAAGAATTGGCAAGGTTCACGAGGTTGATTTACGTGATTTACCCTTGAACGCCAAATTGAACGCAGAAAGCACCCGCGGAAAGCTTGCTGAATGAATTGGGGATGATCCAAAGCGGGATGAAAGCTCCGACGAGAAGGACGAAGATGCTGGAAAGAAAAAGGAGGTTAAACATATATACGCCGGTAAGAATGAATATACGCACATGATCGTAAGGCGACGACCAATGTATTGACTGGAGAAACCAGCGACGGCACCACCCCTAAGTTGAACGAGACGACGATCAAAAGACCGCCAAAAGGTCTAAAAGAAGAAGGACGACATACGAGATTGCGCCACAGTTTCCAATGATAGTTGCGACGGTAGAGTCGAATTTGGTAAACTCTTTGGATTCTTGCAAATAGGTGGGATAGAGGTCTTGAGAGCCGTGGGAGAGGAAGTTGAACCCGGACATCAACAACACAGCGTAGATACACAGCAGCCAATGGTTCTTGAGCATCTGGCCGACTTCGTGGAAGAAGATGCGGGTCTTGGACTGGGTGGGCTTCTCGGTGGCATTCTGCCTCTCCTGGTGAGCACGGAGAAAGACTTCGCTCTCGGGAAGAAAGGCGCGCAACACGCCAGCAAATGCAGAGATGCCGGCCCCAGTAAAAAAGAGCGAACGCCAAGATGTGTGGGGAACGAGGTAGAGGTTAACGACAGCGGCGATGAGGTAACCAACAGCATATCCTTGCTGCATGATACCGCTGGCGAGACCGCGAGCCTCGACAGGAAGGTTCTCGAGTGCAGTGGCTGAAGCTAGACCCCAGATACCCCCCATGCCGATACCGAAGAGGCTTCGGAGGGCAAGGAACTGTTGGAAGGTTTGAACGAAACCAGTGCCGAGGGAGAGGACTGCGACGAGAAAGAGATTGATGACCAACGGCCACTTGCGGCCAAATCTGTCAGATACGAGACCAAAGATGACCTGTAGGAGAGGCGTCAAGTAGGGAAATGGAAAGCGAAATGAACACTGACGGCTCCAACGGACCGGAACAACAAGGTGAGGGTGATCGAGGTCGTCTGGGAAGAAATGTCAGAGTAAAACACGAGGACCAGTGGGGTTGCTGACAATCTCATGTGTGGTGCGACTGAACTGGGCTTGGAGATTGACGACGGTGAGGGAGACAGTGAAAAAGTCGATGGCGTCGCAAGTCCAAGCCAGCCAACTAAAAATAGATCGAGAGCTGAACCCGGTTTGACAGGCGTTCCAACTTACCCAGAGAAGAAGAGACACCACTGCGTAAAGGTGAGACCTTTGAGGACTTGCAGCAGAGGTCTCGCCCGCTCCGTTTTCTCTCTCTTTGGAACGAGGTTTCGCAGGAAGTAAGGCGCCATCGGAGAGGGTCTTGGTGGGGGGGGGGGTGGGGGGGAGGAGAGGAGAGAGAAGGACCCAGACTCTGAGGTGGAATCGAAGCCATCTGTGTCCTTGATCCAGACCTTAAGTACCCCTCTCATCATTGTGCCCGAGCCTTCTTGGAATGGTATTTCCGCCCCGGTCCGGTGATGGAGTGAGTTGAATTATAATTGGACATGAAACATGGAACCCCCAAAAAACCCATCCCCGTCTCACAACTATGCGGGGAAACCGTCTTGTCGGTAGTTGTATTCCGGGAAAACCACGGGGTCCCAGTGCTTAAAACGTCAAAACAACCACGTGGCTTCCTCTCATCTCCTCCTCATTCCAGAGGTGGGCTGCAGAGTCGGACACGCGGGGTCTTTGTGGAGTTCAAGAACGAGCGGATCTCGAACTTGCCCATCATCGCAAAGATCAGAGACCGAGATGGGCGAACCATTCTCCCGAACCAGACGCGCGCTTTGCCTTCCATGTCCGTCGGAGTTTTTCTCACGCTCAGACATCTGATGTGGGTGGGATGCGGAGCCGCACCTCGTGCCATTCCCCAAAGATAGACTTTGGCTTTCGAAGCTGATTTCTCCACGACCTATCCCTCTTACAATCTTTCACTACAAAAAAACTACAAGATACGTCCAGAATCAGCTTTCACATTTCAACGCTTCCCACCCGCTTTCTTGGTTGCCGCCTCTTCTGCTTTGGCTGGTAGAGATGGTGAGATGAGCTCTCGACCAAATAGTAACAACGCACCATCCGCTTCCGCCTTGCGTTTCGCCTGAGCTGCCTCTCGCTCGGCTTTGACCTTTGCCAAACGAGCAAGGTCCTTCTGTGCTTGATCTGTCTTGCCCTGAGCATGCAACTACGTGGGTCACAATCAACGACGTTCCAAAAGAATGTGTGCCGGTTGCCTACCTTCATGTATCTCTCTTTCGCCTCCACTTTCTCCTTCGCCTCCCTGTGATCGGTCTCAGTCAGCAACCCAACGACGAGCGCAAGATCGGTATTTCACCTTTCTTTCCTAGTCGGCTCCCTTGGCGTGTTCAAGTCTGAAATCTTCATCCTCCCAATCGTTCGATTCGGGTTGGCGAGCAACGGATCGTCATCCTCATCACCATCTTCCTCGGCGGTCTCCTTCTTCTTTCCTTGTTTCTTGAGAGCTTTCCTATCAGCGCGGCTCAACTCTTGTTGTTGAGGAACTGCGGCGGAAGGAACTTCTTCTTCCTCAGACTCTTCCTCCTCAGATCCCTCTTCTTCCTCTTCCTCCTCATCTTCATCGTCGTCCTCCTCGTCTTCAGCATCGCGTTTCGACCTCCTATAGTAGCAGTAGCATAGCCATAGTGATTTTGAGATATCCAAAGGTCCAATCGATAATCGGAGGTGGACCAACGAGGAGATGAGGATGGCGATCAGGTCAACAGCAACAGAGGAGCACCAAAAGATGTGCGAACCTAGGATCGGTGGCCACAGCCGTGCCCTCCTCATTTAGCTCAAGGTGTCGACTGTGAGGACGAACGCAGTTATCTCAATCAGCGTTCTGACGACGACGAGCAAGTGTGGCGGGTGTCCACCGAACCTAAAGTTTCGCCCACCACCTCGCCTGATCTTTGATTTTCCTAACAGGCCAAAACCTCAGCCCCCACAACCAAGTAAGAGAAAGAATGTGCTCACCGCCTCTAACCATCGTCGTAGTTATCCTTCAAGAAACAAAAAACAAACAAAAGCCAAGGTTCCTGATAACAGAAACTTGTTTCGCTTTCGGCTGACGGAATTCTGTTTGACTCTCCCGCGCGTGGGTGATCGGCGCTTACCTAATCCTACCCTCCCTATTTGCTCCTTCATTGAACACACACGGCGGGTGGAAACGATGACCACGATACCAGCAAGGCTAGCAAGAGCCACAAAGACCTCTTCAGGTCCCACAGATGCTCGCCAACGCGTTCTCTCCCTCTACCGAGACTGGTACCGTTCCGTGAGTTTTCACCAGCCGCACTCAACCGTCACACTCCCAACTCACAACACCACTCCCAGGCTCCAGAAATATGCTCCCTCTACGCTCTCAATGTCTCCCCAACATACCTCCGTCACGTCATCCGCCAAAGGTTCGAACGTAACCGTTCCGTCACAGACCCAAAGGTCATCGACGTTCTCATCGCCAAAGACCGTATGGAATACCAAGAAACCATGAACTGTTGGAAGATGAACGACCAGCTTCTTGGAAGTTTTATTCAACGAGACGGCGGGAAACCAGTAGAGGGTACTTTTTTGCAAAAGTTCTATCAAGGTGAGTCCATTCCTGGTTTCTTTTCCATGTCTCCGAATCCGCTAAACCTCCGATCGCATATACTCAGGGAGGGACGAACAGGCTGTACGACCAGCAGCTACCGGAATGTAGTTCTCCACAACCAATTATAGAATACCCCCCATGTTCTATTCTCTTTACCTTCGTCCTCGCGGACGAGGGCTTTGTGCAGCAAGCTTCTCGATTCCGGCTCATCTTTTCCAAGTCAACGACGACTCGCATCCGCAAACAGTTGACATCACTCGGACAAAACTCGGACCTGTAGGTCAAATGTACTTTATCAGTCGTGGTTCATCGTCTCCATCTAGTGGTTCAACCATCGGAAGGCAAGGCTAGACGCTTCGTCAAGTTGGCCCTTGCGAAAGGCTTTCAAAGATAAGGCGGTTCATTCTCCGCTTAGCACGTCAAAAAGGCCCCCCGACTCATCAGTGAGCCGCGTGATAAACCTCCAGTTTCCTATGTACCTTCAACATCTTTTGGCCGCTGTGTTTCAAAGTATTGGCGGGATGGTGTATCATCTGTCCGTTCCTGTCAGAATGGGTGTGCAAGCCCCAAGTCTTACATTTAGGAGTTGCTGCAACATGTCATCGATGAGCCTGCGCCGAGATTGATTCCTGAGAGGAGGTTCCTGAAGGCTGCTGCGGATGTACATTTTCTAAAGGAGTTATCGGTAAGTGGTTTTTCTGCACTGCGGTGTCTTTTTGCCAGTCGCAACCCTAGCTGGAGAAGTATGGCCAAATACCTTCTAATTATGGCCAACTACAGGTTAGATCTGTTTACCTTGCATATGTCTAAGTAATCTTTGTACCATCTGAAAATATCAATGTCAGGGAATCTCTTTTTAATTGGAGTTCTCCTTCTGATGCCAGTCATGTTGGGTCTCATCAACCTGGTGCTCAGAATCAAGTTGCATGTTAATGTCCTGTTGGTTACCAACAAGAGGCAAACCAACCCTGTATCATTCTCCATGACCTCAAACTGTATCATCTTGTTATGGTCATGCAAAAGCCCTTGGATCAGTAGGATTAGTGAAATGTCTTGGAACCAAACCAACTGAATGCCATGGAGGGCATGAGGCTAACATAGATCCCACTCCTCTCACCTATGTCTGGGGGAAAAAAACACCCCCCTTACCTGTTTAAAACTGTGGATAATATAAGTGATCACTGAAGCTGTATGGCAATAGGATTTCTTCACATTCAAGTTACAAACAAACAGAATACCTCCACTACAAGTCTCTAATGATGGAGTATATGATCAAAGTCCAGAATCAGTACTTCTCCAGAGTCATATCCAGCAACCAGAAACTGTCCATCCCACTGTGCATCAGCAGGCTTTGCACACCCCCAAGGCAGCCGGAAAACTTCCTTTCTGGTAATGGTATCCTCAATCCCAGGTAAAAATGATCTCTCCTTCCTAATTCCACCAACAAAATCCAGGTGGTGTCTCTCTCCAAGCTCTGTGTAATGTAGGATGGTGGATGAAGTGGGAGCCCCAAAGTCCCATTCCTCAGCTTCCACCCAGCGGAAGCTAATCCAGATTCTTGAGCCATCCACAGTTAAATGAGGATCTTCTGACAAATCATAGCTCAGATCCACTCTGCTTCCCATAGCTTTCCCTGTCCATGTGTACCAAGCACAAATGCATCTCTGATATAGGCAGAGCACTTTTGATCCATCCCCTGATATCCTAAGGTCTTTTAATCCTGGAGCTGGGTACATTTGCTATTAGGAGTACTTCTCCTCCCTTAGCATCCCAAATATGGACCTTCTCATCTGCATGCCAAGCCAGGATAAACCTACTGTCAATCAATCTGACATCCCTGAGGCAGGGGCCTTTGGCAGGTGTTTGAAATGATGTCTTACAGAGGCCAGTTGAGAGGTCCCAGATTTTCACCACCCCATCTGAATCACTAGAAATAGCAATCCCATCTTTGGCTTGCAGGGTAATAGACTTGATGGGAGAAGTGAGGGGGGGCATGGAATTTGGATTAGTTACATCCAAGACAGTTGATGAGGTACCAATCTGCCAGAACTTGACTGTCCCCCTCCAGGATGCTGAGATAAGGGTGGTGGGGGAGGAGAATGTAATGGAGGAAATGCTCTCAGTATGGCCAGTAAGGGTCTCAACAAGGCAAGGGTCTGAGCTGGTGAAATCCCAAATGTAAATGATACAATTGGCAGCAGCTGCAACAAGCCTGCCATCAGGGGAAAGGCAACAGAGCCTGAGATTGATTATTTTTGTATCAAATTCAGCTACAACTGCCCAGGAATTGGAGCTTCTGATCTCAATAACTCCCCCATCATACAAAACAAACTGGGTGCCATCCAAGGAGAAAGCACCATAGGATCCATTGTATGCAGGTGCAATTTGATGACCACTGCTGTTCCACCGCCAGAGATTGTCACCAGATATGGAAATGAGGTATTGAGGGTCCAAGGGAAAGAAGTGGATATACTTCACAGAATACTCTTGTTGTATAACACAATGACACTCCCCTGTTTGGGTATCCCATAGACAAATTGTTTTATCATGAGACCCTGAAGCAATAGTAGTGCTGTCTGATGAGATAGAAACAGACTTTACAGAAGCAGTATGACCTTTGAGGGTTTTAATAACCCCACCAGTCTGCATATCCCAGAGCTTGACAGTGGTATCACTACTTCCAGATATAAGCAAGATCCCATCTGGTGAGAAGGTGAGAGATAGTACCCGAGCAGTGTGTCCAAGAAGATCTGCCATCTGACTACCAGTAACAGCATTTAGGATAACAATATTATGAGACCATGAGCCAACTGCAATAGTATCTTTCCAGTATGCAAGTGTGTCCACCTTTTCCAACAGAACAGTGCGGATACATGCTCCCCATTTAACTGAAATCCCCTTGACTACCTTAACCTCTTGTAAATGTTCCAGACTATAGGACTGATGGAGCCAAGATGAAGAGGGAGAAAACTGGAGGGCAGAATGGTAGATGTGGTAGGGTGAGATGTTGATCATATCAAAGTATTCTAGGATGAGCCTCTGGCTGTCAGTTTTCCACTGACATGAGATTCCTGCCTGAAAAATTATAAGCACAAGTCTCAGTGGATAGCCCATGTAACACTTACTGAGGCACACCATTGCTCAACATCATTCATAGTATGTACCCCAACCCCAAGATTCCCTGTCAGTGCAAGGACCTCAATCCAATACAGCAAACATGTAGTGAAGAATCCTTCAATTCCTTTCTGCACTACACTGACATAGGAGCTGGAGCTGGGAATCTTGAGGAGGTGCTTTGGCCAGAATTCACATGCATATTCCAGGGCATCCCCAATGTGGATCTTCCTTTGAGCAGAAAGATCTTTGACCTCACTCAGAACAGCATGGTCATCTAGCTTGCAGATGTTCTTCTTCAGTCTTCCCTTCATCAGGTTGAGGCATAAAAGCAGAACTTCCACATGACAAACTGTAGGATCCACAAGAAATCTTGTGTCTTTGCACCTCTCTGGATCTGTGAGGAAGTCAGAAAATGACTTGTGGAAAGCATGAATTGGGTCTTCTGGATTCTCTGGGACCATAAGCAGAGAATGGAGGGATCGGATGGTACTGTGGATGTGTGGAATGCTGTAGCCCAGGAGCTCTGAGAGAGCCTTGATTGGAAGGGGATTGAAGATGAGTAAGACTGTTCCCACCACAGTCCTGAAGCGGAGGTAGCCCTGGCTGTTGTCTGTGTGGGCAGTATGGAATGATTGTTCCAGGACCTTGGTGTAGAGTTGGTCAACCCCAGACCTCCCTTCCTCAACAGTGCTTTGTGGCATGGAGGTGATGAGTGAAAGCCTTTCAGTGGGGGGATCAAGTTCAGAATCAACAAACTTGACAACTGTTGCAGCATAGATGAAGAATCCAGCTGCCTTCTTGCATAGGATGTTAACATCAGATGAACTCGGCCAATCTCCTATTGCGCCACAGTCACTGCGGTTTTCGGCGAGGCTGGTCAACTGAGTTTGAAAGAACAGCTTGATGTCACTGTCCACTGTTTCGGGTTTGACCTCATGAAGCTTGAAGACTTCTGTGATTGGGAGGAGCGACTTCAATCGAAATCCAGATCGAATTCGGGCTTCGGGCCGTCCGGTGATGAAAAACTTGACACTAGGGATCATGTTCACATAGCGGGAGAGTATCGAGAAGATTGCAGACGCAGGTTCCTGGTCCTTGCACTCGTCAAGGGCGTCAATAATGATGAGGGTCGAAATGAGGGTGGTTTTGAGTGGACCAACAATCAGTTTCTCCATTTGTGAACAGAGGGACTCTTGTCCAACATCAGGGCTTCCCTTTAAAACCTGAAGCAGCTGCATCCGGAAGAGTGGATATCGGTACGCAAGCTGGAAGGCGAGCGTTGGGAAGATTGCCTGAAGATTGTTCCGATCCTCATAGTCCCGTGAGCAGAAGAAGCTGGCTCCAAGCTTTCCGTCCGCAAAACTCGTCTCCGCGAACGTTTGGGCAATGGTCGATTTCCCAGTCCCAGCGAGACCGTTCAGCCAGAAGACGCGTCGTTTCCGTTCGCCCGCCAACCACTGTTCGATCTCCCAGAGGACTCCCTTTCTCGTTCCCCTCAAACATCCCTGCCTGTTCCCGCAGCGGTACCCGGCGTTCGCGGTGTGATACATCCTGTCGAGAAGTGCAAGGTCTGCTGATTCCTATCCATCGGTTAGTCGGCGGGGTAAGGGGTCGGAAGCTCGGGAGTGAAACTCACTATTAGCTGACAACTCTTGTCGTAGACATCTTGTTGCAACGAAGTCTAACCACCAACATCAGACACGGTAGGGATGAAAAGTTTGAAGTACAAACCTGATAGTCCACGATTGCGTCGCGAATGTCTTCCACCAAACCGCTGAGTTTATTGGCGTTCTCGACGTTGTTGAAAAAACCCTGAACCGTCCCTTGTCTTGCCAATAGAGTTAAGTCTCGATGAACATCTTCCAATTTTCTAGCAATCCCCGCACGTCAGACCCAGCTCTTGTTGGCGGAAAGTATGGGCTTACATTTCCAGGACCTTCCTCCTCGATCCCTCCTTGATATCACCCTCGGAAACAGGTGCACAGAGTAACTCAGCGAGAGCCTTGACTCGGGGTGCCAATGATTCAATGGCTTGAGTATTTGCCTTCGTTCGCTGGGACACCTGTAAACATAGGATAAAACACGTGATATGGAAGTCCACACCTCGCAATTGTCAAGGACGAAGCAGAGACCTCCGGCGACAGATTTGAGCGGCCCAAAGGCATCTGCAGAGTTGCTCACTCCATGGAGAAGTAATTTGGCAGTGGAAGACACAGTAGACTTCCAATCCAATTTGCCCTCGTCCGCGACGGCGCTCGGAACAGTGCTCTCGTCGGAACGGAGGGGTACTGGTATATGATTAGAAACGGCAGGGACGCCCACGTTGCCTGTGGGATGGTCAGAAGAGGCAACCGACATAGCCATGTTCACACACCATCGGTTACGCTTCCGTATGCGGGTACAGATTCTGGTTGATCCAGCTGAGGGAGTTGAACTGTCGAACGGACTTGGCCTGAGTTGGTTTCGTTCCCTTCTCGATCGTAACCGCTGCCTCCTGCGAGATACGGTTCTGACCGTGAACGCAGACTCGTTAGACCAGCTCTCGCTCCACCGACGTTGGTTCCCGTCTTGTCACGGTCTGGTTTGGGTTTGCTCCCTGTCAGTCGTTGCTTGACTTTCTTCTTAAATCTGGATAACGAATCTCGAAATTCCATGTCGGTGCTGGATCAGTATAAACAGTGGTAGTGCAGGGGGAATAGGCGGTTTATGTTCAACCCAGCGTTCAGCGCTGTCGCAACGTGTCCATGTCATCGATTATCGATTATCTGTAGACGCCCAAGGGAGTTCCCGTGATTTCTCTCCTGGTCCGCCTGCCTGACAATTCCTTTGTCTACGCGGATACTCAACAACTGCGAGTTGTGCATCACAGTATCTTTCCTTCGTCTGAGCACATAAGTTTTCTACGTGAACGCTGCGCGCAACGTCTTTTGGCTCGGTACTTCTTTCGAACTTGACTCCAGAGAGGAGCTTTGAACTCCGCCTTGTGCGTCTGGCTGACATCTTGGGCTCGGATACGCCGTCCTCGTTGCCACCGTTCTCGTCAACGGATTTCACGGTTCTGTGTATCTCTACTACCGTGTTCAAGCAATCCAAGAAAGTACTGAAATCCTCCGCACGGAGTATGTGTGCCAAACGTGAAATCTAAAGGGCAGCGATGTGGTAGGCGGGAAGAGAACGAAACGGACTCTGGTTCACGGGGCCGGAATGGTTGGTTGGGAGATTCCGCGACTCGGATTGCTCTCTCATCGCCTGTCTGCCTCCAGGTTGGACGGCACTGATGCGTGTGGCTTCAGTTGTGTCGAGGGGCGAACTGAGTGAACCCCTTCGGTGCACACGCCACAGACATGGTCTGCGGAAAGCTTGCCCGTGAAAAAAAAAACACAGGGAGAAACTGATCGGGGCAGCCTTTGCTCTGGGGACCGAAGTATATTTTCAGATGTCTGAAGTCCAAGGCCCTCCCCACGCCATCGAACAACACTATGCATTGTCAACTGATCGGCTCGACAAGGGAACTAGATACCTGGGGAATGCGGTCAACGCCCCATACCCGCACAAGCTGGACCTCCACGGCCCCCCCGGTCGATAATTCCTCGCTGTGCTGTTAGTCACGTATCGCCACTCGTATCGCGACGTGGGGCCGGAGTTCCATAAAAGTAAGCTCAAGCCCAGATCCCTCACGTCAATCCCCAAATTTTCACTGTTTGGACCACACAAATGTCCGGACAAGTCTCGCTCCAACGAGGTGTTGAGAAAAGGTACGATGACGTTTTCTAGCTCAGGAAACATCCCTCGCGTAGACTCGATGGAACGCCGCCGGAACGGGACACCCTAGCTAGGGGATATGTGTCATATTCGTGGTGCATTTGTGTTCGTCACGATCTGCCCAAGAAAACAAGACTCATGATGATACATTGGTTTGAGCCCACCGCGGTGAACACACCACACCATCGTTGTTTTAATCCTCGACCAAGTCAACGACCCCTCTGCTAGTCAGCTCTGGCAACAACCTCGGCGCAAGAGCTCTCAAGTCATTCCCTCCCTCCCCTACCTTGTAGCGGATTTTCAGACGAATCGGGCGCTCGTTCCAGGATTGCAACAATACCCGGTCGAGGTCCTGCCATTCCTGATAAACCGCCTCCCCGATCAGGTCCCTAAAGCCGCGAAGCGAGTGAATGGCGACCTTTTGAAAGTTCGTGGATTCGGCGGTTTTCAGCGTGGTGGTTATCCACTCGACGCTCGGTCCATTGCATCCAAACGCCACGGTTTTGAGGTTTGTGAGTTTGGAGAGGTCAAGAACAGGTGGACTGGAC
>Ga0307514_10003788_pt1 | contig 14244 bp, 21 predicted proteins | sample 16_EM_MG_FD_203088 | JGI IMG/M metagenome (GOLD analysis project Ga0307514, IMG submission 203088) | Populus trichocarpa ectomycorrhiza microbial communities from riparian zone in the Pacific Northwest, United States - 16_EM | ecosystem: Host-associated > Plants > Roots > Unclassified | place... | reverse complement strand
AATGTAAAGGTTTGGTCTTGAGATTTATGTAAGGACTTATATAATCATAAGTTTACCTTATGTAATCTTTAAGATAGTTGTTATTAACATAGTTGAGTTGAAAGAGGTCAGGTGATGTGCCAAGAGGCACAAGAGTTTTAACAGGTTGATCTCTTGTATTTGTTGCTATCTGAATAAACTGATGATGAAAAGAAAAGGTATCTGTCGGGCATTGATCCCTCTATATTCTGCTTCTCAGCAGGAATCTCTCATACCAATAATGTAATAGCTTTCCATCTTTGAGTCATTCTGTAACTCATCCTGTGACTCATAGTCTGAGTCATTCTCTTGAGTCATTCTATGACTCATCTCTTATAGCTAAATATTATAATCTAATAAGAAAATTCTCACATCACTTCTGAGTTATCTGATTCTTAAGAAAATACATTCTTTTTCAGGAGGACACCTGACATGTTCCACCTGGTTCTTCACATGACTTCAGGGTAAGGAAAAGATATATGTTAGGAAAATATATGTCTTCCTTACAAGGGATCCCTTCAATTCAGGCTTTAGTACAATAAATAAGTATCTCTGATAAGTATTCCATAACTAGAATATCCTTTACAAAATTGCTGGATGCCGATATCAGGAATATGACCACTACTTTACAGGCATACAAAACTAGCTTAGATGACTGGAAGTGAAACCTGAATCCCCATGCCTTAGGCAACAAATACAGAACATAGTTCAATTGCTTAAACAAGTAGCCCTACAACAAGGCTCTCTACCACTACTAATCTTACCATGACTACATTCTATACTTAATGCTACTCTATCACCACTACCAAAATACAAGCATCGATAATAAAAGTGGGAAGATAACCTAGTAGCAGCAAAAGTCCCCTTACCAAAACTATTTGATAGAAAATAAACCAAGTTGGAGTGTAAGGAATCTGTATTTCCTACGATTTCTTATCTCATTACTTCTGTTTATTTCCTACTGTTTACGTCTTTCTTACAGTATTATAATTGTGTTATGACTTGATTAAGCAAGTATGAGCAATTCTCGGGTTTTTTTAAGTCTTTATAAGTCATCTTGTATACTAGGCTGCAGCCTAGGTTTCATGTGATTATCTCGACACCAGCATACCCTCCTGATGACATTTTTGTTATTTCCTTATTACTCATAGCATTACTCATAATAACTGCATTATTATGATTGTTGTTGGACGTATCTGGCATGAGTCTTGCATTACCATATTTGGAAGCTCCAGTTCTCTATTAAAGAGACCGAGTTTGACTCTCTATTAGTCTTTTGTTTTTTACTCAATTTCCTACCTATCAGTATAGTTAGTAACAATCAATACTGGCTATTCTGATCACTTCTTTTCTCCAGAAATCTTGAACTGAATTACTTCGTGAACTCGTTATATCTTGAGCATCTGTCTTGTAGCTTTCGTACAATTAGCCAGACTCCCGAGATTGTACTTACTTATATACTTACTAGTATCCAGCTGGCCTGGGTACTCACTGTCTAAATAGGCCACCATGCATATTTTTTTGACCTACATTAAGCAACTATAACTTTCCTTCCCCTAAGACTTGATTACTCTTAGATAATTTCGAACCCTTGACCTTTAGGACAACAGAAGACTTCAATATCTTGACCCACCTGTCATACCTCCAGAACAGAGCTCTAAGTGGCCAGTACTTGTATTGCACTATAATACAGACTGCCACTTCAACAGTGGTATCCTGCACTTTCTCAGACTGAATAGCTCTCCTAATAAGCAGAACCCCTATGCTAGCACCTTTATATTAAATGCAGAAATATCAGAAAATCAACATGTCAGTTGTATCACACACCAGGTCCAGTTGAAGACTGTCTGTACACAATTCAGAAATGCCTTCCTTAGTTAAAGAACCTTCATTATGCCCTTCTAGGTTAGCATCTAGACAAGCATCTGAATAGCCAAGTAGAGAACCTACACCTAAACCTGATGATGCCTATCTTCAGGCCCAAGCAAAATACGAATATAAGGAAGAGGATAAACCTGAGACCCCTCTTAAGATCCAGAAGGGAAAGGCACTGGAAATTCAAATTATTCATTCAACTATTAGTTGGGCAGCAGAAAAACTAGAATGGGAGGAGGAATCGTCTTCTCCTCCAAGTACAGAGAATGAAGCAAGACAAATACTTGAGCTATATCAAAATCGCTTACCTTTGCACAAGAAATGGGATGCAAAGGCTCTCCCATTTGAATGATGTCTAAAAGGACTGATACAACTTAACACCACTTTAAATGATCTCGTTACGAACAATCCTATGCCTTTGATGCTAGGAATGTACCCTAAGACACTAAAGAAGCCCTCACGACACTCCGCTACCTACCTGGCTTCCAGATCTGCTCCCAAGAAACCCACTGGATACCTATCTAGAACTGCACATGCATTGAGACTTCTGAGACTCCGTACTAGTCTATTTGGGACCAGCAATCTCACATCAGCTCAGCCTGCACCTATGCCAGCTACCTCTGCATCTCCGTCGTCTATGCAGCAACCTGCAAACTTTCCAAGCAGCTCAGCTACTTTAGGACGTACTCCATTTAGGTTTCGACAAATACTAGATATTACCCTGAACTACGAAAATTAGAATATATCATAATAGGCACCCCAGTAACAGCAGACTCAGAATCAGTCACCGCTAGTGGGTACTCAAAGAAAAGTATCCTTACCACTAGATAGTGATTCACCTAGGGACTGATTAGAGTCTGACTCAGGAGTAACACTTCCTGACAATCGATGTACTCCTAGGAATCGATCTAGAAGATGCCAAACTGCAGATACTGCATGAAGCTCTGCTAGCTCCACACTAGGATCTAGTAGCTTGAAACTCCCGAAATTGGCTACCAATGATGGCAAAGGCGAATACAAGACTGTTGCGGTATTTGATGCATGAAGTAGAGACTTAAAAGATAATCTCGAAGTGGCAGACATGGATCTTAAGAGTAGTTATGCTATAATATAGGTTGGAATGTATTTACAAGATAGTACTAAGATGCTTCACATGCAGTTTAGATCCAATGAAGATACATAGAACCTGGGAGTTGAGGAATTTTTGAATGGTCACAGACAGTATTGTATCCCCTTCCCAAGCAAGGAAATGCTCTGGACCGAGTTCCAAGCAATATGTCAAATGCTTAACGGATATATGCTACCGATTTAGGATATTGCTAACAAGATAAAGCAATATCAGATGCAACTACCATGTATCTCCAATTGGCAATGAAATTATGAATTGCTTGAAGCAATAGATGCTCTGCTCTTGCAAGCTATTCGACCATTCATAAATGAAGATATGGATTGGGAAAAGCTTATTAAACAGTGTGAAATTCATGATTTCATTAGAAGGATTAACAAGAACTCTGCACATAGTTCGTTCAGACCTCAACAAAGACCTTGTCCACAATCCAAGCCTTACATACCTATGCTACATTTGAATCCCTCTCTCCAAAACAATAACAGGTTTGAAAAGCATAGGAAGCCTGCCCCAACATCATCGAGATTCATCCCACCTACTTAGAAGGAGTGTGAGGAACTTACTCGAAAGAGAGGCTGCTTCTGGTGTAGGAAACTAGGACATGTGTTGAAGGATTGCCTAGATAGGAAATACAAGATCTCGAGTGCAGCAGGCACTCTCAACAAGGAATCCCCATCTGAGATTATGACTGCAGCCAAATCTATTGTCCAGAAGGCTGCCATACCAGCTATGAAAAGTCTAGGGGCCATGCCAGTCGTAGACTCAGTCAAGGAATATCTACTGGTAACTACCAAAGTCAATAAGCATATTACTGAGACCCTGGTAGATTAACAATCTACTAGTGCAGACCTTCTTAGTTCCACTTTCTGTATACTGCATAAGATTCCCCTGTATAAGATGAATCTGCCTGTGTAATGGGCGGACCCTAACCCTGATACCAGGAGTAGATATATGTAGTCAGTGCTACTTACCAGTAGTACTAGGGGAGAGTCTTGTGTGGGTGACGAGTCCTAAGAGAGCGCTCGGGTATGCGAGGGTTCGAGGCAGGATAAATAGTGTTTAATAGCTGGAGGTTCTTGAGGTGGACAAGATTAAGCAGTGAGATATGGGCAGGGACAGGTATTGGCTTCGGCGGGATCAAGGGAGGGCCAACAGGTATTCTGGGTAGATTAACAGGAGAGATAGTCTGGGCTACGCTCAAGCTTGGTATTTTTAAGAGGGTAAAGATAAGTCGTATTCACCTAGGTACAAAGCAGTAGACAAGTTGTAGCATAAGGAAAGAAGAGAAGAGACAGGAGACAGGAAATCTGTCAACTTAAATCCCAATCCATCATTGCACAAAACCCAAATATATAGGTGATTACAAATAACAGAGAACATACCAGAAGTTATTAGAAGGATACAGAATATAATTGCGTAGTTAGAAAACCATAGAACCACACAACTTGTATTCATAATCAGAATAGTAGGTCATGAACTTCCTAGAAGAGTCTAGTAAGTTCCAAGACGGGATTCGAGACTCGGCATACTGGGATGCGGTCGGTTGCTATAGAGCTCGAGTCAGGATCAGGTGTGGGGTGTTAGTTCCTAAATAGAACCCACAGGAATAAAACAAGTACGACTAGGTCTTGTTGAGTCAGGATAAGATCCAGGTGCATGTAGTAATAAACAGATGATGCAGTTGGTTACTGATGTAATACTGGTATAGACAGATAGTGGGGTAGATTAATGTCAGGGTCAGGGTTTGTAACAGCCTGTCATATTACAGATAACTATGAAAGGATCTAGAGGCTCTCTCACTTATCCTGTCCTAGTCCAGCTCAACTAGTTACAATATCTCAAAGTAAGAACCATGCTTGTGGCCACTCTTAACAACTGGGATGTGATCCTAAGGTCTCTTGCTCTTAGGTATATAAAAGCTGCAATAAACATAGGCACCATAACAGTTTCAATTTAACCCCCTGAGCAAGTATGCTTTACCCTACAATGATAGATCCCAGTCCCACCCATGAAAAGTACAAGGAAGCGAATACAACCTTCTCTGCCTAAGCCTGTATATGCACAATCTGCGAACCAGATTGTCTCTGTAGCTACGACACTTAAGGAAACTATCAATCCCGTTTACGAGTTTCCAGATATATTTCTAGAAACAAAGAATCTCAATTTACCACCATTAAGACTAGGCATGGAGCATTGAATTCAGCTTAAAGATCATGATCTTAAGATCGCACCACAAAATCTTAAGCTCAAGCACAAGTTTCTTCTATAACTTTTTGTAAAGCTAAGATAGGAACAGAAGTCAGGCCGAGTATACAAGCCTAACCCACCTGATCAAAGCTGCTCCCCTATCTTTATGATATCGAAAATCGACAAGCCTGATAAAGCAAGGTTCTTGCATGACCTTATGGCTCAAAATAATAATACCTATAATAATGCAACAAATATCCCTGATTAATCTAATATCATTAATGCAGTTGTGAATTCCAAATCCCACTCTATGATTGATCTTAGTAATGGATATTACAACTTACGCATTAGTCTTGAGTATGCAAAGCATACTGCATTCAAGACACCCTTTGGAGTATACAGAACTCGAGTTATGCACCAAGGTGATAAGAATGCACCTTTGACGTTTCAGAATGCTATGAACACTCTCTTTCAGGATAAACTTGGCATTTTTGTCTATATCAATATTGATGATATCTTCATCTTTAGTAAAACTTACAAAAAGCATGTCAATCATGTCAGACATATATTAAAGAAGTTGCGAGATAATCAGTTGTATGGAGATTGAAAGAAGTCTCAATTCCTACCTGAATAGTTAAGCATTCTCCGACATGTTATTACTAGAAGAGGTATATAACTAGCACCAGGTCGAGTTAGCAAAATACTTGATTGGCCTATCTCTTCTAATGTCAAGGAACTTCGAACTTTCCTCAGTATAGTTAATTACTGTTCTCAGTTTGCCCTATAATTAGCTCCTATAACCAGCCTATTGACTAAGATGGCGAGATCTACTATGAACTGGGATGGTACACACACATATCAGAAATCTTTTGAGTTAATTGAGTAGATGCTATCTGTTGGGACATCCATTCTGCACCCATTTCTTGTGTTATTTTCCCGGCACATACTATTAATTCTCCTGTTGTTTTATCTATTTCCAGCATCTATTATCGTTATCTCTATTATCTATTACTATATCTCAGGTTGTTCCTATTGTTATTCGTCTACAAGGATATTCAGTATGCATCTTACATACATGCTTCTGTTCACACCCTTGTTTCTATATGCCACACTGTTTCATACATAGTCTGATATCCATTAGCTTTTCTGTTTACGGACCTCTCTGCATTACTTCCTACTACAGTTAGTTATCCTCTCTATGCTATTCAGCTGCTCTCTCATGTATTTAGTTACTGGCATCTCACTATTAGTTAGAAAAAAAATGATGCTGTACTTTTTACTTGCACACTACTCTCTCCAATATCTTCTTACTCGCCTGCCACATACTCCGCTGGTTCAACGCTATCCGACCAATACTGACGTTCATATTTACGTTAGTATATATGCTGTCTTCACACTCACATATCCTCCTACAATAGGTTATGAGCCCGGAGCTCTAGCCTTTCGCATACTTTAAGTCTTTCCCCTCACTTTCGTATTTTTTGTGTCGGATATTTTCTCTTCTGCTTCTACAATGGCTGAATCCTCCTCTTCTGGTTCTGGATGTGGTGGTGCTCTCCCTCGCCCTTCTGAAGATCGCTCACAACCAATGCAGTTTAAGCTCGATAATATACCTCGCTTGACTGATTGTGTAGGATATCGCTCTTGGTGTTCGATTGCTATGCTATACCTTCGCTCTCGCTCCCTTTGGAAAATTGTCGATAGTACGTGAACCAAGCCTTCCGATCCTGCAGATCTAGAAAAATGGGAACTCCGCAGTATCACAGGTCAGCTATATCTCATATCGATAGTTGATATCTTGATCTCCTATATTCTCTTAGAAGCACCTTCAGCACGGGATGCCTGGCAAGCACTCCAAGATAGACTCGATCGTCATAATCCTACCACCTTATACACCTCCATCAAATCATTCTTCTCCTCTATGTCCATGGCTGACAATATCACAATGCTTGACCATATGAATAAATATGAGAACTACTTACGGTTGTGGATCCAACAGTGCCAAGATCCTGCATCTGATGACCCATACCAATACCTGGCGAACTACCTCAGTGATGAGAAGATCAAATCACAGCATCTCCTTATGACACTTCCCGAGTCTATGGCTAATATCGTTGATAATCTACAGTCGAAACCTGATCTCAAGTATCTCGACATTCGAACTCGACTGTTAGAACTTGCCTACTCCTCCATTGTTGAAACTCCCAAGAAAAACAAAGCTCTTTCCGCAAAGAGCCGAGGCAAGAATGGTCAATCAACAATACATCAACAGCCAAATCCTACTCGAGTTGGGAAGACTGTCCCAGCCAAAGAGAACCAATGTTCTTGGTATAAGAGCTAGAACTTGCCTTTCGAAGGTCACACTTTCAAGACCTGCCAGAAACTGAAGGATAACTAGGTGTTATCCTCCTCCTCCCAGCAATAACGTCCCACACAAACCACTGGCTGTAAAGTGGTTCCCTACCGAGCATCGACCGCTCAAGAACTCTTCTCCTCCAACGGCCTTGCTCATCTGGTTATCTCTTGTCCCTCTTCTCATTCCACTTCTGAAAATGTTCCTGCTCAGGTGAGCGCAAATCACACTACATATGAAGTTTGGATTTTTGATACTGGCGCTTCCTTCCACATCCCTGCTGACTCTTCTCACCTTCTGAATCCAGTCCATTGTTGTGTAGGCTTGACGGTTAGTGAAGTAAGAGTGATACAGGCTACATGTCAAGGAAATGTGGTTTTGTCTCTTGCAGTTCCTACTGGTGTATTATCTCTTACTTTGATTGATGTTTTGTATGTGCCCGAATGCAATAAGGCATGTTTGATTTCATGGAGGAAGTTCGATGAGACTGGGTTATTTTATCTGTTTGGGAAGGATGGGATTATTTCAGTAAAAATGAATTCCAATGATTGGGTTGTCTTGCAAGCTACATTGGAACATGGTGCCTATCAAGTATTCCGTATCGTTTAACATGGTTGGATCTACATTACTGGCACCAATTTCTGGCATCAGGCCTTGGGACACAGCTCCACTCAGTACTAGTCCAATACTAAGGATATCTACGGTGACAGTAATATACTGCCCAAACGACCCTCTCACTTCTGGTGCTCCCAATGTGCAATATACAACTCGGAGGAACAGGCACACAAACCTGTTAATCGCCCATTATCCAAGAAACCATTTGACCTTGTCCACATCGATCTTATGGGAACATTCAAAGTCGAATCCATGGGACGTAAGAAATATATTATATCCTTGATTGATGATTTCACCAGATATGTAGAGGTTAATCTCTTATTGAAGAAATGTGATGCAAGTCGAGTCCTCCAAACTTTCTGTGAAAAGATCAAGACCCAAATGAATTGATATCCTCGATCCTTTCATTCAGATCAAGGAGGCGAGTATATAAATGGTCAACTTACTGACTACTTTGAATCAAAAGACATGCAGCATCTCGTTACCATCACTTACTCCCCTGAATCTAATAGTGTTGCAGAACGCTATAATCAGACTCTCACCAATATGGTTCGACCCTCTTTAGACAATGTACCCATATCTCTCTGGGCAGAAGCCTTCAATTGGGCCTGCTACATCAAGAACAGACTACCTCATTCTGCATTAATGGACCAAATCCCATATAAGGTACTATTTTCAAAGAAACCAATGATATCCCATCTCCGTCCCTTCTATACCAAGTCTTATGTATACATTCCTAAGGAAAAATGAGCAGCAGGATCCAAGCTTGATGCCTGTGCTCTAGAAGGACATCTCGTTAGATATACGGAAACTACCCATATATTCCATATATATATACTCTTATAACACAAGGTAAATGCCTATCGACAGGTTAAATTTGAGCCGTACTCTTATACCTCTGTCGATATACATATTCCAAGGCCTACCTCTAACTATGCTGATCAACAAATCCTACCCCATGACTATTGCCGACCTACCTTCGCTTCAGATCAATTACAATCTGAAGCAACACAACAACAACAACAACAAACTACAACACAATCATACTCCCAATTTCCCGATAGTTATGCTGAAACTCCAGTGCAATCTTCCTTATCCTCCGCTCCTTTTCCTACGCCTTCACGCCGACCTTTTGCTCCTCTCGAGCCTTCCACAGAAGACTTCTTGGACTATACTCCAGACTCCAACTCTGAGTTATCGAGAGGTCCTGTTGATCCACTACCTGGTCCCTTAACTCCTACTCATCAATCTACATCTACCAGAATGCCAGCCGCACCCAAGTCATCTCGGACAAAAGCATTTGATACTATTCCCGAGACTCCCAAACTATCCTATGAGCAATAGCCTAAAGGGGACCACAAACCCATAACTAGGTACTCGGAACATCATTTTGCTCGACTTGTGGCTGAGCCTCAATCCTATAAAAAGGCTATAGCATCTCTGGATTTGAATGCGTAGCAATATGTAATGATAGAGGAACACTAGGGTATGATAGATCCAGGCGTTTGGGAAGAATTTGAGATAAAGGATCTCCCTGTTGGAAGGAAACTTGTTGGTTCTCGTTGGGTGTTCAAGGTCAAAAGGAATTCTGATGGATCAGTGGAACAATTTAAGGCCAGGATATGTGCCAAAGGCTAGTCTCAAGGCAAACACCTCGACTATGATTAGACGTTTGCACCTGTGACGAGGTATGATTTATTGCATCTCATTATAGCTCTTGCACTACACCTGGGTCTTGATATGTCCCAAGCAGATATCAAATCGGTATTTCTTAATGGAGACTTGAATGAAGAAGTCGGGATAATGCCTCTACCCGGCATAGGCCTAGATGGGAAAGTTCTTCGTTTACTCAAGTCATTATATGGACTCAAGCAAGATCCGCTAGCATGGTTTGAGAGACTATCTAGTGCTCTCGCTGAGATGGGTTTTCTCTCTTGTTACGTTGATCCCTTGTCACGAACCCTGACTCTAGCACTCACCTCTACCTTTGATATCCAGCATCCACGGATATGCCATGTCCGACACTATGCACTCTGTCGGGATAAAAGAGTGAAGTCACCATCGTGACCCTGTCATCCTTCCCAATGGTGACCCCTGACCCCCCGACCCCCGACCTGCCTAGCAACTCGACATCTGACTGGCATCATGACCTCCCACCTAGTAACATGATCTCTGACTAGCAACTCAACCTCCACTGGCGATATGACCTGTACATCAGCACTGGAACGTATGCCTAGCCTGGTGAACTCTCAACTCCAGCTCCAGCCTCCAGCTCCCACAGCTCTGCATGCTCTCCCCACTCTCCCAGCTCTGCCAGCTCCGACAACTCTGCCAGCCTTGCCATCTCCGCCAGCCCTGGCAACCCCACCAGTCCCGCCAGCCTTGACATCCCTACAAGCTCTGCCAATCCAACAAGCCTGCCAATCCTGAAACCCCGATATCCTGTTATCCCGATATCCTGATATCTCAATATCCTGATATTCTGATACCTTCATACCCCGATACACCTGTGCCCCGATATGGCTAAGACCTTGCTCTCTGCCCTCGTGTGGCTGACCCCGCCGTCCTTGCTATCTATGGTGGATTATATTCCACCCTGGCAGACCTGACCTCCACCCAGTTCCCATGATGACCAACCGTGTCCCGGTTGTCCGGAATTAATAGGAGACCTCGAACCTCGTTCCTGGCTATTCTATAGCGGATACGTTCTGCCCTATAGCCCTCAGATACCTTGACCTCCGAATGACCTCGCATGGCTATCTCGACAAGCCTCGGTCTAATAGGAGCCCTCGAACCTGGCCCTTGGCTATTATGTGGTGACTGGTACTCCACCCCTAGCAACACCTCGATCTCCGACTACTTCGCCTGGTCACCGACAATGCCCCAGTACCACGATATGAAAGGAGCCCTGATATCCCATCCGTGGCTTTTCATAGCCAACCCCATATCCTGACCCCCGACTCTTCTGTCTAGTTACCGACCACGTTCCAGTGCCACGATTTGTTAGGAGCTCTGGAATTCCTGTCCTCTAGTGCCAGCAATGGCAACGCTGTGCCTGGAGCCCAACAACAGCGACTGGTAATATCTCGGAAGCTAGAGTTGGCATCTGCCTAGTTCCTGCATCAGAGCCGGATCTAGAACCTGCAATATCCCGAAATCCCTGGCCTCCAATTCCTATGCTGTGCATCCGGCAGAATGGAATTGGAGATATACTTGCGAGTCTTTTGCGTGGCACTATGGTTAAGCCATATGCGTCTTCTCATATTTCCTGCTGTCCCATGGCATGATTTCCTATCCTTGTATCTTGTTTCGTAGTTATTGGAAATGCGCTGTTGGGATAGAATCTTCTAGTAACCTGGAGTTACTTGCGAGCGTATATTTGTCTTGTTAGGGTCTTGATGTTTGAGACATATAAATATACGTCCATTCCCCTATTCCTGACTTCTCTTTCCTTTTCTCTTCACGCAACAACTTGTTCTAGAGCTTGTCTCCTGTTTCTGTCTCCAGTCTTGTTTCTTGGGCTTGTTCCCTCTCTTCTTTTTGGGACCTCATCTCCTGCCTTGTTCTTCTTTCTTGCCTGTCAGTCTAGTATATTACCTAGCTGAATTTAATATACACTTGCCATGAATTCCTAGTCTGTTCGGGCATAGTCCAGACTATCCTGCCATGCCTTCCATAGCACCTCTGTCCCTACGCTCTGTACTGCCGCCGCTGTTACAGCCGGTTGATTACACTTTGCTTGTGCCTGCCCCCTCTTGGTATTGATGTCCCGACGTGCTCTACCATTAGGGTTAGGGTGTGTTCATAACATCCCTGCATCTTCATCTCCCCTGACTACAACGTAATAATTGTAGTATATGTTGACGATATAATCACAGTTGAAAGAAAATCTGATATATGCAAAGTATATCAATATCTAATAAAGCACTTCACCGTTGTGATTAAGGAACGGCTTTCCTGTCTGTTGGGGATTGAAATGCTACACACTGTCACTGGTCTCGAACTTCGACAAACTCAATACATCACCAACATCCTCACACGCTTCAGTATGGAAAACAGCAGGCCTGTTTCTACCCCTATCGACCCCAAAGCTCCGCTTGTGCAAGCTGATGAGTCTGAACCTGCTTATGAAAAGCAACTCTACCAGCAGATAATTGGGTCTCTTATGTATCTTGTTACTTGTACTCGTCCACATTTAGGTTTCTTTGTGTCATTCCTCTCTCGGTTCTCCTCTCATTCTCTCCTATGTCATCATACTGCTGTGAAAAGGGTTTTTCATTATCTTGCTGGAACTCGTACTACTTCCTTGGTTTACACTCGTCATTTATCTATGGACATTCCTCTGTTGATTACTGGTTATTCTGATGCTGATTATGCTTCGTGTCGTAATACACATCGTTCTGTTTCTGGTTATGTTTTCTTGCTGAATGGTTGTACCATCTCCTGGCTCTCGAAGAAACAGAATTCAGTCTCAATCTCTACAACTGAGACTGAATATATGGTATTGGCAACTACTGCTCATCAAGCTCTTTGGTACATCAATAGAGTTTCACAACTCGGCTTCACTATTCCTGTTGAACTCAAAGCCGACAACACCTCAAGCATCAACATCACTAAGAATCCTATCAACAATCACAAGACAAAACACATTGACATCTCTCATTATTTCACTAGTGAACACTTAATATGCAAGTTATTTATCCTGAGTTACATCCCTACTGACGAGAACCTCGCAGACATCATGACAAAAGGTCTTCCCTCTGTGCTTCACTAAAGACATACACAAGGTCTTGGTCTTACAGAATGAGAGGGAGTATTGGGACATGCATTCTGCACCTGTTTCTTGTGTTATTTTCCTGGTATATACCATTAATTCTCCTGTTGTTTCATCTATTTCCGGTATCTATTATCATTATCTCTGTTATCAATTACGAGATCTCGGCTTGTTCCTATTGTTATTCATCTACAAGAATATTCCTTACATATCTTATATACATGCTTCTGTTCACACCCTTGTTTCTATATGCCACACTGTTTCATACATAGTCTGACATGTGTTAGCTTTTCTGTTTACAGACTTCTCTGCATTACTTTCAACTACAGTTAGTTATCCTCTCTACACTGTTCAGCTGCGCTCTCATGTATTTAGTCACTGGCATCTCACTCTTAGTTAGAAAAAAAATTATGCTGTACGTGTCACTTGCATACTGCTCTCTCGAATATCTTCTCGCTCGCCTGCTGCACACTCCGCTGATTCAATACTTTTCCACTGATACTGACGTTCACATTTACGTTAGTATACACGCTCTCTTCATACTCAGATATCCTACTACAATACTATCTACTGACCTGGTAGTTAGGTCACTGGATTATGAAAGTGTGGATTCTATATTCCTTATTACTGATACTACTCTCATTGGCACAGGTACATACGTTGGGCAAGGACCTAGAGTTCCAGAAATTCAACCAGCTGCATTCCACTCAAGGAAAGTACAGCTAAATTACTTGACTTTTGACAAGGAACTTTTGGCGATTGTGTACACATTGGAGCACTTTTGACAAGTGCTATCAGGATGCAGATTTACGATCCTCATAGACGACAGACCCTTAGTGACATTGCTCAGGCAGACCAAGTTGTTGGGAAGACAAGTTAGATAGCAAAACATGATCAACAGCTTCATGTATGCCATTCAATATATTAATGAATATAACAACGTAATTGTAGATGCCTTCTCTCGAGTCTGTATAAACCTAGAGGTTCTCCCTACTATCACATACTGTGTAACGATCGGCACCCGTGTAACGATCGCCAAGGGTTCCGCTCGCCATGAACATTAACCTCCCAATTGTGCATCAATGCATCTAATATTTCAATAATAAGAACTATGAGTATAGGCTAAAAACACTCGAAAAATTCAAATTTCGTATCGCCAGCTGTAAATGTTGGCCTATTTAGATAGCGAGTACCCAGGCCTGCTGGATACTACGAACTATCTAAGTAGGTACGTATCTAGAGGTTCTGGCTAATTGCACAAAGGCAACGAGACAGGAGCTCGAGATAGAGAGAGTT
>Ga0307514_10003787_pt1 | contig 14244 bp, 9 predicted proteins | sample 16_EM_MG_FD_203088 | JGI IMG/M metagenome (GOLD analysis project Ga0307514, IMG submission 203088) | Populus trichocarpa ectomycorrhiza microbial communities from riparian zone in the Pacific Northwest, United States - 16_EM | ecosystem: Host-associated > Plants > Roots > Unclassified | place... | reverse complement strand
CAAACAACTCCTAAAATTTTGAGGCTAATAAAGCTACAATTTAAGTGACAGCAGTATCTTTATTCCCCCGAGAGAGAGATCTGTAGTTCACCTTTGTAACCAATAAAATTTTAAGACTTTATTTTTTCAAAAATAATTGTAAGATACCAATATCGTTCTCATTGCACCCTGAAAATAAAAGGAGAGGTATTTCTCTATAACCCAAGAAGTATACACGGTTGGTTTCTGCATTAAATTTAAATATCTAATTGAAATCTTTTTATAGGGTTATAACTTGAGTCCCAAGTTAAGCAATGCAGTGCAGTGTAAATTTAATTAGTCAAGGTTGACTATTATGAAAGAGTGCATATGTTGTTGCCTACAATGCAAGTCAAGGTTTGTGTATGATGGTCATCCATTGAATAACCTCGAAAGACCGTGGCAAAGAAGAATGAAATTCAAAGATGATCGCTGTAAATCTATGCATCTCTAATAATTCTAGTCCGCAAATGACAGCATGACACCATATCTCTCTTTCCAGGAAACATCGACCTGCATGTCCTGTTGTTGTAGACAAAAAAAAAATGCAAAGTCAACGCCCAATATTAAGGTTGCTGCGTCTCATTCTTGGTCCAATACTTGCAATATCAACATAAGATTCAGATTCGGTCTCGATGCGTGAAAGTTTAGGTTTAAGGATATCCTTACTGTAGATACCAAAATAAAAGGGTGATCATGTGAAGCTAATTGACAAGGGGTTTAGTTTACCTAATGCCGGGTTCAGTTCTCATCTTTTTCTGCAGCCAGGTGCACTGACTAATTAATCTGAGTTCCTGCATAAAGATTTTCACTGTTCTTGGGGAGGGAGTATTGATTCTTTCATTTTGGTTAGAGTGTCAGATTTTGTCTCATTCAGCATATAGCTATAGGCTGGAAATGATCGGCTTTGAATGGTTAGCCCATCTGCATACGTTGATCGACAGTAGGAGAGAAAAACAACTGGAAAACATTACCACAAAGACCAGGTTCATCTAGTACAGAAATATCTGAATGGTTTGTAAAATGAACCCTGTAATGGATGACTAATGTAATTGGTTTGGTTATGAACAGGTCCATGGGATAAGTTCTCACTACTGGGAATTTGTAATTGTACATGTTCACTATCATATATATGTTATGACTTGATGATGCAGTTGGTTCTTATCGGTTGTCATAACTTGTATAATTGAATAGCCTTGCAAGGATGTTTTTGGACCAATAGGATGGAGCTCGAGAAAAGAAAAGGCATGGGTTGCGAGAAGTGATTGGCTTGATGAAAAGGTCCATGAATTTCGATCCGACCACCATTTGATTGTGCTTAAATTTGACACTAACCACCATCCAAAAAAAACTTCAAATTAGGCTTAAAAGGTGATGTTTGGGATTTGTTTATTCAAATTTTCTATTTTTTTATTGTTTTTTTTTTATTTTCAGATTTTTTAATTGGTTAGAGTTAGTTTTTTAAATTATGTAAGGAATTATAAACCTCTAAAAAAAAGACTACTTGAAGAAAATATATTGAGTAATAAAACTTCAAATCAAGTACTTGCATCATAAAGTGCTTGCAACTTTCAATTCAAGTACTATAAATCAAAAGGTGAAAGAAATTACTATGTGCAAAAACCATGGTTGAGAAAGAAAACCAAAAGCTAGTGCCTGCTTGATGTGAAGGAGGGCCTCGAAAATCTTCATTTATTCTGTGCTCGATAACCCAGACCACAAATCCAATGAAAACAAAGAAACAAAAGGTTGTCGCCCATAGGTCCCAAGTCAAGGACTTCAAGAAAACCCAAGCATTTTTGTTTCTGTTGTCTTTGATTGGAACGATCATTGAGACACCACTTTCCGTGTAAGGCAACGTAAAATCGACATGCTTAGACCTGTTTGCAATAATAGTTGTATCTCCGACCACGCCATCATACTTCTGTTACGGTGTAAGGTATGATGCATTATGTAAAGGTATGAGGCTAATATGGTGGTGCATAACATAGTGTTACGGTGTATGGAAAAAAGATGAGAGAAGATCAGTTTTACCTTTAAGTACACTTGATAGACAAGATCATTAATGTAAGTCCCAGCAGACTTGCCGTCAGGCTTAGCAAAGGGGATGTACTGATAAGTCATGGCATAAGTGTTAATTTGAGTAGGGTTTCTGCAGAATTCTATTATATTTTCTTATTGCAAAAACAGGGGATTTATACATCACAATGTACAGCCTTCCTAGTTGTATTTGGAAAGGAAACAATTACGATCCCATGACAATCGGGATTTACATAAATAGAAGATAAACGTGACTATTACAGCTATAATTTCCTATTGTCTCTCGGTTTGTACAGCTCATGCCAACAATAAGGTAATGCTTCAACTACAGCATCAAAAATATCTACGCAGTATCCCGTGACTGTTGTCATATTGCAACTGAAATCTCTCGTCACCTTCACAAATTGATCGAAACCATTTACAGGCACTCCAATTTGCAACTTCTTCCAATTTGTAGGAATCTCCCAGCCCTTGGGAGTAGAAGTTAAATCCCCTGCCCATATAGCAGGCGCAAGACTGGACTTGGAAGTAGAATATGTTCTAGTGGTATTTGTTGTCGAGTTAAGGGTTTCTGTGATTCCCTTTCTCGGCGTCCAAAATCCAACCCTCCTTGCTTCATTTTCATTCATATTAACTATTTGGAAAGCCAATGATTGTAGCTGCCCATTAATGAACCGGAAATCTCCTGTCAGACCTATAAAACTAGTGTTTGACAATGCTCGGACAAGGTTTGGACCATTTTGAGAGACCCGAAGATTTTCAAGATCAGTTGCTGAAGTATTAGAAACATTTGCCTTTTGAAAGCCTAAGTTTGCAGTACTAGTTTTCTCTATTGCCATGGCCAATGCTATAGTAGCATCGTAGGCTTGTAGTCGATAAATGTTTATCAACAATGTCTGAATTATCTTGTTGGAAGTTCCTTTTCCACCGAAACTGAAAATTTTCTAGCTCCTTTGTTTTTGGAACATAAGGTTTGACACCCAACACTCCTTGCATGCATCGATGACAGAAGGATCTGGTGAACTTGGGAGAGATGCAGTCAGCCAAATCATTCGCGATCCACACATAGCCTTCACTCATCATCCCTATCATAACCTAATATTTTACTCTTTTTATTTTTATTTTATCTTATTTTATTTTTTATAAAAATATTAAAAATAAAATAAATAATGATGAAAAAATAAAATAAATATATGAAAAATAAAATAAATGAAGAATAAATTGAAATTTAGGTTAAGACAACATAAATTGAAAGTTTTGGGGACTTAATTAAACTTTGGATTAGTTTAATTAATCAAATCAAGAACTTAATTGAAGAATTGATAAGTTTGGAGACTTAATTGAACTTGAAATTAGTTTAATTAATGACATTAGGAGCTTAATTGAAGAAATATCAAAGTTTAGAGCCAATTAAGGACTTAATTGAATGATTTAGAACATACAAGGACTTTCTTGTAAATGGCGCTAAAATCCAGGGGTCCAATTAAAATTTATCCAGGGGCTTGATTACAACATTGCAAAACGCCAATGACCAAATGGAAAATAGCCATTTGAATTGGGAAAACGGAGCCGTTTCAGGAAGAAAAAAAAACCTATTCATTGCCTTCTTCTTCAGAGACGGCTTCAGCAGTAGAGCCGTTTCAGCAGTAAAGTCACTAAAACTGTTTCAGTCATGGGGCACGTCTCACGGCTACTATCCCTCGCCCCCATGATGCATGCCGTTACCAAGCCTGCCGTTACCAAGCTTCGACGGCATGGCATTCTCTGGCCTTATAAAAGCCAGAGAAAGGCCACTAACCAGAGGGGAAAAAACACGAAAAACGGTGGAGAGGGACAGACAGACGAAAAAAACAGAGAGGCTGAAAAAGACAGACGAAAAAAACAGAGAGGCTGAAAAAAAAACAGAGGGAACCGGGGCTTTTTCCTAGAGAGAAGAACGAACAAATAACAGGGAACAAACACAAGGGGGCTTACACAGAAGAAGAACAGAACGGAGAGGGGGGAACAAAAACAAAAAGCAGGGGAACAGGAGAAAGAGAAACCCAGGAGCAAAGGAACAGAAGAACGAGAAACCCAACAACAAAGGAAGGAACACAGAGAACCAGTATCCATCGCTTTTGTCCCTTGATCTCCAGAACCAGAGGCAACAAAATAAAAAAACAAAAGCAAAGGAAGAAACCCAGAGAGAAAGACAAAAAGAAAACGCAAGCAGAAAACACAGAAACCAAAACCAGAATTGCCATCATCTTCATCCTTTCAGAACCAGGTGCGTTCGTTTGCATTCTCATAAATCTGCAAATGAGAATTGACACTGTGCGAAGGTAATTTATAGGTCTGACAGGAGATATCCACTGTTCTCAGAGAACGATTGTTTCAGTTTTTGTCAGAGTGCCAAATTCTGTCTTTGGCATGTAGTTACAGGCTGAAAATTATCGACCATGAATGGTAAGGCCTTCTGCTTAAGTTGATAGTTGGGAATGAGAAACATCTTTCAAGAGGAATGGATGCAAAAGAAAGATCAAGTTATAATGCTAATGGCAGACTATTCTAGTTCAAGCAAAGGTAAGATTGTTTGATCTAAATATAAAATATAGAGTGAGATGAAACTAGATATCATTCTAATTACATGGGATTCGCTATGTCATCGAATCCATTTGTTCTGAAAGCCATCTGCATTGCACCGATGTTCAAACTCAAATCATCAGCACTCTAGTATGTACCCTAAGTACAATTACTTTTCAATGCTGCAAGCACTATACCTACTCGTGTCACAAGTTTTAAGCAATCAATTTTGTAATCTACAGGCTATGTCAAAAGCTGCTCGCCTCTCTTCAAATGGGTTGTTAAGCTGATCGATATCTATTACGAACTCTTGAGATTCTTGCCTATTGGGAGTTGAATCATACTCTGAAGAGGGTGGATCTCCAGGAAATTCTGTGTGGACTGAATTGGCTAATGGACTTGGCTCGCCCACATAAGGCAGATTAATACCACTTCTGTCATTCACTTCATTTTTTCTGAATGCATGAGCTGTTAGGTCCCTTTCATTGAAAATTATGAACAAATTTTGTATTCTGCGCCACATTGAAGCTCTGGGATCATCAGGACTCAAGACTCTCCTTTCCTGGTAAACAAACTTGACTATGAAGATTAAGAGAGCTGAAAGTGAAGCTATTCCAGCAATTAAAAATAATCCCCCGAAACTCTTGAGGCTAAGGCTATTTGATGAAATTAAGGTGCTGGAATCTGGACAACTGCTTTGTTTTCCAAACCATGCATCCGCGATTTGCTTCATTTTATCTTCTTCAGTCACATTTAGAATTGCCCTTGATACATCAGGTACTAGAGGAGAACCTTTAGGGAAGACCTGAAAGTATATGGACATATGAAACTGTGCACTTACATGAGCCACTGAGAAAAATGGAGATAGAGAAGTGAACTTACAAAGGCAAAACCAGCCATTTTAAATGTGGGATCAATCATGGTATATTTGGAGCAATACTTCGACAGAAAGAGCTTCATATATGGTGCTTCATCAAAAGCAGCTGCAATACCACCATTTCCACTTCCTTTGGAGAAAAGTTCATCACATTTTTCAGCTGAATTATACATCACGAGCTTTGACTTGTCAAAACCCAACTCTAACAAGATTCCGGGAACAAAAGAACCTTCCTGGTAGCCAACATACTCCCCCTTCTTAATGAGCTCATTTACATCAGTAACTTTAGGCTGTAGCCGCTGGACCGTGAGTAGGCTTGTTAAACTGGCAGTATAACTTTGTGTTAAGATCAGCACAACGAAACACCATATGATAAGCACTACTCTAGACAGGTTGTTAACCACTCTCTCCCCTGCAAGTATAGTTCAAAAGGGGCATCAGTGAAGTATAAAGATGAAATCAGCTAGGTGTTCGAGATATCAGTAACGTATATGTTAAGAGTAGGAGACAATAAATTTAAAAGAGGAGAGGAAATTACGTTGAGCGAAAATCATGGTTGAGAAGGAAAACCAAAAGCTAGTGCCAATGTGATGTGAAGGAGGGCCTCGAAAATCTTCATTTATTCTGTGTTCAAGAACCCAGACCACAAATCCAATGAAAATGAAAAAACAAAAACTTGTGACCCAAAGGTCCCATGTCAAAGGCCTCAAGAAAACCCATGCATTTTTGTTATTGTTTTCTATGATAGGAACGATCATGGAGACACCACTTTCCGTGTAAGGCAAGGTAAAATCAACATACAAGGACCTGTTGAAGACGATGGTTGTATCTCCCACCACAGCATCATATTTCTGTTGGTAGTAGCCATGAAATTAGATATTCACCAATTTCTGCCTAAGCAAGATTCAGATTTTATGTTGAATGATTGCAGTGTAATTAGACAAGGTGATGAAGAACGTTTACCTGCAAGTACACTTGATAGACCAGACTATCATAATTTCCAGCAGTTCCTCCATCAGGATTTGCAAAGGGGATGTACTCATAAGGCAGAGCGTAAGGCAATGATCCCACTACAGCTTCAAAAACATCTATGCTGTATCCCTTGACTGTTGTGGTGTTAGAGATGGGATCTCTTGTCACTGACACAAACTGACTGAAGCCATCCTTTACTGGCACTCCAATTTTCAACTTCTTCCCGTTTGATGGAATCTCCCAACCCTTGGGAGCAGCAGTGTTATCACCAGGCCATATTACAGTTGAAATATCAGACACAGAAGACGAATTCATACTTTTAGTTGTTGTTGAATTCAATGTTTGCACAAGTCTTTTCGTTGGTGTCCAGAATCCAACCGTTCTTCCTCCATTGCCATTCACATTAACTATCCGGAAGGCTGATGCTTGTAACTTCCCATCAACAAAAAGGTAATCTCCCGAAAGGCCTTTGAAGCTAGTGTTTGATAAAGCTTGAAGAAGGTTTGGACCATTTAAAGAGACTCCAATAGTGGCAAGATCTGTTGATGAATTGCTAGAAACATTTACCTTTTGGAAGCCAAAATTTTCCATTTTCTCAACTGCAAAGGCCAATGCCGTTGCAGCATCATAGGCCCATAGTCCATATATGTTCAACTCAGCATCAATGATGTCAGGATTATCTTGTTGGAATTTCCTTTTCCACCGAACTCGAAAATCTTTGAGCTCTTTTGTCCTTGGAACATGAGGTTTAATACCCAGTACCCCTTGCATTGTATCGGTGACAGAGTAATTAGGTGTACTCAATAAATCAGCAGTCAGACCATCAGTCATGATCCAAACATATCCTTCACTCATCATTCCAATCTCTTTCGCTTTGGCAAAAAGCCGAGTGCCAAGAGATTGATACATGTGCACAATGAAAACTCTAGTCTGCATTGTCATCAACTTGTAAAGCTCCTTGACAATTTGATCGTCAGTGGCTGATGGAGAAATGACACTCTGATAAGGGACACGAGCATCAACTGCTTGCAAGGCCTCAGTCAAATAAGGAATGATTCCCTCTCCATACTCGTTGTCAATGTAGATGGGCACTGCTGCTCTCCATCCAAAGGCTTGAACTAATGCAGTTATGGCATTCACTTGAGTCGAGTCATTTTGTGTAGCTCGGAAAAAATATGGACTCCTGATTGAAGTAAGAGATGGACTTGATGCCGAAAATGATATGATGGGCACCTGAGCTTTTTCTCCAAGTTCAATAACAAATTTGGCTTGCATTGATGAAGTTGGCCCTATGATTGCTTGCACTTCCACATTTTTTATCAAATCCAGGGCTGTGTTTTAAAAGGGGATAAGAAAGAACAATTATAATTGATATCTTGCTATCATAATCAATAAAGACTGATGGAAAATTCTAGTGAAAGCATGCTAGTTCTTTATATAAGATAAGAATTTTGATGTCAAGAATATAGTGGTATTGAATCATATACACTAACCACAAGTTCCCAAACAAAGATTTTGTAGCATGTCTTTTCCTTTTGAATTTTTAATACTTCTGTGAAGTCAATGATCTTTGTGCAGCAGAGTGATGAAGTACCAAGTGGACCAGTTCTAACGCCTCCATTGTGAAGTAGAATATATCTAGTCTACAATATCATAACACAGAGAGAACACAGCCTACATAGATGACTTTTAAAAGCAACTAGTCGTGGCTTATGAAGACCTGGGTTTTTAGGTGGATTCCTATGAACAGACAAAGAGAGGTTGCAGCCTTGCAGGTTGATCACCTCATTTAAGTAAAGAAGATATACAATATCCATCACTAGATTGTTGCACAAGAAGGTTAACCATAGGTCTAAAATATTAAACAGTGATTCGGAATTAGAGCATGCTGCTGATGAAATAGAGAGGGGGCAGAGAGAACCTGCTGCAGCTGCACCAACAACATCTCTCTTGGAGTCTATGGTGGTGAGGACCAGTCTGGTTTTGTAGTCACTGTGACTGGCATAGAAGTCTGAAAGGGCCATGTTGATGCAACTCAACCCGATATTTCCATACAAAACATCATCCAAGTCAAGAACGACACCAACATTCACAGGGATAGATGTTGTGTCTTGGGCCACCCCCATAGCTACGAAGAAAAACTTCAAAGAAAGAAAGAAAAAGAAAGATGGAACAGGATTTGAAAGGTTTTTTCTCATCTTGTTGTGTGCCTAGAAGACAGTTTTAGCTTTTTCTTATATTTTTTAGATAAAAAGGGAGGACAACAAGGATCAAATGGAAAATATGTAGCATGAGAAAACCAACAGACTAGTCAAAAGCAAAATGACTAGAGTAGATGAACACAGGGAAAGAACAGGAGCATGAGAAAACTAAGATACAACGTGGATTAATCTAGAAAGGAAAGGACTCTTACTTATAAGGGCACAGCTCTATAAAGATACAACGTTTCATCATCGTTTACCTTGACTGAATCAAAATAAATGTAGTTAATGACCATAGAATACTCAAGCTTGTAACTACATTGGCATCACATTTGCTATTACAGCCAAAAGAACAGCTTTTACTTAAAGATAGATTGTTTATTGGAACCAAACAAAAATCTTACCCTACGTAACCCAAATTCAATTCAGTTAATATTCAGTTAAGTCTTAATACCGTCTAATTAATGATCATTGATTGGTCAACAAATTAAATTTCAGGGCACGTTCATGGCTTCGAGTTTACCTTTTCAATCTTGTTCTTGGTAAACAGTCTTAAAAATTTGTATGTATTATTGTCAACTATTCAAGACAAGGTTTGTGCCAGTCATGCATCTTGTTTGCATGATTAAGGCGATTAGAGTTCGCAAATGAAGCAAAACACACGTTCATGGCTCAGACTCTTCCTTTCAAACTCTCTTCTTGGTAAACAGTCATCAAACCTTGCATGCGTTATCGTCTACTATTCAAGACAAGGTTTGTGTCAGACAGTCAGCTGCTTACTAAGATTACGGTAAGCAAATCTATATATTTAACAAGGCTCTCTAGAGGAAGCATCCTTTGTTTTTAGGAACATCACTATCTCAAGTTCACCTTCCAGCATTTCGACGGAGGCCAATTGTTCTCTAGGGTTTGATTCATTCATTTTGTCAAGGGTCAGAATTTTCTCTCACGATATGGCAATCTAACGAACTGTAGCTGATGATTGCAAGGAAGATATGAGAGTCTAGAAGCTAAGTAGAAGAAACGTAAAAAAAAAATTATTTTCCTTACTTGTGCAAGATGTGTGACAGGTCGACTTTCAACTTTCAAAGTCCATACTTGAATTCAATTGTCTTGATCATTATACTTGTATTTTAATTTAGCTAGCTGATTGATTAAAGAGGAAAAATTTATTGATTTACATCCACGGTTTGAGCAGTATCCAGAGATAAAAATTATGGTCCCAACTGTTAACTGTTTACGGGGGGAATTTGGGAGATGGAAATAGCAACTTTTTTGTAAATGCCATTGCATTATTCTTTTCAACATCCCAAGTTTAACATATTTTCTTTTGAAATTTCGAAGAAAAATAAAAAAAATGTCAATAGATTAAAGACCAGGTTTTTTCTTTATTTTTTCTTTGACCTGAACCAGTCTAGCCCCCAAGTTGAATAGGTGTCTAGTCAGCCTCTCAGAATCACCATCCATGATAGAAACATCAACATCTACTCAATTTGGAGAGTTTCTAGTTGGCTAGGGAATGGGAAAAGACTTGGGACAGCATGGTAGCAACTTTAAGGCTAAAAACTTACAGAGAGCTGATAAAAACCACTATTTAGTAATAGAGGTGAGGTGAATTACAAATGCTTCTCTAAAGTACTTGCAGAATTACAAGCATCATCCAAATGCTTTTATGCTTGACAGCAACCCCCTCATGTTTCCTACCCTGTACTATATAAATTTGACAGAAACCTTGACAAAAAACCTCGGTAGGGTTGAAAACATGAGGGGGTTTCTGTCAAACATAAAACCTTATGGATGGAGCTTGTAATTCCAGAATACGTAATACGTAGGGAAAGTCTGGGATTTTCCCTCTTACTTTAGAAGATGGACAAAGATCAAAGATGAATAGCATCAACCAGCTAGGAAGAAACAGAAAATCCGAAGGAGGTAAAGAGATGATAAACTAGCACCAGCAGTGATGCTATCATGAAGATACAGAGATGTATATGGACTTGACATACAAAACTAAGTTCACAATCTTATTATAAAAATTTAGCCCAAATCACTCTTCTCTTGAAGCAGGATCCATCCCAGTCGATGGGCTATCAGCAAAATACTCCTGGTGCTTCACGTTTACACCATACTGCTCATTCAATTATAGCAAAGAATCAACATTATTTGATAAGAACAAAGAAAACTGAAATGGGAAGTGGGAACTGATTTTAAGTGCAGACCTTAGTAGTTAGTGTCAAAATTTTCTCAAGCAGATGAAGCCAATTACATGACTATCCCTTGCACAGTTATTACATGCATGTCCTATTAACATTCGACATTATGTTGCATTTTTCAAAATCATTTTTCATTTCTTATGCTCTATCATGCACAAGTTCTGTGAAATAAATTATACAGCAAATCAAGGGATTCTTATCTGCCCACTAAAACAATCACCCCAACAAGTCAAGTTAAAGAAAATCAATATGTTGAATAGCATCCATTATTCTACTTCAAGTTGAAGTGGAAAATAAAAACAGCATAGCTTCAAAAGTGGCGGGCATACATTAATGAGCAATGAGAGAAGAAGATACTTGTCCTTTGTTGGCAGGTAAAAGAATCTCATGAGATTGATATCATACTGAGTCATTTCAATAAAATTATTTTCAAATCTTCCAGCTCTCACGACTGTCCAAACAATCAATGACAATGCTCATCTATTTTCAGGTTGAAGTTAACTGAAATTCTAAATCGCAGGCAGGAATCATGCATCCTGAGATCTTAGAAAATACAATATGATTATGGCAAGGGATAACATAGAAACTAAGCCCGCCTAAACAAAGAATGAGACAGAACAATTTTTTGGGCTTACCTCACTCAGAGCCTTCGACAGATCCTCCATTGTCAAAATTAGGCGCTTTTCCTGTAATCATAAAAAAGTTAAGACCAGTGCAAAACAGTCTATATAAACAAACATAAGATTGCAATGGGACTACTGTAGCACCTTTTGCTGCTTGTCCCTTTTGTCTTTAACTACTGGTGCCGGCCGTGCCTTGCATTGCCTACAGCACCGATGCATAACGTTAATGACACTATCACTTGGACATTGAAATCTTTTAAACAATCCCTTTGGTGAACACAAAGAAACTTTACAATTCAATTAACTCCTAGTTCAGATGTTGAATCAGCTGTCAGCAATCGGGAACAAAAAAATTAACCATTTCCATTCCATGCTTTTTATACCACAGATCATATTTTACAAGAGCTTCTAACCACAAATTTAACCAGGAATCTAGCAAGTTGGGTCAAGTCCAGAATCTCAACATGCAACAAGATAATTTACTTAACATTTCCCCAAAAAAGATAATAGTTTTATACAGTTGTCACCATCTTCAGCTCCAACCCTAGACATGATCTTCCACTTCAAAAACCCTAACCCCTCCCCCATTCCACCACCCCACACACACACATCAAAATTAATAAAAATGCTAAAATCCATTAAAATCAAAACCAAAAACACTGAACAGTACATACTGAAGAGCATCAGTTGCAACATCTGCAACAAACTTCTGTGTCGCAACAGCTACTAATCTAACCCTGCAGAAAAAATAGGAAAAAAACCCCATAAACGTCAAAAAAAAAAATTCCAAATCCCTAAAACAAACCACATTAATTAAAACACAACCCATTATTTCAAATTCAAAAACAAACCCATTTCAGCTACAACAATAACCAATTAATTTATGCTTTTTTTGGAACAAAAAGAAAAGGGTACCTACAATCTGACATCAGGACATTGAAACCCACTTTTAGCCAAGTAATGCTCCACTAATTCATCAGGAATCTGAACCACCAAAATCATCAGTGTCAAAAATAATTAAGAAAAAAAAAGAAATTTAAGCTAAAAAAAAGGAATTTCTAGAGGCGGAGGTTCACAGTGGGAGTGTAATCCATTAAAGAAGCGAGGAATTCAGTGAGAACGGCATCATCATCATGCCTTGCTTCACTTGATTGCTGCTGTTGCTGACTGTTACTGCTGCTCGTGTTGTTCATTGTTCTCTCTGATTCCCGATTTCTTTTGCTTCTTTGATTTTGTATGCTCGAAGTCAGCCTCTCTGTCTTGCCAGTAAATTTCGCAAATTAATCTGTTCTGGGCCTTCTGGCCTCTTATAAGAACCAATATTGACTTCTTTTTTTCCCTTAACAGACGAATATTTATTCTTACAGTGGCAATATGAGTCCGGGTACCGGGCTGAGGAGTCAACCCGGTTACATGCTAACACAGGACCCCTAGGTTTGAAATTAAAACAGGTGATTTATTCTATTAAAACTTGTTTAATTTTTAAAAAATAAATTTAAATAATATTATTTTAATTTTAAAAAAAAAATCTTAAAATAACACCACTTGATCAAGCCAGGTAGCCCACCCAATTCATTACCCAATATATTTTTTTCAAAATATTTCATAAGTATAATTGTTGTTGTATTTGCAACTACAGATTTTGAAGAGAATATGTTTGGCTTAGAGCTTAATTATGATTGTTGGTATAGTTATTATTATGGTAAAAAAAAAGAATAATTTGTTTGAAAAAATGTTGAGGTAGAATTTGAAAATTATACGAGTAAAAATGAATTGGAAATATTCAAGGAATATTGTTCACTCATACTTCATCAATTTAAATTAAATCACATATTAATATTAAAATCGATATGATTTTCATTTCTACTTACATATATTTTTTAAAAATCATACTAACTTTAATATAACTATTAATTAATACGTACAGTATAGTTTAAATAGATAAATTTAAATGGATGGAGCACATAGCAATCAAAGAACTTGCAGAATTTCAAGGAATGCAGCCCTGAGCACTTTAGAGAAGAGAGCATCAGCAAAGGTGATAATACAAAGCGATCATCCAAGAACTGATTCATCTTGCACTAGGGAATTAATGACATTATTCTGTGATTTCAGATTTTATTTCATCAGATATGTTAATGCTTGCTTTGTTTCCAGTTCACCAAATATTACAAGTCCAGCAGCTAACATCTTGAGAATTTACAAAGAAGAAAACAAATGAAATCTTCATATTCATGAACGGACTCTTTATTTGGTGGGTAAATACGAGAGAGAGAGAGAGAGAGAGATCAACAAATCTATGCTGCCCCTTGCTGGCTATACCGCTGTATTCCGGAAACGTCTATGATGCCTGGAGGGAAAACTGGATCAGTTGCTGCCCTTACTGCAACTTTTGCCACAGCAGTAACATTGACAGGGGGGGTGAACAAGGGCCCAACAAGGGGAAGCTGTTTGAGTGGTTTTGCATGTTGAAGAACCTGCAGCGGGATTGCAATTCATAAATTACAATGAACCTCCAAATAACAGGATTGAATACAGTAGCTTACAAATCCTCCATATCACATTTTCAAGCATTTCTCCCATGTAAATGATAAAATGGCAACATAACACTCCTTGAAACTTAATTTCTGGTGACTGCAATCTTAGAATGCTCCTATAAGACAAAGTTGCAACCTCCTTTTATTCCCTTAAGAGTTCTAAGAACTAGTCTGCATAGGTGCTTAAAGACCTAAAACTAGGAA